>Ga0164309_10000042_pt1 | contig 69017 bp, 54 predicted proteins | sample Whisoiple_247_MG_FD_109984 | JGI IMG/M metagenome (GOLD analysis project Ga0164309, IMG submission 109984) | Soil microbial communities amended with fresh organic matter from upstate New York, USA - Whitman soil sample_247_MG | ecosystem: Environmental > Terrestrial > Soil > Unclassified >... | reverse complement strand
GCACCCGAGTTTGTGGGCAGCGTCGTGTTGCTCCGCTCGGGGCTACGCGGGGCATTCGGCTGTTGAGGCTTGGCGCGCGCCCGGCGCGAGCGTGCGGCGCTTCGCGCGCACCCGAGTTTGTGGCAGCGTCGTGTTACTCCGCTCTCGGGAGCCGCACCTCGACGCCGAAGGCTATGACGCCATCAGCCGTGGCGCGTGACCATCAACCCAAAATCAAGTCACGCCTTGGGAGATCTTGTCGAGCCAGCGCTTCAAGATATCGCGGCCGCCGTCTAACAAGGGCAGCTCGGTCCATTCATTTTTTTGATGCGCTTGGGCGTTGGTGCCTGGGCCGAAGTTGACCGCGGGGATGCCGAGGCCGGCGAAGCGGGCGACGTCGGTCCATGCTTGTTTGGGTTCGACTGCGACGACGCCGCTTTCGGCGAGTGCGCGGATCAGCGGATGATTTCGCATCGGCGGGGCGGATGGTGAGACGTCGGTGAATTCGACGTCGGCGTCGTTGCCGACCAGCGCGCGGACGTACGCTTGGGCGTCTTCGGCGCTGCGCATCGGCGGGAAGCGATGGTTGAGGTTGAGCTCGAACAAATCGGGAATGATGTTGCGACCGCGGCCGCCGCTGGCCATGGTCGCGCTGATTACGGCGCGCCACTCGAGGCCGTCGATCAGGTGCGATTGCGGTTGTTCGGCGCTCAAGCGCGCGAGCACACCCGCGGCTTTTTGAATCGCATTTTCGCCTTGCCATGGTCGCGCGCTGTGCGCGGTGCGACCGCGAAAGCGGACGCTGGCGTGGAGTGAGCCGCTGCAGCCGAGTTGCAGGCGATTGTCGCTCGGTTCGAGCGCGACGGCGACGTCGGCTTTGGTCAACTCGGGGTCTTGCGCGAGCACTGGGCCGAGCTCGTTTTCGGCGAACGGGCCCTCTTCGCGCGCGTAGAACACGAGCGTGAGATCGACGTTGGGGCGCGTGGGGTTTTCCGCGATGTCGAGCATCAGCGCGAGCCCGCTCTTCATGTCGGCGGCGCCCGCGCCGTACAACTTGTCACCCTCGATGCGCGCGGGGCCTTCGTGCACCGTGCGCACGACGTCCAAATGACCCGCAAGCGCGACGTGCGGGCCGCCGGTGCCCCGCGTCAGCGGCACGACGATCGACTCACCGTAGCGGCGAATCGGCGCGGCCAGTCGCACTTGGTTCAAGCGTTCCGAAACGCGATCACAGATCTCTCGCTCCTCACCAATGGGCGAGGGGATTTTGCACAACCAGAGCAGCGTTTCGGCGAGCGACATTTCGGCGCGAGATCCTTCTGCTTCAGACTGAAACGTTGAAGTCGCGCAGGGCCGAATTTAGGCTGGTCTTCTTGTCGGTGCTCTCTTTGCGCTGGCCGATGATCAAGGCGCAGCCGATTTGATAATCGCCCGCGGGGAACTTCTTCGTGCGCATGCCGGGGATGACGACGCTGCGCGCGGGGACACGACCGCGGTACTCCACCGGTTCCGGACCCGTGACATCGATGATCGCGGTCGACGCAGTGAGCGCCACGCCTGCGCCGATCACGGCTTCACGCTCGACGAGCATGCCTTCGACGATGATCGCGCGCGAGCCGATGAAGCAGCCGTCTTCAACGATTACCGGTTGGGCTCCCGGCGGTTCGAGCACGCCGCCCAAACCGACGCCGCCCGAGAGGTGACAATCTTTGCCGACCTGTGCGCACGAACCCACGGTGGCCCAAGTGTCGACCATGGTGCCCGCGCCGACGTAAGCGCCAATGTTGACGTAGCCTGGCATCACGATCGCGCCGGACTCGACGAACGCACCGTAACGCACCGTGCCCGGCGGAACGACGCGCACGCCAGCCTTGTCCAAGTTCTTCTTGAGCGGGATCTTGTCGTAGAATTCGAACGGTCCGACCTCGAGGCGCTCCATCTTGGCGATGCCGAAGTAGAGCAACACGGCTTGCTTGAGCCAGGCATGGGTCGTCCATTTGCCCGGTGAATCCTGGGTGGCGACACGTACTTTGCCCTGATCCAAGTCGTCAACGACCTGCGCGACGGCAGCCTTGTATTCGTCTTTTGCGAGCAGCGAGCGGTCGGCCCAGACGGCCTCAATCAGTGCCTTTAGATCGGACATGAGCTTGCCCATACCGGTGCTGCTCGACGGTCGCAAGAGCGCGTTCCCATCGCCGAGATCGAGGGCGAAAAAATTAGCCGGCTTCGTTCTTCACTTGGAGCAACCGGCGTTCGGGAAACGCAAATTGCAAACTGGGCGTTCGCTCGTCCCAGGCCAAGGACACACCCGAAACACGCGCGATCGCCGTCAGACACGGCAACGTGGGCTCGATGACGCCGCGCGCGATCAATACTAGGTCGTCACCACCCGGCACCTTTCGCCGGTCGATGTTGACGCGGTAAGAACCGGATTGATCGCGATCGACGAGCACGTGAGGTGCGCCCGAGCGGCCGCGCGCGACCAGCTCGACCCCGAGCGCGAACAGCGCCGTCGCGATGCGGGGATTCAGTTCCACTTCGACGTCAGCGTCCACGAAGCTCATCGTGGCCGTGATGTGTTCACGGTTCCATGAGCCGCCACTCGGCGGTCCGGTGAAGCTCTCTTGGAGCAATCCGGCGAGATCCACCGGGACCGTGCGCCCAGAGGCGGCTTCCACCAAAAGATCGAGCAAACCGCGCGCGGTATCGAGTTCCAGAGACAAGCGCGTGATCACTTGTTCGAGCCCCAAGCGCGACTTGGCGCTCAACGGGCGCTGAGCCGCCGCAGCGAGCTCTTGATCCAGCTGCGTCAGCCGTGGCGCAAAGTAACGCTGCAATGCGCGGCTCGCCTCCTCGAGAGAAGCGCGTTCCGCCACCGCGGTGAGCAAGCCATCGACAGTGGCGCGCATCGGTGCGCAACCCGCAGCTACGTCGGGCAACACTGCAATCAGCGCCTTCGAGCCGACTCGCACCGAGTGCAACAGTTCCGCGAAATTGCGGAGCGCACTCTGTGCTTCGCGCAATGTCCCGCGCGCAGCATCGAGTTCACCGCTACCGAGCGGATCGGTGCGGGATTCTGGGGGCGGGTTCCCGCTCTGCATCGAGGCCGGTAGGCTAGACCAGTTCTCGTCGCGCGGGTGAGAACGTCGTTGCGCTTACCGCCTTCGGCGCGCGGGCCGCCTGGACATGCAATCGCCGGCCTAGCGAGCCCGGCCGGCGATTCGCGTCGTGGCAAATCAGAGCAGCTCCGCGCCCTGGAAGTAGTAGTTCGTTTCGACGCGGCCGTTTTCCGGCGAATCAGAACCGTGCACGGCGTTCTCACCCACGTGCGCGCCGAACTGGCGGCGAATGGTGCCCTCAGCGGCCTTGGCCGGATCCGTGGCGCCGATCACGTTTCGCAGGTGTTGCACGGCGTTCTCTCGTTCCAGGGCGATAACCACCACCGGGCCACGGGTCATGAACGTACACAGCTCATCGAAGAACGGGCGCTCACGGTGAATCGCATAGAAGCCCTCGGCCGTGCGGCGCGAAAGCTGTGTTTGGCGAAGCCCCAGCACCACGAAGCCCTCTTCCTGGAGGCGTTGCAGAATCGCTCCTTGCTTTCGCTTTTCGACGGCGTCGGGTTTGATGATGCAGAGGGTGCGCTCGAGGGCCATATCGTTCTCTTTTCCTGCCAAAAAGGCGTGTTTAGTTCCGCGCACTCATAGCAAGCCTTGCGCCATTGACAATGCCGAAATACGGCCTTTGTGGGCTGCCGCGATGGAATTTCGCGCTCTACCAGACGTGGCTGAAGTAGGAGAGCGCCTAGCTCGCCCTGAGTTTTGAACCGCCGAGCCGCAGAGGCCGCACAGATCAGAGGGAGATTTTGGGGGGGCGCGATTCACGGCGAAGCTGGTCGTGGCTACGACGTAAGCAGCCGCGATACGCAAACCCCAATCTTTTCTCTCTCAGATCTCTGCGGCCTCTGCGGCTCGGCGGTTCAAATTCAGGGAGCCGAACCTGGCGCAATTGGTCATGTGTTGGCGTGCAGGGGTGTCGCACTGGTCATTCTGGTGGTGTCGGATAGCCTTGAGGGATGCGGTCTGGGTTGGTGTTCGTGGTGTCCGTTGGCTTGGGGTTTGCGGCGTGTGCTTCGCAATCGAGCTCGGGCGGTGCGACGAGCTCGGTGAAGCGGGACGGCGGAGGCGCGGCGTTGCCAGGATTGCCGCCCAAGGCGTCGATGAACTTGGAGCAGGCTCGACGCTATGCGCTCGAGCTCGTGAATCGTGACCGCGCGGAGCATGGGTTGAAGCCGGTCGTGATGGATGATGCGGCGAGTCGCGCCGGGCAACGTCACGCGGAAGACATGGCGAAGGTCGGCTACACCGCTCACTGGGGCAGTGACGGCTCGGTTCCGGAGCAGCGTTATTCCGAAGCGGGTGGCTCTGATTTCGTGCAAGAGAACGCGGGCTGCCTCGCCGACGGCAAATCGCGAAAGTTGGATCCGGCGCCGCGCTTCGAAGCGGCTGAGCTCGAGCGGGTCGAGCGCGCGTTCATGGATGAGAAGCCGCCGCGTGATGGTCATCGCCGGAACATCTTGAAGCCGACGCACACTGGGTTCGGAGTCGGCGTGGCCAAACCAAGCGGCGTCCCCATTGCCTGCTTGTCGCAAGAGTTCGTGGACGACTACGGAGACTACAGCGCGCTACCGAAGACGGCGCGCGCGGGCGATTCGTTGACCATCTCCGGTGACGTGAAGGGCCCGATTGCTTTCGGGGGCGTCGGCATTGGACGCATCGATGCAGCACAGCCGCTGACCGCGACGTATTTGAACACCACGTACACGTACGCGGTGCCCTCACCGAGTGAGCTGTATTTCCCCAAAGGCTTCGTGACGAAGAAACCGGTGGAGGTGAACGGCAAGCACTTTCGGATCGAAGTCCCACTCGGCAAGCGCGGTCAGCCGGGGCGCTACGAGGTCAGCATTTGGGGGAAATTTCCCAGTGCGGGACAACAACTCGAGATGGTGAGTCTGCGTGTGATCGACGTGCATTGAATGCTCACTTGCGCGTGCCGTGACCACATCGGCACGAAACGTAGTTACTCGTCGCAGTCCAAGAAAACGACGCGTCGCGCGGCTCGGGTGTCGTTTTTTGGACCGTTTGCCTGTTCGACGACCGACTCTGTTACCACGGGTATGAAGTCCCTTCTTCTTACCGACGGGTTAGTTTTTCTTCGGAGCGTTCATGAAATACGCGGGTGCTTTTGCGGTCTTGATTGTGGCGTGCGTTCCGCTGGCTTGCGGCTCGACCGACAGCCCGAATTTTTTCTCCGAGAGCGCGGGCTCGCGTGATCTCGCGCGTGGCGGCAGCAGTGAGACGGCGAGTGCCGGATTGAGCGATGGCGGCGCCGCGAGTGAGCGCGCCGGTGTCGGCGGTACGTTCGGCGGCGTTGCTGGTCGTCCCAGCACGGGAAGCGCGGGCAACGACGAGCCTACTGAGCGCGGTGGAACGAGTAGCTCTGGCGGCTCTGCGAGTGCTGGTATGCCGAGTTCAGCGGCGGCTGCCGGCGGCGCGAGCGCAGGCTCGGGCGGCAAAGCGAGCGCTGGATCCGGTGGCTCTGCGAGCGCGGGCGCCGGTGGCAAAGCGAATACGAGCGCAGGCTCCGGTGGCACTGCGGGTGTAGCCGCAGGCTCGGGTGGCAGCGCGGGCGGTAACGCAGGTTCGGGCGGCAGCGAGTCGGGCAGCGGCGGGGCATCCGCTGGCTCGAGCGGTTCCGGTGGTTCCAGTGGTTGGAATGGTTGGGGTGGCTGGAACTGGGGTGGCTCGAGTTCAGGTGGCGCTGGCGGCGCTTCGGCGTGCCCGACAAGTGCTCCGCAAAAGGGTGAAGCTTGCGACGTGTCCACGCCCGATGGCTGCACCTATTCGGCTGAGACGTGCAGCTGCGTTGCCATGGGTGGTCCCGGTCCGGCCAGCTCGAACAAGAAGTGGACTTGCTGGCCGGGCATTTGAGCATCAGCTCGCAGTTTGCGATGGCGCGGGCGGAGGCGCGGACTCCGCTCCCTGCGCCTGATCCGAGTCGTTGAGTCGAATAGTGCTCACAGGGTGCGCGAGTGAACTACCGGCATCATCGACGACCTCGATGATGCCGAGCAGCAAGCCTTGGCGCGTCTCGAGGAATTTGGCGTTGTCCGAGGTCTCCAGCATGGCCACGATTTCGAGGTTCATCGCCGAGTCGGTCAAGCTCACCAGGCGAACGCTGATGCTGTCCTTTGCCACCAGCGCGCTGCCCTGCAGCACCCGCTCGATCCCGCTCAGGATTTGCGCAATCTGCTTGGCCGGCGAGTGGGTCACGCCGAGCACGCAGTAGAAACGCATGCAATCGCGTGCGCTGATGGTCTCTACCCGCATTTCTGCGAGCTTGCCGTTGGGGATGGTGATCAGGGTGCGATCCGCCGTGCGAATCCGCGTCGAGCGCAAGCCGATCGACTCGACTGTGCCGGTGATGGTGTCGACTTGGATCGTGTCGCCTTCTCGAAACGGCTGATCGATGGCCAGGGAAAATGCGCCGAACAAATTCTCGACTGTCTTTTGCGCGGCCAGCGCCAGCGCGATGCCGCCGATGCCGAGACCGGTAATCAAGCTAGTCACCGAGTAGCCGAGCTCGGCGAGGACTGCGACGAACGCGAAGGCCGCGACTACGAATTTGCCGAGCCGAGCGCCGAGCATCATCAGGGACGCCGCGGTGTGCGAGCTCTTCACCCAATGCGCGCTGGTCATCGTGTGCAGCGACAGGTCCACGCCTTGCCAGAGCGCCCAGAAGAGCGCGATCAGGAACGAGGCCGACAAACCGTGACGCACGAACGCCTCTGCCGGTTCGTACAAACCCAGCCAGGGCAGCAGTAAGTAGCTGACGATCACCGTCCAGGCGAGGCTCGCCGGCCCGCGCAGTTTGCGAATGATGTCCGTGCTGTACTTCGGGAACCAGTGCTTGAGCGCTAGCCGTGAGACGCGGGTGATCGTGAAGCTGACCAAGAAACCGGTGAAGATCAGCGGCACGAGGGCGAGCCATTGCCACCAGCGCAGCTCGTGCGGACCGAAGCGCAAGGACCACTTGGGCAAGTGATCGAGCAGCCAGCGATTTTCGAGATGGTCGTACCAGGCATCGATGTGCGCGACCGTGCTCGCCGAAAACACCCAGCGCGCGCCGTTGCGATCGACGCGGCGGACAATCGTCACCGGTTCGGGTTTGCCTGTTGCGCCCGGGACGCTGCCGAGGTCGTCGCGGTCCGGCGCCGCACCGTCCTCCGTGTTGCCGCGTGGGTTCGGCGATAGCTTTTCGAGATCGATGAATAGGTGCCGATCGAGCACGTCTCGCAAACGCTTGGCGAGGAGCGGTCCGTCGCTCGTGTCGACCGACGACAGATCGAGGTAGCGCGCTGCTTTTTGATAGTCGCCACTGCGGGTCAACGCCGAGAACTCGCTCATCGCTGCTCGCGGCGAGTCGGGCGCGACTTTTTCCTCGGCTGCGACATTCTCCGTCGCGCTCGCTGTCGGCTTGGCGTTGGTCGTCGCGGCACTCGACTGCGCGGACACGCGTGCGCTCAGCGCGAGCAGGCCGAGCCAACACGCGAATGCAACGACGGTCGCGAGGCGTCGCGGGAACACAACGGAGAATCGAAGCTCGAACGGCATTTGCCGGTCGAGACTTCGACCAAATCCGTGGCGCGGCAAGGGGGCTACGTAGAGAGGAGCTCTATGGCAGGCGCAGCCCCCTTTCGAACCGCTATTTCAGCAGGCTCTTCAGCGTCGTGCCCATGTCGCTCGGAGTCGGAGCGACGCGCACGCCAGCGGCCTCGAGCGCGGCGATCTTGTCCTTCGCCGCGCCCTTGCCACCACTGATGATCGCACCGGCGTGGCCCATGCGCTTGCCCGGCGGAGCCGTGGTGCCCGCGATGAAGCCGGCGACCGGCTTCTTCATGTGCTTGCCGATGTACTCGGCGCCGCGCTCTTCGGCGTTGCCGCCGATTTCGCCGATCATGATCACGCCTTCGGTGTTCGGATCTTCGTTGAACAGCTTGAGCACGTCCACGAAGTCCAAGCCCGCGACCGGGTCACCGCCGATGCCGACACAGGTCGATTGACCCATGCCGAGCGCCGTCAATTGTCCGACCGCTTCGTACGTCAAGGTGCCCGACTTCGACACCACGCCGTACTTGCCGACGCGGTGAATGTGGCCCGGCATGATGCCGATCTTGCACGCACCGGGCGTGATGATGCCCGGACAATTCGGCCCGATCAGCCGACCTTTGCGGCCCTCGATCGTGCGCCGCACGCGCACCATGTCCGTCACCGGGATGCCCTCGGTGATGCACACGACGAGCGCGAGCTCCGCATCGAACGCTTCCAGAATCGAATCGGCCGCGCCCAGCGGCGGCACGAAGATGCAGGAAGTGTCGGCACCGGTTTGCTTCACGGCTTCGGCCACCGTGTCGAAAACGGGCACGAGCACCTTCTTGCCGTCGGGGCCTTCAGCCTCGAACGTCTCGCCGCCGCGGTTGGGGGTAACGCCAGCGACGACTTGCGTGCCGTACGCGATGCATTGTTTGGCGTGGAAGGAGCCCGCCGAGCCGGTGATCCCCTGAAACAGGACCTTGGTGTTCTTATCGACCAGAATTGCCATGCTCTTCTACCTTCTTCACGCGGCGCGCACGGCGGCGACGATCTTCTTGGCACCGTCGGACATCGTGTCTGCGGGCTGAATCGCGAGCCCGCTGTCTTTTAGGATTTGCTTACCGAGTTCGACGTTCGTGCCTTCCAAACGCACGACCAGCGGCACCTTGAGCCCGAGCTCTTTGGTGGCTGCAACGACGCCTTCCGCGATCACGTCACACTTCATGATGCCGCCGAAGATGTTGACGAAGATGCCCTTCACCTTGCTGCTGGAGAGGATCATCGAGAACGCCTTCTTGACTTGATCCTTGGTGGCTCCGCCGCCCACGTCCAAGAAGTTCGCCGGGTTGCCGCCCTCGTGCTTGATGATGTCCATCGTGGACATGGCCAGGCCTGCGCCGTTGACCAAGCAGCCGATGTCACCATCCAGCGAGACGTAGCTGAGCCCCGCGTCTTTGGCTTCGAGCTCGACCGGATCTTCTTCGGCCTTGTCCATCAGCTCGGCCCATTCCTTGTGCCGGCCCGAGGCGTTGTCGTCGAAGGTGATCTTGGCGTCGAGCGCTACGACCTTGCCGTCCTTGGTCACGACCAGCGGATTGATTTCGCACAGCGAACAATCCTCTTTCTCGAACAGCGCGCCGAGCTTGGTCACGAGCTTCACGAAGTCCGCAATCGTGTCCTTGGGGCTCGGAGTGTTCTTGCCGATGTCGAGCGCGTAGGCCAGTTTGCGCGCCTGGAAGCCGCCCAGACCGGTCACCGGATCGATGTGCTCGATCAGGATCTTTTCCGGAGTTTCTTCGGCCACGGTCTCGATTTCGACGCCGCCTTCGGTCGAAGCCATCACCGCGATGCGGCGAGCTTCACGATCGACGACTAAACCCAAGTACAGCTCACGCGCGATATCGAGCCCTTGCTCGACGTACAAACGCTGCACCTTCTGGCCTTCCGGACCCGTTTGGTGCGTGATGAGCTGCATGCCGAGCAGCTTCTCGGCGACGGACTTGACCTCGCTCGGGCCGCCTTTGACGACTTTCACTCCGCCGCCCTTGCCGCGGCCGCCCGCGTGGATCTGCGCCTTGACGACGACCACCGGGATCTTGGTCTCGTCGTTCAGCTTCTTGGCCGCATCTTCGGCCTCGGCGGCCGTGAACACCGGATAACCCTTAGGGGTTGCGATGCCATACCGCTGGAAGATCTGTTTGCCCTGATATTCGTGAATTTTCATGGGAAAACGCTCAGGACTTGGCTTTGACGATGTCGACCACTTTTTGCACGCTGTCGGCGCTGGTCTTGAGCATCGCCTTTTCGGACGGGCTCAACTCGATCTCGATGATCTTCTCCACGCCGCCCGCACCGATCACGACCGGCACGCCCAGGTACAGGTCCTTGTAGCCGTACTCACCCTCGAGGTACGCGGCGCCCGGCAGAATGCGCTTCTGATCGTAGATGTACGCTTCGGCCATCGCGATCGCGCTGGAGGCGGGCGCGTAATAAGCGCTGGTGCCCATCAGGCCGACGATCTCGCCGCCGCCCTTGCGCGTGCGGTCGACGATCGACGCCAAGCGCTCTTCCGAAATCAATTGCTTGACCGGAATGCCGTTGATCGTGGTGTAGCCGAGCACGGGCACCATGTCGTCGCCGTGGCCGCCGAGCACCGTGGCGCGCACGTCCTTCACGCTGGCGCCGGTTTCACGCGCCAAAAACAGCGAGAAACGCGCGCTGTCGAGCACGCCGGCCATGCCCACGACCTTCTCGCGCGGAGCGCCAACGCGGCGCTTGTACTCGTACACCATTGCGTCGAGCGGATTGCTGATCACGATCACGAACGCATCGGGGCAGTACTTCTTGGCGTTGTCGGCAACGTCCTGGATGATGGGCAGATTCGTGCCCACGAGATCGTCACGCGATTGCCCAGGCTTGCGCGGAATGCCGGCGGTGATGATGAGCACGTCGGTTCCGGCGAGGTCAGCCCAGTTCGAGGAGCCCGTGACTTTGGCGTCGCTGCCGGAGAGCACGCTCGCTTGCTCGAGGTCGAGCGCCTTACCCTGAGCGAATTTCTCCTTCGCCGGGATGTCGAACAACACGACGTCGCCGAGCTGCTTGGTTGCCGCGAGGTTTGCGAGCTCACCACCGATATTACCCGCGCCGATGAGGCCAATCTTCTTTCGTGCCATGTCGAATTGCTCCTGTAATTCTGTCTTCGGCGAGGACGCCGACCGGGTGTGGTGCGTACCACTTCTCTGAGAACGTTACCGTTCAGCTGAGCGCTACCACCTGCGGGTTTCCGGGGTAGTGGCGGGGCTGGACGGGGAGCGAAGTAGACCAGCAGCTAACCCGCGGCAACAGCCCATCCGCTGAGATTGAAAGCTATTGTTTCGATTGTATTTCAAGTGGCCGACAGGAAACGGATTACGGCCGAAGATGTATGGTCGCTCGGGGCGCTCGGGTGTGGTCTTGACAGAGACACCGGGAGGCGCTGCCCCAACCTCGTCCGAGCCCTGTCCGGTCGGCGTAAGCAGCTGAGCCGGATCCCGAAGTAGAGTGTCGGTGTTGGCCGACGACGAAGCGACGTGTCTGTTGTTCGTGTATGGCTCGCTCAAGCGCGGGCGGGCCAATCACCACGAGCTACGAGCAGCAGAGTATGTGGCTGACGCGCGTACCTCGTCGAACTTCGCCCTGCGCGTCGTTGCCGGTTATCCGGCGCTCGTGCCCGGTTCGCTCTCGATTCGCGGCGAGCTCTTTCGAATCGCAAGGACCGCGTTGCCCGCGCTCGACGAGTTCGAAGGAGCGACCTACGTTCGCCGTGAAATCGAGCTTGCGCATGGCGAACGTGCACTCGCTTATCTGTCCGGCACCCCTGCAGCCGGAGAGCCGTACTCCGGCGTCGAGTGGCCAGGCCCATAATTTCGAGGACTCGAAGCGTGTACGTGCGCGTCTCACCTGCACGCGCGCCGTGTAAGGGAAGGTCGCGCTCAACCCGAGCGCAGTTTGGCCGTTTCCTGTCGTCCAAGGCATGGTCACTCTCTCGGACGCAGCCAAAGTTGCGCTGGATGCCCTGGTCACCCCGATTTGGGTGATCGACGTCGAACGCGGCGATTTGATTTGGGCCAACCGTTCCGCGCTGACGCTGTTTGCGGCAGCGTCGCTCGAGGAGCTTTTGGCACGCGAGCAGATGACTGGAGCCAATGCTTTCCTCGTCGGTGAGCTGCGCCGTCTGGCGCCAGGGGCTCGCCTCGAGAGTGAGTTTCGCGTTCGTCAGCCTGGCTTCGAGTTGCTCGTCACGTGTACCTTCACGGGTATCGAAGGCGAGCCCGGTCAACGGCTGTCGTTGGTCGAGGCCCACGCGGATCGCAACGCGCCGACCTCGCTGCGCGCACCCGAGTTCGAACAGCGGCTTCAAAGTCGCGATCGGATGGCCTCGATTGGCACGCTCACTGCGGGTGTAGTCCATGGCATCAACAACCCGCTCGCGTACGTGATCGCCAATCTCGAATACGTGAAGCGCTTGCTCGCGCCGGGCGCCGAGCGCCTCGAAGCCAAAGTCGTGGCCGAACTCGGCGACGTGCTCGACGACAGCTTGGACGGTGCCGAGCGGGTGCGTCGCATCGTTTCGGATCTGGGCAGCTTCTCGCGCCCAACCGACGCCCGCGTGCTAGCGGTAGATCTGGAACGCGCGACCGAACGAGCATTGAGCGTCGCAGCCAACGAGATCCGTCACCGCGCGCGCGTGATCAAGGAATTCTCGCGCATCCCCTCAGGGCTGGGTACCGAAGCCAGATTGGTGCAGGTGATCCTGAACGTGTTGATCAACGCTGCGCACTCGATCGAAGTCGGCGCGGTCGATCGCAACACGATCACGGTGCGCACGCGGCTCGACGCACGCGAGCGACCGACGCTGGAAATCGAAGACACCGGCTGTGGCATCGCCAAGGAGAACTTGGGCCGCGTGTTCGATCCATTCTTCACTACCAAACCGGTGGGGGTCGGTACCGGACTCGGTCTGTCGATCGCTCAGCGCATCATGCGCGACTTGGATGGGGAAATTCAGCTGGAGAGCGTGCACGGACAGGGGACTCGGGTGCTGCTCACCTTGCCGGCCGCGCCCATTTCGGCTGCCGCGTTGCCCGTGCTCGAGAGCGTGCCGCCATTCTCGACCGACCGCTTTCGAGCGCGCGTCTTGGTCATCGACGACGAGCCGGCGATCTTGCGCGCATTCCGCCGAGTGCTCTCGGCGCACGAAGTGGTGTCGGCCAGCTCTGGGCCGGAAGCCATGGCAAAGCTAGCCGATGGCCGACGCTTCGACGCGATTTTCTGCGACGTGATGATGCCCGAGATGTCGGGGGTCGAGGTGTATCAGCGGATCCGTGAACAGCACCCGGGCCAGGAGCACAAGTTGGTGTTCATGACCGGCGGCGCGTTCGCCGAGCTGGCGGCGCATTTCATCGAATCGGTCGACAATCCCAAGCTGAAGAAGCCGTTCACGGGCAGCACCGTGCGTGCGCTCGTCTCGGCCGTGATGCGGTTTCCGTCGCGTTAACTTCCCTAGTCGCGCGATTCGTACACGTTCATCGCTGGCAACTCGAGCGCGGTGAGAAACCCGCCGTTACCGCAGCCGGTGTCGATGCCGACGACGTTCTCGCCGGCCCAAAGATCCGTGGGGTCCTCGGGCGTGTAGCCGGAGAGCTCGGGCGGCAGATACTCCGTTCGGGTGTGGCCGAACACCACCAACTTACCGCGGTAGTTGCGAAAGAAATAATCGTCGCGCAGCCACAAGAGCACAATCGGATCTGTCACCGCACCGGGGTGAATGAAACCTTCGCTTCCGCGCGGAAGGCCGGCATGCACGTAGATCGCGTGGTCGTCCTCGTACCAATACGGAAGGGCCCGAAACCAATCGACCACGACTTTGGGGAAGAACTCACCCGAGGTGAAGAGTTCGGCTTCACGCTGCAGTGGGCGTTCGTCTTCGCGCGGCACGGGCCCTCCGACGTAAGAACGAAACGCTGCGAGGCAACCGTTGCCCGGCGGAGTGACGAACTCGTCCCAACCGCGGTCGATCACGCGCAGCCAGGCATCCTCGTGATTGCCGCGCAGGGCCACGACTTTAGCCGGTGTTTTCTGGGATAGGGTGCGCACGAACTCCACGACCTCGGCCGAGGCAGGGCCGCGATCGATGTAGTCGCCAAGGAAAACCAGCGTGTCTTCCGCGTCGAGCTTCGGCAGGCAACTCATCAGCTTGTACAGGTGCTTGGTCTCGCCGTGAATGTCGCCGATTGCGAACGTGCGCTGCGCCATGGTCAAACTCACGGTATCACTAGCGCGCGGTCAGCGTCACGCAGCAATGCCTCATTCGCGGGGCGCGTCGGGCTCTGCTAGCGTCGGGGAGTGGCGCGCTGGCACGGACGATCCAGAGTGGCTGCGGGCGCGGTTGGAGGGCGTGCAGCAATGTCGCGCGCATCGCTCGCCGTGGCTTATTTGGCCTGCGTGTGCGGCGTTGTGTGCTGCGAAAAAGCAGCAGAGCAACGTTGGTGGGTCAGATACACGGAGAGCGGCGTAGCAGCGAACTCGGCGCCCCAGGCTGCTCCGCCGCCTGTCGCTTCTGCCGTCGTCGAAGCCGAGCCCGCACAGCTCGATGTGGACGGTGACGACGACGCCCTCGCTGATGAGCCCGGACCGTCCCTAGGCCCGGGGCAATTCGAGCGGGTCGGCCGCGCACCGTCCGCGTTGCAGCGGATTTGCGATCTGACTCCTCTCGACGGAGCGCTCTATGCAGCGCACGCGACTCGCCCGCTGGGTCTGGACGGCGCGACCATCAGTCGCTTTCGTCCTGCCGATCCGCGACCATTGTCCCTGGCCTTCGATTGGAATCGCGCGGGTGAGCCGACCAAGGGCGGCGGTGCGGGGCAGGGGTTTTTGCGCGTGCACGCGATTGCTGGGCGCTTGTTCGTGCCGGACGCCGATCCGCCGTACAACGGCTTCGGCATCTCTGAGCCGGGGACGGAGGGCTTCGTGTTCGTGTCCACGACCGAGGGCGAATTTGCGAAGGCGCGCATGCCTGGCCATCTACCCCCCCGCGCGCCGGATGCGGCTGGCAAAGCAGGTGCGGCGGTGTTGCCGCGCGCTTACCACGTCATCGACGTCATCCGTTTTCGCGGCAACCTATACGCGGCGACCGGCGCTGTCCCGCCCGATCAGCGCGCATGGCATGGAGCCTCACCGGGCGCATTGCTGGTCGAGACCGAGCTGGGTGCGCGTTTCGCTTACGCGGCGGACTACCCGCGCCCGTATCGAGATGGCGTCTGGCGCTTGACCTTCCTGGTGCGCTTTCGCGATCGCCTGTATGCCGGACTCCAAGACTACGACCAACGCGAGCCGAACGACTACGTGTATTTCGCGCCGCCACGCGAACGCACTTCGATCATGCAAGAAGACGTCCACGCCGTGCGCGTGACCGAGTCGGGCACCGCGCAGACCCTGCGCTGGTACGCGGATGGCGGAAACCTGTATTGGATTGCCTGGAATCGCGAGGGCGTGGCGCTGCGCGTGAGCAAGGACGGCGACAGTTGGCGAGTGGTGCCTCTGCCGGGTGACGTGGGTGTGCCGACGGACATCGTGCGCTTTCGCGGCGCGCTGCACGTGCTCATGTCGCGCGCCTTGTTGCGCCTCGACGACGCTGGTCCGACCGTGCTGTCACGCATCGCCGACAAACGCTCGCCCTTCGAGCTCGATGACAGCTTTTGCGCCGCCCCGCTGGCGGTTTTTCAGGGGGAGCTGTACGCGGGCGGGCAGCGTGACGGCGCGTTGTACCGGTTCAAGCCCGAAAATTAGAGCGAATTGTACCGCGTGAGGCGAGCACGGTGTAGGCTGCGCGCCCTTCATCGTGTCTATCGTCACCGCACAAAGCGTTCATCGGGCTTTTGGTACTCATACCGTCTTGCGAGCCGCGGACGTGTCGATCGCTCCGGGTGAGCGTGTGGGCGTCGTCGGCTTGAACGGCGCAGGCAAGAGCACACTCTCGCGTATCTTGGCGGGGACTGAACCGGCCGACTCGGGCACCGTCGCTCGCCGGCGCGGAGCGACCGTCGCTTACCTCGAGCAGGTGCCGCATTTCGAGGGCGATCCGACGGCGTTCGAGGCTGTCACTAGCGGCCTGGTCGGTTGGTCCGAGGCGGTCGCTCGGCACGAAGCTGCGAGCCTGGCGCTCGCGCGCGGCGAGGGCAATCTCGAGCTCCTGCTCGAGCAACAACACGCCGCGCAGAGCGACGTCGAGCGCTTGGGCGGCTGGGATCGCCAGCACAAGGTCGAAGCCTTTTTGGACCACCTCGGGATTCATCGCTCTGACGCGAAGGTCTCGAGCATGAGCGGTGGTGAGCAGCGTCGAGTCGCCTTGGCACGCGTGCTCATCTCCAGTCCTGATTTGGCCATCCTCGATGAGCCCACCAATCACCTCGACGCCGAAACCATCGAGTAGCTCGAGCAGTATTTGATCGAAGAGTACAAGAACGCGATCCTGCTCATCACCCACGACCGTTATCTGCTCGATCGCGTCGCCGAGCGCACGGTCGAGGTCGCCAATGGCGAGGTGTACAGCTACGACGGTGGCTACGAGCGCTACCTAGAGCAAAAAGCCGAGCGACTGGCGCACGCCGAGCGCACCGAGTCGAATCGTCAGAACTTTCTACGTAAAGAACTGGAGTGGCTCAGCCGTCAGCCCAAGGCTCGCAGCACCAAACAAAAGGCGCGTATCGATCGCGCCGAGGCGGCCAAAGCCGTGGTCGCACCGCGCGCCGAGCGTACCGCGGCGCTGGAGCTCGACGTCGTACGCAGCGGCAAGACCATCCTGGAATTGCGCGATCTGCGCGTCGAAATCGGGGGTCGCACGCTGATCGACAGTTTGTCCATGTTCCTCACCGAGGGTGAGCGCATCGGCATCGTCGGACCGAATGGCAGTGGCAAGACCACGCTGCTCAAGACCATGTTGGGTGAGCTCCCTCCGGCGCGCGGCTCGGTCGTACTCGGGGTGAACACGAAGGTCGCGTACTTCGATCAGCGTCGCTCGGGTTTGGACGACAGCAAATCGATCTGGGACAACGTCGTCGGCGATCAATCGAAGATCGAACTCGGTGGCGAAATCATCGAGGCTCGCTCGTATTTGGAGCGCTTCGCGTTCGACTCACACAAGCAGCGACAGCAAGTGGGCTCGTTGTCGGGCGGCGAGCGCGCACGCGTGGCCTTGGCGCGTTTGCTCCGACAAAGCGCGAACTTGGTCGTGTTGGACGAGCCCACCAACGATCTGGACACCGCGACTCTGGGCGCGCTGGAGAGCATGCTCGTGGATTTTGGAGTGACCGCGTTGGTCGTCACTCACGATCGCTGGTTTTTGGATCGCGTGGCGACCAGCGTGCTCGCGTTCGAAGAGGGAGGACGCGCCGTGCGTTATCCCGGAAATTACGAGACTTATCGGCGTTTGAAGGCACAGCAGCAAGCTGAACGTGCCTCGCGTCCACCACCAGCCGCGCCAGCGCCCGTGGCGGCTCCGCCAGCCCCGCGTGGCAACAAGAAGAAGGGGCTGAGCAACAACGAGCAGAAGGAGCTGAACGGTCTTCCGGACGCGATCGAGCAAGCGGAGAAAAGCGTTGCGGATCTCAGTCAAGCTCTGGCCGATCCCAAAACGTACGCGGCCGGAGCCAAAGAGATCGCGCGGGTCACTGCTGAGCTCGAGAAGGCCAAGGCGGACGTGGAGCGCCTCACCGCGCGCTGGGAAGAGCTCGAGCTCAAGCGGGCCGAGTGAACGCTGAGCTCTACGCGCTCACGCACCGGGGAAATCCCGGCGATGTCGCATTCTATCGCGAGGCGTGTCGCGGCGCGCAGCGCGTGCTCGAACTCGGCTCGGGATCGGGTCGGTTGCTGATTGCGCTGGCGGACGCCAAGCGTCGCCTGACTGGGCTCGAGCTCGATCCGGAGTTGCTCGGCTTGGCCAACCGCAATTTGCGCGCACTGCCGCCTGCGAAACGCAAAGCGGTGCGAGTCTTGGCCGGTGACATGCGTGATTTCGAGGTTCCAGAGCGCTTCGACCGGGTACTACTGCCGTACAATGCGCTCTACTGCTTGCTCAATCGGCGCGCGGCCTCGGCCTGTTTTCGTGCGGCGCATCGCGCGCTCATGCCGAGCGGCAAGTTGATCCTGGACGTGTGGAATGCGGGACCGTTTCAGCGCAGATCCGCAAGCGACGCCGTGGACGAGCGTGAGCCGATCGTCACGCTGCGCGACGCGAAGCGCACTTGGGATGTCTTCGAGCATTCGCGGGTCCGTCGCGCTCAACAGCGCTTGGACGTGAACTACACCTATCTGCCCCGTGAAGGTGGTATCGCGTACCAGATCCCGATCGCCCAGCGCTACTACCTACCGGCCGAGATTTCCGATTTGCTCGAACGCGCTGGGTTCCTCGTGGAGGCGCGCTACGGGGACTTTGCGAAACGGAAGTTCGGCGCTCGCTCGCCGCACTTGATCGTCTCGGCTCGCGCGATCTGACCGCAATCGGGCGGCAGCACTGACGGAGAGAGAGAGAGAGACTACCGCAGAGCCGCAGAGACCGCAGAGATCAGAGGGAGATTATTTGGGGTTCACGGAGGATGCACGCTTCGTCTTTGTTCACAACGAACGAAGCGCTTGGTGGAACGGCTGAAGTACGTCGGTCGTTTCTCCGACGAAGATGGCGCGCTGAGGAAACCCGATCTCCTCTTTCTCAGATCTCTGCGGCCTCTGCGGCTCTGCGGGTCAATTTCTCCGGGAAGCCGTGCAGCGCTCACAGGGCTTTGACGGCCGCGCACATCGCGCACAGCGCTGAGCGAGCCGCGCCGGGAACAGAGCCGTGTTCGGAGGTGCGTTGCGGGATAGCGAGCGCCCAATCTTCTCGATCAGGATGCTGCGGGCAACGCGGCCAGAATCCCTGCTAGCCCGAGGCTCGGACGGGCGATCCCCCGCTTGATCCCGGACATGGTGCGCAGCATCTCCTCACGCATGAAGGGCATGCGGCAGGCCAAGCTCATGGCTACGTTGCGGAGCGGTCCCAGCGCTTGCAAGTCGGACTGGAAGAGCGGTGTGAGCCAACGCGACGCGAATTGATAGAAGTCGATGTGCGCCTGGCGCGCGCGGGAGTAGTGCTCGAGGGCGACGACGAGCGGCGTCTCTTCACTCAGCGCGGCACACAGTGTGCTGGCGTCCATCAACGCCAAGTTCGTGCCCTGTCCGAGTTGCGGGCTCATCGCGTGCGCCGCATCACCGATGAACACTTGGCGTTGGGTGTGCCACGGCGACATTACGACATCGTGATAGCCGGCGGTGAGCACTTGCTCCACGCTTTCGATCTGGTCGAGCACGAACGCCGCGTCCGGCTCATAACGCAGGATCTGCTCTTTCCAAGCCGTGAAGCCCGCGCGTCGAAAATCATCGATGCGATCCATGCGGATGCTCCAGAACAGGCTCACGCGATGCTCCTGAACGCCGTCTTCGAGCGGCCCGAGCCCGGTCGGCAAGAGCCCCAGCATGTGCCGTGTGCCGTTCGTGATTTGACGCAGGCGACGGCGGTAGAATTGTGCTGGATCGCGGGCCACGAACCAGAGCGCGCCCCACGGGTAAGGGCGCTCTCGCCGAAGCAGTCCGCTCGCGCGGCGCAAGTCCGAACGCGCGCCGTTGGCCACCACCACCAAGTCATGCTCGGCGAGCGGCCTACCGGCATCGTCGAGGAGCTGCGCTTTGCCCGGCAGTTCGAGCACTCGTGCTACGCTGGTCGCGCGTCGTAACGTGGCTCCGCCCGCAACTACGAGCTCGTGCAAGATCTGGAATAACGCGCCGCGATGCATGCCCAAACCGAATAGCGCCGGGTGCAGCTGTGCGTAGTCCAGGCGGAACACGTCTTGGTTCTCGGGGGTCACACAGTGCAAAGATTCGAGACGCGCGCCGCGGTCGAGCACCCTTCCGAGCACGCCGAGATCGGCGAGCACCGACAGACCGGTCGGTTGCAGCACGATGCCGGCGCCCACCGCCGAGGGGTGCGCGAATTCTTCGTACACGGTGACTCGATGCCCCGCGCGCCCCAAGAGTGCGGCCGTGGCAGCGCCCGCGAATCCGCAGCCCACGATGCCCACATCCAGCGGTCGCATTTGGATCAGCCTCAGCGCATCGTGACGAGTTCTTCGGATGCCGTCGGGTGGATGGCCACGGTTCGGTCGAAATCCGCCTTGGTTGCCCGCATTTTCACGGCCACCGCGAAGCCTTGGATCATCTCGTCTGCACCGCGGCCAATGACGTGCACGCCGACCACGTGTTCGTCCGGGCCGACGCACACGAGCTTCATGTGGGTGAGCGCTTTGTGCTCGGTGACCGCGTAGAACATGTTGGTGAAGCGCGTGGTGTAGGTCTTCACGGCGTCTCCGTGTAGAGCGCGAGCATCGGACTCGCTCAGGCCAACGCTGCCGATCGGCGGGTGGCTGAAGACCACGCTCGGGATGTCGTTGTAGTCGAGCTTCGATTGCTGCTTGCCGCCGAACAGGCGATCCGAGAGGCGACGACCTGCCGCGATGGCGACAGGGGTCAACGTCGCGCGGCCCGTGACGTCACCTATCGCGTACACGCCGGGGGTGGTGCTATTTTGCCATTCGTCGACCACCACGTGCCCGTCGCGGTCGGTGCGTACGGCGGCCGCGTCGAGGCCGAGGCCTGCGGTACTTGCGTGCCGCCCGATGCTCCAAAATAGCGCCTCTACTGGCGGTAGCGTATGTCCACTCTCGAGGGTGACGATGCGCTCGCCGCTTTGGTTCGTGGTGACGCTTTGGACGGTCGTACTCAGCCGCACGTGAACGCCGCTGTTCTCCAGCGCTTCGCGCAGCGCGTCACCGAGCATGGTGTCGAACCCGCGTAGCGGCCGTTCGTGACGCATGGCCAGGGTGACGTTGCAACCGAGACTGCGCAGTACCCCGGCGAGCTCGACTGCGATGTAGCCCGCGCCCACGATCAGTGCGCTGCGGGGCAGGCTCCGAAGCGCAAAGAAGCCGTCGGAGCTCAATCCGAGTTCTGCGCCGGGGACGTCCGGAAAGGTTGGCGCACCCCCGGTGGCGATCAGCACGTGCTTCGCCTCGAAGACGCGCTCCCCCACTTGGACTCGGTTCGCGCCGAGCAGCGCGCCGCGGCCGCGAATCACTTCGACCCGGTCTTTGGCCAGATTTCGCTCGTAGTTGCCGCGCATGCGCTCGATGTAAGCTTCGCGACGCTGGCACAGCGCTGCAAAATCGTGCCGATGCACGCTGACGTCGAAGCCGTAGCCCGCCGCGGCGTGCAGGGAGTCCGCTATCTCCGCGGCATTCCACATTACCTTTTTGGGCACGCAGCCCACGTTCACGCACGTTCCGCCGAGCGCACTCGATTCGACCAAAGCGACCCGAGCCCCGTACTCCGCGGCTCGGCGTGCCGACGCCAGGCCGCCGCTGCCGCCACCGATCACCAGATAGTCGAAGCTGTCCATTGGTTCCTGGTCATCGGGCTTTGGGGAGGGTTTTGCAAGTGCGCACGCTCAAACCGGTGTCTCTTGCGCGGCAATGGTAGTAAATGCGGGCGTGCTTCGCCCTATCCCAAAAGACCGGCGATTATTAGGGATTTTCTGGCTCTTATCGGGCGTGTTGCTGCTCGGCTGCGGGTTTCATCGGGATAGCGCGGCAGTCGAGCGTCTGCGTGCCCGAATTCAAGCCGAAGTGGGCAGCGCTGCGAGCGTGAACGTCCGCACCGCGTACGGCGCGACCACGGTCACCATCCGTCTGGAACGAATGCCTGCGGCCGATCCAAAACAGGTCCAAGAGCGCGTCGAGGCCTTGACCAAGGTCGAGTTTCCGCGGGCCGAATACGTGGTGGTGCTGGGCAAGCCATGACGCGAGCGCTTCGCATTGCCGTCGTCGGCGTGGGCAACGTGGGCGGCAATCATGCTCGTGAGCTATTGCTCGGCAAGGTTCGCGGCGCGACGCTCGTCGCCGTTTGCGATCCGAATCCCGAAGCGCTAGCTCGATTTGCGAGCGTTCCCGGCTTCGCCCGTCAAAGCGAACTGCTTGCCGCGAACCTGGCCGACGCCGTGCTGATCGCGACTCCGCACTACGACCACACGCCGCTCGCGATTGACGCTTTGGCGGCAGGCATGCACGTCTTGGTCGAGAAACCTCTGGCCGTGCACAAGGCCGACGCCCTGCGGATGTTGGCGGCTTACGACTGTCGCCCCAATCCCGATCAGCGATTTGCGGAAATGCTCGTGCTCAGGACCGATCCGCGTTTCCTGCGTTTGCGCGGGCTGATCCAGGGCGGCGAGCTCGGCCCGGTCCGGCGCATTCATTGGACGATCACCGACTGCCTGCGTACCGACGCCTACTATCGCAGCGGCGGCTGGCGGGCGACCTGGGCAGGCGAAGGAGGCGGAGTCCTACTCAATCAGTGCCCGCACAATCTAGACCTCTGGCAATGGTTGTTCGGCATGCCAGTGCGCGTTCATGCGTTTTGTGGCTTCGGTCGCATGCATCCCATTTCGGTCGAGGACCAAGTGACCGCTTACCTCGAGTACGAATCCGGAACGAATGGGGTATTCGTCGCGTCCACGGGCGAGGCGCCGGGCAGCAACGTTTTGGAGGTGGTGGCGGATCTCGGCAAGGTCGTGGTCGAGCGTCATGGGCTGAAAGTGATCCGAAACGGGATGTCGACCCTCGAGCTGCTGCGCACGGGGCCGGCGCGAGTGTCGCCTGCCAGCGCCGAGATCGAGGAAATCCCCCTCGTTCACGGTCCGAACCCACTTACCGGCATGATCCAAAACTTCGTAGATGCAATCCGCGAGGGTGACGCGCTGGTCGCTCCGGCCAGCGAGGGACTCTTCGGTGTCGAACTCGCGAATGCCATGATTTACTCGGGAATTACCAAGCAAACCGTCGAACTCCCACTCGACCCTGCATTGTATGCGGCGGAACTCGCCCGCCTGATCGAGCGCGAACGCGCACAGAGATCTTAAACAGCTGGCCCGCGAGCCGTTGATGGTCGTAGCCCTCGAGCCTGCGCCATGAATAGCCCGCTGAATGTGACGAATCCGCGCTCACGCCCACCGCTTTCACTGCACGACGCGCAACGTGAAGCAGCCGGCGGAGAGAGCGACAGTGGCATCTTCAAGCTGTTCGAGTCTGCGATCTTGGTCGTGGCAAGCTCAGTCGAACAACTGGGACCGGCTTTTTCCGAGCTGGAGCGCGCAGGGTTCTCCGTGATCGTGCCGGACCCAAAGAAGGTCGACGAGCTGGCGTTCTTGCCGCGCTTCGCGCTGATCGAGACCGCGCTGCCGGGCGCGATGGATCTGCTCCGTCGCATCAACACGCCCGAGCCGGTGATGCAAGTGCTCGCCCTGCTCGGACCCACGGAGGCCGAGGGACCGGCGCTCAGCGCAGGCGCGGCATTGACGCTGCGTGGTCCGCTCGACATTGCGACGTTGGTCTTGTGCATGCGACGTTTTCGCAGCCAAGACGAAGTGGCGCGGCAACCACGGCACGTCTTCGAACAGCAAGATCGGGGCAATGTACCCGCGACGGTGCTCGAGTCGGTGCTCGCGACGATTGGTCACGAAATTCAAAATCCGTTGGCCGCTGCGCTCGCCAGCGTGGAATGCTTGCGCGAGCCGGAACTCGCGCGCCTGGGCGAAGAAGACCGATTGGCCGCGGTCGACGACGTAGCCATCGCGCTTCGTCGTATCCGTGACGTGATGGGCGCGGTCACCTCGCTGGTCAAGGGCACGGCTCCGGACCTCTCTCGCTTGTCCTTGTGGGAGTGCGCCGAGCGCGCGGTGGATGCTCTGCGGTCACCGAATGTTCGCATCGAAATCGCGGGTGACGAGCAAGTGCGCGGCCTCGCCAACGGCGCGCTGCTCGAACAAGTGATCGTGAATTTGGTGCAGAATGCCATCGACGCGACGGCGGTCTGCGAGAATCCTCAAATCCTGGTGCGCGTCTATCGTGCTGGGCTCGAAGCTCGCATTTCCATTCGCGACAACGGACCGGGTGTGCCGATGGAGCACCGACAACGGATCTTCGAACCGTTCTTCACGACCAAGGGCGAGCGAGGGACGGGCCTTGGCTTGGTGTTGGTGCATCACGCGGTCGGGCGGATGGGCGGTGCAGTTACGCTCGGGCCGACGCGCGCTGGCGCGGTATTCCGCGTGCGTCTGCGCGCGGCGTGACGCGCTACTCGGCGAGCGCTTTCAAGAATCGTTCGCCGTAGTGCTCGAGCTTGGTCGGTCCCACGCCGGAAATGCCCAACATTTGCGCTTGGGTTTTCGGGCGCGCGCTGGCCATCTCGAGCAGAGTTGCGTCGGAGAACACCACGTACGGCGGCACGCCGCGCTCGCGCGCGATCTCCTTGCGCAGCGCGCGCAGGCGATCGAAGAGCGACAGGTCGGGGTCGAGCACGGCAGGCGGCACCGAATCGACCCGCTCGCGCTTGCGCGCGGCGCGCGCTTGGGCGCGTTCCTCGGGCGTGGCGCGCGCCGGCTTCTTCGAAAGTAGCTCGAAATTGGCGCAAACATCGCAGGACGAGCCGCAGTCAGCCAGCTCTTCACCGAAGTAGTGGGCCAGTTGCGCGTGGCGGCAGCTGCGTGCTTCGGCCATGCGAAACACTTCGCGTGCCTGTGCGCGCGTGCGCTCGGCTTGCGCTTCGTCTTCACTGGCATCCGCGAAGCGGTCGTAGGCTTTGACCTCCGACCACGAATAGAGCAGCACGCAATCGCTCTCCAAACCATCGCGCCCGGCTCGCCCGAGCTCTTGATAATAGCCCTCCACCGAGCGCGGCATGTCGTGATGCACCACGAAGCGCACGTTCGACTTGTCGATGCCCATGCCGAAGGCGATGGTAGCGACGACCACGTCGATCTCGTCGTTCTGGAAGGCGTCTTGCACTTTCGATCGCATGCCCGCGTCGAGCCCAGCGTGGTAGTGACCGGCGCGCACGCCGTGTTTCTTCAAATACTCGGCGGTGGCCTCGACGGTTTTGCGCGACAAACAATAGATGATGCCACTCTGCCGCGGCCGGCTGCGCGCAACGGCGAGCGCTGCTTCTTTGGCAGTGCAGCCCAGCGCGTCTCCCTTCGCGTAGGCATGAAGACGCAGGTTTTTGCGGAAAAATGAGCCGCGATAGCGAGCTGGCGAACGCATGCCGAGTTGCTCGACGATGTCGGCGGTGACTTGCGGGGTAGCCGTAGCCGTCAGAGCCAGCACTGGGATCTGCGGAAAGCGCTGCTTGAGTCCGGAGAGATTGCGGTACGCGGGGCGAAAGTCGTGCCCCCAATGGCTGATGCAGTGTGCTTCGTCCACGGCGATCAAGCTCAGCTTGATCTCGCCGAGTGCGCGACCCACGGATGCCTCGAGCCCTTCGGGCGCGCAGTACAAAAGTTCGTAGCGGCCAGCGCGGAGTTCGGACACGCGCGCTCGTCGTTCCTCTATCGACAGCGACGAATTCAGGTACGTTGCGCGCACGCCGACCTCCGTCATCGCATCCACCTGATCTTTCATCAGCGCGATCAGCGGGGATATCACCAGCGTGACACCGCCCAAAATGCGCGCGGGGATCTGGTAGGTAATGGATTTGCCCGCGCCCGTAGGCATGACGCCGACGCAATCGCGCCCGCTCAAGACGGTATCGATGATCGCGCGCTGACCTGGTCGGAACGACTCGTAACCAAAGCACTCCTTCAAGACGAGCGCTGGATCACTGCCCTTGTGCGCGGCCGCGCCTGCCGCGAGCGAACTGGCTATTCTTTTCAGCATCTCCAGTAGGTCGGACGAGAACGCGCTCGGGTTGCGTTTCCACGCCAACCGCAGTTCAGAAAGTTCCGCCTCGCACGCGCGCTGCTCACCGACCGACAAGGCATGGCCCGCGACTTTCTGGGCCAGCTGCTCGGCCGCCGTCTGCACCGCGTCGTCGTTCATCGCGCTAGAAAGGGGGCAGCTGGCATCCGGCGCGCGCATTCTGCGCCGGAACTGCAGCTTCCGCCAATGCCGCGGCCAAATCAGCCCGGCAAGCGCGCGATTGTCGAAAGATCCGCCCTGATCGCGCTCTTCAACCCCAGCTGAGCTCGTAGTGCTCGGGGAAGGGACCGCCTCGGTAGTCGATTCGCTCGTTTGCCTTGAGGTCGGGGCGGAGGAATAGCTGGCGAATCATCTCCGGGATCATCACCATGCCCACGTATTTGCCCAAGCACTCGTGGCTACCGAATCCGAAGTGGAAGTAGTGGTACCAATTGCGGGTCGGCAGGAAGTCATCCGGATTTTCGAAGGCGGCCACGTCGAACATGCCGGACTGGGTGAGCGCGAGCACGTACGTCCCGGGACGAACGACGGTCGCGTAGTCCGTGCCTCGGCCGACGGTATATTCCTCGGCGCATTCGCGGAACGTGTACGGGAACGGCGATACGTAGCGCAACGCTTCCCACACGATTCCGTCGAAGCGTGCGCAATCCGGCAAGCGTGCGGCCTCTTTGGCGCGCGCGAACCACTCCGGGCGCTCGATTAGGTATTGCACGACCTGGGCGACGGCGCGCGCGGTCGTCTCCACCGCGCCGATCAGCAGCCCGGCAGCGTTCACGCCGAGGCGCTCGATGTTGAAGTCGACCTCACCGGGGAAGCTCGTGCGCAGCATACGAGCCACGATGTCGTCGCTGAGCGAGTCGTTCTTTCCCAACAGTTTGCGCAGCAACACGGCCAGGAAATGAAATGGCGCGCTGAGTTTGGCCACGAGCAAACGATGCGCGACCAACTCTACGATGTACTTGCTGAGCTCTGAATCGGCTTTGTTGTGGCTATCGATGATGTGCTTGCGCTCCGCGTCCGTGCGCGCGTCGAATGGTTGGTTATGAAACGTGTCGTATTGCGCCCAATAGCTCCACTCGATCAGCTTTTCGCGCGTCATGCCAGTGAGTCCGAAGTAGTTCTGGACTAAGCCCGCAGGCACGCTGCGGCAGTAGTGGTAAGCGGCTTCGATGCGCTTGTCCTTCTGGGCGTCCAAGATTTCGTTGCAAAGCGCAGTGACTAGAGCTCGGACTTTCGGCAAGTCGTCGCGGTTCAACATGCCCTGCATGATGGCTTTTTCGCGCGAGTGCAGCGGGTCGTCGTCGTGCGACATCAGGTAGCGGCCATTGCTCTGCTTCGGCACGTACAGAGCAACGGTGAAAACCTTTGGCTGGCTCAAGATGTCCGTCACGTCCGCATAGCGTGCGACGAGCGTGCACTCTGGCGTGACCAGCACGGGGCGTTCGGCGCGCAGTTGCTTGAAGAATGGGAGCGGCTCCGTATCAATCCAACGCCGCACCAGCTGAAACTTCTCGGACTCTGCGGCGCTGTCGTATTCGGCTAGGTAGTTGGTCATCTTCAAAGGGACTTCATGTATTCAACTAGGTCGAGGCGATCTTCGTTGGTCATCGGCTCGAGGTTCCGCTCTTTGAGCCCGAGATCGTGAATCGTGCCGTACTCGTGGCCGGAGTTGCTGTTACCGGGCAGTGTGGTGTCGAACTCGAACCCCTCGTAGCCTGCGCTGACGAAGCCGACTTTGGCTGGATCGAGCTCTCGCGACCCAACCACGAACTTGACCGGTCGGTACTCACCTTCCGGATCACCATCGCGTCGAGCCGGAAGCAGCAGATCATAGAGCGTAGGCACCGAACCGTTGTGCAAGTACGGTGCGGTCGCCCAAATTCCGTTCAGCGAGCGCCCTTTGTAGGCTTCTAGCGAAGCGTACGGGGCAACCGTCGTGTCGGGGGTGTAGTCGCCGCTCTTGAGCGAGGATTGAATCTCGTTCGAGAGCAAATTCCCGAGCAGGTCACTGCCCCAATCGGCCACTCGTCGAATCGGATTCGCGTTGGGGTAGGGTTCCGCGATCACGCCGTGCGTTGCCTGTGTGAGCAGCGCTGCTACCGGCGCTCTTCGGTCGATCAACACGTTCCCGATGCCAGTTGCGTTGACGTACTGATTGCGAAGCATTCCCGAGTAGCCCACGGCGTGCGTGCTGTTCCAGGCCATCGTCGGATCTGTGCCGATCTTGTCGAGTTCTTTTCTGGGGTTCGCGCCGATCATGCTCGCGACGACTCGTCGATAGGGTGCGTCACGGTTGATCTCGGCATGGCAACGAGCGCAATGCTTTCCGAACAGGACATCACCGCGGAATGCGCGATCGCGATCGATCGGCGGAAGACCCGAGGGCCATTGCGGCGACTGCAGCTTGACGATTTGTGCCTCGATGCGCCGCAAATTGTGGACGTAAATGGAGGACTCGTAGCTGATGTGGTGTTGCTTGAGCCCCTGACCGCCGAGCAACGAAGACAGTGACCAGCCGTCTTTGATTTGCCAGTCGAGCGTGCCAAATACCCCGATTACTTCACCGGCATTTCGACCGACGCCACCGAACGTGGCGTTGGCGACGATGCCGTTCCACTGAACGTAATCGTGCTGGGGGGTATCCCACAGGAACGGGTAGCTGACTGGCGCGTTCGATGAATTGAAGGCTTTGGCGACCAATTTCTTGCGCTGCTCGGCATTGAGCAGGGGCAAGGCGCGTTCGACGATCTCTCGCGTCTCCGTGCCTTCGAGCACGGGGCGGAGGGCTTTTAGAACCGCTGGGAGCTCCGAGCTGTCGAACACGTCGCGCGAGATGTCCTCGAGGTCCTCCTTGCGAAGAATGGCGCGCAGCACTCGGTTATAGATGCGCCCGAACGCGTCGAGGCGAGCGAAACCGTACTTGGTGTCGCTATGATTCACGATCGCATCGCAGTCGACGCGGCGCTTGCTGGCGATGAGCTCGCCCGTGACTTCGAGTTCGTTCTTGAAGTCGCCGCGCTCGAGCACGCGAGAGACGAAGCTCTTGCAGCTCTCGTTCGCACAATGACCGCTCGCGTCGAGCTTTGCCGTCTCATTCAAGGCAGCGCCGAGATCGGCCATGAAAGCGTCGAAATCGGCCATCGAGGGGCCGCCGTCGATGCGCCACGCCTTGCCATGGTAGTTCACCTGGCCCGTGTGACACGCGGCGCAGGTGAGACCTAGATAAGACCGCGAGCGGTACTCATTGCGTACGAAGCCGATAGGCAAGGCGTCCGGATTGCGAGCAGACGCCGTCTGCGGCAAGTAGCGCCAGCGCTTGAAGTTCGCGTCGGAGCTGAAGGGTTTACCCTCGAGCGAGAGCGAGAGGAAGAACGAGTACGGCAGCAGATCAGAACCCTGCGTGACGGTGTAGAACCACTCGCTCTCACCTTCGCTCCAGCCTTGTTCGAGGTACCCCGCGTCCGGATAAGCGTTTCCCGATTTATCCGCAGTGCGGTTCGAGAGAGGTGCTTCGGACAGCTTCCGGAACTCCCAAATGTCGTCGTGAACGACGAAATAGATTCCCGGTAGGGCGACGAGCAACAGCGCGATCGCCAGGAAAATGCGTGGCCGGACGAGCTTTCGCGCATAGTGGAGGAGCTTGGTTTTGGCTCGCGAATGGATCGCCATCAATCTCGCTTTCGTCCCCCTTCGTGTGCCGCTCGGCCGAGAAGGCGAGCCGCTCCAATCCTAACCGATCGTCCTGCCTAGTTTCATGCACTCTGCGGATCAAAACTAATGGTCATTTTGTGGACGCGATTTCGGGTGACGAATCCCGACAGCAGTGCGCGCTTGGTCTGGCGGTCGGAGGGCCTTCTCGCTTCCCTGCTTCTCTCGTTCAAGGCGGGCGTGTATTGGAGTCTTCATGGTCGACCTGAAGAACAAGATTCGCCACGTGGTGCTGCTGATGTTCGAAAATCGTTCATTCGACCATATGCTGGGCGACCTTCAGCAGCTGAAATCGGTCGACGGTATTCCCGCGAACGGGCCACCCCGTAAAATTACGTTCGAAGGGGTGGATTACCTGCAAGAGCCTGGTGCGGCGCGGATTCTCACTTCGGACTTGAAGCACGAAGCGATTGACGTTGCCACGCAACTTGCGCAAGGAAACACCGGGTTCATTCAAGACTTCGTGCGAGCGTTTCCACACGCCAGCGTCGACGCGCGGCGCGAGGTGATGCGCTACTTCGCGCTGCGCAAGCTCCCCGCGCTGCATGCGCTAGCTGAAGCCTTCACGGTGTGCGACCGCTGGTTTGCCTCGGTGCCAGGTCCGACCTGGCCGAATCGTCTGTTCGCATTGAGTGGTACGTCACTCGGTCGAGTGAAGATGCCGGAAGGATTCTTGAACTGGAACCTGCACTGGTACGATCAGACGACCATCTTCGACCGCTTGAATCAAAAGCAGATCCCCTGGAAGGTCTATTACAACGACTTTCCGCTCTCGTTCCTGTTCGTGCATCAGCTCGAACCCGCAAACGCGGCTCGTCACCATTCCCTCAACCAGTTCTTTCACGACGCTGCCGGAAAGGCCGAGGATTTCCCCGCGTTCTCGCTGATCGAACCGGCCTACTTTCAGCCGCACGCGAGCGACGATCATCCTCCTCACGATATCCTCGGTGGTCAGAACTTGCTCGCCCAGGTCTACAACTCGATTCGCGCCAACAAGGAGCTCTGGGAAAGCACGCTCTTGGTCGTGACGTATGACGAACACGGCGGCTTCTATGATCACGTCGTGCCGCCGACGACGGTCGCACCCGATCACCATACGGAGGAGTTCCGCTTCGACCAACTCGGAGTACGCGTGCCCGCTGTGCTCATCTCACCATGGATGGCCAATGACGTGTTCAGCCAAACGATGGACCACACGTCCTTTCTGAAGTTCTTGATCGATCTCTGGGGGCTCGGGCCGCTCGGGGCTCGCGCGGCGATCGCCAACACGTTTGCCAGCGCATTCCGTGACGTTCGCAACGACGGACCGGAGCAATTGTTCGTTTCGGGTACGCTTGCCGGCGAACCCTCGGCGACCGTCCCCGTGCCGCGGGTCGCGGAGCTGAGCGGTCACCAAGGTGCGATGGTGGCGCTGTCCCACGCGGTAGAGACCCTGACCAACGAACCTGCAGAGACCATCGTTCAGCGGCTGAAACACGCACTTACCGGCCCACAGAGCCAAGCTGACGTCGCCATCGACCGCATCGAGAAGTTCATCGCGTCGATGCGGTGAGCCGCGTCGACGCGCTCAGGTTGAGCCAAGCTGACGCATCAAGCACGCTTCATCAGTCAACCGATGATGGGCGACGCGACGATGCGTCCCCACGACCAATGGAGTGTGGCGGGACTGCTGCACTTTCGCCTCACACCTTCGACCCTGCGCTGGATGTAGGCTCGAGCGTACATCGCTTTCCGAGCCGCGCTTTGCTACGGTAGATGTTTATCTTTGTCTGGGAGCCGAGCTTTGAAGTCTAGCCGCCTGAGCCACTGGTTGCGTGTCGGTGTGATGCTAGCGCTGTGTTCGTTCACGGCGTATGCGTGCGGCGGCCCCGAATTCACGGCGAGCGGCCAGCACAGCGGCGCCGGCGCCAGCGGTGGGTCCGGAGCGGTTGCTTCGGGCGGCAGTGGACCCAAGGTCGCCTGTGAGGGCCCCGAGGATTGCGATGATTCCAATCCGTGTACGGTGGACGAGTGCGGCGCGGACGGCGCGTGTGCTCAGATGCCCAAGTGCGGCGCCACGGAGAAGTGTTGTGACGGCTCGTGCGGTCAATGTTGCGAGGCCAGCGATTGCGACGACGGCGTGAAGTGTACGGATGACGACTGCTTCGCGGGCGGCTGTACGTATTCGCCGAACAATGGCAATTGTGGAGCAAACGAGTATTGCTCGGCTACTGCGGATTGCCGACACAAAGAGGCCTGCACGGGTGATGCCGATTGTGACGACGGCGACGCCTGCACCGATGATACCTGCGCGACTGCGACGTCGCTCTGCGATCACGCCGCGGCCGCGTGCGCGGATCCCAAAAAGTCACTGTGTTGTGCTGGTGTCGGCTGCGCCGAATGTTGCGAGGATTCTCAGTGCAACGACAACAATCCGTGTACGAAAGATTCGTGCTCGGATAACCGTTGTGAGTATGCGCCCATTTGCGCGGACGGTCAGAAGTGCTGCCCGCGAGCGGGTGGTTTGACCGCCACCTGCGGCACGACTTGCTGCTCCGCCGCGGATTGCGACGACCGGGTGAGGTGCACCAAGGACTCCTGCACTCAGGGCACCTGCAGCCACACGGACAATCAGTCTTGTCCAGTGGGGTACATCTGCAACGTGAGTGACGGCTGCGTCAAAGCGGCCGAGTGCACCAGCAGTTCGGACTGCAAGTCCGACGATCCGTGCCAAACGAATGGGAGCTGCGTGAACGGCAGCTGCAAGTTCGATCCCTGCGCGGCTGGAACCAAGTGCTGCGCCGGGCAAGGCTGCAAGGCGTGTTGCGCCGATACGGATTGTGGCGACGGCCTGGGCTGCACCAAAGACAGCTGCAATGGCGGTGTATGCTCCAATCAGGCAGACAATGGCGCGTGTCCCGCGGCAGCTCCGATTTGCGATCCGAAGCTCGGCTGCATCGCCTGCAACCGCGCGTCCGACTGTGACGACAAGAACGATTGCACGATCGACAGCTGTGACGGCAACAAGTGCGTGAACACCAAGCAATGCAACGAAAAGTGCTGCTGCTCGGATGCGGATTGTCAGGGCGGCATCACCACCCTTGCCTTGCCCATCGGGTCGAAGTGCACGTACAACGTGTGCGGCGCCGCTGGGCAGTGCACTCCAAAGACGACCGTTTGCGCCGTCGGTGGCTGTTGCAAGTACGGCTGCTGCGGCATCACTACTCAATAGTGCAGCGGTGAGAGCGGCTTACGCTCAGCCGGCGTCGATGCTTCCTTCGTAGGGCGATTTTCGAGTGATTCTCAGGAATTCTGAGAATCGTCTGCTGCGCGAGAACTTTTGGCGGCGAGCGGCGTCACAAGACGCATGATGGTTGCCCACTCCTCGCGTCCGGCGCGCCGCTTGCTCAATCGCAATGTCCTCGGCCGCGCGAGCGCGCTGCTATTCGTGCTCGCGTGCGGTTGCATGTCGAGTAAGCCGCAAACGGAAGTGGCCTCGAAGCCACCTGCGACTGGCTCGCCAGAGGGCTCGCGTGCAAGCGATGCGCCGGTTGCCGAGAAGAAAGAATCCGAGCCCGTGGCCGCGCTGCCAGCGGAACCTGCGGCAGCCAACGCGGGTGTTGGCGTTTCCGCAGCGTCCCCGCCGCAAAAGCAAGCTGTCGCGCCGAACCCGGCCGCCCGCGTGCGCGCCGACGCTTTGATGCAGTCGCAAGAAATCGGCGAGGCCGCTGGCGGGTTGGGCCTGAGCGGCACGGGTCGGGGCGGCGGTGGAATAGCGACGGGGCAAGGTTTCGGCGCGGGCCATGGGCGACTTGCCGGATCGCACGCGACAAGTGGCTCGCACAGGATGATGTTTGCGCCGGGTCCCATCGTCGGCCTAGCGCCGACCGCGCCGACCGCGCAGCCCAACACCGAGAACTACGCACACGTCGCGGAAAATGCCTTCTTGAACGTCGCCGATCAACCGCTGTCCACGTTCTCGATCGACGTCGATACCGCGTCGTACAGCAATGCGCGTCGTTTCTTGAACGACGGCACGCTGCCGCCGAAAGATTCGATTCGCGTCGAGGAGTGGCTGAACTACTTCAACTACGATTACCCCGAACCCGTCGCGCAGGAGCCGTTCTCGGTCACGAGTGAAGTCTCGTCTTGCCCGTGGAACGGCTCGCATCGCTTGGTGCGCTTGGGTCTGAAGAGTCAGCAGATCTCGCAGGCCGAAACGCCAGCGCGCAACCTGGTGTTCCTGCTCGATGTCTCGGGCTCGATGATGCCCGCAAACAAGTTACCGCTGCTCAAGCGCGGGCTCTCGCTTTTGGCCGAAAATCTGCGAAAAAAGGACACGATTTCGATCGTGGTTTACGCGGGCGCGTCGGGTTTGGCCTTGCCTGCGACGAGCGGCGCCAATCGTGCGCGCGTGCTCCAAGCGCTCGACGAGCTCGAGGCTGGGGGCTCGACCAACGGCGGCGACGGCATTCGCCTAGCGTACGCCACGGCGCGCCAGCACTTCGTCAAGGGTGGCATCAACCGCGTGCTCTTGGCAACGGATGGTGATTTCAACGTTGGCACCTCGAGCGAGGGCGAGCTGCAGCGCTTGATCGAAGAAGAGCGCAAGTCAGGCGTGTTCTTGACCGTGCTCGGATTCGGTGACGGCAACGTCAAGGACAGCACGATGGAGATGCTGGCCGACAAGGGCAACGGCAACTACGCGTACATCGACTCGATCGCCGAGGCCCGCAAAGTACTGGTGCGTGAGGCGGGCTCCACGCTGGTGACCATCGCCAAAGACGTGAAACTGCAGGTCGAGTTCAACCCCACCCAGGTCCAGAGCTACAAGCTGATCGGCTACGAAAATCGCTTGCTGGCCAAGGAAGACTTCAACGACGATAAGAAAGACGCCGGCGAAATCGGCGCAGGCCACGCGGTCACCGCGTTGTACGAGGTCGTACCAAAGGGCGAAAAAGCGGCTCCGCCGAAGGTCGATCCGTTGAAATACCAGACCGCTCCCGCGGTCTCCGCGGCCGCAGCCAGCAACGAGCTGCTCACGGTCAACATTCGCTACAAGCAACCCTCGTCTGACACCAGCAGCAAGTTCTCGCGCGTGGTGACTGATGGCGGGCTGCTGCTCGACAAAACTTCTGCAGATTTTCGCTTCAGCGCCGCCGTCGCGGAGGCTGCGCTCGTGCTACGCGGTGCCCCAGACTTGTCCGGCGCTTCGCTCGAAGCTGCGCGCACCTTGGCGCAAGGCGCGATCGGTTCGGACGTGACCGGAGATCGCCACGAGTTCGTTTCTCTGCTGGCCAAGGCGCGCGCGCTCGCTCCCGCTACTGCGACCATCGCCGCGCGCGCCCAGTGAGAGCTCAGAGCGTGGGTTTGAACAACAAGCTCCGGTAGAACTGGAGCTCGGCGATCGAGTTCTTGATGTCGACCAAGGCGTCGTGCTCGCCCTGGGTCGGCTTGGCAAACACGCCTGCCTCGCCGTACCAGAGCTTGGCCAGGATTTTGATCGAGGTCACATCCACGGTGCGATAGCTCAAATAGCCGCTCAAACCGGGCAACCAGCGGTCGACGAAGCGCTTGTCTTGGCCGATGCTGTTGCCGCACAGCACGGCGCCGTAGCCGCACCAGCCGGTCACGCGCTCCATCAGCTTGCGCTCTGCCGCACCCAGATCGAGCTTGGAGGCGCGCACGCGCCGCGTGAGCCCGGTGCCTTCGTGCATGTCTCGCACGAACGGCGTCATCCTCGTGAGCGCTTCCTCGGGTTGCCAGATGTCGCACACGAACTCTTCGAGCGGTGTCAGATCCGAGGTCGTGATGATCAGCGCAGCTTGCAGGATGACGTCATTCTGGGCGTCGAGCCCCGTCATCTCGAGATCGAGCCAGGCCAGATTTCCGTCTTTTTGTGTGCGTATGATGCGCTCGCCCATTGCTGCTTACTTGCTCGCTTTCGCGGTCTTGCTCGGTTTGTCAGAAGCCTTGGGTAACACGATCACCGGATCTTTCTTGCGCGCGCGGTACACCACGAGCGTCTTACCGATGACCTGCGCGACGGTCGAGCGCGTACCGGCCTCGACCTCTTGCGCGAGCTCGTCCACGTCGACCTCTTCTTGCCCGGTGATGCGAACCTTGATCAACTCGTGAGTCGAAAGCGCGCCGTCGATGGCGGCCAGTACGGCGTCAGACAACCCACCGTGACCGATTTGCACGACCGGTTTGAGAGGGTGCGCGAGGGCGCGCAAGAAGCTTCTTTGTTTGCCCGTCAGAGGGGCCGGGCCGGCCGTCACTTTCTGAATCACCCGCGCATCCTACCTGAAGCCTCAAAATAGTGGCTGGGCTGATTTTGCGCAGATAATCGCCGTGTTTTCACGGCCTCTACGGCGCGGACGAGCTGTGGCATGCTGCGGCCCGGAGTAATCAGCAGTGCGAATCCTGTACGGCGTCGTGGGCGAAGGAATGGGACATGCCACGCGGAGTCGCGTAGTGCTGGAGCATCTACTCCGCGCGGGGCATGAGCTACGCGTGGTTGTCTCGGGGCGCGCGCACCGTTTTTTGACCGAGCGGCTCGCGGGGTACGAGAAGCTCAGCATCCAAGAGATCCACGGGCTCACCTTGAGCTACTTCGGCAATTCGTTGGATCGCTCGAAGAGCCTGTTCGAGAACCTGCGCAAAGCGCCCAAGGGCATCAAGAAGAACATCGCCGTGTATCGCGATGTCGCCGAGAGTGGCTTCGTCCCCGAGCTGGTGATCAGCGATTTCGAGTCTTGGGCTGCGCTGTACGGGCTGAATCACCGAGTTCCGGTGGTCAGCATCGACAACATGCAGGTGATCAATCGCTGCAAACACGATCACAGCGTGACGCGCGGTAAGGGCTTTGATTTCGATCTCGCGCGCCTCGCGGTGAAGATCAAAATGCCGGGCGCCTACCACTACCTCGCGACGAGTTTTTTCTTCCCCGAGGTACGTAAGAAGTACACCACGCTCGTTCCGCCGATCTTGCGGCCCGAAGTGATCGCCGCCAAGCGCGAGCCGGGCGCACACGTGCTCGTGTACCAGACTTCACCCACCAACATGAGTTTGGTGCCGACGCTCAAAAAGCTGCCCTATCGCTTCCGCGTGTACGGCATGGGCCGTGAAGGTCAGGAAGGAAACGTCACCTTGTGCGGCTTCTCTGAGCCCGGATTTCTCGAGGATTTGCGGACCGCGCGGGCGGCCGTCGCGGGCGGCGGTTTCAGCTTGCTGAGCGAGGCGGTGAGCCTGAAGGTGCCGCTACTATCGGTGCCCGTCGCGCATCAATACGAGCAAGAGCTGAACGCGCGCTACCTGGAAAAGCTCGGCTACGGCGCCTGGGCGCGGAAGCTCGAGCTCGAACCCTTGCTGCAGTTTTTGGACAAGGTCGACGTGTATCAAGAGGTCTTGCAGAGCTATCCGTCGCGCGACAACTCGATCCTCTTCGCCTGCGTCGACGAGCTGATCGAGCGTGTGCGAAACGGTGAAGATCGCCCGGTGGTCTTGGACGCCGAAGCGCCCGGAAAATACCAGCTCGACGACTGAGATCAGCCGAGGTCGCGGGCGGCCGCCTGAGCTGCGTTGTAGCCGCACATACCGTGCACGCCCCCACCGGGGTGCGTGTAGCTCGAGCACAGGTACAGCCCCTTGATCGGCGTTCGGTAGCGAAAATACGGAAAAACAGGGCGAAATAGCAGTTGCTGATGCCAGGCGTTGCCGCCTCCGCCCAAATCCCCGCCGATCAAGTTGGCGTTTGCAGCTTCCAAATCGGGGGGCGCCGAGATGCGTCGCGCCAGCACCGACTCGGAGAAACCAGGCGCAAGGCCTTCGATGCGTTCTGTGATGCGATCGGCAAAGAGCTCGCTTTGCGTTTGCCAACCGCCGTCGATGTACGAGGGCACGTGCGTGTAGCAATACAGCGTGTGCTGAGCGTGCGGCGCGCGAAACGGATCCGCCAAGCTCTGCTGACCAACCACCAAGTACGGCTGCTCCGGAAGTTGACCCGCGCGCACCTCGCGCGTGAACCGTGCCAGATCGGCCAAGCTCTCATTGACGTGCACGACGGCGCTCTGGCGCGCTTGCTCGTTCGCCCAAGGCACCGCAGAAGCGAGCGCGAAGTCCAGCTTGAAGGTACCGAAGCCTTGGCGAAAGTGCCGCATTCTTCGGACCAACCAGGTCGGTAGCAGCGCGCTGTCGAGCAGCTTCAGATACAGCGTGGGTGCTGCCGTGTCGGCGACCACCCCTAATCGGGCGCGGATTTCTTCGCCAGTCTCGAGACGCACCGCTACCGCGCGCTCACTGTCGACGAGGATGTTCGAGACACGCGACCCCAAGCGCAGACGCCCGCCGCAGCTCTCGAGCAACGTGACGAGCGCGTTGGTAATGCTCTGCGCGCCGCCGGCAGGGAATGCATAGCCGCCAGTCGACGCGGTCATGCACAACATGTAGCTGAGCCCCGAACCGAACCAATCCTCGGGGCCCACGTCCACGTGCAAACCCAAACTCGGCAGCACACGACGTGCCGCTTCACTCCGAAACAGCGAGCGCGCGAGACTTCCGCCGCTGCGCGCGAAGCGCCACAAGATCTTGCTCAGGTTGCCCAGACCCAACTTGAACGCGGGCCCGAGCGACGGAAACGGCCCGAGCAATAGCCGCAGCAGCTCGGGCTCCATACGCGCGTGCGACGTAGCCAACTTGTGCCATGCCTCACCATCGCGTGCCGTGCCGAAGTGCGCCGCTGCGAGCTCTGCGTCGCGCGCGATGCAGGCATAGCTGCCGTCGAGCGCGGGGTGGCAACTCTCGAACGGCAAGTTCAGCCATTTCACGCCCGCCTGACTCAAATCAAGCTCTTGAAAAGCGGGACTGCTGTTCGCGAACGGAAAAAACGCGGCCCCCACGTCGTGCACGAAGCCTGGGCGCGTCAGCTCTTCCGAGCCCAGAGCTCCGCCCGGTCGGCGCGCATTCGCCTCCAGCACCAGCACGCGAAAACCACGGCGTGACAAGACGTTGGCTGCCACGAGCCCGTTCGGGCCCGAGCCCACAACAATCACGTCAGGATCGCGCACGTAGCTCAGCCTACACCGAACGGCGTCCGCGCCGCTTTCCATTCGCGCGCGGACGCGCTATGTGGTTTCAGTGCTCGCCCTCGGCGTCGATCCCGGTACGCTTCACCTCGGTTGGGGTGTGGTGTCGCGCGAGGGCAACCGCCTGCGTCACGTCGCTCACGGCGTGATTCACCTGGACGGCAAGACCGCCATTGCCGATCGCTTAGCGCGTATCGAAGTCGAGCTGGGCGCCGTGATCGAGCAACATCGACCCACGGTTGGCTCGGTCGAGAATCTGTTTTTTCACAAGGACGCTCAAGCCGCCTCCAAGCTCGGTCACGCGCGCGGCGTGGTGCTGCTCCTGCTCGCGCGCGCCGGCGTGGAAATCGCGGAGTATCCGCCGGCCCGCGTGAAAAAGACGATTGCTGGCTCGGGCCAGGCAGACAAATCCCAAGTCGCGATGATGGTGCGCGCGTTGCTCGCGCTCGATCGACTGCCGCCTGCGGACGCAGCGGATGCATTGGCATTGGCCATTACGCATTTGCGCATCGGCACCTTGATCGAGGCGCTGCGTCCGAAGTGCTCCACCGAGCAGAGCAAAGTCAGCGCGACCGGCCTGCGAGCATTGCTGGGCAAGAAGCGCCGCACCCGCGCGGCTGCTGGTCCGAAGCTGCCCAAGCTGAAGCTCTCCAAAGTTCGCTAGTCGGCGCAATTTCGTCTCTTTCCCAAGCAACCCATCTGCGCGGCGTCTAATCGGCGTACGCTTACAGTATCCGCGGAAAGTCGCGATTTTCTTGCATCCTCTGAAGAAAGCTTCGTAGGGCGGTCTGCGTATGGATCGTCTGAAGGATTGCAAGGCTCGCAGTTCAGAAGCAAGGTCCATTGGCCATGATTCGCCGCTCACTTTTGCTCGGTTTTCTCGGTCTCTGTGCAACGACGCTGCCGGGTGCGGCGGCGCTCGCGGACACACCGACCGCCAAAGCGCCCGCCGCCAAGCCCCCCGCGCCGGAGCTCACCGCCGATCAAATCGCCGAGCGCGTGCAGGGTTTTTACGATCGCTCGCACACGTTCCGCGCTGGCTTCAAGCAGCGCTACTGGGTGCGCATGTACGACAAGACCATCAACAGCCAAGGCGCGGTGGTCTTCGAAAAGCCAGGCAAGATGAGCTGGCGCTACACCAACAACGGCAACCGAGTCGTGTCCGACGGCAAGTTGGTCAAGGTGTACGAGAAAGAAAACAAGCAGATGTACGAGCAGCCGCTGGACAAGAGCCAGTACCCCGCGGCGCTCTCGTTCTTGGTGGGTGGTGGCAACTTGAAGACCGCATTCAAGTTCACCAAACGCGACGCCAAACAAATGAGCTTCGAAGGCGGCTACGTGATCTCCGGTGATCCGCTCGAGGCCTCGCCGTCGTACCAATCAATCGTCCTGTACGTGGACGCAAACACGTACCAAGTCCGCCGCGTGCTCTTGCTCGACGCCCAAGGCAATCGCAACCGGTTCGATTTCCTCAACCCCGAAATCAACACCAAAAGCCCCCCCGCCGAATTCACCTTCACCCCGCCCCCGGGCACCCAAGTCATCCGCCCCTGATTGAGAGAGGGGGGCGCTCGCGATCCAGCCACGCACCTCCACAGGCGCGCGCTGTTCCCGACGCAGTGCGGCCTCGAACGGCACTGTCTGGCGATTGGACGGCTCCCTGAGTTTGAACCGCCGAGCCGCAGAGGCCGCAGAGATCTGAGAAGAGTTTTTGTTGGTTAGCGATGCTCGCCGATGTGCGGCATTGTTCATGACGTGCTCACCCGCGATGAGCAACCCAACCCTTCTCCCTTCAGATCTCTGCGGCCTCTGCGGCTCGGCGGTTCACCTCTTCCCCACTGTTGAACAGCCTTATTGCGACGTGGGACCGTGTGCAGGGCTCACAGGCGTTCGACGTGGGCGGTGCCGGATTGGTCTACTCGGACGTAGGGGCGGCCGTGGCGGGAGTAGCCGAAGGAGCCGGAGTTGGCGTAGCCGGGGACTTCGTCGATTTGGTGAGTGTGGCCGAAGACGACGGTCTTGGCGCCGGTGAGTTCGCGCACGCGTGTTGCCGCTTCGCGCAGGCGTTCGACGGGCAAGTCTTCGTAGCGGTTGCCGGTGCGCTGCACTGACTGAACCAAGTACAGCCCCGCGAGTAGCCCGACGATGCCGGCAGCGCGGCTGCGCCAAGCGAGGTAGGCGGCGCCGCTCAAAAGCAGCCCTGAACTCGCGAATACGCGGTCGAAATACAGGCGCATGAAGGTCTTCTGAAAGTCGCGGTGAGTCGCCACGGCGCCGCCTTCCAGCAGCCCGCGCAACACCTCGGGATCGAGCTCGACCGTGCGCGCAAAGTTCGAGAGCGCGGCCTCGCCAGCGCTGCGCTCGGCGTCGAAGCGATTCCGATCGCGAGTCTCCAAACACAGCTTGCCGGCGATGCGAAACCATTCGGCGATGATCAGCGGCGTACGCGCGCCGTACACTCGAAACGCTTTGGTGATGCCGGCGAGGGGCGTGGTGTCGTGCGCGTGCAAAAAATGATCGACCCCGCTCGGACGCACGAAGCGGCGCGTGATGGCGATGCCGAGCGGTTCGGTCTCCGGACCCCACTCGGCGAGTGGGTGAGCCGGCGCATTGTCGGGATCATAGAAATGCCCGTGCTCGACGTGCACGTCCGCGCGACGCACGAACCAGGGTGTGATCTCGAGCGGCGCGTCCGTCGCGAGATCGAGCTTGTGCAGCAAGGCATCACGAACTTCTGCCGATATCAGGCCCGCGTCGTGATTTCCCGCTATGAACGTGAGCGGTGAGCCTGCCGCGAGTTGCCCGCGCAGCGCGCTCGCCAGCGGGGGGTGTGCCGAGAGCAGCGCGAGCACTGCCTCCACCGCCGAGCGGCCAGGGGCTTCCCACGATAGGTTGAAGACGTCACCCGCGAGCATGAACTCGTGGCCCGGGTTCTCCTGCATCAGCCGCGCGAGATCGCGCACGGTGCCGACGGACGCATCCGCCGACAAGTGCAGGTCGCTGCTGACGATGAAGGGCTTCATGGCGGAGCACCGAGTGCGCGTGAGCTCACCCAGCCTAGCATCGTCTCGAGCGTCGCCAGAGCGCTTGTCGTTCAGCGCGCGAGTTCGCCACGAGCGTGACAATTTAGCCGAAAAGCCGTGTGTCGGAGCCGCCGCCGATTCTCAAAAGGCTCTTGGTCGAGGCACGGGTCCGTGTATGCTCTCGGCCATCATGCACAAGGCTCTGGACCGCATTACCCTCGAGACCGAAAAGCTCGTGGGCAAAGCCGTCAATCGTGTCTGGCCGTTGTACCAGAAGTACAACGAGCGCTTTCCGGGTGGTCGCTTGCAGCCCAAGTGGGCACCTGCGCCTCTGTTACGAAAAAAAGAACGTACGGCGCCTCAGCTCGGCTGGCCGCGCAAGACCGACTCGCTCTGCCCGCGCTGCGTGAAAGAGGTGCGGGACGCCGTGCTCTCCGGCGCGGAGGACCTACGCGAATTCGTGGAGGGCAACCCGGGCGAAATCAAAGCCGACATCGTGGAGCGTGACGGCCAGATCGTGATGCTCAAGACCTGCTCCAAGCACGGTGAGTTTTCGGACGTAATCAGCGTCGATCCGGCGTTCATGGCGCGTATCGAGGGTCTTTTTCCAGGCCGTGACTTCGAAGCGCCCAAGACCAGCCTGCGCAACCACGGGAGCTCGACCATCAAGTACGGTCGCGGTTCCGTGCTCACGGTCGACCTGACCAACCGTTGCAACATGATGTGCGATCCCTGCTTCATGGACGCCAATCAGGTCGGCTTCGTGCATGAGCTCGAGTGGTCCGACATCAAGCAGATTTTGGACGACAGCTTGAACATCAAGCCGCGTCGGCAACTGAGCGTGCAATTTTCGGGCGGTGAACCCACGCTCAGCCCGTACTTTCTGGACTCGATCAAGTACGCGCGCGACGTCGGCTATTTCTGCGTCCAATGTGCCAGCAATGGGGTCATGTTCGCGCAGGACCTGGAATTTTGCCACGCCGCCAAGCGTGCCGGGCTGCGCCTCTGCTACCTGCAATTCGACGGCGTCACCAACGAGGCCAACAGCCATCGCAAAGTCGGCAATCTGTTCGACGTGAAGCTGCGCGCGATCGAGAACTTGGCCGCCGCCGGTATCGACGTGGTGCTGGTGGTCACGGTCGTGAATGGCGTCAACAACGAGCAGGTCGGTCCGATCGTGCAGTTTGCCATCGACAACGCCGACAAGGTGACCGTCGTCTCGTTCCAGCCGGTGAGCTTCACCGGTCGTGACGAAGACGTGGACGACGCGCGTCGCCAGCGTGAGCGCTACACGCTCAGTCATCTCGTCCACGATCTGCACGATCAATTGCAAGTCACCGAACCAATGCGCGACTGGTTCCCGCTTTCGGCCATGAACCCGTTCAGCGACGTGGTCGATCTGCTGCTCGGGCAGAGCGCGGAATTCGGCGCGCTCAAGTGCGGCTGCCACCCGAACTGCGGCATCGGCACTGCCTTACTCGTGAACAAGCGCACCAAGCAGATGGTGCCAGTGTCCGAGTTCTTGAACTTGGATCAGGTGCTGCTCGACCTGCAGGGCATCGCTGACGCGGGGCAATCCAAGGCGCAGACGATCACAGGGATTGCGCTCTCGCTGCTCCGCAACTTCGACCCTGAGAAAGCACCGCCCGGCTACAGCTTCACCGAGTTTACTCGGCAATTCCTGAGTCAGATCGGCGCCAATGGCTCGAAGGTCGGCGAAAGTGAAGGGGACGCGCACAAGTTCGAATGGCGCTTCCTGTTCGTCGCGGGCATGTGGTTCCAAGACCTGTTCAACTACGACTTCCGGCGCACCGAGATGTGCATCATTCCGTACGGCACGCAGATGGGAGAGATCTCCTTTTGCGCCTACAACACCGGCGTTGGCTTCCGACAAATCATCGAGAAGATGAAGCGGACCGCGACGGTTGCCGAATGGTACAAGACTCGCGGTCGGCATCCGGTGTACGCCAAGAACCAGCACTTGCCCTTGCCTGAGGGGCCGCTGAGCGTGATCACGCGCGAGCAGCCGCTCGCCACTTCACCCTTCGCTGACGGCCGAAAACGTCTGCGACTCGTGTCGTAGTCCGAGTTCCCCCCGCTCTGCGTCACAGCCTTCGGCCTCGTGGACGATGGGAGAGGAGAGGGGATTGGCCGCCAAAACGCCAAAACGCCAGAAGAGTGGAAATGAGATGGCGTTGCGTGTTTCGGTGCAGCCCCTCTCGGTGACTTCGAAGCGACTCTCCATCGTCCGACACTTCTGTGTCCCGCGGTTGATGGTGCTTCCGCTAGGGTCGGTGTGAGACGTGCGCACGACGTGAACTGCCGCACTCAACGAACCCAATCCTCTCTTCTCTCCCTCTTCTGGCGTTTTGGCGGCCAATCCTCTGAAGCCGTTCTGTGGGCACCGAGGGTTCGTTCGACGGAATGAGTGTTCAGTGCGCAGCGTGCTGTGCGGCAACTGGGACGCTCAACGAGGTGCGTTGCTGGATTGGGGGCGCCCGAAATCAGGGGCCGCCGGAGAGTGCTGCGCGCCGGGTGCCGCTGCTCTCGTGGGTCGCGAGCAGCGTGGCGATCGTGTCGTAGTCAGAATTTCGGAAACAGCGCGGGCGTGCGCTCGGAAATCACCCTTAGGGGTGGTTGTGGGAAATTGCCTATGCCGAGGAAAAGTAGCTGATTTCAGCGTGCAGCGGCTGTGCGCCGCGTAGTCAGAAATTCAAATCCTGCGCTGCTCCGGTGTTGATACCCTTGAGGGTGAATGCGGGAAAATTGCCCATAGTCGGCAGTCGTTGTCGACCTATATGGTTGGTGCAACTGGAGAGCCGCGCGGGTTCGTGCCGAGCAGTGAGCCAACAGGCTCGGTCCAAATCCGCGTGTCGTGCAGAAACCCGACTTGAATACTCGGAAGGGGCTCGTGCGCCTTGCGGGCGAGGAAAAGCATGAATTCGAAAGGGCAGCCGATGACAGTCACGGACGACGAGCGCGTCGAGATCGACGCGCTGATCAGGGCGCTGTACGAGGTGATCTCGTTCGACGAAGGCGGTGAGCCCGACTGGCTGCGAATGCAGTCGTTGTTCTCGCGACACGCGCGCATCACGCGCGTCACACCCGACGGAACGGATTACCTCGATGTCGGCGGGTTCCAAGAGCTAGCCAAAGAGTCATTCGACCTCGGCGTGTACACGCGCTTCTTCGAGATCGAGGTACAGCGCGATGAACGCAGATTTGGCGCGTTGGCGCATGTGCTGAGCGCCTACGAAACACGCCACACTCCCAGCGCGAGTGAACCCTTCGCGCGAGGAGTGAACTCTCTGCAGCTGATTCGCGAAGATGACGCCTGGAAGGTACTCAGTCTGTTTTGGGACGAGGAGCGCGTCGACAATCCGCTCGAGCTCCGGTCCCTATTCGACAGTGGAGAAACACATGTCCAAATTGACCCGTGAGCGCAAGAACAAGACCGTCAACCGCATTCTCGAGGAAGCTCGAGAGTTCGGTTTGATCTGCAACCGCGCGGAGTCCGCGAATGGTCCCAGGTGCAAAATCGGGGGCCGGGTGCTCAGCAATTTCGGGTCCTGCAGCTACATGGCTCTCGAGAGGCACCCAGCGTTGATCGCGGGTGCTGCTGCCGCGCTCGAGGAATACGGCACGCAGTTCCATTTTTCTCGCGCTTACGTCGAAGCACCGCTGTACGTCGAACTCGAGGAGGCGCTCGACGCGATCACTGGTCGCCCGACTCTGGTTGCGGCATCGACTACCCTGGCGCACTTGTCCGCGTTGCCGGTGCTGATCAACGACGACGACGTGGTGCTGATCGACCAATTCGCTCACGCCAGCCTGCACATGGCTACCGAGCTACTCAAGGGCACGCTGGTCGAGCGCGTCCGACACAACCGGATGGATCTCTTGGAGGACAAGATCAAGCAGCACACCCGAGCTGGGCGCGCCATCTGGTACATCTGCGACGGCGTGTACTCGATGCTCGGTGATTTTGCGCCGTTCGATGCGCTGCGCGAGTTGCTCGATCGCTATCCGCAGCTGCATCTGTACGTCGATGACGCTCACGCGATGAGCTGGACCGGTAAGCACGGCCGCGGTGTGGCACTCACGCGCCTCGGTAACTCCGAGCGTTTGGTGGTTGCCCTCTCGCTGAACAAGGCATTTTCGGGCGCTGGCGCCGCTCTAGCGCTACCGAGCGAGGCCGCGCGTCGGCGGATTCGGCTGTGCGGCGGGACGATGGTGTTCTCCGGACCGATTCAACCGCCCATGCTCGGTGCAGCGGTTGCATCGGCCAAGCTCCACTTGGACCCGAGCTTCGAGTTGCTCCAAGCCGAGCTATTCGAGCGGATCCGCACCGCGAGAGAGGCCATCGCTCGCTACCGACTACCGGTTGCGACTTTGGATTGGACTCCGATCTGCATGGTCCAATTCGATTCAGCCGAGCGCGCGCGGCGCGCGGTAGGTGAAATCATGGAACGCGGCTTCTACTGCTGCTACAGCTCGTTCCCAGCGGTACCGATCGATCGACCGAGTTTGCGCTTTACGATGAGTCGTTACAACAGCTTGTCAGAGGTCGCGCGCTTCGTAGAAACGTTGGCAGAAGTCGTGGCGGCTCGGCCGGAATCGACCACCGCACTAGCCGCAGCGATTTGAGCTTGCTGCCGGAATCGAGCGCCAGAGCTTCGCGGGCCCTTAGAGCTCGCGGCGATCGACTGGGCCATCGAACGGCAATCGCTGCATTTCTCCGAAGCCGCACACGCGGGCACCGGGAAGCGCGCACCTCAGCGCTTGCCGTCGCGCTGGCTCACCAGCAAATGCGCAGCTGGTGAGCATCGGCCGGTAGCGGGCGAGCGCCGCGATTGGATCGGCGGTCGTCAAAACATGGATATTTCGGCCCGTTGGTGGCATGAGCCAGCTGCCCTCGTGGCTCAGGGTGACGAAACCCGAGCCCGCTTCGAATACCTCGAACGCGAAGTATGCGGTGTCCCGATACTTGACGATCTCGCTCAGCTCATGCGCCGTGAGCTCACCACGCGGGACCCGTCGCTCCAAGCTGGCTAACTGTGTCGCGAGTTCACTCGCCAGGGATCGAGCGGCGGTGGGCTCTGCATTCACCAAGAGCACACGTGGACTCAGGCACCCGCGTTGGTCGAAAAGAGCAATGTCTTCGGCCAATGCGCTGAGCAGTGAGCCGAGCTCGGAGACCGAGTGCGAGCCTTCGAGCAGCGCGACGCCGAAGCCCGAACCGTGCGCGTGCAACGCCACGCCGGGTGGCAGAGTGGTCGCGACGTCGGCCATGGTTTCGTCGCTGCCGTAGGCCCAGAGTCGATCGCCAGGATGCGGTGACAACTCGTTGACGAGCTGAAACGCACCAGGAGCGCCCGCCAAGAGCAGCTCGGCCATCTCGGGCTCACGACGCGATGCGCGCACGCGCACCTCCGCCGAGGCAGCCAAGGCGATGGCAATGGCGCGGTGAGCCGCGACGAAGACGTTGGCCGAGAGCAGCACATGAGCGACTTGCGCGCTGGGCGTCGAGCGAATCAAGGCCGCAATTTCGGCTTCGGAGGGGGACGTCTCGAGGCAACGTTGCAATGCGAAATCGACGCCTTGGGGAGAGAGTCCGCTGGAAACGGCGAGCCGCTCGCGCGCCTGTTGCCCTCGAGCGCTCGAAGCGTCTGCCAACGAGCGGGCCGATTCGAACAGGGGTTCGAGCCGAGCACGACGGACTTCGTATTCGAAATCGTTCATTGGGGCGTGTGTGCCAAGAATTCTTCGATCGCCAATGAGCAGCCACGCGGCGGTGCCCCCGGAGCGCGACCGAGCAGCACGATGCCACCTTCGACGCGGCGCACGCGATCTTGGGTTTGAATCGCGACGGCCGAATCGACATTGCCGAGATCCACGATGCGCCCGATGCCGATGTTGCCGTCCGGCACAGGCTCGAGCGTCGTCGGATCGACGGGCACGACGCGCAGCCAGGGCGGCTCTGCGTACACCCCACTCTGGCCGTTGCGCTCTCGAGCGAGTTCCGAGCCGGGCACGGTGGCTTCGTACAATTGGCTGGTGAGTTCGGTCATGCCGTACTCGCTGACGATCTGCGCTTGTGCGATGCCGAACGAACGAGCGATTGCGGCGCGCAGTTCATCTGGCTCGATTTCCCGGGTTTTCCCCTTGAAACCGCCGGTCTGCATGACGACGGTGTTGGCCGGCAACGGCAGCGCTCGGTCTCCGAGCGCGTCGAGTAAGCCGACGAGCGCAAAGGACGTTGCGAGCACGAGCAACGTTTGCCCGTGCTTCGCGGCGTGCTCGGCGGCTCGTGCCAAACCCGCCAAATCTACCCCACGGTCATCGATTAGCCAGCGCTCGGAGGTTCGCACGTCGAACTGGCCGCGCTGTTCGAAGTCGACCATGAACATGGCCATCATGTGCCCGAGCGAAGAGCTCGGCGGATCGTCGAGCTGCGGCGCGAGCGCAACGACGTGGTGGGCGCCCGCATTCGCGCGCAACGCGGAGCGTCCGAAGTGTAGCGCGAGCTCGTGGTACGTTTCGGTGACGCGCATCGCGTGCATGCCGCGGGCACCGCTGGTCGTGCCACTGGTGTAGAAGCGCAAGCGGTCTTCGCCTTCGGGATGGACCGCGACTCGAGCTAGGCGAAACGCGTCGCACGGTACACCCGGAATGTCGCTCACGCTCGAGAGCGAGCTACGGTTCCTGCACAGCCGCGCAAAGCCGGGCGAGAATTCGCGCTGAAATTCCGCGATTCCTAGCGCCAAATCCGAAAACGATTGCGTGCGATCGCCGGTCGCGAAATGGCGGACGGCGCGATGTAGTTCGTCCGAACGCGCGTTGCGAGTCATCCGCCGAGCAATCCCAGGCTGAGTTCGAGTGCGTCCACGAAGCCGCCCAAGAGTGATTCTGCGATTGTGAGCGAGGGCGTCAGGACCAACACTTCACGTCGGCCACCACCGGTGGAGGTGATGTATCCGTGTTCGAGCATGCGAACCGCGAGTTGCGAGGCTCGGCCTGGGCGATCGCCCAGGTCGATCGCGATCATGAGGCCCGAGCCGCGAACGCTGGCCTTGGGAAAACGGTCGAGTCGTGTATGCAGGGTCGTGAGTAGCTGAGTGCCGAGGGCGGTTGCTCGCTCAGGCAGGCGTTCGCGTGAGATCACGTCCAACGTGGCGAGCGCCGCACCCGACGCGAGAGCGTTGCCGGCGAAGGTCGAGGTGTGCACGACCTCGGCATCTCGCCGCCAAGCTTCGAGCACGGCGCCGCGACCGACCACTGCGCTGATTGGCATACCGCCGCCCAGGCCTTTGCCCAGGCACAGCAAATCCGGCGTGCACTCCGGGCTCAACGAATACAGCATTTTTCCGGAACGACCGAGGCCGGTCCAGATCTCGTCGGCGATCAGCAACGCACCCGATTCACGCGCGAGTTTGCTCAGCCCGGGTAGGAACTCCGCTGGCGGAACGACCACGCCGCCGCGGCCGAGGATCGGTTCGACCAGGATCGCACCGACGTCACCCGCTGCAAGCGCGCTTTGGACTTGGCTCAGGACGCGATCCAAATCCGTGGGCTGTGCCGGATAGTCGGCGAAGCGAACGTGTGGATTGAGCTGTTCGGCAAAGGGGGTGCGGTAACTCTCGCGCAAGCCGCAAGTTGCGAGCGGTGCGTGGCTCAGCCCGTGATATGCGCCGCCAAACGCGATCACGCCCGGCTTACCCGTGAACAACACCACGCTCTTCAGGGCAGCGGTGATCGCGTCCGCGCCGGACTGACCGAGGATGACACGCGCGTTCGGATCCGGGTGCAGCGCCGCCAACCGCTCGAGCAGCGCGATCTTCGCATCCGCAGGAAATACGTCGCCCAAGGCCATCATCAGGCGACGCGTTTGAAAATCGAGCATACGCAGCACGCTCGGGTGCGAATGCCCAAGCAGCATCGCGCCGAAACCAGCGGCGAAGTCGACGTAGCGGTTGGAGTCGACGTCGATCACGTTCGAACCCTTGGCGCTCGCATAGACGATACCCGAGGGCGGCGCGCGCAGATCCCCTGGCTCATGACGAGGCTTGGGGCCCATCGGTGCGGCGCGGTGCGCGTGGCGCACGAGCCAACTGCGTGACGACGGCCCAGGTGGACGGCTCAAGATTTCCGGCTCGTCCTGGCCGGGCACAACCTCGATGGGGGGCGGGATCTCGCTGAACGACATGCGACGTTTCAGCGGCCTACCACGAAAATTGCCGCGACTCAGGTCCGCGTGACGCCGCGCTTCGTCCGCTGCAGCCTAACGAGGTTGGTCGTGCAGTTTCGCGAGCTGTTTCTGGACCTCCGCGACGAACCGACCCTGAGGAAAGCGAGTCAGGTACCGATTCAGGTCTTGCTCGGCCTGGCTCCGGTCCGAAACCTGGAGCTCGCACGCGGCGCGCCCGTAGAGCGCCCGTTCCAGCAATGGCGCAGCGAGTGCTCGGGTGACGAGCGCGTCGAAATCGCCAAGCGCCAGGCCGCAGTCGTTGGCAGCTCGGAGTTCGGCGCGCACCAACTGCAATTCACCACCGCGACCGATGTGCGCCAGAGGCAACCGCTCGAGCAGCGCGAGTGCCTCCGCGCGGCGTCCGAGTGCGAGTAGCGCATCCACGCGCGCAACCTGTGCCTCCTGCGCCAGCGCGCCTTTTTCGAACAGCGCGTGCGATTCGTCCAATATCGCCAGCGCGCCCTGCGCATCGTGTTCGCGACGAAGCTTGACCAGCGCCCGCTCGAGGGCCTGTGCCTCGGCGGCGAGCGCGCTCGAACTGGCAGGGCTCGGCAAAACCGGGCGTTCGACGTTGCTTAGGGCTTTCTCTTTGAGTGCGGTGGGCTCGGGCGTTGCTGCTTCGGGTTCGGAGGAGGGGGCGAGGGGGGCAGGCGCTGACTTCTGACGTGGCGCGCTCGCCGTGTTGCCGGCCTTGCGAGGTGCTGTGACGGACGCGGGCTGCGCTATGCTCTGCGAGCGCCCCCCCAACCAAACGCTCGCGCCCCAACCAGCCAAGGCCAACGACGAACCGAGCAGCAACATGCTGAAGGCCAGGATCAGCTCGCGCGCGCGCCGTGCCGAACGGGACGGCGAACGATCGGAGCGCAGCTGTTCTCGCACTCGACGCAGCTCTGCCGTGGGCAATGTCCCGGGGTCATGTACGGCTCCAAACAGCTCGGTAAGCGGAGCGTCGTCGCCCACGGGCGAGCTCTCGGCCCAACGACGGGGTGCTTCAACGCTGGGTTTGGCCATGCTTTAGTCCTCGCGCCTCTTCCGGGAATTGCTGTTTGAATCGCGTGCGAAAACGCTCGCGTGCGCGATGCAAGCTGACCGCGACGTTGTTCTCGGTGACGCCAAAAATCACTGCAATCTCCGCGATGGGCATGCCTTCGAGCTCGAACGAAATGAGCAGCGCGCGGTCGCGCTCGGCGAGCTGCTCTAGTACTGCGTAAACGATCCGCGTTGCTTGCTGGCGCATCAGCTGGTCGGCGGGCGACTCGCTCGGTTGCAAATCGAGATCGAATTGGGCTTGGACTTGCGCGAATAGTAGCCGGCGCAATTTCGCTTTGCGCCGCTGCGCGATCACCACGCGGACGGTGATCGCGTACAGCCAGGTGCTGAGTTGCGCGTCGCCGCGAAATTTTCCGAACTTTCGCTGAACGACTTCGAACACTTCTTGCAACGTATCGCTCGAGTCGCTCCTCCCGGTGAGCCGACGTACCCAGCGCGAGACGGTGGGCGCGTGCTCTCGATACACGCGGTCGAGATCGAGCATCTCGGCGCGCTTCATCATTCGGACGGAGTTGGGGATGCTTCCCGAAGCCACGACCCTCGTTCAGTCGGCGCGTAAGAAGGGGTCGCTCTCGACGATTAGCCGCACGAGTTCCGGCAAGCTCAGGCCTGTTGCCGCGAATTGGCCGGCGACTGTGGCGATCTCGTCTTCCGTTGCGAATCTCGGGACCTTCGCATTGAGGGTTGCATCGGAAAAGAGCAGTCGCGTGAAGCAGATTGATACCTCACAGGTTCCTGAGAGTGCGATGCCGAGCCCTTTTGCATCGGCTACGGGCAGCTGGTTGCCCGCGATTGACAGTGTCGCGTAAGTGTCGATCGGCAATTCATTGTCGATTGTTCGATAGCTGCCGTCCGTGGCGAAGTCGCCGAGTGCGTAACCGATCGGGTCGGTCAGCTCGTGGCAGGCCCTGCAAGGTTGATTCGCAACCGTCAGCTCGTGCTGAGCGCGCCGCGTCTGATTGGGCATGAGTGGAGCGGGCGTGGTCCCTGAAGTGGGATCTTCAGGGATCTGAGTGCAGAGTGCCTGACCCAGCACGAAAGCGCCGCGGCCCGCGAACCCTGCGCGACTCAGGACGGCTGGATCGGTGAGCACACCCGCGCCCTCGGGGACGAGGCTAGTGCTGGTGAATAAGTCGGTCAGCGTGCCCCGCTTGCTACTGAAGTATGCAGCCCAGATCTCGGGCGTGGGTGTGCCCGGCCACCACTTATTCACGAAGCGAGTCATGCCGGGCGCGGCCGGGACGCTCAGCATGCCAAGGATAGAAGTCGCGAGTTGCCCGGCCCATTCTCGACTGGTTTGACTGGGCAAGTTGGTCGCGGGCGTCTCGACGCCAAGCAGGAAGCGCGACACGCGCTCGAAGACGACATCCGGCGCGGCGAACTCGACTGGCGCTGCGGGTGACCAGGTCGTGCCGCAGTAGGCGTTGGTGGGCTCTTCGCGGCCTGAATTGCCACCCGAGCCGCGACCCGCCATTGGGAACGAGCCAGCGACGCTTGCACTCGTTTCGCCAGCGCTCGCTGTCCCCGCGTTTGCCGGAACTGTTGAACCGGTACCCGCGTTTGCCGGAAACGTCGGACCTGTCCCCCCGCTCGCCGGGATCACTGGGCCTGTCCCCGCGCTCTCCGAGATCATAGGCCCTGCGCCAGCGCTCGCCAGGTTCATTGAACCCGCCCCCGCGCGCCCAACGTCATTGCCCACCAGGTATTGCCCCGAACAGTCGGTCAAGAGCGCCAGACTTCCCACCAAACTAGCCAGCGGAGCGAATCTCATCTGTTCATCCCCTTTCCCCCCATTGGTGCGGCTGGGCTTCGAAACCTTACACACAAAAATTCGGGGGGCGTGGATCTCCCTATAGGGGCAATTCGACACCAAGCGCGATCAACACTTCAAAGGACGGCAGGGTTTGACTCACGGTCGCCCCGCTCCCATCCGTAGCAACCGCTGTTGAGTCTCCAAACCAGAGCAACGGGGCAGCCATGAGGAACGTGTGAAGCGGTGCGTCACTGGTCACGAAGCGGAGGGCGGTATAGCCACCGAAGGTGAGGCCGGAGTCCGTCGTATCTGCGCCGAAACCGCGGCCGCTCAGCCGCGCCCAGCCGAGCGCCGCGCCGACCTCGAGATCGAAGCTCGTGTGTTTTGAGCCGAGCCGTAGGAATGGTCCCGCGAACAGTGGCCAGCGCGTCCAGCTCACCCGATGCCCGGCGAGCGGCTCGCTGCGAGCGCCGAGCCAGGCGACGCCCAGCCGCGCTCCCCAACCCTGTCGACCGGGATCCCAAGCCGCGTTGAGCGTCACACCGGGCGCGAATGTCGAGGCACTCGCGGATGCACCAAGGCCGAGGCCCAAGACGAAGCGGTACTCGTTCGCCGTCGAGGGCGTGGGCGACGGTTTGGGCTCGGGCTCGCGCGGCGGCGCGCCGACAGGTGCAGACGGTGTCTCGGACTGTGCAGGCACCTGTGCGCTGTCCGTGGACACTCGGCTCGGCGGTGGTTGCACATCGAGCGGCAAGCCAACCAGGAACTCGGGATGCTCGTTCGATAGCCAAGCGGCAAACACCACCGCGGCCGCGCGCGCGAGCGTTTCGCAGTCGCCCTCATCGGCCAAGCGACGCTCGCCGAGCGCGGTCCCGTCGGATGCTTGCAGGCTGAGCACGAGCCAATGCTCGTCCCGCCGAACCGTCGCTTGCAGAGCTTCCGCGGACTCTTGCGACAGCACCACGACCTCCTGCAGGTTGCGCGAGATCTGCGTCGGGTCGGGACAAGCGAGCTCGCTCTGAATTCGCAACGCTGCGCCCAGCACGACGGGCAGGGCGCGAGGGAGGAACGCTACGAGCACACGCGGTTGCGCCCGCCGCGCTTCGCTTGGTACAGCTTTTCGTCCGCGCGTTGAATCAGGTCGGTTGCGGCTTTGTCGTCTTGGAGCAGCGCGCAGCCGATACTGATCGTGACCGGGATTTGTTCACCCTGGAAGCTGAAGCCGTGACCGCCGACGCGCGTGCGCAGATTTTCGGCCAGCGCAACCGCGCCCGCCAGCGAGGTTTCGGGCAAAACGATCACGAATTCTTCACCGCCGTAGCGAGCAAACACTTCGTCGCGACGAATGCGGTCTTGCACGATCCGCGCGAGTTCACGCAACACGTGATCGCCCGCCAAGTGCCCGTATTGATCGTTGATACGCTTGAAAAAGTCGATGTCGAACATCAACACGCTGAGATCGCGTTCGTAACGTCGCGCGCGAATCAGCTCTTTCTCCAGCGCCTCGAACAGGTATCGCTTGTTGTGGATCTGCGTCAGGCCATCCACGATCGTCATGCGATAGATTTCTTCGTGGTACTTGGCCTCGGCGTCGGCACCCGACAAGAACTTCAGGATCGAAGGGCCGACTTTGATGCGATCGCCGTTCGTGAGCAGCGCTTCGCGAGCGATCTGCTCCTCGTTCAAGTAAGTGCCGTTGGTCGAGCCGTCGTCGACCGCGTACCAAGCGCTGGTGCGCCGCTCGAAATGAGCATGCCGGCGCGACACCGAGTCGCCTTCGAGCACGATGTGATTGTCGGCGCCACGCCCGACGCGCAGCGGGCTGCGATCGAGCACGAAGCGCTTTCCCAGAAGGCCGGGCTCGGCCGTGTAAATCACCACCAAGCAGTCGTTGCTGGGCGCGTCGTCAGGCGGCGGCGCCTGAACTACCTGGGTGACTCTGGTTTTTTCGTCGTATTCGCTCACGAACGCGGCCTCTCGCGCGTAACTTCAGCAGAGTCGGAATCCTAGCTGGTTAGGCCAGCCTAGGGCTGCCGACAAGCCTCGTACCTTGCTTGAGCGCGGGCAGCTATCGGAAGTGATTTCCATGTAATTCCCGAACACTCCAACTTAGCTTGTGGCAGAAGATTCCGTCAAGCCAGGCCAGCCCCAAACGTCGCTTGGGGCTCGCCGAGGCACGATTGCTTCGTTCGCGTGCTTTTCTCTCGCTCTTTCCAGGGTTGATGCTCTCCCGGGCGTCTTTAACGCTCGCTTCTCACTGGCTTCACACTCGTTGATCCACCCTCAGAGATTAGGAGCCTCAGACGGTGAAGTTTCGTGGTTTCTCCCATCTTCCACTACGACACGTGCCGGCTCATTGTTGAGCTGAATCGCGGATTTGCTGAGATTCGGGAATAGGGCTGGCGAAAACCGCCAGTTCGGTGGAGACCAGCCACGCTTTGCGGGTCTGCGGGCTGACTCGTTTTGAGACAACGCGAATCGGCGCCCACTCGGTACGCGGCCCACACACAGCGAAGCACTGCTGCGAGCTAACTCAGCACTCAACGGCTCGGTTTCCACGCACGCGAGCGCGACCGGCGCGCCGACGAGCTGCGGGCAGCGCGAGCAACGCGAGGAGCAGACCTTCGATGCTGTTTGGCAAGCGGCCGCTTGTGAGGATACCGCAGCTGCAGCCGGCCCGATCCCCGGCGTTGGCCGAACTACTCGACGCGCCCGACTGCGCTTCGCCAGCACTCGCACTTGCTGCGCCGGCATTGCCCGCGCCACCGACACTCAGCGGCACTCCGCTCGTGCCCGCGGAACCCATGTCGCCGCTCGGTGATGAACCACCGCTCGGTGATGAACCACCGCTCGGTGATGAACCACCGCTCGGTGATGAACCACCGCTCGGTGATGAACCACCGCTCGGTGATGAACCACCGCTCGGTGATGATCCGCTCGAGCCACCGCTGCCTGCGCCACCGCTACTCGAGCCCTCAGGGACGAACTGAAAATCTCGTACCACAATCTCGACGTTCTTGCCGTCAGATGGGATGGCGTAGCACCACAGATTCATCCCGAGCGGCAAGGCCTGTTGCGGGATGTTGGTCTTCGCGTTGTTTGGTGAATACTTCCAAGTCTTGAGTAGTGACTTCATGCTCGACACGGGTTCGAATCCACTGATCAAGAAGTCCTCGATTGAGGATGTCGTCCAAATGAAGCGTGATGTCGATAGCGTGTTGCCAGCGAGCGAAAAGTTGTAGCTCAGTTCGCCAACCGTCGTGCCTGAAGCGGGGTAGTTCGTCCAATCACCATTCGGGCCATTTTCTTGTCCCCAGCGTGAATACTCGATGTCGATCTCGTTGGTGCCGTCGTTGCCAATGCCTGCGGCCGGGCCGTACGGGAAGAGCCCGAGCACGACGTTCTTGTCGAGTGTGTCGATGGGGCCGTCGATTTGCCATTGATAGGTTCCAAAGCCGATCCGCGTGGTCGTGAACATTTCGGCTGCGGTCCAGGTATCGCCGTTCTTGCGAATCTGGAGATGCAGATAGCCATTGGAATCGACCGAAACGTTGGCTGAGCTCCCGGCGGCGACTCCCGCCATTCCTCCGTTCGTCACGCTCCATGTGTAACCCTTCCAGTCGATCTCGGCCGCGCTGGCTGCTCGCGGTATCAGCACGAGCAATGGCAAGGACGCCAGCGACAAGGCGCCTAGTGTACGAGCGACGAGAGAGCTGACTCGAACGTTCATGAGCGATAGCTTAGCAACGGTTCGATGAACGATGTTGCGTTCTAGCGGGCGGGCAAGAGCGCAGTCGTCATTCCCAACAAACCGCTACCGGATGCCAGGGTGGTACTTGCATTTATGGTCCGAGGCTGAGCAGAATCCGCCAGCCATCCTGACCTGGATGATGGGGTCGTCTTGAGCCGCACTGAACCAGCACCGAAGAACCAGCCCGCGACGGGCGGCGCGATGCGCTCATTGGGTCTGACGCTGCCGATCTCGTTGGCAGTGGCGGTCGGCGTTGCGGCCGGCATCGGCGCATACACCTTTCGTTACGCCGAGGGGCTTTCGTATTTCAAGAAAGACCCGAAGGCGTGCGTGAACTGCCACATCATGCGTCCGCAGTACGATTCCTGGCAGGCGAGCAGTCATCACCAAGTTGCGGTGTGCATCGACTGCCATCTACCTGAAGGCTTTGTCGCCAAGTACATGGTCAAGGCCGAGAATGGTTGGCGCCACGGTGAGAAGTTCACGCGCCAAAACTTCGTCGAGCCGATCGTCGCTCAGGCGGCTGCGCGCAAGATTTTGCAGGCGAATTGCGTGCGCTGTCACGGTGGACTCGTGCACGAAATCTTGGGCGCTTCCAATGCCAAAGGTGCGGACGACTTCCCCTGTACCCACTGTCATTGGGGCGTCGGTCATGGTGAGAAGGCCGGGCTCGGCGGGCCGCTGACGGAGCTCGAGCGAAAGGGACAATGATGGCTGACGAACGAGTTGGTTTTTGGCGGAGCCGCGCAGGCTATTTGACGCTGATTGGCATCGTCGCTGCCGGCGCTGCGGGTGCCACGGCCCTGCTCACCAACATCTTCGAACGCAAGGCCGAGCAGCGCGTTCCCTACGTGCGCCTGGTCGAAGTCGGCGAAGACGACACCGACCCGGCCAAGTGGGGCCGAAACTGGCCCGCGCAGTATGACGGGTACAAGCGAACCGCGCTGATCACGAAAACACGCTTCGGTGGCCACCAAGGGAGCGAGGCCATGCCGGAAGAGAAGATCGAGCGCGATCCATGGCTGAAGCGCATCTTCTTGGGCTACGCCTTCTCGATCGACTACCGCGATCGGCGCGGTCACGCGTACATGCTCTATGACCAGGAACACACCGAGCGCTTGACCAAGCCTCAGTCGGGGTCCTGCTTGCACTGCCACGCCTCGGTCATGCCGCTCTATCGCCAGCTCGGCGGCGGCGACGCAATGAAGGGCTTCGAATCGACGTTCAAGCTCAGCTATCAGGAGATTAACCAGAAGCTGCACGATTCCGGCCACGCTCATCCGGTCAGCTGTGTCGATTGCCATGAGCCCAAGTCGATGTCGCTGCGCGTGACTCGGCCCGGCTTTCTACGCGGCATTCAGGCCTTGGCTGCGTCAGACGCGCCCGTGCCAGCAATTCCCAGCATCACCGAGTGGCGCTCTGGCAAGCGCTCCGAGCCATACGACCCGAACCGTGACGCGACCCGCAACGAACTGCGTTCGTTCGTGTGCGGTCAGTGTCACGTCGAGTATTACTGCTCGGGTAAGATGCCGCTGACATTTCCGTGGGGCAAAGGCCTGCGCGCGGACGACATCGAGGCCTTCTGGAACGAGACCAAGTTCCCGGACGGTGAAGCGTTCTACGACTATGCGCACAAAGAAACCGGCGCGCACATCTTGAAGGCGCAACACCCCGAGTTCGAGCTTTGGAATCAGGGCATCCACGCGCGCAGCGGCGTCAGCTGCGCGGATTGTCATATGCCGTACGTGCGTCAAGGCGCGTCGAAGACGAGCGACCATTGGGTGCGGAGTCCGCTCTTGAACGTGAACCGCGCTTGCCAGACCTGTCATCGCGCGAGCGAAGAGGAAATGAAGGCGCGCGTGGACGCGATCCAGGAGCGAAATCACGAACTGTTGCAGCGCGGTGGCGCGGCCGCAGTCGATCTCATCGATGCGATCGTCGCCGCCAAGGCCAAGGGTGTAGCGGCTGATGTGCTAGCAAGCGCGCTCGACATGCAGCGCAAGGCGCAATGGCGCCTCGACTTCATCGCCGCCGAGAACAGCATGGGCTTCCACGCGCCGCAGGAAGCCGCGCGCGTCCTCGGTGAAGCCATCGACTTTGCGCGTCGTGGGCAGATCCTCGTGCTGGGCGGTGCGCTCAGTGAAAAGGGCGCACCGTCGGCTGTGATCGTGGGGTCTGCCACGCCCGCCGCGTCTGCGGCGCCGCCCGCGTCTGCGGCGTCCGCGGCGCCAACTGTGCCAGGGTCGGCAAAGCCGTCCGCGCCGTCTGCTCCTAAAGCTCAGTGACCACTACCTGAGCGCCCAATGGCGTCACGGCGCTCAGCTTTGGATCGTCGATCCAGCGCCGAGCGCCGCTAGACGCACCTGCGCCGAAGCTCAGCGGAACTGCAGGTTGTCGAAGCTACCGTAGACCGGCGTGGTGCCGCCCGGCGCTTGCGACGAGAAGCGAACGCGACGAATGCCCGCCGCGTTGACGGTCAGCGTTTGCCAGCTGCCGAAGCCTGGGGTGCCGTATGCGGGATAATACGTGCGGGTGAGCAGACTGCCTGCGGCGTCGTACGCTTCAATGAACGGACGTGCGACCGGTGTCGAGAGCTGCTCGGGGAACACGACGGCTTGCGCGTCGATACTGACGCTGGATTTGGCCTGATTGAAGCTCGCTTCGACGGCTCCGTAGCGGGCGTCGAAAATCGAGAGCCCGGTCTGGAACAGGCTGACATTGTTGGTGCCGTTCTTGCCGGAGCTGCCACGTGCGAAGGCCGATGCGGGCGCGCAACCGGAGGCAGAGCAATAGATGGACGACAGCGTGACGCCCCAGCTCTGATAAGTCGTGTTCACGACGGTCGCGTCGGTGATCGGTAGTCCGGTCGGTGTGATGTCGAAGTCGATCAAACCAACGGTGGGTGTCGGGCAGGCGCTCGTACAAACTCCGCCGCAGCCGTCAGAGGCGCCGCAGGCTTTGCCAGCGCAGCTCGCCGTGCACCCGCACTGATTGGCGACTCCTCCGCCACCACAAGTCTGACCGCTCGGGCAGCTCCCAGCGCTGCACAGGCCGCCGCACCCGTCGGAAGCTCCGCAGGCCTTGCCCGCGCAGCTCGGCGTGCACACGGTACACGCCTCCTGGCAATCCATCTGACATTGACGGCGACAGATCGTCGGTTTGCCATCAGCCGGATCGCACACGCAACCGGCCATGCACGCCGTCACACAGGACGACGAGCTGAGCGCCTCGTCCGCGCTCGCGACACTCTCGTTTTTTGCCGTCGATTCGCCGGGCGCACCCTCCGACTCGACGCCTGCCGAACAACCCGTAGCGGCCATCGTCGCTAGGGTAGCCAACCAACATCCGCAAACCGAACGCAACACTGCACTCATAGTCATTCCTCCAACGCCGAACCTCGGCGCACGCTCGCTAAGAAACAAACCAGCGGGACCGTCCCACCTCGCGCATCGAGACCACCTCGGCTCGACGCGACGAGCAGCTCTTTTGCAAGAGTTTTGCCAGCGTGTTTCATGACGCGCATCTGCGCGTCATGTGCGCGTTACACGGCGTTTGAAGGTGCGGATAGGTAAAAAAACGTCCGTCCGTGTCCGGTCGAGAGCGGACACTTGTCGCGCCCGACGCGACGAATGTCCGGAATCACTCTTGGGGTTGATGCTGCGAGCGACGCGCGAATCCGTAGGCGATGGGCAAGATGAAGAGCGTCAAGAGCGTCGCGCTCACGAGTCCACCGATCACAACGGTCGCGAGCGGGCGCTGGACTTCGCTGCCTGGCGCGGTGGACAGGGCCATTGGTACGAAGCCCAATGCGGCCACGACCGCCGTGGTCAGCACCGGGCGCAGGCGCGTTTCTGCCGCGTGGCGAATGGCTTGCCAGCGCTCGACCCCGCTTTCCTCGAGCTGGACTGCAAATGATACCAAAACCAGGCCGTTCAGCACCGCGACTCCGAACAGCGCGATGAAGCCGATGCCCGCAGAAATCGAAAACGGAATCTCGCGCAGCCACAGCGCAAGCACGCCGCCCACGATGGCAAAAGGCACGCCCGAGAAGATGAGTAGCGCGCTTCTAAACGAGTGAAATGCCAGCCAGAGCAGGAAACCGATCAGCGCCAGCGCCAGTGGTACGACGAATGCGAGTCGTGTCCTGGCTTCCGTATAGTGCTCGAACTGCCCGCCCCATTCGAGGCGATAGCCGACCGGCAACGAGACGGCTTTGGCTACCGCGGCCTGCGCGCCGTGCACGACCGAGAGCAGATCTCGGCCGCGAACGTTGAGCTCGACGACCAAGCGCCGTGATTGGCTTTCGCGATTGACCTGCGCTGGTCCGTCGACCAAGGAAAGCTCGGCGACGTCACCGAGCGGCACGATTTGCCCGCTCAACGAGCGCAAAGGCAGCATGCGCAGCGGTTCGAGATCGCCCGCGAAGCCGTGGTGAGTCTTGACCGCAATCTCGAAGCGTCGCTCGTTTTCGAGCACGTGCCCCGCGCGGTAGCCCACGGCCATCGTCTCCGTGATCTGGTTCACGTCTTCGATCGTGAGCCCGTAGCGGGCGAGCTTGGCGCGTTCGGGCACGATGCGTAGGTATTTCAGGCCGGAAACTTGCTCCACGCGCACCTCTGCGGCGCCTGGCACTTTGCGGACGGCTGCGGCGATCTGGTCGCCGTATTTGCGAAGCTCGTCTAGGTTGGTGCCGTAGACGAAGATGGCAACGTCCGAGCGAACGCCTGCGACGAGCTCGTTGACCCGTTGCTGAATCGGTTGCGAAATGCTGCCGCCGATTTCGGGCACGGCCTGCTCGGCGGTGCTCGCGAGCTCTTTGGCGAGATCGTCTCGAGTCAGGCCCTTTCGCCATTCTGCGCGTGGTTTCAGGCCGATGTACACGTCCGATTGCTCGATGCCCATCGGGTCGGTTGCCACCTCTGGTGCGCCGATCTTGTTGAGCACGTGGGTCACCTCGGGGATGGCACGCAGCGCGCGCTCCAGCCGCAGGCCCGTCGCGACCGACTCGTCGAGTGCGATGCCGGGGAGCCGGCGCGCTTCCATCACCAGATCGCCTTCGTCGAGTTGCGGTACGAATTCCGCGCCAATTCGCGTCAGCAAGGCGCTCCCTCCGGCCAGCGCGACCAGGGCGATCGAGAGCGCCATTGTCCGGTGATTCATGGCCATCGGCAGTAGCTTTGCGTACGCGCGCTGCGCTTTGCGCAAAATCCACGTTTCGGATTCGGTCGCCTTGGGCACGATGAGGTAGCTCGTGAGCGCGGGCACGAGCGTGAGCGAGAGCACGAATGCTCCCGCGAGCGCGAGCAGCACCGTCGTTGCCATGGGTCGAAACAGTTTTCCTTCGATGCCGGTCAAGGCCAGAATCGGCAGGTACACGATCGCGATGATCGCTTCGCCGAAGACGCTCGCTCGGCGGACCTCGAGGGTCGCCTCTTGGACGGTGCTGACGCGCTCATCGCGGGTCAGCGATCGCCCGAGTGCTTGACGGCGCTCGCCCAGGCGGCGCACCGCGTTTTCGACCACGATGACGGCTCCATCCACCAGGAGTCCGAAATCGACGGCGCCCAGGCTCATCAGGTTGCCCGAGAGCCCGAGGGTATTCATGGCAATCACCGCGATCAGCATGGAGAGCGGAATGACCAAAGCCACGACCAACCCCGCGCGCAGGTCACCGAGCAAGAGCAAGAGCACGGCGACCACCAACAGCGCGCCTTCCAGCAGATTCTTGCCGACCGTGTGCATGGTGCGCTCGACCAAGACCGAGCGATCGTAGAACGGCTCGATCGTCGTGCCTGGCGGCAGTGAGGGAATCAAGGCCGTGAGCTTGGTTTTGACCGCTTCGGTGACTGTGCGTGAGTTCTCACCGAGCAGCATCATCGCCACGCCTACGACTGCTTCGCCTTGGCCGTCACGCGTGGCGGCGCCGCGCCGCAAACGTGGGCCGAAGCGTACGTCACCCACCGTGGAGACCGTGATGGGGACGCCCTGCGGCGTCGAGCCGATCACGACGCGACTGAGATCGTCGAGGTTGCTGACGAGCCCATTGGTGCCGATCACGAACTGTTCGCGATCGTGCTCGATGTAGCCGCCGCCGGCATTGCGGTTGCTCTTCTCGAGCGCTTCAATCACCTGCGCGACGGACACGCCCGCGGCTTGCAAGCGCTTCGGTTCGAGCACGACCTGATACTGTCGCTCTTCGCCGCCGAAGCTATTTACCTCGACGATTCCGGGCACTGTGCGCAGCTGCGGCGCAATCTGCCAATCGAGGACCTCCTCGCGCTGCATCAGAGATAGCTGATCGTTCTTCACCACGAACTGGAAGATCTCGCCGAGTCCGCTGGAAATCGGACCAAGTTCGGGAGTGCCATACTCGGAGGGGACGGCTCTCTGCGCTTCTCGAATGCGTTCGTTCACCAGTTGGCGCGCGAAATAGATGTTCGTTTCATCGGTGAACACGACGGTCACCACGGAGAGGCCGTATTTCGAGATGGAGCGCACTTGCGTGCTGTTGGGCACGCCGGCCATCGCGCGTTCGACCGGGATGCTCACGTATTGCTCGATTTCAACCGGTGACAGCGCTGGAGCAGAGGTGATGATCTGCACCTGCACGTTGGTGACGTCCGGCATTGCGTCGACCGGCAGTCGCAACGCCGCGCGTACGCCGAACACGGCCAATAGCGCGGTCGCCAGCAGCACCACCGAGCGATTCTTGAGCGACCACGCGACGATCGCAGATAGCAGCTGCACGCTATTCCTCCTCTGCCAGCGAGTTGCGCAGCACGGCGCTCTTGAGCGTGAATGCGCCCTGAGTCACCACGTTCTCGCTCTCGCGTAGGCCGGAAAGGATCTGAACTTTGCCCAGGTTCGACTCGCCGAGCATCACCTCGTGCATGTCGAAATCGCCGTCGGTTTGCCGCACGAATACGACGGTCTTGCCGCCCACTTCGCTGATCGCGGAGCGTGGCACGCAAAGCACCGGCTGGCTGCGCGACGAAGCGGTGGCGACGTGCGCAGCTCCGAAGAGCCCGATGCGCAGCGCGTCGTCGCTGTTCGTCAAACGAATGCGCGCGGTCAGCGTGCGGACGGTTGGGTCGATCTGTTGTCCGAGGTATTCGACCTTGCCGTCGAAGCGGCGCTTGGGAAACGCATTGAGCTCGACCTCGGCGCGCGCGCCCAGCTGAATTGCCGAAAGGTCCTTCTCGAACACTCGACCCAAGAACCAAACTTCGGACAGATCGGCGATGCTCGCGATGGTGTCTTCCGGCGTGACGGGTTGGCCGATGACCGCCGAGCGAGCCAGCACTACGCCGTCGATCGGCGCGCGTAAGCGCAGCTCCGAAGCGCTGGCTCCCATGCCCAGAGCCTGAATTTGCTCTTCGAAAGCGTGCGCTTCTGCCTCCAACGCGGTGGCTTCGGCGGTCGCATTCGAGACCTCTTGATTGGCGGCGAGTCCCTTGAGCGACAGCTCCTGTAGCCGAGAAGCGTTGGTTCGTGCGGTGTTGGCTCTCGCGACCGCCGAAGCGCGATCTGCGCGCAGCTTGGCCAGATCTGGGATGCGCACCGTGGCCAGCAGGTCGCCTTTCTTGACCGTGCTTCCTTCTCTGAAGCTGATCTTGGCCAGGCGCCCCGAAACCGGGCTGGCGACGCGCGCGCTCTTGTCCGGGTCGACCGAAACTTCACCCGGAAGAGTGATGGTGATGGTCAAGATCTCTTTCGCGGCTGGCGCAAGCTCGATCTTGGCCTCAGCGATGACCCGGGGCGAAAGCTTGACGCGCGTCGGAAGCGCCTCGTGCTCGGGTTCGTCGCGGTGCTCGGCTTCGACGTTCGCGCTCGCAGCGGGTCGCGCGGGCTCGGCCGGTTTCGCGTCGCACGCGCCGAGCGCGAATGCGAGTGCGAGTGTCCACAGTGCTCGTTGGCTCATTGTTCGCCTGCTTCGAGCGGTCGCCCCAATGCACGCGCCAGGCGTACCGAAGCCAGGCACAGTTCGAGTCGTTCCGACAAGTTGGTCTGCAGCAGCTCGATCAACGCTTGCTCGGCGATCAGTGCGTCCCTTACGGAGAGTCGCCCGGTGTCGACGGCATCGCTCAAATCGGTCAGCGAACGCTCGGCGCGCTCGACCATGTCCGGCGTGAGCGCCGCGACCGCGTCGCGATGCGCCTGCAGCTCTGCGGTCGCGGTTGCCACCTCTCGGCCGAGCGCACGTTCGAGTCGGGCTCGCTCGACTTGCACGCGCTGCCCCAGTGCTTCGAGCTCGGCAATTTCCCCGGCGTTCGTGCGTCCGAGTGGCGATGGCAAAGGGATTGGAATGGCGATTCCCAGGCCATAGACGTGTTCGTCGAAGCCATCGTTTTGGGCGAACACGGATAGTGTGGGGTTGGGAACGCGAGCACGTCGGAACGTGTCGGCTCGTGCGCTCAGCGCTCGCTGCTCATCCGCGAGCAGGCGCGCCTCGGGACGATCGTCGCTCGGCACTGGCGCGGCAGTTGCTGCAGCCCCTCCCAGCGGTGAAAGTTCGCCGTCGACTCGCGTGACCGGCCGAGTTGCGTCTCTGCCGAGGAGCGCGGAAAGCTCGGTTGTGGCGATCGCCCATCTGCGCGTGGCAGCCAGCTTGGCTTGAAGGACGCGTACCGTGGCGGCATCGACGACATCCGCATCGACGGTCGCGATCAGCCCTCGTTCCGCCTTGCCGCGGGCGACCGCGCTCATGCGCTGTGACACGTGGAGCAGCTTTTCCGCCAGCTCCCGTTCGCGTTTCGCCGCGATGGCCTCGAAATACGCGGTCCACGCGGCGGTGGCCGTATCCCGCTTGCTCAAGAGCACGCGCTGTTTCTGCGCCTCCAGCTCGGCGTCTGCCGCGCGTGACCGCGCGCCGCGCTGGCCGGCAATCTCCAGCTCCTGTGACAGCTCTGCCGACCAATTGAGCGTCGTCTGCGCGCCGCCGTCGAGTGTTCGCCGAGCCCCGCTCAGCGCAAGCACTGGATTGGATGGCAAAAGCACGCCCGCTGCAGTTCGGCGGCCACGTGTGGCCTGGAGGCTCGCCTCTTCGGCTCGTGTAGCGAGGCTTGCCTCGAGCGCGCACTGAATCAAATTCTCTCGATCGACCTGCGCGCTACAAGCGCGCTTCTCTTGCGCGTGTGCGCCGTGTGCGAACAAAACGCACGCTGCGCTCGCAACAATGCGGAAAAACGATGCCATGGATCGCTCCTGGGAAACTGGGCGGCTCGGCGCTGGCGCGCGAGCGAAAAGTCACGTTCGAAGGCGCGCTCGGCTCGGCGAACGCGCGCTAGCTCAGCTGTGACGCGCCAGTGATCGCGGGGGGCGATAGATCGATGGCAAGAACCGCTGCAGTGGCGTGGCCGCTTCCCACGGCATGACCCCGACGTCACGTACGTGAGACGCGAACTGCTCGGGAGAACTCGGCGGTGCGCTCGGTAGCGACGCTACGTGCTGCCCTTGATGCGCGTGACACTCGGGGCAGCCGGGGGGGCATTCATGCCCGGATTTTTCGGCGGGGCACTCCGCACAGCTCGCCTCGCACACATCGGCCGCGGGAAAAGTCGGAATCCCGACGAGCTCCAGACACGCAAACACGAGCAACAACGACCACAGGGCGACTAAGCATCGCCGCGCTAATCGCGCCAGGGTCGTGGAGCTCCGGGGCATCTTCGAGCGCATCTCCGCGCGATAGGGTAACAAAAGCCGCGTTTCCGTCAACGCGGGCGGCAAAATGCGGCGTCCTGCGGGAGGCGCGCGCTGCGCTATGCTCCTCGGCGTGTCTCTCGTAGGTGCCACCGAAAGCGTCGCGCTACTGGGGCCGACCAATACCGGGAAGACGCACCGCGCGGTCGAGCGCATGCTCGAACACACGAGCGGGATGATCGGGCTGCCGCTGCGGCTGTTGGCGCGCGAGGTGTACGATCGGGTGAGCGCGCGCATTGGTGAAGATCGCGTCGCGTTGGTCACGGGTGAAGAAAAGCGCGTGCCGCGCCGCCCGGACTATTGGGTGTGCACCACCGAGGCCATGCCGATGAGTCACGAGGTAGACTTCGTGGCGGTCGACGAAGTCCAGCTCGCCAGTCACGACGAGCGTGGTCACGTGTTTACGGAACGCCTGCTGCACGCGCGCGGTCGCCGTGAGAGCTGGTTCATGGGCTCGAGCACGATGCGCCCGCTCATGGAAAAGCTGGTGCCTGCAGCCAAGCACCAAGAGCACCCGCGCTTGTCTCGGCTGAGCTTTGCAGGGAGCAGCAAGTTGCAACGCTTGCCCAAACGCAGCGTCGTGGTCGCGTTCTCGGTGCCGGAGCTGTACCAACTGGCGCACCGCTTGCGTGTTCTGCGTGGTGGCGCAGCCGTAGTGCTCGGCGCGCTTTCGCCGCGCGCGCGCAACGCGCAAGTAGCCATGTTTCAGGCGGGGGAAGTCGACTACCTGGTTGCGACCGACGCCATCGGCATGGGTTTGAACCTCGACGTCGGACACGTGGCGTTTGCTTCTCTGCGCAAATTCGACGGACGCAATGCGCGTGGACTTGAAGACGCGGAGTTGGCTCAGATCGCCGGCCGCGCTGGGCGCTATTTGCGCGACGGCAGCTTCGGAACGTTGAGCCCGCTCGAACTTCCGTTGCATACGGCGCAGCGCATCGAGCAACATCGCTTCGAACCGCTGCGGCGTATTCGTTACCGCAACGCCGATCTGGATTTTTCGTCACCTTCGGCGCTACTTGCCTCGCTCGAAGCGCCACCGCCTGCAGCCTACATGGCGGCTGTCCCGGACGCGCTCGACTTGCATTCGCTGCGCGCGTTGCTCGAGCATCCGCGAGTTCGCGAACAAACGCGCAGCCCAGAAGCATTGGAGCGGCTGTGGGCGGTCTGTCAGATCCCGGACTTTCGTCACATCCTGTTCGAGGTGCACCTCGAACTCTTGCGCGACATTTTCCTTTCGCTGGCCGATGGGCCATTGTCGAATGACTTTCTCGCGGCCCGCACGCAAGAGCTCGCCGAAACGGGCGGTGATGTGGATGCGATCGTGGCTCGCATTGCGCGCCTTCGAACCTGGGCGTTCGTCGCCAATAGTGCCGGTTTTTGTGCGCATTCGGCGTTCTGGTCAGCGCACTTGAGCACGTTGGAAGATCGACTGAGCGACGCTTTGCATAGCGGCTTGGTGTCGACGTTCGTCGAAAAGCAGAACAAGGCGCAGCGCACGGCGCGGTCAGCCCTGCGACGGCAACCGTTGGCGCCGGAAGAGCGCGAGGTCGATCGCCACCATCCGTTTGCAGCGCTGAGCAAGCTTCGTTTGCACGTGCGTGACGCAGTGGGCCCCAGCGCGTCCGAGCCGAGCTCACTCGAAGACTTGCTGGACGCGCCGCATGAGGCGTTCGAGATCGACGCGCGCGGTCGAGTGAGCGCGAAGGGCGTTGCATTGGGCCGACTCGTGCGTGGAGCGAGCGTGACCACGCCAAACGTGGAGCTCGCAAATTTTGACGAACTGGGCGGGGGAGTGCGTCTCCGGTTGCAACGCCGCTTGCTGGCGTTCGCGCGCGACGCCGTGGCTCGCCCGCTCCACGCGCTCGCCGAACTGCGCAGCTCGGAACAACCCGCGCTGCGCGCGATCGCCTACCAGATCGAAGGCGGACTCGGGACAGCGAGCGCCCACGAACTCCAAGCTTCGCTCGCGGTGTTGACGCGCAAAGACTTCGACCTTTTGCAGAGATGCGGCGTGTTTGTCGGCCACTTGTCGGTCTTTCTGAGCTCGACCTTGCGCCGCCCCGCGCTCGATTGGCGCACCACGTTCAGCTCGGTATTCGAACCAACCTTGGTGCTGCCGCCACCCGGCAAAACCAACTACGAAACGCGCGCGCTCACGTCGATCGTCTGGCGTCGCCTAGGGTACATCGACCTCGGCCCACGCGCATGCCGTGTCGATCTCGCGGAACGCGCGGCCCAGTCGCTCCTGGACGGCGCCTCCGAGATCGACGCCCTACGCTGCCTATCGATCCCCAAGCGCGATGCCCCACGCGTCGCACGCGCTGTGCGCGAACGTTTGCCCCCGCGCGCCGGTGCGGCCTGAGGTCTCGCCGGCGAGTCAGCTCACGGCTGATAGAAGGACGGCTTCGCTCGAGGTCGTGTTGTCTCGCTGAGAGCGGGTTCGGACGGCTCCCTGAGTTTGAACCGCAAAGCCGCAAAGGCCACAAAGATCAGAGATGAGTTTTTCGGTTAGCGATGCCGGCCGATGTTCGGCGTTGCTGACGAGTTGCTCACCCATGATAAGCCCCCAACCCGGGCGCTCGCGCTCCAGCAACGCACCTCGAAATCATGCGAAGTGCCCGCCATGACCCGGCTCCCCTGAGTTTGAACCGCAAAGCCGCAAAGGCCACAAAGATCAGAAGAGATTTGGGGGTTCGGGAGAGAGTCTTGGCTCGCGGAAGCACATTACTAAGTCTCCTTTGGCCTTTGCGCTCTTTGCGGCTCTTATGATTGGTCACATCTCTGAAGGCGGTGCGGGGACACGGGCGAGCTTGCGGCGTGCTCTCGGAGAGTAAGCGGCCACCCTCCCTTTCGGGTGTCGTCCGGCCAAACCGAAAGGGCTCGGCGCTCCCTTCGCTCGTCGCCGACGCGAACGCGCAGCAGAAAGCGTGGCCTCGCGGAGCAAACCTTGTCCGGAATTGAGCATTGTCCGGCGCGAACGGACAGCGTCCCTCGGACAATTTCGCGCGGCGCGATCGGCCTCTTCGCCGGCAATTCCCGTGCGAATCGGGCTCTGCGCCGATCCCTGGGTTTCAAGCGCCAGAAGTGCGCGCCCGCTGGACGGCGATTTTTGCTGCGAGATGTAGGGCTCCAAAGCATTGTCGAGCATGAAATCGGTTGTGGGCTCTGCAAAAGAGCCTGAGATTCGAAGCCTCGTTCCCACCGTGCCGCGCAAAGGGG
>Ga0164309_10000040_pt1 | contig 69531 bp, 65 predicted proteins | sample Whisoiple_247_MG_FD_109984 | JGI IMG/M metagenome (GOLD analysis project Ga0164309, IMG submission 109984) | Soil microbial communities amended with fresh organic matter from upstate New York, USA - Whitman soil sample_247_MG | ecosystem: Environmental > Terrestrial > Soil > Unclassified >... | reverse complement strand
TCCCTCGATTTTTTCTCCTCCTTAGACGTTTTATCTCCTCAGTCTCAGTTTATAAACCTCACAATTAACGGTAAAAATGAAGGAATATATCTTCAGCTCGAATCGGTAGATGAACTATTTTTGAAAAAAAGAAATTTGGGGGATGGATCCATATTTTATGCAGTAGACGGAGATGCTAATTTTTCTTTAATGAGCGACTTAGATAAAAAGCCGAAAACAACTCTGCTATCAGGGTATGAAGATAAAGCAGTGAAACAAGGAGATGAGGAAAAATTAGAGCAGTTTATATTTAATCTTAATACGTGGACAAATACAGAATTCGAACAGAATATTGAGAAGTATCTGCACGTCGACCGCTACTTATCTTGGTTAGTTGGTATTATTTGTATGCAGAATTACGACGGTTTTGTTCATAATTATGCCCTCTATCGAAACCATGAAAGTGGACGCTTTGAACTGATTCCATGGGATTATGATGCGACTTGGGGAAGAGATGTAAATGGAAAAGTAATGGAAGGGGATTACGTCCGTGCACAAGGATTTAACACGCTTACCGCTCGCTTATTGGCAGTAGATAGCATTAAAAAACGTTATATTAAAAAGATGAACAATGTTCTAAATAATCAATTTACAGTGGAATATATGAAACCCATCGTCTATCAAATGCACGAAGAGCTTAAGCCTTATATTTTGAAAGATCCTTATGTAAAAAACAATATAGAACAATTTTATGAGGAGCCGGCATTTATTTTATCCTTTATAAAAGACCGAACAGCATATATTAAAAATAATCTTCTTACTTTTTAGATACCATAGAATGATAGGCAGAAGTGGAATTTGTTAATAATAGGCAAATGTACGAAATCAATAGCTGTACATGATACGTATATATACAGTATGAATGACCAATATGGATGACTAACAAGGAGGAAAAAGAATGGAAAACTATTATTATTATTATGGGCAAAATCAAGGTCAAGATTCAAATCCAAACCGAAAACGCAGCCACAGCAAAAATGCAAATCGAACTGATAAAGGCTATTCTTCGCAGTTTAAACCTTTAAAAGGAAGAATGGTGACTGTTTATCGAGGAGGTCCTGAATCAAAAACAGGTTATTTACTTGATGTTCAGTCTGATTATTTAATATTAGCAGTAGAAAACGATAACAATAATAACAATGATGAAAATAATAATGAGGGAAATAGCAACCAAAACAACCAAAGCAACCAAAACAACCAAAATAATCAAAATAATCAACAAGAATATACTGTTGTATATTATCATTTATCCCATGTTAAGAGTATTACGGAAGATGCTATGTCAAATTCAGCACAGACGTTTACCGGGTTTGATAATGACGGTACTTTAGAGTTGTATAGAGGCAAGACATTTGCTAGTACTTTATCATTACTGAAAAGTAAATATGTTCAAATAAATCAAGGGGGTCCTGAGAAAAAAGCAGGCCAGCTCCTTGACGTATTAGGTTCGTCAGAGTCTGCTTACCTTGTATTACTGTCGGAAGATGATGGTATCGTCTATATCAATGTTGAACATGTAAAAAGTATAAGTGAATATCAAAACAATAATAACAATAATAACAATAATAATAACAATAATAACATTCAAATGAATAATCAATTTGCTACAAATCAGGAACCAACTTATATGAAATCAAAAAACTTTAATAATTTATTTACTCATCTATCACACAAATGGGTATCGATCAACGGCGGCGGTCCAGAAGCTGTAGAAGGTGTATTGGTGCAAAGTCGGAATGGTACTTTTACCCTTGTTCAGGACAATCAAGTATTACGCTTACAGCCAAGACATGTTAAAACCATTTGTGTAGGAGCAAAAGGATCTTTTAAACAAAATAATAATCAAGATGATGAGCAGAAAGAGGAAAATACAAATACTGAAGACGGAGGATCAACGGAAGGCGTTCCAGAAGGTCGTACAGGAAGAAGCCGCCGCACAGGTTCACACTCGTCAGGAAGAAGCCGCCGCACAGGTTCACACTCGTCAGGAAAAAGCCGCCGCTCAGATTCACACTCGTCAGCGTCAAGAGAGCAAGTCATCCAAACAAAAAATTATCGTTGGAAAGCATAATGAATAAGAACAAAAAAGGTGCTTATAAAGCACCTTTTCTGTCATATAGGAAAGAGGGAGGAGAATGAGTATAAATCGTTATATTAATAAAATTGTAGAAGTAGATATTTCAGGGAAAACTAAGTTTATTGGCAGACTTGTTGACTTAGGGTTAGATGTCATGATTTTGTATAATGGACATGATTATTTGTATATTCCTCTTTTACACATGCATCGTTTGCGAGAAGTATCAGAAGAAGACTATACGGTTTTACGTGAAATAGAAGAGAACTTGATAGAAGAAAGTCAGCGAATTTCTTATCGTAATATTTTACAGCAGGCAAAAGGGAAATTTATTGAAATTTATGTAACGGGAGGGAAATCATTGCATGGCTATATCACAAGCGTGCTGAATGATTATCTTGTGTTTTATTCTCCAGTGTATAAAAATGTCTTTGTTTCTCTACATCATTTGAAATGGCTTACCCCTTACAGTAATGAGTTAACCCCTTATTCTTTAAGTGACAAAGAGCTCCCGGTAAGGCCCGCCTCTGCACCTTTTGTCAGAAACTTTGAAGAGCAGCTTAAAAAATATGAAAATCAACTGGTCGTATTAGATTTAGGGGATCAATCAGAAAAAATTGGCGTACTTAAAGAAGTTTCTAATAATATTGTTGAACTAATTACGGCAAATGGAGAAAGTATGTATTGGAAGTTAGCTCACGTAAAATCTGTGCACTTGCCTTAGAAAAAGAGACCTGGCTGTCGTCTCTTTTTTTTATGTGCTTATCAGGACAAGTATATTGAATAAACAAATGAGATGATTTGAATTTTTTAGAAAATTATATTGACAATAAAGAAAATCTTTATTAAAGTTATTAACAACAAACGTTAACCACCAACAATTATATAGAACTCTTATCAAGAGTGGCGGAGGGACTGGCCCTGCGATGCCCGGCAACCATCAAATGAAACATTCATTTGAACGGTGCTAATTCCTGTGGAACATCAGTATTGTTCTAACAGATGAGAGAAATCGTGTATAAACGAACACTCTTCCATCTGTGAAGAGTGTTTTTTATTTTGAGTTAAGGAGAGAAATAGATGAAAATTGAAACTTTATTAGTTCGTTCAGGAGTAGGTCGCGACCCTTCAACAGGTTCTATTACAACACCCATTTATCAAGCATCAACATTTGCTCATCCTGCTTTAGGGCAAAGTACAGGATTTGACTATGCACGTACGGCAAATCCTACTCGTACAGCATTGGAAGAAGCAATTGCTGCTTTAGAAAAAGGAGAAGTAGGAGTAGCATTTGCTTCAGGAATGGCGGGCGTAATGGCAGTTTTAGCACTATTTAAAAACGGAGATCATTTAATTGTATCAGAAGATTTATACGGAGGAACGTACCGAGTACTAAATGAAATCTTTTCAGAGCAAGGAATTACTGTTTCGTACGTCAACACAGCCCATCTCGAGCAAGTAAAAGATGCGCTTCGTCCCAACACGAAAGCTTTATTTATTGAAACACCTACAAATCCAATGATGCACGTGACTGATTTGCCCGAAGCAATTGCGTTAGCTAAACAGCATGATTTGCTTACTATCGTTGACAATACATTCATGTCCCCTTACTATCAGCGTCCTTTAGAGCTTGGAGCAGATATTGTGATACATAGTGCGAGCAAATACATTGGGGGGCATAATGATGTAGTTGCTGGTCTTGTAGTCGCTCGATGTAGTAGCTTAGGAGAGAAAATTCGTTTTTATCAAAATGCAGCTGGGGCAATCTTAGGTCCACAAGATAGCTGGTTGTTGTTGCGCGGTGTTAAGACGCTAGCGCTTCGTATGGAAAAGCATAACGAAAACGCACTGAAAATTGCAAATTGGCTTACTGCTCATGATCTCGTAGAAAAAGTGTATTACCCTGGTCTTGAAACACATCCAGGCTATGAAATCATGAAGAAACAAGCGACTGGATTTGGAGGCATGATTTCTTTTGCTGTCTCACACCCTGACATCGTGTCCACGCTTTTGGAAAATGTTAAAGTTATTACATTTGCAGAAAGCTTAGGAGGCGTGGAAAGTTTAATGACATTCCCAGCTCGTCAAACACACGCTGATATTCCCGAGGAAATTCGAAATCGTGTTGGAGTAACAAACTGTTTACTGCGATTATCAGTTGGAATTGAGCACGCAGATGATTTAATTAAAGATTTGAAGGAGGCATTTGATGCATACCAACAATAATAAACATAGATTCGGTACGAACTTAATTCATGCAAATACAGGAATTGACGGTCATTTTGGAGCGGTTAACGTACCTATTTATCAGGTATCTACATTTAACCAAGAAGATGAGACGAACAACGGCCGCTATGACTATTCTCGTTCAGGAAATCCAACTCGTGAGGCTTTAGAAAACACCATTGCTCAGCTAGAAAATGGATACGCTGGTTTTGCTTTTTCATCAGGTATGGCTGCTATCTCATCGGTGTTATCTATTTTTGAATCAGGGGATGAAATTTTAGTTTCACACGATACGTACGGCGGGACATATCGTGTATTAACACGGTTATTTTCAAAGTTTGGTATCAAAACAACTTTTGTTGATACAACGAAGGTTGAGAAAGTAGAAGAAGCAATCACAAAAGATACGAGAGCTATTTATATCGAAAGCCCTTCAAATCCATTTTTACAGGTAACGGATATTAAAGCAGTAGCAAGTTTGGCGAAGGAGCGCAATCTCCTTACAATTGTAGATAACACGTTTTTAACACCTTATCTACAGCAGCCGATTGACCTTGGTGTAAATATTGTGATTCATAGTGCTACAAAATATATCAGCGGTCACAGTGACGTCATTGGCGGTCTAGTTGTGGTAAGCGATGAAAAGCTAGCAGAAGAAGTAAAGTTTGTACAAAATGCTTTTGGTGCTATCTTAGGACCACAGGATTGTTTTTTACTGCTTCGAGGAATTAAGACATTAAAAGTTCGTTTAGATCAGCAGTTAAAAACAGCGCTGCAGTTTGCAAAGTGGCTTGAAGAACAATCTCTAGTAAGCTGTGTATACTATCCAGGCTTAGAAAGTCATCCAGACCACAAGCTGATTTCAGAACAAGCAAATGGATACGGAGCTATGATTTCTTTCCAAGTACAGGATGAAAAAGTAGCACGACATATTTTACAAGGAGTGAAATTGGCTTCAATTGGCGTTAGTCTAGGTGCAGTTGAATCCATTCTAACGCATCCTGCAACAATGTCTCATGCAAGTATCCCAAAAGAAGTACGTGAAGAAAAAGGAATTACTGATTCACTTCTTCGCCTTTCAGTAGGGTTAGAGGAATTCGAGGATTTGAAGCAAGACTTTGACGCCGTTTTTCAAAGCTTAGAAGAAAAAGCGTTAATTAAATAAAAAAAGGACTTCCATCAAGGAAGTCCTTTTTATCGTTATATACAGCTATCTAAAAGGTTTGTGTATAGGGACGTAAGCGCAACTTTTTCATCAGAGGAGAGACTGCTGTTTAGAATTCTTTTTATGCCAAGATGATATTTTACATGCGGTGTTTGCCGGACGCGTGGATGAGTCATTTCATCCTTTAAATCTTTCATAATGGCTTCGTGAAGCTGATCTTCACTTGTCATGGCTTGTTTAGAAGCGAACGAACGGTTCAACCATAGGGTTTGATAAGCTGCTAGTAAATGTTCAGAAGTCATTGTGCAAAGTGCTCCTTTAGATTAGTTTCTTCATTATAATAATCTATAGTTTACCATAAGTATTAATACGTGTACGTAACTTTTACAGAAGCAGATACAGTCAAGGACTGAGCTTGAATAGGGGGAGAGGCCGCTAATAACTTAGGCGAGGAGCCAGATGACTGATAGACGGATCCTTCTTCGATTAAAATAGGGATTTGGTTAATAGGAAGCTGCAGCGTGTTGGCAATGGTAAAGGCCTTTTCCTTAGCGTTAAGCAAAGCTTTACTTATCGCTTCTTGTTCATATTTATCATCATTTGTAACGCGGAATTGAAGGTCTTGCGCTACGTTGGCTCCGCTCGAAAACGTAGCATTATAGACGTCGCCCGCTTGTTTTACATCTTGTACTCTTACTCTAAATAAGTGCTGTACTTCGTATCCTGTAAGAGTCGATTTTCCATCGCTATAATCATATTTAGGATTTATGGTGAATGAAGCCGTTTCAATTTGCTGGTCATTAATTCCAAGGTTTTTTATCTCTTGCAGCAGAGTATTTGAAACAGCTGAATTTTCTTTTAAGGCTTCTTGAACGTCTCGGTTTTCCGTGCGCGTTCCAATCGTCATGGAAATTTCATTTGGAACTGCTGAAACACTTCCTTCACCAATTACTTTAATTTCTCTATTTTGTGTATCTACGCGCAGTTGCTGTGTAGGTTCATACGGGAAATAAGAATGTTGCATACCAAAAACCTCCTTTATTGATCTTTAGTATATATATGATAAGAAAAGGAGATTAAAAACAAAAAGAGATTGAGACATAACTAAATCAACCGCTAGAAGCACCTACATACATGAAACCTACATTCACCATACCAATAAAAAAATCCGAACGAATTTGATTCTTCATCAAGAATCTAGATTCATCGTTCGGATCTTCCTTCAACTAACATACTTTTCTTCAGCTTCTTTTTGTTTATTTCGATTCTTTTATTAAGATTTCTTTCATTTCAATGAATTGATTTTGAACATCGTTTGACGGTTTCTTTGTTAGTAAACTTACAATAATAACAGCTAATAAGCTTAAAAAGAACCCAGGAATCATTTCGTAAAGGGCATCCTTCAATGGAGTATTTACCCAAATTAATACTGTAGCAGCACCTACAATCATCCCTGCAAGTGCTCCCCATCGAGTCATACGCTTCCAGTAAAGACTTAGTAAAATAGCAGGACCAAAAGCTGAACCAAATCCAGCCCAAGCATATCCAACCAGCCCTAAAATCGTATCACTAGGTTTTAAAGAAAGCAAAATGCCAATAATTGCAACACCTAAAACCGCAGCTCTTCCAACCGTCACAAGCTCTTTGTCAGAGGCCTTGCGTCGGAAAAATGTTTTATAAAAGTCTTCTGTAACAGAGCTTGCCGTTACAAGCAGCTGAGAAGAAATGGTACTCATAATTGCCGCTAGTAAAGCTGCATATAAAAATCCAGTAATTAACGGATTGAAGAGTATATCCGCAAATTTAATAAAAATAGTTTCAGGATCTGCTAGTTTCATACCCGTTTTTTCTACATATGCAATTCCAACAAGCCCTGTCAGCATAGCACCAATAATAGAAATAATCATCCAGCTCATTCCAATACGACGTGCGGGTTTTAACTCCTTAACAGAAGAGATAGCCATAAAGCGCACGATAATATGTGGCTGTCCGAAATAGCCAAGTCCCCAGGCTAAGAAAGATATAATACCTAAAACGGTCGTACCTTTAAAAATGTCAAGGTATGCTGGATTAATGTCCTGTACAATATCCATTGTTGTGTTAACGCCTCCAACATTGGTGAAAGCTACAATGGGTACTAAAACTAAGGCAAGAAACATAATAACACCTTGAACAAAATCTGTTAAACTAACGGCTAAAAATCCGCCGAAAAGAGTGTAGGCAATAACAACAGATGCTGTTACGAACAAGCCAATTTGATAATTTAAACTAAATGCCGATTCAAATAATCGTCCACCTGATACCATACCAGCTGAAGTGTAAAGAGTGAAGAAGATAAAGATAACGATTGCTGATACTGTTCGAAGAACCTTGGCATGGTCGCCAAAGCGATTTTCAAAAAAGTCTGGAATTGTAATGGAGTCGTTCGCTACTTCCGTATAAGTGCGAAGGCGCGGAGCAAGGATTAAATAGTTTAAATAAGCACCTATAGACAATCCTACTGCTAGCCATACGCTAGAAAGGCCCGTTACATACATGGAGCCAGGAAGACCCATTAACATCCACCCACTCATATCCGAAGCGCCAGCTGAAAGGGCGGTAACGGCTGGACCTAGCCCGCGTCCTCCTAACATATAGCCAGCTACATCTTCAGTGGTTTTTGTATAGGCATACCATCCTATTCCGAGCATTCCTACAAAATAAATGCCGAGTGAAATATAAACCCCAATATCCACAAAATCTCCCCTTTATGCATTTTTTATGCATGGGATAAGCAACACATCCCATGAAAACGTCTTATGGTTTTTAAAACTAACAAACTTTTCCTATACTATCAACCCGTGAAATCGTAAATTTTCTAAGTCTAAAATCCCCCAAACCTTTATACAAAAGAAATGAAATCGTTTTCAAAATAAAGTAAAATAAAAATATTCAGAAATTTATCAGCGTATTTTTTATGCAATATTTTATGCAATAGGTAAAATAAAAAGAGCATTTTATAAAATGCTCTTTTGACATTCATGTATATTAGCGTGAATTCGGGAATACGCGTCGAACAACTTCGGAAAACTCGTTAAACAGTCCAGAAACTGGTTTGCCCGTTTGAAGCTTGTCTACATATCCGTTCATACGGTTTACAAAATCAGGGTTTGTTGATACAAACACTCGATGAACACTGCCGTCGGCTTTTCTCACTTCATGTGCAATCTTATGCTCCATATCTTTTGTGAGATTACCTTCTTTGTTATCGTCTAATACAGCTGCTACATAAGCTGTATGATCGGTTACGATTACATTAGCATCTTTTACATTTTTTAACGCTACGATACGATCAGCCGCCACATCGGCTACTCTCATTCCGCCGGACTGATTATACTGTTCTTTTTCGTTACGCTGTACGTCTTGCGTATCGTTTACGTCATTCATTTTCGTTTTATTGTTCCCATTTTCATATGTGACGTTGCGGACTGTGTCATCATCAATGACGCCATCTTTACCTTGATCTGCTGTGCTGCAGCCGAATAAAGAAAGGGTCGTCATGCAGCCTACAACAAACAAAAACGATTTCTTCATGATAGTATCACTCCTTATAAGTTTTAACCTTTCTTATAATTTGTTAAAAACGTGTGAAGCATACATGAAAAATATAAAAAAGCCTATACTATCGAAAAAGGAGGAATATGTATGAGTGGAATCCAACAAAGCATATTTGTGCTTCATACAAAAGAAGAAAACCATGAAGAAACAACAACGTTTGCACTAACTTCAGAAGAAGCTAAGCTATTATTTGAGACCCTGCAAAATAAACGAAAAGAAATTATCGACGCCCATATTGATAACATGCTGACGTAAGGAAGATAAATATTTTGCAAAACGGATGAGCCATATGTTAAGAATGGCCCAATATTTGCATTCTACATATAGGTATAGTATAATGTAAACGCAACCAAATTTAATAAATGTAATGAATACTACGTTTGACCATATACTCGAATTAGATTTAGTGAAAATTCACTTGTTATAAAGGAGATCTACTTCGCGTAGGTCTCTTTTATAATATGTGAATTTTTTATTTACGGTATAAATGTAAATATAGAGTAACATATTAAAATTTTTACATTTTTTGGAGGTTTTTTTACATGGCTACTACAGGTACAGTAAAATGGTTTAACAGTGAAAAGGGCTTCGGTTTTATCGAAGTACCAGGCGAAAATGACGTATTCGTTCATTTTTCAGCTATCCAATCTGAAGGCTTCAAAACATTAGAAGAAGGCCAAAAAGTTGAATTTGAAATCGTTGAAGGTCAACGTGGACCTCAAGCGGAGAATGTTGTAAAATTATAATTCAACGCTACATATGAAAGCTGCCGATAGGCAGCTTTTTTTTATACAAATTTGTTTTATTTGTATGATTAAGAAAATAGATTAAAGTAGGGGAGAAGGGAAGGCATGAGTTCATTTCATTGCTGTGCCACATGTCAACATTTTCAAAGCATTAAATTGGATAAGGGAATGAAGTATCTCTGCAAAAGACTAGGCTATGAGACCCGACCTTCTTATCAGTTTACATGCTGGGAGCCAAAAGAAGTAGTTAAAAAACTAATGGAAAAACGAAATCAAAAATAAGCTCTTTTTAAAGAGCTTATTTTTGATTATTCCTCGTTATTTGTACCTTCCTCTGAAGGTAAATGCTTCCCGCAAAACTCTTTTACAGCTTCTTCTTCCTCTTCTTCAAGGTCGAAGTCTAATACTTTATTTGTTGAAACTTCGTAGAAATGAGTTTGGGCAATAGAAGTGTTATCTTCGCCTTTAATATATACTAAGCGTAGTGCTAGGTCGTTGCCCGTATATAATTCATCATCTTCTTCTACCTCAATGTATAAATGAAATTCATAGCGTTCACCTAGAAGGAGACCAAATGGATCCTGCAATTGTTCAGCTGTATATTCTTTAATTGTAAACATATGTACGTCCTTTCCATATATCAGTAAAATACTTGCATCATCTATTATAGTTTTTCTTTGCAAAGAAAGAAAGTGCATGCGTAATTCATGCACGGATTTATTCCTTGATCATTCTATTTAGCGAATCGATGGCGCAAGGACTTCGATGATTTACTTAAAGGCGGAAGAAACGCGCGTATGTTTTTGCTTATACATGGCAGCATCTGCTTTTTGAATTAATGTATCTAGGTTGGTGTCGTCTGAAGGCGCACATATAATAAATCCGTAACTCGCAGACAGTGCATATGGCTTATTAAATTCTTTCTTTTTACCTTCTAGCTGCTCATTAATATTTTGCCACAGCTCTTGTACGTATTCTTCCGTTTGTTCAGGAGCAATTAATAAAAACTCATCGCCTCCGTAGCGAAAGAGCGTATCATCTTTGCTAATATAACCACTAATTGATTCTGCTATTGTTTTAATAAGCCAGTCGCCTTCTCTATGACCGTATTGATCATTTACTAGTTTTAAAGAATTAATATCGATAAAACATAATAGAAAAGGTGTATCATTGGTTTTTGCTCTCAGCAGCTCCAGCTGCAGTTTTTCCATTCCACTTCTTCGATTTAAAATTCCGGTTAGCATATCAGTTGAAGCATGCAAGCTCAATTCATGCTCAACCGCTTTTAAATCGGTTATATCGGTAATACCTGCGAGTATGCAGCTTTCGCTTTGATACTCTAGTAATTCATAATTGATCATAACCCACTTAGAATCTCCATATTCCCGTGCTTCTAGGATGTAGTTTTTTACATATTTCTCTTGTTGAAGACGTTTTAAAATCTCCTCTCGATCTTCATCGGTGGGATAGATTATAAATCCGTCTATTTGATCAAGATCTTGAGAAGCAAGATTGTAAAAATGAATAGCTTTATTGTTAATGAGCAGCACTTTGTGGTCGGATAATCTTGTTAATAGTAAAGGGTAGGGATTAATTTTGAACAGCGTAAAAAAATTACGTTCGCTTTTTTTTAGCTGTAAATGACTCATATATTCTTTGTGACGGTATGTATAAAGAATGTATGAAATAAGTAAAGCGATAGCAACTGCTGCAGTTGTATTGATCTGCTTTGAAATAAGAGAAAAAGAATCCGGTACATATCGTGATAAGCCGTATAGTAAAAAAAGATGGTTAGGAATAAAAATGATGCACAGCTGTTTTAATTTCATAGGACACAAAACAGCTGTGGAAATCAACAGCATCATATATACGTCTACGCGACCTGTGAAAAGCTGACTGTTAATAGTAGAAAGTGCTGCAGCAAATACGTAATAAAATATATAGCCATATACAATGGTGCTTAAGCAGTTAGCAAACCGCTCTTTTCTCTTACTAACATAATAGAAAAATAAATAAAGAGAGGAGAGAGCAAAACTAGTGAAATGAATACCAATTAGTGTATGTCTAAACTGAGATGTTCCCGCATGTTGAAGTAAAGAAAAACCTATATAAATATAAATAGGATAGGAAACTACAAGAGCAAGTGAAACTAGCTTGACTCTTTGTTGAAGCATTTTTACATTCGTTTTATCGAACATTTTATCTTCATTAACTTCTCTTCCAGAAGGAAAACGAAATTTCTTCAAAAAGGAGAAAGGTAAAAGAGAAAGAAGGAATGACATGACCATCATCTCCATATCTTTTTTAGGTATTTTAGCATGTTTGTATAAGAAAAGACATGAATTTTTTAGATGAAAATGTCTGCTTTTTGATTAAGAAAAAGCATAAAGATTTATATGATTAAAGGTGAGGACAAAGAGCCTCACCTTTTTTATTGAAGTTTATTCGATTCAGCATGCCGTACAAACATGGTCTCATCTTCTACTAAGCCGCAAGCTCCGCACTGAATGCGTTTTTGCGGTCCGTTATAAGCAGCATGAAAGGCATCGAGTGTATCGTTTGTGTATTCTTCTACGACGTCTCCGCTTCTTGGATCCATTTTTACAGGTTTTGCATTTTGTTCAATGATATTAAAGCGCGTTCGATTTGTTTTGCAGCTAGGGCAAAGATAAGGGCTTCCCATTTTTAACATCTCCTTGAAAAATTTACTGTATTAATACCATGTCCGAATCCACCAAAAACATACAAAAACTTATGGTTTTCTATCGAACGTTCATTCGTTAAAATAGAAGCAGGTGATGAAAATGAGAATACGAAAAAACTTACAAGAAGTAATGGATATCTTGCAAACGAATCCGTCATATCAGCAAAATATCGTTCATTGGCATACAATCGAAGAGAAAGAAGCTAAAACTGCGCCATTTCCAGCTTCTTTGCATACGAAACTGCGGCAAGCACTTGAGAATCGAGGAATTGGTTCGCTTTATACGCATCAAAAAACAGCGTTTGATTTGGCGACAGCTAAGAAGAATGTTGTGGCTGTGACGCCGACAGCATCAGGGAAAACATTGTGCTACAACTTGCCGGTACTCCAGAGTATTATGGAGAATGATCAGGCTAGAGCTCTTTATTTGTTTCCAACAAAAGCGCTTGCCCAAGATCAAAAAAGTGAGTTAAATGAAATCATTGAAGAAATGGAAGTGCCAATCAATAGCTACACGTATGATGGAGATACTCCGGCAAACATCCGTCAAAAGGTGAGAAAAGCAGGTCATATTGTTATTACGAATCCAGATATGCTTCATTCAGCTATTTTACCTCATCATACTAAATGGGTATCACTGTTTGAAAACTTGAAGTACATTGTGATTGATGAACTTCATACGTACCGCGGTGTTTTTGGAAGCCATGTAGCCAACGTTATACGCCGGTTAAAGCGAATTTGCCGCTACTATGGAAGCAATCCTATCTTTATTTGTACATCAGCGACCATCGCTAACCCAAAAGAACTCGCTGAACATTTAACGGGAGCTCATGTTATGTTAGTAGATAACAACGGAGCGCCTAGCGGCCGCAAGCATTTTATTTTTTATAACCCTCCTATTGTTAATAAACCGTTAAACATTAGAAGAAGTGCTACGCTTGAAGTGCGAAATATTGCAGGAGAGTTTTTGAAAAATAAAATTCAAACGATTGTATTTGCACGAAGCCGAGTACGAGTGGAAATTATTTTAACGTATCTGCAGGAGCTCGTAAAAAACCAGCTTCAAAATAAGTCTATTCAAGGGTACCGCGGAGGATATTTGCCGAAGCAGCGACGCGAAATAGAAAGAGGACTTCGAGAGGGAAGTATTTACGGGGTAGTCAGTACGAATGCTTTAGAGCTAGGAGTGGATATCGGGCAGCTGCAGGTGTGTGTGATGACAGGTTATCCAGGCACGGTTGCAAGCGCTTGGCAGCAAGCAGGACGAGCAGGGAGACGTCACGGAGAAGCCGTCATTGTGATGATCGCAAGTTCAAGTCCGCTTGATCAGTATATGATTCAGCATCCGGACTACTTTTTTAGCAGAAATCCAGAAACAGCTCGAATTAATCCTGATAATCTTGTTATTTTAGTCGATCATTTAAAATGTGCGTCCTATGAGCTGCCGTTTAAGCAGGGAGAAACATTTGATGGGGTAGAAATTGAAGACGTCCTGGAGTTTTTGCAAGAAGAGCGAGTGATTCATTTTAGCGGAGACAAATGGTACTGGATGAATGATTCGTTCCCAGCTCATAATATCAGTCTGCGCTCTGCATCCCAAGAAAATGTTGTCATCATTGATCAATCGGACGTTGCAAATGTGAAAGTAATTGGAGAAATGGATCGCTTTAGTGCCATGACGCTTCTTCATGATGAGGCGATTTACTTGCATCAAGGCATTCAGTATCAAGTAGAATACTTGGACTGGGATGAGAAAAAAGCGTATGTTCGTGAAGTGGATGTAGACTATTTCACCGATGCAAACTTAGCGGTTAACTTAAAGGTTCTAGAAGCTGATAAAGAACGGATGGAGAGAACATATTCAATCGGTTATGGCGATGTAATGGTCAGCGCTATGGCTACGATATTTAAAAAAATAAAGTTTGAGACGCATGAAAACATAGGGTCAGGTCCCATTTCACTTCCGGAAGAAGAGCTTCATACAAATGCCGTGTGGCTAAGCTTTGAAAAAGAACAGTTTAACGAATCTGAAGAACGATTGGAACAAGCGCTCATTTCCGTGGCAAATGCCCTTCAGTCAATTGCACCGCTTATGGTGATGTGCGATCCGTCTGATTTACATGTAGTGCCTCAGATAAAAGCGGTGCACAACGAACAGCCGACTATCTTCTTATATGATCGATACCCGGGAGGCATTGGGCTAAGTGACAAAGTATACGAACAAATGAATGATGTGCTAAATCAAACCAATCAATTAATTGTAAATTGTTCTTGCGAAAGCGGCTGTCCGTCTTGTATCGGTATGGAAGCACAGGGAGAATACGCAAAAAGCGATGCGCTCGTGCTGCTACAACAACTGCAAAGTAGGTGAACTCGTGTCTTTTAAAAATAAATTAAACCGTATGAAAAAGCATCTTCATGTTACAGAAGCAAAGCCGCCGGTTGAAAGTAACCCGCAGCGACCTAAAAGCGCGTCTATTCCCTATGAGCAGGAATGGAAGGGAAATTATGCTGTTCCTTACTTTGCCGAAGACAGCTACTGTATGATCAGAGAAGTGGTTTACCCGCTCGACTACAAGCATGGACATTATGAATTTAATGAGCTGAAAAAAGTAGTGGAAGTATGGAATCGGTCTACAGTTGCTCATCCGCTTTCATCAAAAGGCCGCACATATTCAGATTTATTTTTCTTTGATACGGAAACGACGGGGCTTAGTACAGGTACGGGAACGACTATCTTTTTGCTAGGATATGCAAGGGTGCTAAAAGATTCCGTCGTTTTTCGTCAGCATATATTAACAGAGCCAAGTGGAGAAGTAGCATTTTACGAAAGTTTCTTAAAAGAAGTAGACTATACGACGCTTGTGACTTATAATGGAAAATCTTTCGATTGGCCTCATGTGAAGACTCGTCATACGCTATTGAGAGATCATTTGCCCAAGCTGCCTAAGTTCGGTCACTTTGATTTACTGCATGCATCAAGAAGGCTGTGGAAACATAAAATGAATTCGGTTAAGCTTGCGAATGTCGAAAATGAAATACTTGGAATTGAACGAGTGGATGATATTCCAGGTTTCTTAGCTCCCATGATTTATTTTGATTTTATTGAAACGAAAAATCCAAGAGGCTTATTCGACATTATGAAACATAATGAACATGATATTTTATCACTTATCACCTTATACATTCATTTATCAAAACATCTCCTTACTAGTGAGGAGTTTACAGAAAAAGAAACATATGAAGTAGCAAGGTGGTATGAGCAGTTAGGGGAGAATAAGCACGCTTTCTCTCTTTATCAGGGCGTAGCGGAAAAAGAAAAAGAGGAGCATGAAAAAGCTCAGCTAGCGATGGCTTATCATTATAAAAAAGAGAAGAGTTGGAAAGAGGCAGTGGACATGTTTGAACCCTTGGTTCAAACATGTGAAGGTGACGTCGCTATAGAAGCATTGGTTGAGCTAGCTAAAATTTATGAGCATCGTCTCAAAGATGTTCATCAAGCACTTCTATATACTGAGCTGGCCTTGGAAAAGTGGAATCAATTCAGAGAAATGACTAAAAAAACGTCGAAGGAAGCGCTTGAAAAAAGACTTGTTAGACTAAAAAACAAATCAGCTAAAGCATAGACTTCAGCTGATTTGTTTTGAAATATTCAGAAATATTATTCTTTTGTTTTTGTGGATGTTTTATATTGTTCTATTTTTCAGTCATTGATAAAATTAGTCAATGTAAGACTTATTCTTACAGCTTAAAAACAGAACTTTGGTGAGATGGAGAGAGGCCTCATGAAAAATGTGATTTTAGTATCATTTTTCGCATTAATTTGTTTAACAGTAATTGTCTTAAGCAGTTTGAAAAATTCGTATAACTCCTTTATGTAGGCCAAAAATAGGTGTTTGTCTTAGTACATGTACACTGCCCTTCACATATTGTAATAGTGTAATAACTAAACAGTGAAAGGGGAAAAAGGATATGTATCCAAGACCAACAAAATGTATGCCACCAATTGTGCATCCAACAAAATGCTGCACGCAGTTTACTTCTCAGGAGGTAGTTGTACCTCACATTCATCCAAGTCATAATACATTGGTGAATCATACAAATGTGAAGCACGTGCATTACTTCCCGCAAACGCAATCTGTTGTAAATGAAACTTCAAATCAACAGTTTTTTGGCGGTGCGCAGCAATATCCAACTCAAGTAGGGGGAGCAGGCTATCCAGGTCAAATGGGAGGCTACCCAGGTCAAGTAGCAGGTGCTGGTTATCCAGGTCAAGGAGGCTACCCAGGTCAAGTAGCAGGTGCTGGTTATCCAGGTCAAGGAGGCTACCCAGGTCAAGTAGCAGGTGCTAGTTATCCGGGACACAAAGGTTGCGGCCAAGGAAGCTGTCATACAAAAGGCGCGCATCAAGGACCTAATTCAGGGTATTTTAGATAATGTACTGTACGTTAATAGGAGCTGATTACATCAGTTCCTATTCTATTTTGTTACAAAGGAGTTATATAATGAAGGTGCTAACGGTTACTGGTTATAAGCCATTCGAACTTGGGATTTTTAATGAAAAACATCAAGGCATTACATACATAAAAAAAGCGCTCTATAAAAAATTACAGGAATTAGTAGAAGATGGATTAGAATGGGTATTGATTAGTGGCCAGCTAGGAGTAGAGATTTGGGCAGCAGAAGTGGTATTTGATCTCCAGCTCGATTATCCCGAGCTTCAGTTAGCTGTTTTAACACCGTTTTTGGAGCAAGAAGAAAAATGGAATGAAGTCAATAAAGAATTGTATGAATTCGTCTTAAGTCAAGCAGATTATGTAGATAGCATTACAAAAAAGAAATATGAAAGTCCAGCACAGTTTCGGTTAAAAAATCAATTTTTAGTAGAAAAAAGTGAAGGTATTTGTTTAGTTTACGACGAAGAGCACGAAGGAAGTCCTAAATATATGTTAGAAACGGCTAAAAAACGTGCTGAACGAGAAGAATACCCTATTATAATGGTGACGTCTCACGACTTACAGGATATCGTGGATGAAGAAAAATTTTCATCTTTTTAACGCCACTTGGCGAAACATTTTAAAAGATAAATTGACATTTGAAGCTATTTTTGAAAAAATGAATTATAATAAAGATAAGGTTTATCGTATTCGAGGTGATAGAGATGTTAGCTGATAAAATCCGTTTAACGGCCAAAGAAATTTTAGAAAAAGAATTTAAAACAGGCATGAGAGGCTATAATCAAGAAGAAGTAGATAAGTATCTAGATTCTGTTATTAAAGATTATGAAGCATTTCATGAAGAAATTGAAGCATTACAAACTGAAAATTTACGCTTAAAAAAGCAAGTAGAAGAATTATCTAAAAAGCCGCAACAACCTTCGTTTACCCCGCCGCCGGCTCAACAGCAGCAGCAAGCGGGTACGACAAACTTTGATATTTTAAAACGTTTGTCTAACTTAGAAAAACATGTGTTTGGAAGTAAATTATACGAATAACCTAAAAATAGGAGTTGCATTCAACTCCTATTTTTATTATACTAAGGAAAGTCGTTATCAATAACGTTCGGGTAATTGCTGCATCACATATGAGGATGTAGAGGAAAGTCCATGCTCGCACAGACTGCGATGTCTGTAGTGTTCGTGCCTAGCGAAGTCATAAGCTAGGGTAGCTGTTAAAAGCTAACGGCGGGGAAAAAGCCTAAGTCTTTTTAAGATATGGCTTGACTACTCTGAAAGTGCCACAGTGACGAAGTCTTATCAGAAATGGTAAGAGTGGAACGAGGTAAACCCCTCGAGCGAGAAACCCAAATAATGGTAGGGGAACTTTCTGGAAGGAACTGAACGGAAGGAAGGACAAAATGGTTACATTTTGTAGATAGATAATTGCCACCGGAGTACGAGGTAGCTAGCCGCTTGCAGTACAATGGTACAAAACATGGCTTACAGAACGTTATTGAAAAGCAATCGACACTTGTTGTTATACACTATATTTTAATCCAACCCAGCTCTTCGTATAACGGAAGAGCTTTTTTTATGTCAAAATGACAGCTTATCATAAGCTGTCATTTTTTTGTACAATCAGACTGAGCTTGTTGTCAGCCTCAGGTCTTAGGAGAAAATAAAGCTCTAGCTCGTTTTGAAAAAACGTCATAATCCTTAAACTAAGTATATAGATAAGCGAAAGGAGGAGACAAAATGAAAAAAGTTGGTTTGTTTTTGATTGGAGCGGTAGCTGCTATCGTTCTTCTTGCAAATGCTGGTCCGATGGTAGGACTTGCACTTGGCTTGGTTATTTTGTACGTAGCATTTAAAGGGTTTGTTAAAGCAGAGGCCCCCTTTAAAAAATGGCTCTGGGGGTTTATTGGTGTTGTTGTACTCTTAACAACTGTTTCAAACCTCCCGGCCCTTGCTGGTATCATCGCAGCAGTAGTACTTTACATTGTATATAAAAAGTGGAACAGCAGCAGCCCTATAAAAACGGAAAAAGAAGATCCGTTTAAGCATTTTGAACGTCAGTGGGCTGACTTAAATCAAAAATAATAAAAGTTTACTTTATTATCTAAGGAGATGAACAAAATGAGAAACTTATTTACTCGAATGAAAGAAACGATTTCTGCAGACCTTCATCAATTGCTTGATCACAAAGAACAAAAAAATCCAATTGCTGCACTAAACCACTATTTGCGTCAATGCGAGCAGGAGACCGAAAAGGTAAGGCAGCTTGTTGAGCGACAGCACACGTTAAAAGAACAGTTTAATCGCGAATACCATCTGGCCCTTGACATGATGAAAAAACGTCATGAGCAAGCACAAGTAGCACAAGCAGCTGAAGAAGCGGAATTACATGAATTTATTTTAAAAGAACATGCTCACTACGAAGAGAGAGCAAAGCGTGTAAAAGAATCTTATGAAGATGCATCCAAGCAGTTAGAAGAGCTTGAACAAAAGTATGAAGAAATGAAGCATAAGGTAAAAGATATGCATATTCGCCGTATGGAACTAATGGGGCGCGAAAATATTGCTCGTGCGCATCATCGTATGAATTCAGTAATGAAAACAGAAGCATCTTATACGTCCTACAGCCAGTTTGACGAAATGGAAACCTATATTGACCAGCTTGAAAATCAAATTAATACAAATTACTATAGACAAACGGTAGACAGCAAGATTGCTGAATTAGAAAAAAGAGTAAAATCATCGTAAAAAAACAGTGTTTCTGCATAAAACATGGTATTCTAAAAAAGGCGTAGGTTTCTGCGTCTTTTTAAGGTGAGAGAATAGATACCTGCAGCATCCAAAGAACGCTATGTCATCTACGAGGAGAAAGGAGAGAGAGCTGTGCAAAGCGTAAACAAAACAGAATCTCTTATGTTCATTTTTATTTGCAGTTTATTTGTCCTGTTTATTGAAATTATGTTTTTTCACAGCGGCTTGATCTTTTCTGTATTAATTGCCGGTGCGTTCATGTATATTGGGCGAAAAAAAATGAGAAGAAAACTAGGGCGCATTTTATTTTGGATTGGCGTTATTGGGCTTGTGTTGAATATATTTAATACGGTTGCCTTTAAGTTTTTAGTTATTGCTCTTTTTCTGTATTTTTTACTTAGATTTATTCAATCAAGAAAGCATCCCGTTGAATTCAGACCGACTGACGAATTTACCCAGCAGCCAAACCAAAGTTTGGTGCAGGTCCGGCCGGTTTTGACGAATAAACTTCTTGGTAGTCAAAGAACCGAAGACTCTGTATACGAATGGGATGATATTAATATTCAAAGCGTATGGGGAGACATTGTGGTTGATTTAAGCAATACCGTTCTGCCAAAAGGCGATGCGGTTATTTTTATTCGTCAAGCGTTTGGAAATATTAAAGTGCTCATTCCTTACGAAACGGAAGTATCTGTGAATCATTCTAAACTAGCAGGAAACGTAACGGTTTTTGGACATCAGCGCGGCTTTTCGTTCAATGAAAATTTGTCTATCAAAACAGAGGAATTTGATCAATCTGCTCATAGGGTGAAGATTGTTACAACTGTTGTGATTGGAGATTTAGAGGTGCAAAGGATATGAGTATTCTTCAACGGCAGTTATTATGGGGGATTTTCTTAAGTTTTTTTGTATTTGTATCCGTGCTCCTTACCGTGTTTTTTGCATATCCTGTTTTTCAACTTAGCGACTTATGGAAAACAAGCGTATTTGGCATGCCTTTTGTGCTGTTTTCCTTCAGTTTAAGCCTTACGATTGGAAGCGTGATTGGAGGAATCATGGGGTTTATGTGGAGACAGCAGTGGACATATGTTGAAAACCGATTATATGAAATAGAAAATGGCCACCGGCATATGTCGGCAAATGAACCGCTTATTCAAGAAACGTCTCGAATTATAAGCCGTTTAAATAAAGTAGATCATAAAATGATTCTTCAAGCACAGCAATCTCAAAAGATGGCAACGGAAAAAGTGGAAAATCAGCAAAAGCAAGTGCAAGAAATTGTTTCTCAGGAACGAAATCGGCTTGCTAGAGAACTGCATGACTCCGTTAGTCAGCAGCTATTTGCCGCTTCGATGCTTATGTCTGCTATTACGGAATCCAATCTTACGCTACAAGACTCTGAAGCTAAGCAATTAAAGATGGTTGAAAAAATGATTAATCAATCACAGCTTGAAATGAGGGCTTTGCTTCTTCATCTTCGTCCTGCAGCATTAAAAGGAAAATCGCTACAGGCTGGAATGAAAGAACTGATGAATGAGCTTGCTCAAAAAGTACCGCTTGAATTAAATTGGAAAATAGAAGGATTTGAACTCGATAAAGGCATTGAAGACCACTTGTTTAGAATTTTGCAAGAATCCGTATCAAATACGCTGCGTCATGCCAATGCAACAGCTTTAGATGTGCTGCTGATTAAACGTGATTTTTCCATTATTTTACGTATTGTTGATAACGGAGTTGGTTTTGATGTAGAAAAGGAAAAAGTCGGATCGTACGGCCTGCAAAATATGTACGAACGCGCAGTTGAAATTGGAGGCCTATTAAAAATTATTAGCTTGCCCGACAAAGGAACAAAGCTAGAAGTGAAAGTACCGTTAGTAGAAAGAGAGGAGAAGCAAAATGATTAATGTACTGTTAGTAGATGATCATGAAATGGTTCGTATTGGCGTAGGAGCGTATTTGTCGGCTCAAGCAGACATTCATGTGATAGCTGAAGCAGCAAATGGCCAACAGGCCGTTGAATTAGGGCTTCAGCTGCGCCCGGATATTATTTTAATGGATTTAGTCATGGAAGAAATGGACGGGATTGAAGCAACGAAACAACTGATTAAGCAGTGGCCAGAAGCGAAAGTGATCATTGTCACTAGCTTTCTAGATGATGAAAAAGTATATCCCGCTCTAGAGGCAGGGGCAACAAGCTATTTATTAAAAACGTCTAAAGCAGGAGAAATTGCAGCTGCTATTCGCCGTACATATGAGGGGCAATCTGTATTAGAGCCCGAAGTAACCGGTAAAATGATGTCTAAAATGAGAAAACCGTCTTTACCTCATGAAGAACTGACAGCTCGTGAAATGGAAATTTTATTGCTAATGACGCAAGGCAAAACAAATCAAGAGATTGCAGACGAATTATTTATTGCGCTAAAGACGGTAAAAACACATGTGAGCAATTTATTAAGTAAGCTGGATGTACAGGACCGGACTCAAGCAGTCATCTATGCCTTTAAACACAAATTAGTGCAGTGAGAATCGTTATTCAAAAGAGAATAACGATTTTTTTTGTGAAAAACCTATTTTTTTGCATGTATTCATTATAAAATAGCGATATGCGTAAAGGCGAACGCTTACGTAAAAGCACTATTTTGAGGGGTTGAGCACATGGAAAAGAAATGGTGGAAAGAAGCTGTTGCGTATCAAATCTACCCGCGAAGCTTTATGGATTCAAACGGCGACGGAATTGGTGACATTCAAGGGGTTATTTCAAAATTAGACTATTTATCTGATCTTGGAATTGATGTCATTTGGATTTGCCCGATTTATCAGTCTCCTAACGACGATAATGGCTACGATATCAGTGATTATAAAGATATTATGAAAGATTTCGGAACAATGGAAGACTTTGATGAGCTGCTAGATGAAGTTCACCATCGCGGAATGAAGCTGATTATGGATTTAGTTATTAATCATACTTCAGATGAACACCCTTGGTTTTTAGAATCCAGGTCTTCTAAAGAGAATCCATATCGTGATTATTATATTTGGCACGAAGGTAAAGATGGAAAAGAGCCAAACAATTGGGAATCTATTTTTAGCGGATCAGCTTGGGAGTTCGACGAAAAGACAAAAGAATATTACATGCACGTATTTTCTAAAAAACAGCCTGATTTAAACTGGGAAAACGAAAAAGTACGTCATGAGCTTTATGAAATGGTTAACTGGTGGTTAGATAAAGGAATTGACGGCTTTCGTGTAGATGCTATTTCGCATATTAAGAAAGTGGCCGGCTTCCCAGATCTACCGAACCCTGAAAAGCTAGATTATGTGCCATCGTTTGAAGGGCATATGAATCGACCGGGAATTCAAGAACATTTAAAAGAGCTAAAAGAAAATACGTTTGCCAAATATGATATTATGACGGTTGGAGAGGCAAATGGTGTAACATCGGACAGCGCAGATGAGTGGGTAGCTGAAGATGGCGGAAACTTCAATATGATTTTTCAGTTCGAGCATATGGGACTGTGGGATAAAGGAGAAGAAAAACCGCTTGATTTAATCGAGTTAAAAACGATTTTAACTAATTGGCAAAATGGTTTAGAAAAAATCAACGGCTGGAATGCTTTATATTTAGAAAATCATGACCAAATTCGTTCTGTAAATAAATTCGGCAGCGTAGCTTACCGAGTGGAAAGTGCAAAGTGCTTAGCTGCACTATACTTTTTAATGAAAGGAACACCGTTTATTTATCAAGGACAAGAACTTGGAATGACCAATGTTAAGTTTGATTCTATTGACGATTATGATGATGTTGGTATGATTAACTACTACCGTATTCAGCGTGAAAAAGGCGATACACATGACGAGATTATGAAAGTGATTTGGGAAACAGGCCGCGATAATTCAAGAACGCCAATGCAGTGGAATACAGAAAGAAATGCAGGATTTTCTACTGGTACCCCTTGGATGAAGGTGAATCCAAATTACGTAGATATTAACGTAGAAGAGCAGAAAAGTGATAAAAATTCGGTGCTGAATTTTTACAAACAGCTCATTAAAATTAGAAAACAGCATGATGTGCTGGTGTATGGAACTTATAAGCTATTGGCAGAAGAAGATTCCGCTATTTACGCGTATACGCGAACATTAGAAGGTAAAACCGCTGTTGTTATTTGTAATATGTCACCGAAAAATCAAACGTTCGAGTTTCCTTCAGAGAGCTCATTTGTAAACAGAGAAGTGCTGATTCATAATTATCCGTTGGATAAAAACGAAACGCTTGAAAAATGTACGCTGCACCCATATGAAACACGTGTATACTTACTTTCATAAACAAGTTGAGCAACCGATTGCGCAATTTTAAAGTGGAAAGCTTTTAAAAACACATTTATATGCGACATAGGTGAAGAAACTGCTGGCTCTATCAAGAGCGAGCAGTTTTTGCATTTTAATAAAAAGACGGAGAAAGCTTTGACTACGGCGCATGTATATGGTACTTTTACACTTAGTGTAGATAATTAGAAACAAAATGAGGTTGAAAAATGGCGAAATATAAAATTATTGCAACAGCAGCAATGGGAATTGAAGCACTGGTCGCTAAAGAAGTGCGTGCTTTAGGATATGACTGTGAAGTAGATAATGGCAAGGTTATCTTTGAAGGAGACGAGCTCGCAATTGCTCGCTGCAATTTATGGCTTCGTACAGCAGATCGAATTAAAGTGCAGGTTGGACAGTTCAAAGCTCGTACGTTTGATGAGCTTTTTGAACAAACAAAAGCATTAAATTGGGGAGATTATTTGCCCGTAGATGCACAGTTTCCTGTATCGGGAAAATCAGTTAAATCTAAATTGTTCAGCGTATCAGATTGTCAAAGCATTGTGAAAAAAGCAATTGTTGACAGCATGAAAAAACATTATAACAAAACAACAGGCTGGCTCGAAGAAACAGGGTCAACGTTTAAAATTGAAGTAGCGCTATTAAAAGATGTTGCTACATTAACAATTGACGCAAGCGGTGCAGGACTTCATAAGCGCGGTTACCGCGTTGGACAAGGAGAAGCTCCTTTAAAAGAAACGCTGGCAGCGGCTCTAATTATGCTAACGCCGTGGAATGCGAATCGTCCGTTTGTCGATGTTTTTTGCGGCTCTGGTACAATTGCTATCGAAGCAGCGCTTATCGGTCAAAATATTGCACCAGGATTTAACCGTGACTTCTTATCAGAAGAATGGCCATGGATGTCAGCAAGCATTTGGGACAAAGCGCGCGAAGAAGCAGAAGACTTAGCGAACTACGACCAAGTGCTAGATATTGCTGGTCATGATATTGATCATCGTATGGTAAAAGTAGCGGAGCAAAATGCATTTGAAGCTGGACTTGGAGATTTAATTCAATTTAAGCAAATGCAAGTGCGCGATTTTACGACGCCGAAAGAATATGGAATCATTATTGGTAACCCTCCGTACGGCGAACGTTTAAGCGATCGTCCTTCTGTTGAAAAAATGTACGCTGAAATGGGCGAAGCGTTTTCTAAACTTGATACGTGGTCGATTTATATGCTTACATCTCATGAACAATTTGAACAATACTACGGTAAAAAAGCAACGAAAAAACGCAAATTGTTTAACGGGTTTATTAAAACAGACTACTATCAATACTGGGGACCTCGTCCTCCACGCAACGATCAATAAATACAAAAGCCAAGCGGTGTAAAAACCAGCTTGGCTTTTGTACGTTATTTTTTTTTCAAACCTCGATAAGCTAGCATTCCAAACATGCCTATACCGAGCACGACAATTAATAAAATAAACCAAAATGTAGCATTAAGCAGGTATTTATATAGTCCGTCATAATAATCATGCATATACTCACCCCATTATGTTTTTTATAGTATGGGCGAGTAGCAGGGCAATATATGTATTCATTTCTTTTCAATAGCAGGCTTAAAACGAGAAATGATTAGCTTATTTCTAACATATTTACGAAAGGGAAATCTCATACTAAAACCTAAGAGGTGATAAAATGAGAAAAAACCGATCAGCACGGATTTTTGGGGGGATGATGCTTCTTTCATGGTTAACCATCCCTTTTATAGGACGACAGCATATTAAGCGCTATTTATCATCTACTATGTTTATTTCCTTTTTAATTATGGTTGAAAGCTATATTGCTGAAAAAAAGAAGTGGTGGATATTCCCTAATCCTCCTCATCCATATCTAACAGGTGAAGCTGCTTTACTTTTAGGTCCATTTTTAGCAGGTTCTTTATGGATTAAAAAGTTCACATACGGCCATTTTGGAAGGTATATGTTATTAAATGCAATCGTAGATACATTTTTTGTTTATCCTTTTCAACGAGCTATGAGCCGTGCAAAGCTTTTTAGCGTAGGCACATTTAAAGAGTACCATTTGCTAGGTATCTTTCTGTTGAAAGCTGCTTTAATGTACGTTTACCAACATCTAGTAGTAGAGAAACCGAAACCTCAGCGTGCTTTAAAAAATAATCCTATAGAATAAAGGGGCAGGCAGGGAAGCGTGATTTTCTTGCCTGCTATTTTAATGCCCCAGATGTCATTCCTGAAATGAAATGCTTTTGCAAAAACACGTACGCAATCAATAGTGGGATAGAAGAAAGAACGACTGCTGAAAACAGCATAGGGTAATTAGTCAGAAATTCCCCTTGAAAGTCCAGTAGTGCAATAGGCAGCGTTTTTACTTCTTTAGATTTTAACAATAGCAAAGGGAATAACAGATCATTCCACACAATCACAAACGAAAAAATTCCCACTGTAGCCATTGATGGTATTGAGAGTCGAAGAGCGATTTTTGAATATATTTTCCATTCTGACGCTCCGTCCATGCGAGCAGCTTCGAATAGTTCCCTTGGCAAAGTTTTCATAAACCCCGTGATAATAAACACACCGATGGGAAGCAAAAAGCTTATGGAGACGATAATGACGCCTGTTAGCGTATTGACGAGCCCAAGCTTATTCATCAGCAAAAAGACAGGAATCATATTGACTTGAGTAGGGACAATCATTCCGCAAACAAAAAAGCCGTATACAATCCATCCAAGCTTTTGAGGTAGCTGAATAATAGCATAAGCAATCATGCTTGAAAACCATAGAATAAAAAACGTGCTAAAGACGGTAACAATCACGCTGTTTTTAATATAGCCAAAGATGGGTTCATTGACGAGCAGCTGTTTATAATTTTCAATATTCCAGCCTGCTGGTAATCCGATTGGGTTGCTGTAAAGTTCAGGCGTTGTTTTAAAGGTTGTTAATAAAACCAAGCTTAAGGGCAACAGAATGATTAAACCGTATATCCCTAAAATCAGTTGTCTGAATGGGTTTTGTTTCATAAAAGAATCTCCTTTTACATTTTGGTCAAGCGAAGTACGCGAAATTGAAGAAACGTTAAAAGAGCAATCACAATCATAAATACAACTGAAATGGCAGAGGCATAGCCGAAACGAAAATTAATAAAAGCTTCGTGATAAAGAAGCGTCGAAAGAATTTCAGTTGAATTGGAGGGACCTCCATTTGTCATTGCAATGATTAAATCAAATGCTTTAAAACTTTGTATGGTCGTATAAGCTACAACCATTGTCGTAGCTGGAGCTAAAAGAGGCCACGTAATGCGCTTGAATTTTTGCCATCTTGTTGCTCCATCAATACTAGCAGCTTCATATAACTCACTGGGAATAGCTTGAATTCCAGCTACAAAAATAATAAGCATTTGACCAGTATGTGCCCAAAATTGTACAAAAGCCAAGCTGTAAATTGCGATATGCCCATTTCCAATCCAAGACTGGGTCCAATGCTCAAGGCCTATTTTACTTAAAAATAGGTTAACTCCTCCAATGTTGGGGTCATACATAAAGTTCCACGTGAAAGCAATCGACACGGACGAAATAATCGTCGGTACAAAAAAGAGTGAGCGATAAAATGTATTCCATGCAGAATTTTTATAAAGTAAGAGTGCAAAGCCTAAGCTCAATAACGTTTGAAAGATCAGCACGCCAATTGTGAACTTTAAGTTGTTTGTAAGAGACTGTGTAAAAATAGCATCGTTTGTTAAAATTTCTTTGAAGTTTTGAAACCCTACAAATGAGAACTGAGAAGATAATCCATTCCAATCAGTTGTGCTTAAAAATAAAGCAGAAAGCGTTGGCAATGCAAAGAAAACAGTATATATGACAAAACCGGGAAGTAAAAACAACCATAGATGTCTGCTTTTAGAGATACTTTTAAATGAAAAGAGAGGAAAAGAGAACGAAGGGGTTCTCTTTTCTTCTTCTTGAATAGACGTATTAGTTTTTAGCGACACGTTCTACCTCTCCTTGTGCTTTTTCAGCAGCTTTTTTCGCTGACATACCGGATAGTACGTCCTGTACAGATGTTTCAACAGCTTTTGATACGCGCTCATTTAAAATTGTGAATCGAGGTTGGAAGACCGTTTTTTTGTCTTTCCATTTTGCGCTTTCTTTGAGTTCAGGTGAATCATATTTCACGTCTTTGACCGTTAATAACTGGCCAGTAGCATTCGCATACTCAGAAGAAATCTTTGGATCTGCAAGGAAAGTTAAAAATTTCTTAGCAGCTTCTTTGTGTTTTGATTTTTCAGCAACACCTAATAAGAATGTCGTGGTATGAACACCTTCGTATTTTGCTTTATCTTGATCCACTGTAATCGGTGCAAGCAAACCTTGATCAATCTTCGGATTTTGCTGTTTGACTGTAGCCATCATATAAGAACCTTGAGCAAGCATTGCGCCTTTTTCCTGAGCAAAAAGTGCTGCAGCACTTTCTTTTTTCGTACCAAGAGCATCTTTTTGGAAGTAACCTTTGTCATTTAATTCTTTAATTTGAGATAGGGTTTTGATAAACCATTCATCAGTTAGCTTGCGCTTGCCCGTTTCTACCTCGTGAAGGGCGTTGTTTGTAGGTTCGTTATTCATAATCATTGGATTAATAAATTGAGAAGGACTTACGTCTCCTGAAAATAAAATCGGCGTGTATCCATTTTTCTTTAATGTTTCAGATGTTTTTAAAAAGCTACTCCAATCTTTAGGAATATCTAAATTTAGTTTTTCAAAAATGCCTTTGTTATAGACAGGGATGTTATAGACTAGCTGATAAGGAAGAGCATATTGCGTATTATCCGATTTACCCGCTTGGATTAGCTTTTCGTCAAATTTGCTGAGTAAGTTTTGGTCGTCCAGCTTTGCAAAACCATTTGCTTTGCGAATCGTTTCAAATTGACTTCCTGGAAAACTAGCAAATACATCGATACCTTCTCCAGATAGTAGAGATCCTTGAATTTGTGATTGATATGAATCAGAAGGAAAGACGGTCATTTCTACATGAATATTTGGATTTTTCTTTTCAAATTGCTCAATGATAGAATCAAAAGCTTTCGAATCTTCTCCTCGCCAATGCGTAAAGTTAATGGTTACTTTTTTAGAAGAGTCGCTGCTGTCACCGCTTGTTGAACTGTTTTTGCCGCAGCCCGCGATGATCACGGTGAGCATTGCTAACAGAATTAATAATTTTTTCATTTTAGTTCCCCCACTTATAGAATTCTTTTTAGATAGTTATTGGTCAATTTTGATACGGTTGGTAGATGCTTGGTCAAAGAAATGAGCATGATTCATTTGAAAATGAAATGGAAAGTACTGATGAACTTGAATATGTTCATCCCCAGGGATTTTAGCCACAAAGAGCTGGTCTCCTAAACTACTGTATAGTATGTACTCTGCTCCTAATAACTCAGACACATCTACCAGTAATGAAATATGAGGAGCATCAGAAGAGGCGCGCGTAACATGCTCAGGTCGAATTCCTACAGTAATAAACTGATTGTTGTAGCCTTTTTCATGTAACGAATGCATTTGATTTTCTGTCAGTTGAAACTCATGTTCACTGATGTGCAGTTTGCTGTTCACTACTTTTCCTGTGAAAAAGTTCATTCCCGGTGATCCTATAAAACTGGCTACAAACGTATTCTCTGGAGCATTATACACTTGCATAGGTGAACCTATTTGCTGAATTTTTCCGTCTTTCATAACTACGATTCTGCTTGCCATCGTCATCGCTTCTGTTTGATCGTGGGTTACATAAATAATGGTCGTCTGCAGCCTCTGATGAAGCTTACTGATTTCAGCACGCATTTGTACGCGAAGCTTCGCATCAAGATTAGATAAAGGCTCATCCATTAAAAAAATTTGGGCATTCCGTACAATGGCTCTTCCTAAAGCCACCCGCTGACGCTGCCCTCCTGATAACGCTTTTGGCTTGCGTTTTAAATAGGGTTCTAAGTCCAAAATACGAGCCGCTTCACGAACGCGCTCATCAATTTCTTGTTTTGGGACTTTGCGGAGCTGCAAGCCAAATGCCATGTTGTCGTAAACTGTTAAATGAGGGTAAAGCGCGTAGTTTTGAAACACCATTGCAATATCTCGGTCCTTAGAAGGCAAATCGTTTGCACGATCTCCATTAATAAGCAATTCTCCTTCTGTTATCGATTCAAGGCCGGCGATCATTCGAAGGGTAGTGGATTTGCCGCACCCTGAAGGTCCTACAAATACAATAAATTCTTTGTCTTGAATATGAAGATTGAAATTATCAACTGCAAGACTATCTTTTCCGTATTTTTTATACACATGCTGTAACTGCAGTTCTGCCATTTTTTCTCCTTTCAGCAGGCTTTTTAAAAAATAAAAGCCTCTAATTGCACAGACGGATTGTACGTGTATCTGGCAATTAGAGGCTATCGGTTGACCGGTAAGCCTGTATTATGTAGTTTTGAGTGATTGAATATGTAAGTAATTTTAAAATATATTATTCCTATACGTCAAGTGAGAATTAAAATATTTTAATAAGTTAGATTATTTTTTTAAATGAAAGAATCCATTTATTAAGCCAGAGATGCTGGTTTTGAGAATAAAATAAACAGCTGGTGTATAGAATGATAGTATTCACTTTTATAGTAAGCATTACAGAGAGAGGATGTTTATAAATGGATAGAAACACGCAGTTCACTATGATTCGTCAAGCGTTGGAAAACAGCTATCATTTAATGCAGCAGGGAATAGAAGTGAGCGGAGAGACGCTTACTCAGCTGGAACAAGCAAAAGCCGAGTATGAAGCGGCCTTTTTATTGTCTCAGTCCACGGACTCAAAATTCCGCTGTAATTAATTTTTTAATAGCACTTATTCCGTTTGCGTTCTATACACTCAGCTTTTATACAAAAAGGTTCTGTCCTTACAGGCAGAACTTTTTTATGTTCAGCTCTTTTTATTGACATTTTAGATAAAGTAGTCAATAATTAAGTTTTGCTTACATGAGAAATTTACTAGATAAAAAGAAGTGAAGCTAATTTTTATTGATAGATATTTACATAAATAAAGGAGTCAGTATCGATGATGAGAGAGCGGTTGCCTTTTACAATTGAGCGGGATGAAAACTTTTTTGACAAATTAAATGAATGGATAGGTGATGTTTTTTATGATCATCTTCCAGACGCAGGGTTAGAACTTCGGGATGAACAAATTTTTATGGCTTTTCAAATCGAACGAGCTTTTAAAGAAAAAAATGTAATATTTGCAGAAGCAGGTGTAGGAACAGGGAAAACCATTGTGTATTTGCTGTACGCTATTTGTTATGCAAGGTATATTGGCAAGCCAGCTATTATTGCCTGTGCGGATGAAACATTAATTGAACAGTTAGTAAAAGCCGAAGGAGACATTGCAAAGCTCTCTGGTATTTTAGATATTAACATGGATGTTCGCCTAGCAAAATCTCAAGATCAGTATCTGTGTTTAAAGAAATTAGATGCTGTGACAGCACGAACAGATAATGAAAACATTGAAGAAATTTACGATACGCTTCCTGATTTTGTTCATGATCATAGCGGTATGCAGTCGTTCTATCACTACGGAGACCGTAAAGAATATCCTCATTTAACGGATGAGGAATGGAATCAAATTAACTGGGATACGTTTCAAGACTGCTCTTCCTGTGAGCAGCGTCATAGATGCGGCTTAACGCTTTCACGTGAGCACTATAGAAAAGCACATGACTTAATTATTTGCTCTCACGATTTTTACATGGAGCACATTTGGACATATGAAGCCCGCAAGCGTGAAGGACAGCTTCCCCTTCTTCCTGAAAGCAGCTGTGTTGTATTTGATGAAGGTCACCTGCTGGAATTTGCTGCACAAAAGGCTTTAACATATCGCATTCAAGAAGATACGTTAGAAAACTTGTTAACGCGTCTATTAGAAAATGACGTGCGAGAAGAATTTGCTGTGAAGATAGAGCACGCTATCGATGTATATGCAATGTTCTTTGACCGTTTAAGTGAAGCAAGCACAGAAATCGTTGGTTCTAGCCGTAAAGAAGTAGCCCGCACAAACGGATTACAAAGTGTAGGAAAAGAACTTTTATCGCTGCTTGAGCATATCGGAAACGAGCTTGTGTTTGAGAGTGAGACCTATACAGTAGACGAATATACGCTGCGAATTGTAGATGAGTACCTAGATCAAATTGATTATTCGCTGCGCTTATTTATGGACAACGAAAATGCCATCTACTGGGTAGAAGAAAATAACTGGCAACTGACGTTGGTTATTATGCCGCAAGCAGTAAAAGACGTCTTAAAAGAACGAGTATTTGCGAAGAAAATACCATATATTTTCACTTCTGCGACTCTTTCAGATAACCAATCGTTCGATTATTTAGCATATAGCTTAGGAATTGCAAAGCCGCTTTCTTTTTCTGTTGAATCGCCATTTGATTATGATGAGCAAATGAAAATTGCGGTAAAAAATGTTTCGGATGATCAAGAAGAAGCGTTTGCTGAAAAATTCGCCTTTGCTGTTGCTCAGCTCGAAAAAACGAACGGACGAGCACTTTTATTGTTTAATAGCAAAGAAGAACTAGAGATGTTCAAAGAAGTTTCCAAAGAGTTAAATCAGTACACATTTTTATTTGAAGGCGATCAAGAAATCAGTAAATTAGTATCTCAGTTCCAAAGGGAAGAAGAAACGATTTTATGCGCTGTTCATTTGTGGGAAGGATTGGATATTCCTGGACCTTCGCTATCTAATGTAATTATTTGGTCTCTGCCATATCCGCCAAATGATCCGGTCTTTGAAGCAAAGCGCAACCAAGTAGTCGATCCATTTTGGGATGCAGATATGCCGTATATGCTTCTTCGCTTAAAGCAAGGAGTTGGAAGACTGATTCGCTCTCATAACGATAAGGGTCTAATCACGATCTTTATGCCAAAAAGCACAGATTCAAAAGTGCGTTCAATCATTGAACAAAATGTCCCAACAAAAATAGAAAACGTATAAAAAAGCGCGGTTGTAGCCGCGCTTTTTTATATGCATAATAGATTGAATATTCAGTTATATACACACCGTTACTATTATGATAAAATAATTTATGGTGAAATAAGGAAAGTAAGGAGGAAAAACAATGAGAGAAGACATACAGAAAATTGAGAAACAGTTTTATGAATACATGAATAAAATCAAAAGTTATCACGAGGCAATCGGAGTGATGTACTGGGATTTGAGGACGGGTGCTCCAAAAAAAGGGGCGGATCAGCGTTCTGAAGTTATTGGCATGATGTCATCAGAAGCGTTCAATCTTTCTGTTTCTGATGAAATGGCAGGTTTTATTGAGAAATTAACGACCCCTGAGTCACAGCCTTACATAAACGATATTACGAAAAAAGCAGTGGAAGAATGTAAAAAAGAATATGACTTAAATAAAAAGATTCCTCCGCATGAATATAAAGAATACGTTACATTAACTTCAAAAGCTGAGTCGGTTTGGGAAGACGCAAAAGAAAAAGCAGATTTTGCTTTATTTCAACCGTACCTCGAAAAAATTGTAGCTTTCAATCAGAAGTTTGTGGAGTATTGGGGGTATGAAGGAAACAAATATAACCGTTTATTAGACCTTTTTGAACCGGGGATGACGGTTGAAATCTTAGACGAGGTATTTGGAAAGCTACGGGAGCATATTGTGCCTCTTGTTCAGCGAATCGCCGGGTCGAATACAAAGCCAAATACGGAATTTTTATTCCGTACTTTCCCAAAAGAAGCGCAAAAGCAATTTAGCCTAGACGTGTTAAAAACGCTTGGCTACGATTTTGAAGCGGGGCGACTTGATGAAACAGTCCATCCTTTTGCTACTGGCTTAAACCCGGGAGATGTGCGCATCACGACTAAGTATGCTGAAAACGATTTCCGAACGGCTATTTTTGGAACGATTCACGAATGCGGCCATGCTTTATATGAGCAGAATATTTCAAAGGATCTTGTCGGTACGGTTCTATGTGAAGGTACTTCAATGGGAATTCATGAATCACAGTCGCTGTTTTTTGAGCAGTTTGTCGGGAAAAATAAAGCATTTTGGCAGCATCATTACGACGTACTAAAAAAGCATGCGCCGAGACAATTTGACGATGTAGATTTAGAAGATTTTTACCGAGGAGTAAATGAGGCGAAACCGTCGCTTATTCGTATTGAAGCAGATGAGTTAACGTATCCTCTTCATATTATGATTCGCTATGAGATTGAAAAAGGATTAATAAACGGAGAATATAAAGTTGCAGATTTACCGGAAATTTGGAATGAGAAATACGAAGAATATTTAGGAGTTCGTCCAAGTCACGATGGAGAAGGCGTGCTTCAGGATGTACACTGGGCCGGAGGAAGCTTTGGGTACTTCCCTTCCTACGCTCTTGGCTATATGTACGCAGCGCAGTTTAAGCATACCATGTTAAAAGACTTGCCCAATTATGATGAACTCCTCGAAAAAGGAGAAATTTCGCCGATCACAAATTGGCTAACAGAACATATTCATCAGTACGGAAAAATGAAAAAGCCTCTTGAAATTTTAAACGATGTAACGGGAGAAGGCTTAAATGTAGATTATTTAATTCAGTATCTAGAAATGAAATATGGAGAAATTTATCACGTATAAAAGGCGCTATAAACGAATATTATGTTTTGTATCACAAGTAAATGTTCGAAAATATCGTTTTTAGATATTTTCAAATAAAAGATTTGCTGATATAATACAATTAACTCAATAACGCACTCATATAATGACGAGAATAAGGCTCGTAAGTATCTACCAAACTACCGTAAATAGTTTGACTATGGGTGAGCGATGAAGTTTGTTTTTCACTTTTGTGCGTAAAAGCTCAAAGACATTGCTCTACTCATATACGAGTGCAGCTATGTTTTTGAGCTTTTTTAATACAAACGTTGGAGGAACGAACTATGAAAGCTTTGCAAAACAAAATTTTAACAGATGGTATCGTATTATCGGACACGGTTTTAAAAGTAGACACATTTTTAAACCACCAAATGGATCCTGTATTAATGAAAGAAATTGGAGAAGAATTCGCTTCGCGTTTTGAAGATGCAGGAATTACGAAGATTTTAACGATTGAATCATCAGGAATTGCTCCAGCGATTATGACCGCATTGAAGCTAAACGTTGAGATGGTGTTTGCTAGAAAAAGAAAATCTTTAACACTTCAAGACGGACTCATTACATCAAAAGTATATTCATTTACAAAAAAAGAAGAAAATGAAATTTCAGTTGCTGATAAATTTATTCAAGAAGATGACGTGATTTTAATTATTGATGACTTTTTAGCAAACGGCCAAGCTGCATTCGGCTTGATGGATATCGTGCAAAAAGCAGGTGCTAAAGTAGGCGGCATTGGTATTGTTATTGAAAAAGCGTTCCAAGATGGAGGAAAACAAATTCGTCAATCAGGCGTTAAAGTAGAATCATTAGCACGCATTCAGTCTTTATCAAATGGTAAAGTGACATTTGTTGAAGATAAACCAACAGTGGAGGTTTAATATGAATAAAGGAAAAGTCTTTTCACTTGGTTTACAGCATGTTTTAGCTATGTACGGAGGTGCGATTGTTGTTCCGCTTATTGTTGGAGGAGCCATTGGCTTGACTCAGCAGCAGCTTACGTATTTAGTGGCGATTGACTTATTTATGTGCGGTGTGGCAACGCTACTGCAAGTATGGAAAAATCGTTTTTTTGGAATTGGTCTTCCAGTTGTATTAGGGTGTACGTTTACTGCCGTAGGACCTATGATTTCAATTGGAGGTTCTTACGGCGTTTCCTCCATATATGGTTCTATTATCGTCGCTGGTTTACTCATCGTCCTTCTTTCTGCTTTTTTAGGTAAATTGGTTAAGTTTTTCCCTCCTTTAGTTACAGGTTCGGTTGTAACGATTATTGGAATTACGTTAATTCCCGTAGCGATAAAAGATTTAGCCGGAGGAGAAGGAAGTAAAGATTTTGGGAGCTTGAGCAATTTAGGTTTAGGTTTTGGCGTTTTACTATTGATTATTGTTCTGTATCGATTTACAAAAGGGTTTATGCGCTCGGTCTCTGTCTTATTAGGATTAGTTGTTGGAACAATTGCTGCGTCTTTTATGGGGAAAGTTGATTTTTCCGGCGTAAAAGAAGAAGCGTGGGTTCATATGCCACATGTGCTGTACTTTGGGATGCCAACTTTTAATATTATGGCCATTCTGACAATGTTCCTTGTTTTACTTGTTGGCATTGTCGAGTCAACAGGCGTTTATTTTGCCGTTAGTGATATTTGTAAAAAAGAAGTGGATGAAAAAGATTTATCTAAAGGCTATCGTGCAGAAGGATTGGCGATTTTATTAGGCGGATTTTTTAACGCATTTCCTTATACAGCGTATTCTCAAAATGTAGGCCTTTTACAGTTGTCAGGTGTTCGCACAAGAAATGTTGTATTTGCAGCGAGTGGAATTTTAATCATTTTGGGTTTCCTACCTAAAATCGCAGCCGTGACGACAGTTATCCCGAGCTCTGTACTTGGAGGAGCAATGGTAGCTATGTTTGGAATGGTAATCTCTTCAGGTATTAAAATCCTTAGTCAAGTTGATTTAGCAAAACAAGAAAACCTTCTTGTGATTGCATGTTCGGTTGGCATGGGTCTAGGGGTGACGGTTGTACCTGAACTCTTCAAAAACTTACCAGAGAGTCTTCAAGTTCTTACTGGAAGCGGTATTGTAATGGGGAGTTTTACAGCAATCTTTTTAAACATTGTCTTTAATATGATGAAATCACCACGTACGCAAGTTGCAGAAACAAAGTTAACAAATGAAGTAGTATCGAAATAAAAAGAGGCTAGAACAAAAGTATTTTAGTTGAAAAGATCCGAACGATTAATCGTTCGGATCTTTTCATTGTCATGGTGCAACAAGTGATCCATAGTAGATCATTCATCTAATTTGTTTGTCTTTCCTATTAAGATCGTGTTTTGAAAAACAGCGTATAAAGCATTTTTCCCACGTCAGGGTTTTTTGCCACTAATGAAATTTCTCTTTTGAATTTGAAGTCTGTGATGGGTAAAGCTTTAATGTTTGAGCTTTGTAAATGGCGCATAAAAATTTCAGGTAGAATTGAAATACCTAAATTAGCTGAAATAAATCCCATAATGCTTTGAGCAAATTCAATTTCATTGGCAATGGGAATCTTTAAGTTATGACGATTGTACGCTTTTTCTACTAGTGTCCGAACATCGCACCCTGGGGGGAGAACTACAATGGGTTCTTCTTTGAAATCTTCAAATGATACGCTTTCTTTTTCGGCTAACGGGTGCTGATCATTCACAAATAAATAAAAGTCTTCTTTGAACAATAGTTTTGACCAGTAAGTATGTTGAATCTCTCGATCATCAAATAAAGCCCCGTCAATTTTATTGCTTTCTAACTGCTCTAACAAATCATAATAGTGATGCGAGGTTTTTATATCAATATGGCGATTGTGGTCTTCAGCAGAAGCCAGTTGATAAGGTAAGTAAAAAGCAGCCATACTCTGCCACGTTCCGATAGTTAAATCACAAGCTTCTTGCGTAGCCACTAATTTTTTTTGAAGAGCATGAACGCTTGATAGTATGGATTCACCTTCCTGTAAAAGAATTTCACCTGCTGAGGTTAATTCTACTCCTGTAGCGGAGCGAATAAATAATGTTACTCCTAAATCTTCTTCTAGTTTTCTCATTTGCTTACTAAGTGCAGGCTGCGTCATATGCAGCTGTTCGCTTGCTTTGCTTAAGCTTTTTGTTTTGGCTGTTTCAATAAAAGACTTAAGCCATTCTGTTTTCATATTTATCACCTATAACCTTTTGTTATACCCATAGTATAGAAGGGAAGTTCTCATAAATCAATGAAGATGCTAGTGTATATAGTGTAGTTAACACAGCACAAAGAAATTCACACAACTAGGAGGATGAATGATGTATCCAAACAAACTATATATTAACGGTGAATGGACAACAACTGAAGAGAAAATTGATGTGATTAATCCAGCAACAAAAGAAGTTATAGGACAAATTCCAAAGGCAGGCGCAAAGGAAGCAGCACTTGCCGCTGATGCAGCGGCTGTAGCTTTTAAAACATGGTCGAAAAGAACCGCTCAAGAGCGCAGTGCTATTTTAATGAGATGGCATCAGCTAATTGAAAATCATAAAGATGGACTAGCAGAAATTATGACAACGGAACAAGGCAAACCATTTGCAGAAGCAAAAGGTGAAGTGCAGTATGGGAATGATTATATTGCTTGGTTTGCTGAAGAAGGAAAGCGTGTATACGGTGAAACGATTCCAGCTCATCATACGCATAAACGTATTACGGTTAAAAAACAGCCTGTCGGCGTTGTAGCAGCTATTACACCATGGAACTTCCCTGCAGCAATGATTACGCGTAAAGTGGCCCCAGCTCTTGCAGCAGGATGTACAATTGTTCTCAAACCATCTGAAGAAACACCATTTACAGCATTTCGTTTAGTAGAGCTCGCAGAAGAAGCGGGAGTTCCAAAAGGTGTGATCAATGTTGTTACTGGAGATGCAGCAGCTATTGGCGACACATGGCAAAAAGACGGACGCATCCGAAAATTAACATTTACTGGTTCAACAGCGGTTGGTAAACATTTAATGCGCGGTGCTGCGGATACTGTGAAAAAATTATCGCTGGAATTAGGCGGTCACGCACCGTTTATCGTAACAGAAAATGCAGATTTAGACGCTGCTGTAAACGGCGTAATTGCTTCTAAGTTTGTCAACGCAGGTCAAACGTGCATCTGCACAAACCGCGTATATGTACAAGAATCCATTGCAGATGCTTTTGTTGAAAAATTTGCAGCAAAAGCGGCGGAATTAACAGTAGGAAATGGATTAGAAGAAGGTACACAAGTTGGACCGTTAATTAACGACAAAGCGGTTGAGAAAGTAAAAGCACAAATTGCGGATGCAAAAAGTAAAGGAGCTAAAGTTGTGGTTGGCGGACAAGCTATAACAACTAAAAACGGTTTCTTTATGGAACCGACAATTATTACAAATGTAACTGATGACATGAATTGCATGTTTGAAGAAACGTTTGGACCATTGGCACCTGTAGCAACATTCAAAACAGTAGAAGAAGCCGTAGAACGAGCAAACAATAGCCCTTATGGTTTAGCCGCTTACGTATTTACAGAAAACATTAAAGAAGCAACGTTTGTATCTGAAGAGTTAGAATACGGCATTGTAGGAGTAAATGACGCCTCCCCATCTGCAGCTCAAGCTCCATTCGGCGGCTTTAAAGAAAGTGGTCTTGGACGTGAAGGAAGTCATTACGGCATTGAAGATTATTTAGAAGTGAAATATATCTCAATGGGACTTTAATAAAAAGTAGAGGCTGGGACAAAAATATTTTATTCGAAGTGAAATACGAACTAGCAACTAATAATCAAAATTATTGGTTGTTAGTTCGTATTTTTTTGTTGTTAAGATGGACGTAGCTTTCATGTGTTTCGTTGTGTCCCAGCCTTTTTTTATGAACTTTTGTAAAGAAAATTTGGAATAATAGTTCTTTAACGCAATTAATTGCATTTCTAGGATGTCTGTGCAAGAATAAATATTTCAAAAATGGTTTAGCTTTGTTTAAAGCGTGGGTAATACAACAAATGCACATGATTGCTTGTTAGATGAAATGAAAAGCGGAACTTTACCACTGATAAATTACGCAAGCTAGAACCAAAATAGTAGTACTGAATAGTGAAAAATATAGGAGTTGATATAGATGATTACAGCAGAGAAAAACATAGTGAAATTTAAAGCAAAAGACGGACGTGAAGTCACTATTCGCCCCGCACAGGCAAGTGATGCGGAGCATATTACAACAGCGGTAAGAGAAATTATTGAGGCTGGGGAATTTATTCAAAAAGATGAGCCGCGCACAGTCCAAGAAGAGCAAGATTTTATTGCATCAGTAGAAAAGAACAATCACATGTACGTTGTAGCTGAAGTCGAAGGTGAAGTGCTTGGAATTGCACGTGTTCTTAGAGGCGAAATTAAAATGAAGCGCCACACGGGGCTCTTCCGTACATGGCTTATTTCAAAAGCACAGGGAATGGGGATAGGAAAACAATTTATGAATTATACACTAAACTGGTGCAAAGAAAATAATCTTCATAAACTTTCTTTAACTGTGTTTGCTTCGAATAAAGTGGCATACGAATTGTATAAAAAGGTAGGATTTGAACAAGAAGGCGTTATGAAAGAACAAGCTTATTTCAACAATGAATATGTAGATGAAATCTATATGTCCATTTTCTTTTCATAAAAAATAAGCACTTATTTTCGTCAATCCATAAATTGTATCTGTACATTCAGATTATTTGCGCTATAATAAAAGTGCACAACAAACATACACTTCTTCAAAACGTAGACTTTCCTGAGTTACAGGAAAGTTTTTTTTGTGTTTCGCCTCCATTCCACTAAAAAAGAATTGAATAAATCCCCAGCTATTACAAATATTAAATGTAACGCAATCAAAGAGGTGAAGTGTATGCCAAAGATTATCTCAGTTGGATTTGGAGTTCCCCCTTATGAATTAACTCAGCAAGACACGCTGCTATTTGCAAAAGAACTTTTTTCCGAATCGTTTAAAGATATTAATCGTCTGCTAACCGTTTTTCAAAATGGCCAAATTGAGAAACGTAATTTTGCCAAAGACTTATCTTGGTTTCAAGAAGATCATACATTCGAAGAAAAAAATGATGCTTTTATAGAATCTGCTGTTGAATTAGGTACAAAAGCAATTGAAGACTGCTTAACAAATAAGAACTATGTAAGTACCCCTTTGCCGTGTGGAGAAATTGAGGCTATTTTTTATGTTTCAACAAGCGGCTTAGCTACGCCTAGCATTGAAGCGCGAATTATGAATAAGCTTGCGTTCTCAGACCATACAAAAAGAATTCCTATTTGGGGATTAGGGTGTGCTGGAGGAGCGTCTGGGCTTTCAAGAGCTTATGAGTATTGCAAAGCCTTTCCGCGTGCCAAAGTCCTTGTTTTATCCATTGAGCTTTGCAGTTTAACTTTTCAGCGAAATGATCGTTCAAAAAGCAACTTAATCGGTACATCTTTATTTGCTGATGGAGTAGCGGCTGCTTTAGTCGCAGGTGACGAAGCTGACACCACTTTTGCCCTTGCAAAAAGCTATCCTTACATTTTACATACACAATCGACGCTCATGCCCAATTCAGAAGATGTAATGGGGTGGGAGATTAAAAATGATGGACTATTTGTTGTCTTTTCAAAAGATATTCCCACGATTATCGATTCGTGGTTAGGCGGAGAAGTTGAGTCATTTTTACAAACACAGCATTTGACCAGTCGCGATTTGAAGCATTTTGTTGCTCATCCTGGAGGAAAAAAAGTGCTTGAAGCATATGTATCAACGCTGTCGTTAAACGAAAATATGATTGCTGATTCCCTAGATGTACTTAAAAACCATGGAAACATGTCTTCGGCAACCGTTTTGTATGTGCTAGACCGCTTTATGAAGAAAGAAATTTCGAGTAAAGAATACGGTTTATTAACAGCTCTTGGCCCTGGATTTAGTTCTGAAATGCTTCTATTAGAGTGGAGGTAAAGCGATTGTTTTTTTATAGCTTTTTTGTATTTATTATCTTACAGCGTCTATGTGAATTGGTTATTGCCAAAAGAAATGAAGCTTGGATGAAGAAGCAGGGAGCATACGAAGCTGGTCAAAGTCACTACAAATGGATGGTAAGCATGCATGCCGCTTTTTTTGCTGCTCTTTTTACGGAAGTGTATGTGTTAAACGATGGAATGTATCACTTTTCTTTTTTGTTGTTTAGCTTTTTTGTGCTTGTGCAACTTGCAAGAATATGGGCTATTTCTTCGTTAGGAAAGTATTGGAATACAAAAATTATCGTTTTGCCTAATGCGAAGGTTGTGCTAAGAGGTCCTTATCGTTTTATGAAGCACCCTAACTATGCAGTAGTAGCGGCAGAATTGGTGTTAGTTCCGCTTATGTTTCAGGCATACTGGACGTTAGCTATTTTTTCTGTTTTCAATTTGTGTATATTAGCCGTCAGAATTCCCTTAGAAGAGCAAGCGTTAACGAATGAAACAAATTACGGCGAAGTGATGCAAAACAGGGGACGTTTCTTTCCTGTAAAAAAATCTTAAAACTAATTGAAAATGATTATCTTTCATGATAAGATAAAACAAATGATAAAGATTATCAATTTCATCAAGTAGAAACGGTGGTGGACGTAATGGTTAGTCTTTTTGTGATCGGAGCACTTGCTACATATGTTGGCGTCACAACGTATGTAATGAAAAATATTGAAAAAGCCCAAAAGGCGTAACATACATGCGATGAATAAAAAGTACGATGCAAAGCTGTCAAATTATTGACAGCTTTTTTTATTGTTTTTGTAACTAAAAATTCAGTTTTTTATGGGAAAACGCATGCGAATCAAGTAAAATAGAGAAAGAATAAGCAGAAATGAAGATGGATAGAGAACATTTAAATACAGTCTTGAATGAGGCAAAAGGGGTAGAGTAATAATGGGTAAAGTGAGTGTGAAACATCAAGAAAATCTCCGATTGGAAGCATCTCTTTTTCATTTACATAAGCAATTTCAAGCAGCTGGAGATGAACAGCAGGCAGCAAAAGCAATACAGCTGTTAAAAAAGTGGGTGAACGGCGAATTTGTTGTAGCATTTTGCGGACATTTTTCGGCTGGAAAATCGAGCATGATTAACGAATTAATGGGGCAAGCAATTTTGCCTGCAAGTCCTATTCCAACAAGTGCAAACTTAGTATCAGTAAAAGCTGGGGATGAGCATGCAACCGTTTATTACCGCAAACAGCGGCCGGTGCGTTATGAAGCGCCTTATGAGTATGAGCAAATTAAGCAGTTTGCTGTGGATGGAGATGAAGTAGAGTCCATTCATTTATCGATAGATACAGATGCTATTCCTAAAAGTGTTGTGGTGATGGACACACCGGGAATTGATTCAACAGATGATGCGCATCGTGTATCGACCGAGTCAGCTCTTCACTTAGCGGACGTTATTTTCTACGTGATGGATTATAATCATGTGCAGGCAGAATTAAATCTTCAATTTGCAAAACAGCTGCAAGAAGCTAATAAAACGCTTTATTTAATTGTAAATCAAATCGATAAACACCAAGAAGATCAGCTAACATTTCAAGCATTTAAAGAATCTGTAGAAACGTCATTTTTAAAGTGGAATGTGAGACCAGAAGGAATCTTCTATACGTCGTTAAAAGAGCCAACAAACCGTCATAATGACCTTTCGTACGTAAAATCTCTATTACTTGCTATGATGACGGAAAAAGAAAACCGACATCAGCATATTCAACATGCGATGCAAATGTTAATTGACGATCACCTTGCCTTTATTGAGGACCAAGAAGAAGAAAAGTTAACGATTCATGACGAGCTGCGCCATAAGCTGACGCTTGAGAACCATGAAATGAATAAGCAGCAAAAAGAGCAGCTTCTCGAAAAAGAAGCGGAAATGAGGCGTGCTGAAAAGCAGCTAGCAGAAACGTACCAACAAGAAACAGGTAAGATACTAAGCAACGCCAATTTAACACCATATGAAATGAGAGAAAAAGCTAGGCTGTTTTTAGAAACGACAAAGCCTGATTTTAAAGTAGGTCTTTTATTTGCTAAGAAAAAGACCGAGGAAGTAAAAAAAGAGCGGCTGACGTTATTTTTTGATGATATGAAAGAACGAGCAGCTTCTCAGCTGCAGTGGCACTTGCAGCAATATGTGCAAGAGCTGGTGAAAAATCAAAATCTTACCGACCCGGATCTTATACGCCAGGTTCAGCAGTTTGAAATCCCGTTAGAGCCGCATGATTTAATTGAAACGGTAAAGGCAGGAGCTACGATTAATGGTGATTATGTTTTAACGTACGCAAAAGATGTAGCCGATCATATTAAGAAAAAAGCGACGCGATTATTATACGAGCTTTATGCGCAAATCGAACAGAGCAAAATCGAGCAAGATGAAGTAATGCGTGAAAAAATTTATCAACACTTGCAGGAATGTGAAGTATTTGAAGAAGCGTATACATCTCTTCAGGAAATGAAAGCAAAATTGGCACGTACAAAAGCTTTGCTTCAATCTTTACAGCAAACTGATGACGACCTAACGGCAGAAGATACAAACGAGTTGTCATATATGTTACAAGAAGAATATGAAACGGGCATCATGAAAGCTGAAGAAAAGCAAGAAGCTGTGAGTGAGCAGCAGTTAGTTTCACAGTCTGAGGAAGCTGTGCATAAAACAGGAACAGAAAAGGTTCTTCAAGATGTATCAGCTGTTCTCGAACAGCTTCGTTCATTTGGAAAGCTAGACCGCTTTATTAACAGGCTTCAAGAAAAGCGTAAAAAGCTATCAAATCAAACGTTTACCGTAGCTTTATTCGGAGCATTCAGTGCCGGTAAGTCATCTTTTGCTAATGCGTTGATTGGAGAAAGATTACTTCCAGTATCTCCGAATCCAACAACAGCAACCATCAATAAAATTATGCCTCCAACAGAAAAACGGCCGCATAAAACAGCTGTTGTGCAAATGAAAACAAACGAGCAGATGATCCAAGATTTAAATGGTGCACTTAAGCTGTTTCATCATGAAGTAGAATCAATTGACGAAGCGCTAACAATTATTCCAACCCTGCAGGCAACAGAAGAGCTGCAGCTGCATTTGTCGTTTTTACAGGCAGTAGAAAAAGGCTACGGCGAAGTCAAGCAGCATATCGGTTCAGAAGTAGTAGTGGATACAGAAGGATTTCATGATTATGTAGCCAAAGAAGAAAAAGCGTGTTTTGTTCAATTTATTAACCTGTATTATGACTGTGAATTTACTCGCTTAGGCATTACGCTCGTTGATACACCCGGAGCTGATTCAATCAATGCGAGACACACGGGAGTAGCGTTTGAGTATATCAAAAATGCAGATGCCATTTTATTTGTAACGTATTATAATCATGCGTTTTCAAAAGCTGACCGCGAATTTCTTATTCAGCTTGGCCGTGTAAAAGATGTATTTGCGCTTGATAAAATGTTTTTCTTAGTAAATGCAGCGGACCTAGCCAGTTCGGATACAGAGCTGCAGTTAGTTCAGACGTACGTAAAAGAGCAGCTTGAACAGTACGGTATACGCTTTCCGCGCTTATACCCGGTATCAAGCTTGCAGGCTTTGCAAAACCACGAGGATAAAATGTTTCTGCCATTCAAAAATGCGTTTTACCGCTTCATAAATTATGAATTACCAGAGCTGGCTATCCAAAGTGTTTATGCAGATTTCGAACAAATTTTAGCAGTTGCCAATGAAATGAAACAGGTGCAAACAAAATCAGAAGTGGATAAAAAGCGATACATTCAATCTCTTCACATAAAAAATGAGCAGGTAGCAGCAAAACTGCATGAAATTCATTTTGAATATGAACAACAGCAGTTTGACCGAGAATTAGAAGAGCTTTTATTTTATGTAAAAAAACGTCTGTTTGTGAGGTACGATGACTTCTTTAAAGAAGCCTTCAGTCCGGCAAACTTAAGGGATGATCGAGGTGAAAAGCAAAAGCAGCTGCGCCTGTGTTTGCAGGAGCTGTTAACGTCTATTTCCTTCGACGCAACGCAAGAAGTGCGTGCGACCACTTTGCGAATCGAAAAATACATCGTAAAATTAATCGAAGACTGGCATCGAATGATCATTACAAAGCTACAGCGCTATGAACCGACGTTTACTCCAACGTTGAACTCGTTAGAGCCTCCAAATGGCAGTGAAGTTGTGACAAGTCATCAATTTGATGAGAATGAATCGTATCAAAAAGAGCTTTCACTGTATAAAAACAATAAAAGCTTTTTTGAAAAAAATGAGAAAGTAAAGCTTCACGCTGCTTTACTAGAACGTATTAAGCCGGATGTTAATCACTACATTGCGAAAGAAGAAGCCGCTCTTCATTCACACTATACCCATTTAGTGAATCAGTACGTTTTAGCGCATAAACAGTCTGTATCTGAAGAATGGTATGATTATTACAAACAGCTGCAAGCGGCCGTGTCTGAAGAATTTCCAATTCAAGAGTTGGTAAGTACAATGACGGTGCTAGAACATGTATTGGAGGAAAGAAAGGGTCATTAATTTTTATGTCTACACACATAAATAAACGTTTACAGGAAATTGAAAAAGAATATAATGTGGAAATTTTGTTTGCATGTGAATCAGGCAGCCGTGCTTATGGACTCGACACGTCAGCGAGTGATTTTGACGTCCGCTTTATATACAAGTATAAAGCATCATGCTATCTTCATCTCAATAGACCTCAAGAGGTCATTAATGTAGCAGAAGGCAATTATGATATGCAAGGGTGGGATTTGTACAAAACCGTTTATTTGTTTACAAAATCAAACCCTTCGCTTTATGAGTGGCTATGGTCGCCTTTTGTTTATTATCAGAAGCCATCGTTTGCTGAGCCACTGCGGCAAATGATGGCTCAATCATATTCCTTAAAAGCACTGGGGTATCATTATTTTAAAATTTTAACGATAAATAGTAAAAGAAATCTGACATCTTCTGTTACAATAGAGGATATAAAAGTGATGCTTCAACTGATTCGTGCATTTTTATCACTGAAAGTAGTAGTAAAGCAGCGCAGTTTCCCTGTCATTTTATTTGCCGATTTATGTAAGCAGGCAAATCTCGACGATAGGCAGCAATCCATCATTGAGCAATTTGTACAGTGCAAGATAAGCGGGAAAGTTGCTTTTAATGAAAAGATGAAAAACTTTTTGGACAGCATTAAGAAAGAAGCTGCAGCGATAGAAAAAAGCTTAAAAGAATTACCGGAAAAGCAAATCAGTTATGAGGACATTAACTTATTTTTACTAACTCAGCATAATATAATGGAGGAACGAACATGAGTGTACATAAAGAAATTTCAGCCCATTCTAAAAAACAACACGAATTAGTACGTACTTTTGCCAGTTTAGAAGCTCGACGCGAGCAAGCTATTGAAGCAGCTGTGCTTCTTTGCAAAGAAGGGAAACCCTTTTCTGTAGACGGTATTAATGCTGTAACAGCAGAAATTAATGAGCTGTCTCAAAAATATACCATCATTCCAGGCCGTAAAGTAGTGACAGAAGAAATGGTTAAAGAGTACGTAGCAAGAATATAAACGTGCTAAGCTCTGGTGTTTTTACCTTAATTTGAACAGGATATGACGTGCCGCTTGATCCATACTAATAGTGTACCAACGAGGTACAAATAGGAGGAGATAGCGATGGGTCGTCAAAAATTAGGTAATAAAAATGCGCAAGCGAATAACAATGCAAAGCATAATTATAACCAAGAGTTCTCTTCTGAGTTTAAAGCAAATCAGGCTCAAAAAGCAAAGCGTGCAAAAAGTGCAAATGACACTTATGCTGGGGAGTTTGCTTCTGAGTTCAACGTGCAACAAAACCAAAACAATTCTGTTAACAAGAAGTTAGAAGCTAATAAAAGTGCAAATAATCAATATGGCCAAGAATTCGGCTCTTATGCTGAAGTTGAATCTGCCAAAATGAATAATGCTGCACAAAAAAAGCGTAAAAAATAACAGAACTGTTTCCAAAAGCGCCTGGATTAGTCTGCTCTGTCAGCAGATTAGCCCGGCGTTTTTTGTTGGGCAATATTTGCTTGGGTACGAGATGTCAATCCATCGCAAACTATAGATGAGGTGAAGCAATATGAATAAAGGAATTGTCATTGCTCTTTCATCAATCGGTTTAGCCCAAGCCTTAAAAATCCCAATTAAAAAGTATCAAACAGGAAAATGGGATATGCGGATGATTGCTGCGTCGGGTGGAATGCCAAGCTCTCATTCAGCCGGCGTATCTTCTTTGGCTACCTATGTAGCGTTAAAAAGAGGTGTTTCTACGATTGACTTTGCGTTAGCATCTGTTTTTGGAATTATTGTGATGTACGATGCACAAGGAATTCGAAGGCAGACTGGCGAAATTACTATTAAAGTGAATACGTTAGATGAAGAAATTGAAAAGCTTGCGGGTCTTCCAGACGGAGGCTTTCACGATTTGACGGAACAGCGCTTGAAAGAAATGCTTGGGCATCAGCCCGAAGAAGTGATTGGCGGAGCCATTTTAGGAGTAGCACTTGGAGCAATTGGCTATTTTTTAGAAGGGAAATCATAGTCAAATAGCCAAAAGTAAGCTAAGATAAAGAAGAACCTTTGCAAAAGGATGGGACGAAAAAGTGACAAAAACAGTTCAAACCGTTGAAGAGTATCTTCTTTATCTTGAAGAAAAAGGCTTTCATTTAGCAGAAGATGCACGTGGATTTATTTCATTTGGTCAGCAGTATACGCGTGCAGCTGACGAGATGGTCATATTTACAATTGAATGGACACTAAAAGTACAAAAAGAATTTGACGGCAGTTTTTTTGTATCGCTCCTCGAGAATTTGACATCAAATCGTATTAGCAATCAAAAACAAGCCATTCAATATTTAAAGTCATCAGGTATGATTTAAGCAGGATTACATTCCTGCTTCTTTTTGATTAATGGCTTGTCTGGCCAGCTGATCAGCACCTGCATTTTGAGAGCTAGGGACCCACTTTATAAAAAATAACTCAAATTGACTGGACAATTTGAGGGCTTCTTCCAGTAAAGGAGCAAACGCTTTATTTTTAACGTATTCTTGGTTCATTGCGCGGTCTACTAGCTGAGAGTCCGTTCGAAAAGATACGCTCGTATACTTTTTTTCTAAACAAATTTTTAATGCATGAAGAAGTGCATGGTACTCTGCTTCATGATTCGTCATTATCCCAAGAGCAATAGCGTAACGATGATGTTCACCATTTCCTTTAATTAAAATACCAGCTCCAGAAGGACCAGGGTTGCCAGCAGTGGCTCCGTCTATATAAACTTCAATCATCCTACAGCCTCCTTGTTAAAACAATATAAGCTTAAACCATGTTTTTTCATCAATAGTATTGTATCATAAGTACTTCAGCTATTTTATATTAGCACGTATAAACGCTAAAATCCGCTTATTAGGTAAGAAAACTGTCATGAAAAGACATAATAGAAGATAAAATACAAAAAAGCAGAAAAAGTGTTGAATTCAAAATTGCTGATGAAAGGAATGCTCGTTATGAATTTCCAAATTGAATGGCATTATAAATCCTCGAAACATAAACAGTTAATTTTCACATCCGATTTCACAGATGCGAATGAGGCGCTAATGATTGTGGGTGATTTAGAAAAAACAGGTCGAACGAAGGAAATTTTTCTACTTGATGAGCAACAGCAAAAATGGACTGTAAAAGAAGCGAAAAAGCTCTTACAGGAAGTACAGACAGAGCCTCACGATATTGTGGCATATTTTGACGGAGGCTATGAGCATGATACGCTCTTAGCGGGGCTTGGGGTTGTGATTTATTTTAAACAGAACAACAACTCTTACCGAATACGACGCAACTCAAGGTTGCAAGAGATTGAATCAAATAATGAGGCAGAGTATGCTGCTTTTTATTATTTAATACAAGTGCTTGAGGAACTTGGTGTTCATCATATACCTGTAACGTTTAGAGGTGACTCTCAGGTTGTATTAAATCAGCTGGCTGGGGAGTGGCCCTGTTTCGAAGAAGAGTTTAATCGGTACTTAGATCGAATAGAAGATAAAATGCAGGAACTTGGTATCCGACCCGTATATGAGCCTATTTCAAGGAAGGAAAATGAAGAGGCTGACCAGCTTGCTACTCAAGCTCTTCAAGGGATACCAATTGCTAGCAGGAAGCAAGTGTAACACACAGAACGAAATGGAGATGAACGAGAGTGGAACGTAAACAATTATTAGAAGAAGTAACGGAGTTATTGGATTACTACTGTAGTGATTGTTTTGTAAAAAAAACGTTTAATAAAGAAAAGGGCAAAACATACGCTCAGACGTTTTGTATTAAAGAGTGTACCGTAGGAGAAAAAATTAAGCAGTATGGAGATTTGCTGACTAAAAAGTAAGCGTGTATAATTTGCCGGCAGCAGCTTCATTCTATCCATATGGAGGTGTTCTTTCAATGGATAAGTTTTCAAATGAAGAAGTAACAACAGGATATAATGATTTAAAGCAAGTAGAAGTGTCTATTCAATCTGCTCAAAAGATGATTGGGACAGCTACGATGAGTATGAGTCCCCAGCAGCTTGAAGAGGCAACGAATGCGCTTAATGATGCAAAAGCACAGCTTCAATCTGCCAAAGCTCATGGCACAGGAGTAGACGAGCAATTTCTTCAGCAGTGCATGCAGTCTATTCAAACATGTGAACAGCAGCTTACTGAGGCCAAACGCTAGGTATAACAAAAAAGAGACTCGGAAAAGAGTCTCTTTTACTATAAAATAAAAAGATCTATTTATGATAGCTTAGTGACATTAGCGGCTTGCGGGCCTCTATTGCCTTCTACAATTTCAAAAGATACCTCTTGGCCTTCTTCCAAGGATTTATAACCTTCGCTTTGGATGGCAGAAAAATGTACAAACACGTCGCTGCCGCCTTCAACTTCAATAAAGCCATAGCCTTTTTCATTGTTGAACCATTTTACTTTACCATTTTGCATAACTTGAATCCCCCTAGTACTGTGCAGCCTCATGCTGCTGAAACTCGAATTATCATTTCCAATAGAGGTAAATGATTGTTTATATTATATAATAAGAAGAAATAAAATTTCAACATTAAAATTTAACTTTTCTGAAAATTTAATTTTTATTTAACGTGGACGTAGTACAATTATAACTAAAAAAATTTCTTATGAGATGAAAAATAACTGAAAATTTAGTTTATAATAAAAGTATAGTCAGCATAATTTTAAAGCGGTGATAAGGAGTGGGTCGTGTATGTATCGTACACAAGTAAATGGAAAAGAAATCATTTTGTTATTTTCAACGCTCGAAGCAGCAAAGAGCCGCAGCAACCTAGAGAAAGAGCAAATTTATAAGCGAGTATTGCATTTAAATGAGCAGCTGCTAATGTTTCAAAATGGAACAAGCTTCACCATTGGCGATCCGTTAGGATTAATTGTAGCTCAAGTGAAAAAAAGTGATTTGACAACCATATATATCGAACATATCATTGATAAACAGTTTATGTATGATGGAGATGGTCATCGAGGTGAAGTAGTGTAACAAGATGACACCTATATATGAAGAAGCGTACGGAGATACTCGTACGCTTCTTCATATATAGGATTAAAAATATGCGATTTTACAAGTATTAACAGGAATAAATAACAAAGTTCAATAAATTAAAGAAGAACAGTGAAACCATGAATAGCAATCACCTTTTTAGCTAAAAAATATAGATACACATCATCTTATGTAATGAGATAGTTAAGCTTTAAAATCAATGAACACGAGAGGTTTTATAAAGCTTAAATTGAAAAACGTGTGATTGTGACGTTAATTAGAAGTAAGGTTTGGAGGACGCTATGGAAAGTAGAAAAAAATTGGATTTACTTGCTCTTGCTTCTGTGCCACTTATCATGACCCTCGGAAATTCAATGTTAATTCCGGTATTGCCGGTGATTGAAAAACGTCTACAGATAAGCTCGCTGCAGGTATCCATGATTATCACGGTCTACTCAATTTTCGCTATTTTTTTAATCCCGATTGCTGGTTATTTATCAGATCGATTTGGCCGCAAGAAAATTATTATTCCCAGTTTGCTGCTTGCTGCAGCAGGAGGGGCTTTAACAGGCTGGGCTTCATGGCAAATGGCCAATCCTTTCTGGGTTATTTTAATTGGCCGCGCGATTCAAGGAATAGGTTCAGCAGGAGCTATGCCTGTTGTGATGCCTTGTGTAGGAGATATGTTCAAAGACGAGCAAGAAATTACAAAAGGACTAGGTTTAATTGAAACAGCTAATACGTTTGGGAAAGTACTAAGCCCAATACTGGGAGCTTTTTTAGCGGCTATGATTTGGTTTCTTCCTTTTTGGTTCATTCCTATTCTTTGCCTTATTTCGATTCTTTTGGTTATCTTTTTAGTAAAAGTTCCGAAAAATGATAGTTCTTCTGAATCTGAACAAAAAAAGAAAAGTATTACGCAGTTTTTGAAGGATTTGAAGAAAACGCTCAAAGAAAATATTGGATGGCTTATGGCTATTTTTATTTTAGGCGCCATTATTATGCTTGTATTATTCGGTGTTTTATTTTACCTATCGACCATACTAGAGGAGCGTTATCATATTGTGAATACGAAAAAAGGTTTAGTGATGGCTATTCCTTTGCTTGCTTTATCTATTTCTTCTTTTGTGGCGGGGAAAAAAGTTGGAAACAATAAAATCGTTATGAAGTGGTCTGCTTTTTTTGGCTTTTTATTGTTAACGTGTTCTTTCATCATTTTATTTTTTAATACGTCTCTTTTTAGTATTTTACTCACTTTAGTGCTTGGTGGAATTGGAATTGGAGCAGCTCTTCCTAGTCTTGATGCGCTTATTACAGAAGGAATTGAAAAGGAAGAGAGAGGAACCATTACGTCTCTTTACAGTTCGATGCGCTTTGTCGGAGTAGCAGCTGGCCCTCCTCTTTATACATTGCTTATGAAGTGGTCGGACATGGCTGTGTTCCAAACGTCTCTAGGGATTAGTGCAGTAGGTGCCATTTTAGTTTTAAAAGCTATCAAACCAAAACCTGAAGGCGGCGTAAAACTGAAGAAAGCTGAAGTGTGATTTTATGGAGCTGTCTTATGATAAAAGACAGCTCTTTGCTATTTAAAGACCCGTCAATATGCTTAAATTTATATTGTGTCTAGAAAAAATCCTTGAAATTTCTTATACTTCAATTTATAGACAGCAGATGCAATAGTTCTTATTTTATTGAATAAGGTGGTTTTGAATTGAGTATAAATTATCAGAAATTAAAAAGCATGGTGGATCATTATCAAATATTTGATCTTGTAGCGTATATAACAGAAGAAGTACAAAGCCTTCAATCAAAGAGCCTTGCGGGGATTGTGAAAGAATGGTTAACAAACTTACAAACGGAAGAAGAGCTGTACGAGCTTATCCGCTTTTGTGATGAAGCTTTATTAAATCGTTTAAGTCGAATGTTAACGACATATGGCTATCGTCGATTTGGCTCGATTCGAATGGTGACTCTTTATTGTGATGATCTCCTGCGAGAAGGCAAGATACTCGACGCTGATGATAGACTTTCTGTATTAATTTCTCAGCTGGATACGGAATCAGTTAAAGAGGAACAGCTTGAGAAAATCTATTTTTTAAAGGTAAGAATTCTTTTAGAAATGAAACAAGCGGATGAAGCTTCTAAGTGGATGAAACAAGTAACGTCACATAATCAAAAGGGTATGGCTGACAGATGGGGATATTTTTATTTGCAGCTCAACGACAGAATAAAAGCTGAATCCTGCTTAAAAGAAGGAACGACATATAAAGAGAATGGAGATTTTTGCTATGCAATGCTCGCAGACTTATATGCGTATGAAGGGAAGCATAAACAATCGCTTGAAACAATTAACGAGGCTATTGTCCGCTATCCACAGCTTCCGTCTTTATATATGGATAAAGTGATGCGATTAAAAGATTTAAAAGAGTATTCTCTCTTGCTTGAAACCATTGAATTTATCAACTCAAAGTTACCCTATCACGATTATCAAGATTTTTTTACGCTGCTGCGCGCCGACATTTATTTTGAGCAGCAGCAGCAATCTCAGCTTACGCATCTGCTCTCGACTAAGCGATGTTTAAAAGATTCACCCTACCAAAAATTAATCGGAAAGCATACAGACGATAGAATCAGTACAATCAAGCTTCCTATTGTACCAATTGTTCAAAAAGATAATTATTGCGTGCCAGCTAGTATGAGTATGATGTTAAGGCTTTTACATACCGAAAAAACACAGGATGAGATTGGAACGCGTATTTACGGAGGCTTAGGATCCAAACTGTCAACTGCGGTGAGCTACTTTGAATCTCTTGGCTTTGCAGCGATGTTTTTTACAGGCACAGTTGAACAGTTTAAAGAACTATTAGACAAAGGGCTGCCTATTTTGGTCAGTCTGGAATTTGAACAAGCTTCCCACGTTCAAGTTGTATTTGGCTATGATGATGAACTTGAACTTTTTCATGTACAGGATGCTAATTTTCTAAGTCCAACGTATGTAGAATATAAAAATTTTGATCAGCATTACGCTAATTCGGGGTTTTTATCAATTGTTGCTTCTAAAGCGGCAGCGGATCTCGCTTCACTTTCTAAAGAGCAAGATGTGTTTATTCGTCAGCTGTATGACTTAATCGAACTAGTTGAAGCGGATGAAGAGGCACACATTAACGATCTCGTTTCTTTATTAAAAGCAAATGAGCATGTTCCATTTGCCTCTATTTACAGTATGAAGCATTTGTACAGAAAAGAGCATGAAGCCTATATTCGTACGTGTATTAATCATGTGTTAGAGAAATATAGCAATCAAGATTATCTTAAGCTTCACGCCGCATATGCCTTTTTTAAACTTGACGACAGTAAGGCAGCATCTTCCTTGTTACACCACGTAGATAACAAAAAGCATAGCTCTTTTTATCACTATCTTAAAGGAAGAATTGCGCTGGATGAAGAGAAATATGATGAGGCTGTTGAAGCACTGCGCAGCTCGCTGCAATTAGACGTAGAGCAGCACTTGAACTGGAGCTATTTAGCACTTGCATATATGTACAAAGGAAACCTCGAAAAGGCTTTTGAATGCTCGACTATTTCCTTAAATATGTATGGCGATGAATCTTATACACAAATGAATCACGGACTTATTTTAATGGAGAAAGAAAGATACGCAGAAGCCAGAAATCTTTTCGACGCGTTATTAAAAGAAAACCCAAAAGATGCGCACAGCTGGTTTGAAAGAGCCCGTTGTGATGAACATTTAAAAAAGTTTCGTAAAGCTTACCGGGGATTTCAAGTAGCTAAACAGCTTTTGCCCACTGTCCCTTATCCATATCTTTCGATAGCTGATTTGCTACAATATCAACTAGAAAAAACAGACGAAGCTGAAAGCTATCTCAAAGAAGGCATGAAGCATCTCCCGAGCGACATGACAATTCGAGGAAGACTAGGCGATTTATACGTCGCGAATCAAAGGTACGAAGAAGCTATTGCTCTGTATAAAGAAGGCTTAAAAATAGAAGAAGATGCCCTTATGTATTTGGGCTTATCTTATGCGTATCTGGAAACAGATGAACATTTAACGGCAGTTGATACGCTCACGCTTATTGCGCAGAAGTTTTCATCGAACAGCGACGTCATGTTGGATGCAGGCAGCATGCTTTTAGATGCAGCAAAAGAGAAGAAGCTAGACAGCCAAACGATAGAGTTTGGATTTGCTCTTTATGAAGAAGGAATTCATTTTGCTCAAACAGCGCTAGATGAAGTGTTAGAAGCATATACGAGTTATTTAGAAGACACGGCTTTACTGACTCGTGGAATTAAGTTCTTAACTGGAGAACATCAAGAGCACCCTAATGAGATTTTGTACATGTGCTATTTAGGTATATTATACGAACAAGCCAAGCAGCTAACAAAAAGTGAGAAACTTTATCAGCAAGCGCTTCGTATCAAGCAAGATGCTTTGCCATATTATCGGTTAGGTGAAATATATCAATCAATGAATCGCATCACTGAAGCAAAAGAGGCCTTCCAAAAATGCTTAACTCTTGATAAAACATTTGAAGCCGCTTGTATGAAGCTTGCCGAAATGGCTTGTGAAGAACAAAATCGAACGGCTGAAAGGAATTGGCTGCTTCAATGGATACAGCTGAATCCTATGGAAGTAAACGTTGAGCACGCAGCTTCACTTTGTGAAACAGAGAAAGAGTATGAAGAGCTGTTAGAGGTATTAAAAAGCGTAGAGGAAATTGTGCTGCCCCAATGGCTCGCTGACAGCCAAGCTCATGTGTATCGCCTAAAAGGAGACATTTCACAGGCTGAAACGTATTTAGAGAAGGCGCTTGAACTAGATCCACAGAATCTTGTTATTCGCCATCATCAGGCAAAATGGCTCATCATAGAGCATAGATATGAAGAAGCTAGAACAATTCTTACAGAGCTACTAAGTGAGGATCCGGAAGATTACGCTCTATTTCAAACGTTCATGTCTAGCTTTCCAAATGGAAAAAAACTGTCCGGGCTTACGGCAAATTTAAAAAAGATAAAAATGGAAAAACGAAGCAAAAGCATGCTGTTTAAAAACGCAGCGGAGGCTTTAAATGAGTATGCCGATTCGATCGTAGAAGAGCAGCAAGGATCTATCTTCAAACGAAGCTTAGCAAAGTTCAAAGCAAAAGCAAAAACGGTTACGCTACTTGGCTTAACGATTGAACTGTATGAACTGGCTATAAAAACGGATCGGAATAATAAAGAGGCTGTGCATGCATTTGCGGCTTTTTACGAAGAGAAAGGATTGATTGAAGATAGCATCACCGTGCTGAAAAAATCGCTGCATCAAAGCTGGGATTTTGATGTTGCCTATCATTTAGCCAATATACTCGTTAATATCCATGAAAATGAACAGGCTGCACATGAAGCGCTAAACTTAGTTCAAAAACTTCTTGAACAGCAGCCATATCATATAGATTTGCAGATATACCGAGCATTTATTTTGAGTAGCCTTGAAGAGGTAGAAAAATCGGAGGCAGCTTTTCAAGAATTACTTCAGCAGGAGATTTATCAGCCTGACATATATGCAGGATTAGCAAAACTATATAATAAAACGGAACGTTATCATGAAACTGTTCAGCTTCTTCAAAAAGCGATTGAACAGCGTCAAGAGTATGAAGGGATGTATACCGATTTAGGTATCGCGTATCATTTAGAAGGTGAAACGGAAGCAGCAGCTTCGCTTATGATAACCAGAGTAGAAAGTGGAGACGAAGATCTTTTTATTCGCTATAACTTGGCATGCTATCTAGCTGTTCTTGGAAAAACTGCTTCTGCTCAGGAAGAGTTGGATTATGTTTTAGCGCACGATGAAACAGGAGAATTTTATGAAATGGCTATGGAAGACGATGAACTAAAAGGATTAACGGTAAGAAGGTAAAAAAAAGAAGCTGGGTTTCAGCTTCTTTTTTTATCCCTCTTTTGCACCTTGTCTTTTCAAAGAAATGGATTCGGAAATTTCCAGTGTAAGAATGATAATGGTGCCAAGAACTAATCCGTTGCTTAAAAACGTAGTAACTAAAGGAGGCAGTGTTGAAAAAGCTTGAGAAGGCAAAAACATAACCCCTATCCCCGACAGCAACGCAATACCGGCTTTTTTCATTGCTTTTTCGGGCTGTTTGGCATGCTTGAATTCTCCAATTCCAAGAGCCATCATACCTGTAAAAACAGGAAAGATTGCCGCGTATCCGACGGCAGGAGGAAGAGCGGACATAATGGACGTTAAAGGAGTAAAGATACTCAGAAAAAGCAAAAGACACGATGCTACAATAAAAGGAACTCGGCTATAAAGATTTGTAGCTGAAATAAACCCACCGGAACCTGAAATAGGAACGGCACCGACACCTGAAAACAATCCTCCAAGCAGCTGACTTATACCCGAAACCATCCCGGAACGCTTAATATTGTCTTTTTCAATTTTTTCTCCTTTGTGCTTATAAACAGACTCAACAACACGAATAGAAGCGAGCATGTTTGTAATTAAAATGAGCGTCACAAAAAAAGCAGTAACAACCATATTCCATTCAACGCGAGGAGCTCCAAATACGAACACTTTAGGTATGTAAAATAACTGCGCCTGAAACTCGATAGGTTTAGCTAACCCTAGTATTGCAAATACTCCCCAGCCTACACCAATACTAATAATAATGCTAAGCTTATTTAACGTCCGGTGCGATAATAAATAAAAAGTCAGCAGCAAAATCGCAGCTGAAGCCAGCGCAATTGGAAGTTTAATAGCTGAATTCATTTCTGTAATGCCAAACATTCCTTTTAAAAAGGAACCGCTTAGCTGCGTCACTAATAAAATTAAATATGTACCGGTAACTGTCGGGGTAAAGTATTTTGCTAGTTTATCAATGAGACCAAGCAGGCTCATCAAAATAGCAATTATCCCGCTTATAAGGAGGGTGAACTGCAGCACGCGGAGCGTTTCAGAGTGAGAACCAAACAGAACGGTTCCAAGGCTCGCATACAGAGAAAAGACGCCCCACCAAACGCCAGCTGGCCCTTCCATGATTGGGTATTTATGCCCTATAAATACCTGCAAGAGCCCGGATAAAGCTAAAATAAATAACGTTCGCTGTAAAAATTGAATAGAATCCGCTGCGTTTAAATGAAACTGAGAAGCAATTACAATAGGAACAATCATACTATTAGAAATCATAAATAAAAACCATTGTAGTGAAGCAATGGAAACTCGAAACATTCTTAACACCTCAATTAATGCCGACGAGCGGCTGAATGAACCAACAGGCTGCTCTATTATTTTACCATGGGATTTCCAATTTGTAAGCGATATCTTGTTAAAAGGAAGATGAATAAAGTGTCAAAAAATTCAATATATTGTTGTAAAAAGAAGAAAGATAATTTATAATTTTCTTACAATTATAAATTATAAACATAAGAATAATTTATAATGAACTGACTAACAGTCAAGGAAGGAGGAGGAATAAGACAAATGAAACTATACCTGTCGGTTGATATGGAAGGAATTACGGGACTCGTCGATCACACAAATGTTCTGCGACAGAAAGAAAATTATGAAAGAAGCCGCAAAATAATGACGGATGAAGCAAATGCAGTAATTTATGCAGGATTTAGAGAAAAGTGCTCAGAAGTTGTGGTAAATGACAGTCATTCGAGTATGAATAATCTCCTTGTTGAACGGCTTCATCCAGAAACTCAGCTTATTTCAGGGAGCGTAAAACCATATTCAATGGTACAGGGATTAGATCAGACTTTTGATGGTGCTATGTTTCTAGGGTATCATGCTAAAGCATCCATGCCTGGTGTCATGTCTCATTCAATGATATTTGGTGCTCGCAATATGTACATAGACGATACGAATATTGGAGAGTTAGGCTTCAACGCATACGTCGCAGGCTATTACGGCGTGCCAGTTTTAATGGTAGCCGGTGATGACCAAACGGCGCTGGAAGCACAGCAGCTTATTCCAAACGTGACGACCGCTATCGTCAAACAGGCCATTTCACGTTCTGCAGCCAAAACATTAACCCCTAAGAAAGCAGAACAATTACTTCAAGAAAAAACAGCCGCAGCTATTCAACACAAACACCTTGTTAAACCTTTAAATCCACCTAAACATCCAACCTTACGAATAGAATTTGCAAATTATGGTCAAGCAGAGTGGGCGCATTTAATGCCGGGAACAGAAATTGAGCCTGGAACGACGACCGTTCGGTTTCAAGCAAAAGATATTTTAGAAGCTTATCAGGCCATGCTTGTTATGACTGAATTAGCTACGCGCACAACATTCTGTTAGAAGGTGGGATAAAGGTGAAAAGTTATATTTTGAAACGATTTTTATCCATGCTTGTTACGCTGTGGGTAATTGTGACCTTAACCTTCTTTTTAATGCATTCGATTCCTGGATCTCCATTTAATGAAGAACGAGCGACAAGCGATGCAGTTCAAAAAAACCTGGAATCATTTTATCACTTAGATGAGCCGCTAGCTGTGCAATATATTCTTTATTTAAAATCCATTGTTACCTTTGACTTTGGTCCTTCCATTAAACAGCCGTCTCAAACGGTTAACGACCTTTTAGGAAGAGGGTTTCCCGTGTCATTTGAACTTGGAATGGTGACGTTAATTCTTGCGGTGATTTCCGGTATTACACTAGGCATTATCGCTGCTCTTAGAAGGAATGGAATAATTGATTACATGGCGATGAGCATAGCAGTTATCGGATTGTCGGTTCCAAATTTTGTTATGGCCACGTTGTTAATTCAACAGCTTTCTGTCAATTTGAAAATTTTACCTGCCGCTACGTGGACAAGCCCTTTACATATGATTCTTCCGACTCTAGCTCTTGCCACAGGTCCTATGGCTATTATTGCACGTTTGACTCGCTCAAGCATGATAGAAGTACTAACTCAAGATTATATTCGAACAGCGCGTGCAAAAGGGCTTTCGCCAGTGAAAATTGTATTTAAGCATGCGCTTAGAAATGCTTTAATGCCCGTTATAACAGTTCTTGGAACGATTGCAGCCAGCGTATTAACCGGCACATTTGTTATTGAACAAATCTTTGCTATTCCTGGCATGGGAAAATATTTTGTGGACAGTATTAATACGAGAGACTACCCGGTAATTATGGGCACGACGGTCTTTTACAGTTCGATTCTCATCATTATGCTTTTTTTAGTAGACATTGCTTACGGAATACTTGATCCACGAATCAAACTGTATAAGAAGGAGGGATAACGTGCTGGAAAAACAGGAGTATAAGCAAATTCCTGATGAGTGGTTTGTGCCAAAGAAAAAAAAGAAATCTGAAGCTGAAGCAGTTGTAAGGCCGAGTCTTTCTTATTGGCATGATGCTTGGCGCAGGCTTGTAAAAAACAAGTTGGCCATGCTGGGTCTCTTTTTTTTAGTCATTCTCGTTGTGATGGCTATATTCGGTCCTATGTTTTCACCCTACAGTGTAACGAAAGCTTCTTTTACAGAGCAAAACCTTCCTCCTTCAGCTAGTCATTGGTTTGGAACGGATGACTTAGGCAGAGATATGTACACTCGGACATGGTATGGAGCTAGAATCTCTTTATTTGTAGGACTGATGGCAGCGCTTATTGATTTTATCATCGGTGTCATTTACGGGGGATTCTCAGGCTACAAAGGCGGAAAAACAGATAATGTCATGATGCGCGTAATTGAAATTTTATACGGTCTTCCTTATTTATTAGTGGTGATTTTACTAATGGTAGTCATGGGCCCCGGGCTTTCTACGATTATTGTGGCACTTTCCGTTACAGGTTGGATCGGGATGGCGAGAATTGTACGGGGGCAAGTATTGCAAATAAAAAACTATGAATACGTGCTTGCATCCAAAACGTTTGGAACAAAAACTAGTCGTATCATTAAGCGAAACCTGCTTCCAAATACGATGGGGCCGATTATCGTTCAAATGACACTAACCGTACCAACTGCCATTTTTGCTGAAGCTTTTTTAAGCTTTTTAGGGCTGGGTGTACAGGCTCCTTATGCCAGCTGGGGAGTAATGGCAAACGATGGTTTATCAACGATTCTATCAGGCTATTGGTGGCGTTTGTTTTTTCCCGCTTTTTTTATTTCTCTTACCATGTTTGCTTTTAATGTCCTTGGAGACGGACTGCAAGATGCACTTGATCCGAAATTAAGGAGGTAAGCAAATGGAAAAAATGATCCAAATCAAAAACTTACACGTACAGTTTTCAACTTACGGAGGGCGAGTTCAAGCTGTAAGAGGCGTTAGTTTTGATTTACATAAAGGAGAAACACTAGCGATTGTCGGAGAGTCAGGGTGCGGAAAAAGCGTAACATCTCAAAGTATTATGAGGTTAATTCCGACACCTCCGGGCAGGATCACAAGCGGATCTATTTTATTTAAAGGCCAGGATTTAACGAAACTATCAGAAAAGAAAATGCGAGACATTCGAGGCGCTGATATTTCGATGATTTTTCAGGATCCTATGACTGCGCTTAACCCAACTCTTCGCGTAGGTGAGCAAATTGCAGAAAATATTATGCAACATGAAAACATTTCAAAAGAAAAAGCCAAAGAAAAAGCATTTGAAATGCTGGAGCTAGTCGGAATTCCAAATCCTAAAGAACGCCTAAAGCAATATCCTCATGAATTTAGCGGGGGAATGAGACAGCGTATTGTCATTGCAATGGCTCTTGTATGCAATCCCGAAGTGCTCATTGCTGATGAACCTACCACAGCTCTTGACGTCACGATACAAGCGCAGATTTTAGAATTGTTTAAGGATATTCAGCAGAAAACGGATGTCTCTATTGTTTTAATTACCCATGATTTAGGTGTAGTTGCTCAGGTAGCTGACCGTGTTGCCGTAATGTATGCAGGAAAGATTGTAGAAATTGGAACAAGAAGAGACATCTTTTATACGCCGCAGCATCCGTATACAAAAGGATTGCTGCGTTCAGTTCCTCGGTTAGATTTATACGAAAGTGAACTTGTGCCTATTGCAGGATCACCTCCCGATTTATTTGCACCTCCATCCGGATGTTCGTTCGCACCTCGCTGTCCTTACGTAATGGAAGTGTGTGACCGCATGTATCCTGCGTCGACAAAGCTGAAAGAAAGTCACCAAGTGCACTGCTGGCTTCAAGATGAGAGAGCCCAAAAATTTGTAACAACTATAAGCTAGATTTATAGATGAATAGAGAACTTATGAAAGAGGGGGAAATGATGAAAAAAATAGGGTCTTTACTAATGATGTGTGTACTTATATTTGCACTTGCTGCCTGTACGGCCACAAAAGATTCAGGCGCGGAGCCAGAAAAGAAAAGCAGTACAGCAAAAGAAGACGGTAAGGTCCTTTATATGAATAATGGCGCAGAACCTACGTCTTTTGATCCACCTATTGGATTTGATTCATATTCATGGAATATGCTTAATAACTTAATGGAAGGGCTGACTCGTTTAGGAAAAAGCGATGAGCCTGAAGGAGCAATGGCCGAGAAATGGGATATCTCTGAGGACAAAAAGGTCTATACGTTTCATTTACGAAAAGATGCTAAATGGTCAGATGGAGATGACGTGAAAGCAAGTGATTTCGTATTTGCTTGGAAGAGGCTGTTAGATCCTAAGACGGGTTCTCCAGCGGCATTTTTAGGTTATTTCATCCAAGGTGGAGAAGAATTTAATACGGGTAAAGGTAGTGCTGATCAAGTAGGGGTAAAAGCGCTAGATGACAAAACCTTTGAAGTTACGCTTAAAAGCCCTCAAGCCTATTTCTTAAGCGTAGTTTCCAATCCAGCGTTCTTCCCAATTAATGAAAAAGTAGCAACAAAAAATCCGAAATGGTTTGCAGAAGCAGATTCGTTTGTTGCTAATGGTCCCTTCAAATTAACTCAATGGAAGCATAACAGTAATCTAGTCATGGAAAGAAACGATCAGTATTGGGACGCTGAAAATGTAAAGCTCGACAAGGTAAAATGGGTAATTGTTGAAAATACAAACACAGAATATCAAATGTATCAAAATGGAGAACTAGATGTTTCTGAAATTCCATCGGATTTAAGTGAAAAGCTGCTGAAAGATGGAGATGTTCATATCGAAGACCAAGCGGGAACTTACTTCTATCGCTTTAACTTAGATAAAGAGCCCTTTCAAAACAAAAATATCCGTAAAGCATTTGCAATGGCTGTAGATCAAGATCAAATTGTTAATTTTGTTACAAAGAATAAAGAAAAACCAGCTCGTGGGTTCGTATCTTATGGATTTAAAGATGCAGATGGAAAGGATTTCCGCAAAACGGGCGGCGACTTATTAAAAACAGATGGCAAAGAAGCAAAAGCACTTCTGAAAAAAGGAATGAAAGAAGAAGGATATAAAAAGCTGCCAGCTATTACGCTAACATACAGTACAGACGATACGCATAAAAAAATAGCAGAAGCACTGCAGCAAATGTTCAAAGAAAATCTAGGCGTAGATGTGAAGCTTGCCAATATGGAATGGAATGTTTTCCAAGAAGAACAAAAAGCGTTAAAGTTTCAGCTGTCACGAAGTTCATTTTTAGCTGATTATGCAGATCCAATTAACTTTTTAGAGAGCTTCCAGACGGGTCATTCAATGAACCGTACAGCTTGGAGCAATAAAGAATATGATGAGTTAATTAAACAAGCTATGAACGAAACGGATAATAAAAAACGTTTTGAGCTTATGTATAAAGCAGAAGGTATTTTATTTGATGAGATGCCGATCATTCCTATCCATTTCTACAACTATGTGTTTTTAATCAAAGATAACGTATCTGGAATTGTTCGTCATCCTGTTGGCTATTTAGATTTGAAGTGGGCAGATAAACAGTAAAGTGGAACTTTTCGTCAGAGGGGATTTCAATTCCCTTCTGACCCAAGTTTCACTTTCTTCATTTCTTTACACAAAAGGAGTGTAACAAATGATAAAACCAAAACCATTACAAAAAGGTGATACAGTAGCTGTTATTGCACCTGCTAGTCCGCCTAATCAGCACAATCTAAAAAAAGGAATAGAATATTTAAGGGAAATAGGATTAAACGTAGTAACAGGCGCGCATTTATATAAAAAAAACGGGTACTTGGCAGGGACTGATGAACAGCGAGCAGCCGATATACATGCGATGTTTGCCAATAAGGAAGTAAAGGCAATTATCTGTGCATGCGGAGGGTACGGGACTGCTAGGCTTGCCTCGCAATTAAACTACGATTTAATTAAGCGAAACCCAAAGGTTTTTTGGGGGTATAGCGATATTACGTTTTTACATACGGCTATTCATCAGCGCACAGGTTTGGTTACCTTTCACGGGCCAATGCTTTCGTCGGATCTCGGAAAAGAAGATGTTCATATAGAGACGAAGCAAGCTTTTTATCAATTATTTTCTCACCGTTCTTTGTGCTATACGGATCAAATTAGTCCGCTCGACACTATTTGTGAAGGAGAAGCAACTGGTCAGCTGATAGGAGGAAATCTTACTTTGCTGGTAAGCACGCTTGGCACTCCATTTGAACTAGATACAAAAAATCGAATTTTATTTATTGAAGATATTGATGAAGAGCCGTATGAAATTGACCGCATGATGACACAGCTGTATATGGCCAATAAACTGCAGGATGCAGCGGGAATTATTATCGGAGATTTTCATAACTGCTATCCTAAAAAACGTAAGGAGTCGCTTTCATTAGAAGAGGCATTAACAAGTTACCTGACTTCTTTAAAAAAGCCTGTTATGAGAGGGTTTCGCATCGGGCATTGCTCTCCTCAAACAGCTGTGGCGATTGGAAGCTATGCCACGATGTCGACTTATGAACGAATGGTGGAATTTGAATCCGGTATTACATTACCAAAAGATAAAGTCGAACGCTGAAGGTTAAACCTGCGGGGAGGATAAATAAGTGATGGATAAAAAAGCGTATTACGTTTGTGTAGCTGTGGCGACTGTTTGGACTTCCTATGACTCTAGCAGAGAAATAGATGACAATGCAATAAGTTTCCCAGTAAAACTGGATAAATGGCTAGAACAATTAACGTATACACGCCGGTTGGAGCTTTGTGAGAAAAATTTAGTTCAAACGCAGCTGTTACTAGGAGAAGAAGTATATGTAACGGAAATGAAAGGTAAATGGGCAAAAATCGTTATTCCTTCTCAGTTTTCTTCTAAAGATGAAAGAGGATATCCCGGGTGGGTTCCTTTCCACCAACTGATTTCTCAAGCCGAATATTTTCCATTGAATAAACCAACGGCAGTGGTATCAGCAACGATTGCGACCCTGCACCTAGCGGAAGAAGCCTTGCAAATTAGTTATCAAACGCAGCTGCCTCTTTTAAAAGAAGATAAAGAATGGCTACAAGTTCAAACGCCGGTTGGCAGTGGGAGAATAAAACGTCAAGATGCTGTTGTAATAGAGGATAGAAACCGTAAAGTAAAAGGAACTGGGGATATGATTATTGCAGCAGGAGAACAGTTTTTGAATCTTCCATATTTATGGGGTGGCATGAGTGCCTGGGGATATGATTGTTCCGGGTTTGCCTATGCTACTCATAAAGCAAACGGATATCTTATTCCAAGAGATGCAACCGATCAAGCAAGGCAAGGAAAAGAAGTAGGGTTAGCCTCTATTCAACCTGGAGATTTGCTGTTTTTCGCTCATGAAAAAGGTGAAGGGGCTATCCACCATGTTGGTATTTATTATGGTAAAGGAAAAATGCTTCATTCACCTAAAACAGGTAAAACCGTTGAACTGATTGAATTAAAAGGAACGCTTTATGAAGAAGAGCTGTGCGCAGCCCGGCGCTATTATTAGGAGGTGGCAGTTATGACAACGAAGCATTTGTTAGAAGTAAAGCAGCTGAGCAAATATTTTCCGATTACGAATAAGCAGGTTTTGAAAGCAGTAGACGGCGTGTCTTTTCATATTTCAAAAGGAGAAACCTTTGGACTTGTTGGTGAATCCGGCTGCGGAAAATCAACTGCCGGGCGAACAATCATTGGATTGTATAACCGTACATCAGGAGAGGTGCTTTATAAAGGGAAAAACGTGCATGAGCTATCAGAGAAAGAAAAATTTGCTTTTCATCGTAATATGCAAATGATTTTTCAAGATCCATATGCTTCACTAAACCCTCGTTCTACCGTGAAGGAGATTATCTCAGAACCAATGGAGGTTCACGGACTTTATTCGAATAAAAAAGAGATGCTGAACCGCGTGTATGAGTTGCTAGAAGATGTCGGGCTAAATCGTGATCATGCCAATCGCTATCCTCATGAATTCAGCGGCGGGCAGCGCCAGCGTATAGGGATTGCAAGAGCTTTAGCACTAAATCCAGAATGCATTATTGCAGACGAACCTATTTCTGCTTTAGATGTGTCTGTACAGGCTCAAGTAGTTAATTTATTAAAAAAACTCCAAAAAGAAAAAGGATTAACTTATTTATTTATTGCACATGACTTGTCGATGGTAAAGCATATAAGCAATCGTATTGGAGTTATGTATTTAGGGCATTTAGTAGAATTAACAACAAGTTCGGAGCTGTATCAAAAACCGCTTCACCCTTACACTCAAGCTCTACTGTCAGCTATTCCTATCCCTGATCCTGACGTTGAGGATAATCGGAAGCGGATTGTTCTTAAAGGAGAATTACCGAGTCCAATTAACCCGCCCTCTGGCTGCGTGTTTAATACGCGCTGTCCTCTTACAGTAGCAGCCTGTAAGACTCAAAAGCCAGAGTGGCAGGAAGTTGAAGACAATCACTTTGTAGCCTGTCACTTATACAATCAAAAGATAATGAGTAACAACTATATTGAAACAGCTGCGACAAAATGATGGAAAGAGCGAGAATGAAAATAGAAGATGCAGTTACTACATGGAAGCGGAGTAATAATGGACTTATACGTATTCATATTGAAGGAAAAGAATCCATACAGATTAATTCTTTTATCCAACAACGAGCAGCAAGTACAATCAAGCTGCTGCTTGCAATAGAAGCGTTTCGTCAAATTGATGAGGGCATCTTGGCTTTAACATCTGTCATTCAAAGAATGGAAAAAAACACGGTTGGTGGAGCAGGTGTACTTAGAGCTCTTCCGCGGTTAACACATATTAAAGTGGAAGAGCTGCTTACCCTTATGATAATTGTTTCTGACAACACAGCTACAAATGAGCTCATTTCTTTAGTAGGATTTGAAAAAATTAACGAATGTGCTAAAAATCTAGGATTAAAGAAAACTGTTTTAAACCGCTATATGATGGACGAAATCGCTGTTGAAAAAGGGATTGATAATTATACGTGTGCCTCTGACGTAGTAAAGTGTTTAAGGGAAATATATGAAGGAAACCTTTTGCAAAAATCTAGTCGCGAAAAAATAATGAGAATGTTAGAAATGCAGCAGTTTCAGCATAAGCTTCCAGCACGTATAGGATCAGCGTTTCAAGCTGCGAATAAGACTGGAGAACTACAGGGAGCAGAACATGATAGTGCTATTCTCATGCGAGGTAACGAAACGTATTATGCCGTTGTTTTGATAGATGGACTAAGTGACAATGAACAGGGAAGGAGATTAATTGCTGATATTGGATACCTTCTGTCATCTAACATCTAAAAATCTTTTGACCATATACTTCAATAAGCGAGATTGGTTTGCTCCCTTTTATTTAATGTCTTCTATCAAAGAAAAACTCACATTTACTAATAATAAATGCTTGTCTTCTCAGATTTTGGCGAGACCGTTGTTTGCTGTGCTGGATTTGTGCTAGTAATAGATAAACATGTTCTTTTTCATGAAATTTTATGAAAAAATAATGATAAATCATTCATCCTATACCAACTTATTCGTATTTTTTATATAATAGAATAATAGTATATATTTTAAACGAATAGTGAATGTCTATGCAAAGCAGCAAGGAGCATGAAATTATTCGATTCATAAATGGTGGTGTATGTATGGCAAACGAACATGTAATGATAGATATTATAAAAGCATTTAAACGCAATTCAACTGAATCCATTGCCATGGATTTAATTAAGGAAGTGCGAGGGACATTTAGTCCATTACCTAAATATATAGCGGATTTAATTGATGAGCTGAGAAAATTAAATTTAAAAGACGAAGTGATCAGTGTAATCTTGTATCAATCTGTATATGTGGCAGATCATCAATTTAATATTAAAGATACCATTACCAATCGTCAGTTTGTAAAAGATACGATTGAAATGGGCAGAAGATGGGTGCATCAGTACGGCCGAATTGAAACAGTAGAAGAAGCAATTCATATTGCAGAGCAAGTGTCTACAAAAGAGGACTTGCCTCATCATTTGCAAACAGCAACAATTGACGAAAAAATTACGCTTGAGGTGCAGCTTGATCATCAAACGTATGAAATGTTAAAAAATATAGCGGTTTATTATGATCATCATTCCTATGAACAGTCAATGACTGTAGCAATTAATCGTTTATATACGCAGCTGCGCGATGCACAATCAAAGAATAGTTAAATGTCAAATCTCACATGTTCCGTGCACCATGTGAGATTTTTTAAGATGTGAAAGAGGCGCAGATGAAAATGTCTTGCTCCATCATTCACCAAAAGGAGGGAGAACATAGATGAGGGTATATTTATCTCCTCTTCAAAAAAAAGATGCTTCTAAAGTTTTTGCATATTGGTCGGATGAAGAGGTTACTAGATATATGAATATTGAGCCCTTTACGACGCTTTATCAAGCGGAAAGCATGATTGCACTTCTCCAAAGTTTGACGAAAGAAGGGAAAGCAACACGCTATGCTATTCGATTAAAGACTTCCGATGAGATCATTGGAACCTGCGGTCTAAACCGTATTGATTATGTTAAAAAGCAAGCAGAGATTGGGTATGATTTAGGCAAACCTTTTTGGAAAAAAGGCCTCATGACAGAAGCGCTCTGCCTTTTGCTAGAAAAAGCTTTTGAAGAGTTTCATATACAAGAAATTGAAGCAAAAGTTGATCCTAATAATAAAGATTCAATTACTCTTTTAAAAAAATTTTCGTTTCAACTAGAAGAGGAGTATGAGTCAGATGATTGTACTTGTTTATACACCGTCAACAAGGAAAAAGTGAGCGCGATATTGTCAGGACGTTCAAAAGGTAAGAAGTAAATCAAGCATAAGTTCT
>Ga0164309_10000039_pt1 | contig 70518 bp, 54 predicted proteins | sample Whisoiple_247_MG_FD_109984 | JGI IMG/M metagenome (GOLD analysis project Ga0164309, IMG submission 109984) | Soil microbial communities amended with fresh organic matter from upstate New York, USA - Whitman soil sample_247_MG | ecosystem: Environmental > Terrestrial > Soil > Unclassified >... | reverse complement strand
GCGGCAACGGGCGGTGCGGCGAACGCCGGCACCGGGGGTAGTTCAGCTGGCAGCGCCGGCGCGTCCGGCTGCTCCGGGCTGACGCAGACACGCAACGCGCGCAGCGGGAAGAGCGCTGGCTTCGCGGGTGACTACACCAAGGATTACTACCCGCTCTATAGCCACGCTTGCACGACGGCGTCGGACTGCGCGGCTGCGTGTGTGACCGCGGGCGGCACGCAAGCATCGTGCGCTGCCTCTGAGTGTGTCGACAGCACGACGGATTATTGCCTACCGCCGACGTATTGGGTCGACTTCGATCAGTTGCTGACCGAAGGCAACACCCAAGAGTCTTCGACCTGGATCATCATGGTCAACAACCCGTATCGCGATCAGCTGCTCGCCAGCAATTTTCAATTCGAGATCCCGAGCGGCGCCAAGATCCTCGGTATCAGCTTTTCGATCAATGAGGCCGCCGGCTCAGCGGACATGATCGCCGACTACAGCGTTCGCGCCCTGGCAAACGGCGCGGCCGTGGGCCTCGATCGCGGACACACCAAAGCCTGGACGACCGACTTTCATCCGGAAATCTACGGCGGCGCGGCTGACCTCTGGGGCGCCACGTGGACGCCCGAGATCGTGAACGCCGCGGGCTTCGGCATTGGGCTCACGCCGCTGTACCTGGACAGCGCAGGAAACGAGCGCGCGTACGTCGACTTCATCCGCGCGACCGTGACTTACGACGTCTGCAAATAGCCAGCTCTGAGTTCAGAGCGGCCGCGACATGGGGAGCTCGCCGTAGTGCGAGGTGCGTTTTGGTACCTGCGAGCGCCCCCACCCTCCAGCCGCCGTTGCGCGCCCGTTCGGCGGTGCCTTTCAACAGCGTTCCTTACGCGCCGTGGCACTTCTTGTACTTTTTGCCGCTGCCACATGGGCAAGGGTCATTGCGACTGACCTTCGAGAATCGTGAATCACTGTTGCTGCTGGGTGCTGGTGGGCGCTCGGAAGCGTTCGATGGATCGGCTCGTTCACGTTGCTGAGCCAGGAACGCAACGGCATCCGTTTCGCGTCCCGTGTCGATCAGCAAGCTCGCAATGCGCAGCGAGACCTCACTGCGCTCGCCGGCCGTGTTTGCGAGCGCGAGGGCGCGTCGATAGTAAGCTTCGGCGGCGTCGGCTTCGTCGAGTTCGCGGTAGACGTCGCCGGCACGAAACTCGGCGATGAAGGGCTTGCGAGCGGTTTCGAGGTTGGTCGCCACGAGTTCAAGCGCGCGTTGTCGCTCGCCTGCTTGGGCGTAGGCGTGGGCAATTTGACCGTTCATGTCGTCGGGCGCGACGAACTTCAATGCTTCGGCCACGCGCACGGCGAGCGCGGTTTCTCCTGCCGCGCCGAGTCGGTTGGGAACATCGAGAATGGCACCCAAAAGCTCGAACTGTCGATCCAGCTCGGAAAGAGCCGCTAGGTTGCGGTTGGCTGCGAGCGCGAGTTGGAGCGTGGCGTCGCCAAGTCGGCGTAACGATGCCCGGACTTCTTCGATTGCTGCGTCCTCCCCCAAGTCGTCGAGCGATTGCAGCTGTTCGATCACGACTGCTGCGAGCTGTGCCCGCTGCGCAGCGGGTGTGTCACTCGAAGGTCGAGGCGTGCGAGCGGGCATGGCCCGAGCCTAGCCCGCACTCGCCTGCTTGGCCGGCGAAGGGTGCCCCCGCTGCTCATGCCACCGATTCCGGTATTTGCGTCCCCGCCGACTCCGTTGCTGGAGCCGCCGCTGGCACCCGGACTACCGCCGGCCGACGTTCCGGCGTGTGCCGAGCCGCTTGCCGCGCTGCTCGATAGGGCGCCTCCGACGCCCTTGCTAGCGCTGGGGCTTGGGTCGCTCGAGCAGCCGAGACCGGCTCCCGCCAGGATGGCAAGCGCGCTCGCCAGCGCGCAGCCCCGCAGAAATCCTGCGACTAGCCGTATTCTTGGTCGACTTGAGCATGTTTGGCTACCTTGGAGTCCCGGCAACCACCTTGCGTGATCAGCGCGACCATGCATTCTGTGCGCGTCGGAAATTTCGGCTGCACCTGCCGAGCACCCACACTCGAATGCTGCTGAATTCGGACGGTGCCGGCCTACCACGCGCGACGAAAGCGTGCGAGCGCTTCACACGACAATGACGGCGATGACAGCGATGACGGGGACGCGACTGACATCTCGATGCGCGCGACACTCAAAACTTGAACGAGTGCAGGCCTCTCGAGCTACTGCTAGATTGAGGGGCTTTACTTCGCGAGCGCAGACACGCTAGTGCGCGCAAGGAACACGGCGTGACTTACGGAACGGCACGACAAGCAACGAGAGCAGCCAAGGCTGCAGCGGTGATTCTCACGGCAGTGAGCTGTAGCGTCTACGACGCTTCTCTGCTCGGCAGCGGACCTGCGGACGGGGGACACGGCGGCACGAGTGCCACTGCGGGCCATGCGGGCATTGGTGGCGAGGGCGACGCTGCTGGTCAAGGCGGTCGCGGAGCGCCCAAGGGTGGCTCGAGCGGCGCGACCATCGGCGACGCGGGGATGATGGACACGGCTGGCGTGGTCGAGACCGGAGGCGATGGTCCCGAGGGAGGCACCGGTGGAACTCTGAGCACCGCGGGTAGCGGTGGCACCGCCGGCAGCGCCACGGGCGGCGAGAGCACTGCGGGTAGCGGTGGCACCGCCGGGCCAGGCGGCGGCAGCGGCGGCAGCGGCGGCACCAGCGCGGGCGCCGGTGGCACTGCGCCGGTGACGGCGACGGGTTGTGCCAAGCTTTCGGTGCCCATCGACGACGCGATGGATCGCGCGCACTTCGTGCTTTCGTTCTCTACGGCTATCAATATGAGCGACGCCACGACGAGCGCTATCAGCATGCGCATCTACGTAAAAGACGGCGTGGCAGGCACGATTTTCAACTACGTGCAGGACTCGCAATACCGCTTCTTTGGCGTAACGACCGCCAACCGTCCACCGCTCAACAGCAGCGTGGGTTGGCAGACGCTCAACTTCCCCGTTGGCTCACAACCGGATGGAGGTTCTGCGGGAGCAGGTGGTTCCTCGCCAGCGACCAACATCGCCAAGACGGATGTTCGGCGCGTCGGTATCGAGATCAACGCCGCGCCCGCGACCGCGGGTTGGACGAATCCGACCATCGTGTACGTCGATTCGATCACGGTGACGACCATTCCCACGGCGCCCGCACAGAACTTCACCTTCGACACGACGAGCACCGTCAACGCGAGCACGACGTTGACCACGGACCAGGCGAACGGCATCTTGTGGCTGAACTCCGGTACCAATGACACGAAGGCGACCGGCGTCACGCTCACTTGGGTAGCGAGCTGCCCCTAAGCGCGGCGCATGACTGACGCGCTGCGCTTGGTCGTCTACGATGCGACTCAGACGTCGCGTCGTCCGCGAGCGCTGGGCTACAGCTGGCAATACGGCTGCCACCTATATCGCGCGCTCGGTCGTGTGGACGCTGCGTTTGGCGCGCGCAGCTTTGCGGAGGCATTCGCCTGGCTCAACGAATACCAGCCCACGCGCGCAATTGGCGAGCTTCAGTTTTGGGGGCACGGCAAGTGGGGGCGCGTGTTCATCGATCGCGAACCGCTCGATCGCGACGTGCTTCGTGCTTCACACGCGCATCATTCGGCATTCAACGCGTTCCGTGCGCGGCTGAGCTCGGACGCGCTGCTCTGGTTCCGAACCTGCGAGACGCTCGGCGCTCAGCCCGGGCGAGACTTTGCTGCCGCATTGGGCGATGCCACGGGCGCGCGGGTCGCTGGGCACACGTTCGTCATCGGCTTCTACCAAAGCGGCCTGCACTGCTTGCGCCCGGGTGCGGCTCCGCATTGGTCCGACAGTGAGGGCCTCGCGCGTGGCAGCGCGGCTCAGCCGGAACTCGCGTTGAGCTCTGCACCCAACGCGCCGAACACCATCACCTGTCTGACGGGGCGAATCCCGGACGGCTATTGAGCGCTATTGCGGTGTGCCCGCGACGTCGAGCTCGGCAACGGCGGTGTATGCTTTGCCGTTCACCTCATCGAGCGCGACGAAGCGAATGTATCGTCCAGATTTGGCGGTAAACGTGACCGTGGTCGCCGCTTTGCCGGTACCGAAGCTACCGGTCTTTACGGCGCTGCCCCAGTTGGTCTTGTCGGCGCTGACGTAGAACTCGTAGTCCTTGACCATGCCGTTTTGGTTGTCGTCTTGGCGCGGCGTGTAGCGCATGCCCGTGAGCGAGTAATTGCCTCCCAGATCGATCACGATTTCGTGCGGCGGGGCGGGCTTGTTGTTCTGATACTCGGTGTGCCAAAACGTAGACGTCGAATCGTCGAAGGCGTTCGCGGCCTGGCCGTCTTCGGCGGTGGTTTCCTCACTGTCGGCGGAAACCAACGACCAGCCCGCGTGCGAGACGAAGCCGCTGTTGTCGTTGCCGCCGCTACCGCTGGCGCTCCATTCACCTGTCGTGACGTTGAGCTGCCAACTGTCGTGGAAATCCATCGCCAGCTTGGTGTCGCCGGTGATCTTGATGGGCAGCCAGATGTACTTGGAGCTCTTCAAGTCCGGATCTTGCCAGCGATCGCCCGCGTAGATGTAGGTCGTGGTCTTGGTGCCCTGCACGGGAATGATGAACGCTGTCTGCGTGTCGAAACCAGTAGAATCGCCGACGTTGGCGAGCGCGCTCCACGGACCTTGAAGCGAGGTTGCGGTGGAGTACTTTTGCTGGTTCGGGTCCCAATTCGTCGCCGCTGAATTGACGATGAAGTAGTGACCCTTGGCCTTCATGATCGCCGGAGCTTCACGATAGCTGCCGGGCCAAAGCGTCGAGATCTGCGACTTCATGTTGGTGTAGTCGTCAGTCAGATCGTACAGCGAGAGATCCTTGTTCTCGTTCGAAGCCGACAGAAAATAGGCTTTGCCGTCCTCGTCCTTGAACAAGGTGTCGTCGCGCGACATGCGATCGTTGGGTCGGAAATGGCGCACCTGAGTGTACGCGCCGTCGACCGTGTCACTCGTGAACACACCGGCTTCGGCCGTCGCGTAGTTCTGCCCCTCCCAGTGCAGCCACATCACGTACTTCTTGGTGGTCTCGTTGTAGATCACCTTGGGGCGTTCGATGATGCGGTCCGAGGCGGCCAGGTCGGTCGAGGTTTGCTTGGTGATGATCGCGCGCTTGAACTCCCAGTGCGACAGATCCTTCGAGGAGTAGCAATTGACGGCCTTGAAGCCGCCCGAGTTGCCCGACTTGTCTTCACCGATCCAGTACCACGTGTCGCCGACGCGGATCACGCCCGCGCCGTGCGCCTCGATGCGGTTGCCGGCCGTGTCATTCCAAAAGCCACCGTTCTTGATGGTGACGATGACGTCTGAACCGTTGCCCGAGGTTGTCGGCGCGCCCGCCGTGCCAACGCTCGAGCCGCCTGTGCCGGAGCCGCCAGAGCTCGAGTTGTTCGAACCGCCGTGAGCGGTGCCGCCGGCACTCGTCGAACCTCCGTTGGAGTTCGAGGTGCCGGCGTTGCTCGAAGTGCCGCCGTTCGTCGAGGGGCCCGAACCTGCGCTGCTGCCATTCGAGCCGCCGTCGCTGCTTGTGCCCGTGCCGGCGCTCGCCGTGTGCGTCGCGCCCGCGCTCCCGCCGTTCGCGTCAGCGTGCTGTCCGCAGCCGAGCAGTGCCGCACCGAGAAAACAAAGGCTCGAGACGGCGATCTTGTTCATGGTCCCTCGACCGAGGTTATCGTTTCAGGCCGGAGTTCTTGGTGATGGCGTCCGGACAGGTGACTTCTTTATAGAGCACGGCCGGATTGTCCGGTGCGCCGAACCAACCCGTAAACCACTCACAGCCCGTGCGCAACTCGGCCTTGTCTGCGAATACGCTGTCACACTTGGCCTTGGCGCAAGCCTTGGACTTCTCGTAGTCGAAGTTGTTGGATTTCTGGCAGGCCAAAAAGAAACCGCCGTACTGCTCGCCCAGATCTTTGGTGCCCCACTGTTTGGAGCAGGCGTCCAGAGCGCCGACACCGCCACCCGGCACGAGCAGATCGAACTGATTGCCGTCGACCCCGCCGTTGTTGATGGCTTGCACGATCATCGTCTTGCCGAGCAGTGCTTTCGAGCCGGCGTCCACGGTGCTGTTGTGTGAGCCGCCCGTGAACTGCAGCTGATAGCACTTGCCGCAGAAGTCACTGCCCTTGTTCACGGCTGCGTATCCGTAAGACAACGTATCGCTCACTGCCCACGGCTCCATCGCGTGACACATGTACGCGGTACCACCGCTCTCGCACGCGTTCTTCGCCTTGGTGTCACTCAGCGGTTGATCGTCGACGGTGCAGCTCGCGATCGGCGTGCGCCCGCCGACGTTCTGCGGCCAACCACACGCGGGCTTGCAGCAATCCCAATAGCGCGTTGCCCAACCCATCGAGCCGTCCGTCAACTTGGGCGGGTCCGCGACTGAACCCGAGCCGCCCGTGCTCATGCTCATACCGCCCGAGCCACCTTTGCCACCCGCGCCGCCTTTGCCGCTGGTACCACCGGCGTTGCTCATGCCGCCTTTACCGCTATTCGAGCCGCCGCTACCGGTGAAGCTTCCACCTTGCGCGCTGCCGCCGGTGCCTACGAAGCCGCTGCCACCACTTCCGCCGTTCATCACGCTCGAGCCCGAGCCACCAGTGCCAACGGGGAAACCATTCGAGCCCGCGACGCTCACTGCAGATCCCGCTGCTCCCGGGTTCGACGAACTGCCGGCGTGTGCGGCGCTATGCCCAGCGCTGCCCAGAGTGTCAGGGGTGAACGTCGTATCGCTAGGGGAGCTGCACGAAAACAGCGCGCTCACCATCCCAGTCAAACCCATGCCAGCAACGCAAAACCGGATGATTCGAGATTTCTTCAAAGTACACTCGGGGTATCATCGACGGCATGGTCGTGCGAGTCGGATCTGCGCGTGTAATTTTCTAGACGTGCGTAGCAAATGCCGACGGCGCGAGTGCTGAGCGCGCGTTGCCTGCTCTTCGAAGTAGATGGTTACTAAGCCGCCTAGTTGGTAAAGCTTCTCGTCCTAAGCTCTCACGAACGCGCAACCGTCTCGTAAGACCGAAAGCAAAACCATGTCGCATCGAGTTTGCTCGGCCGTCTCGCTCACGCTGGTCTCGCTTGCACACGCAATCGGCATCGTTGCTTGTGGCAGCACGCCGAGCAACGGCGGCAGTGCAGGTGCCTCGAGCAACGGCGGCAATAGCGCGCAACCCGCGGTTGGTGGGTCGGCAGGCAACAGCGCTGCGCTTGCGGGTGGCAGTGCTGCCGTCGCACAAGCCGGCTCCGCGGGCGCGCCGAACGCGAGTGGCGAACCACCGAGCTGTGCACCCGGTGGCCAGGGCATGAATACGTGCGGCGCGAACGGTACGGAGAGCTGCTGCACGAGTCTGCTCGTTGCTGCTGGCACGTTCAGTCGCACCTATACGAACAACGGCAGCGGCGCTTCGGGCAAAGCGGATCCGGCGACCGTGAGCGCCTTTCGCCTCGACAAGTATGAAGCAACGGTTGGTCGCATCCGACAGTTCGTGAACTACCTCGCCGCGGGTGGCGCGTTGCCCGCAGCGGGCAGCGGCAAGCACAGCCATCTGAATGCGGGTAAGGGACTCGCAGATCCCAACAAATCAGGCAGCTTCGAACCCGGTTGGGACACCAGCTGGAACAGCAACATTCCTACCGGCGCCAACGCTGTCGCCACCTGGACCAAGAATCTCGCCTGCAGCACGGGCACGTACGGCACTTGGTCGGCGAGCGCAGGCAACAACGAGACACTGCCCATCACTTGTTTGGATTGGTACGAGGCTCACGCATTCTGCATTTGGGACGGTGGATTTCTGCCGAGCGAAACCGAATGGAGATACGCCTCCGCGGGCGGCGACGAACAGCGCATGTACCCCTGGGGCTCGACCGCTCCGGGTACGGATAGCAAGTATGCGATGTACGACTGCTACTATCCGACGGGCAAAGCCGGCAATTGCACGAGCTTGTCGAACGTCGCCAAAGTCGGAACCACGACGCTCGGGCTAGGCCGTTGGGGCCAGCTCGATCTCTCGGGCAGCGTTTGGGAATGGAACCTGGATGTGTACTCGGCCAAGTACGTGAGTCCGTGCACCGATTGCGTGAACCTCAGCGGCGGCACGGATCGCGTTCTGCCCGGCGGAGGTTTTCACACGAGCTTGATGCCGTACATGCTCTCGTCCAATCGCACCTCGCTCAACTACGCCACGACTTATCGGGGTGACTACGGCGTCGGGGTGCGCTGTGCGCGCGCACCCCAGGGCTCTTGAACAAAACGCGCTGCGAGCCGCGCACCCGACTCAGTGCCCGGCGCTGGCGGCCTTTTGCGCGACCTTTTGCAGGAAGCGCTCAGTCTGAATCAGCACACGCTGATGCGTGCCTTCGCCAATCGACTCCACGCCGTCGTGAGCACTGACGCGAAACGACAGCTTGCGACCCTCGACGGCCACCACTTCGACCTGTACCTTTACGGTCAAACCGGGTGGAGTCGCGGCCACGTGCGACACGCGGATGTCGACGCCGACCGATTGTTCACCGGGGTCCAGATGCGGCTGCATCGCCTCCATGCACGCCCACTCGAACAGCCCGACCAAAAATGCCGTTGCGAACACGGGCGGCATGGTCTGAAACAACGGCGACTCCGGATAGACGTGCGGCACCGTCTTCTGTTCCGGCACTCGATAGCTGAACTCGAAGGTCAGTCCCGGGCTAAACGCTGGCTTCATGCCTCACTCCTCGCGCAGTCTTTCTGCATTGGCAAGGGTCTGCACCGCAGTTAGGGGCTCATTTTTGGCGCTTTCCGGGATCTTTTCGCGCCGCCATCGATTCGGTCATAAGCTTCAGCGATGTCCATTGATGACGAGAAAGATTTGGCGGCGCTCAAGCGGGTCGGCGCCGCTGTCGCGGATGCGCGCGACACGATGGCTTCACAGGTTGCGCCGGGGGTAACGACCGCGGAGCTCGACGAAGTCGGGCGTGACGTACTTCGTCGCCACGGTGCGCGTTCGGCACCTCAAGTTGCTTACGGATTCCCGGGGGTGACCTGCATCAGCGTCAATGACGAGCTGGCTCACGGCATCCCTTCGAAGCGCGTACTGCGCGAAGGGGATTTGATAAATATCGACGTGTCTGCCGAACTCGACGGCTATTGGGCGGACAGCGGCGCGAGCTTCCCCGTTGGCCGAGTGTCGACGCGCGCGCGCTCTCTCCTGTACAGCACGCGCGCCGCCTTGAACGACGCGATCGCCGAGGTGCGCGCGGGTGCCCCGATGCGCAACATTGGGCGCGCGGTCGAGCGCCGAGCCAAGCGCAGCGGCTTTCGCGTGGTGCGAAATCTGTGCGGTCACGGTGTCGGTCGCCACATCCACGAGGAACCGCAGGTGCCCAACATTTACGAGCGCGATAACCCGCTCGTTTTGCACGAGGGCCTGGTGATGACCATCGAGCCCTTCCTCACCACCAGCGCGACCTACACCATCGAAAGCGACGACGGCTGGACGCTGCGCACCCCGGACGGCAGCATTGGCGCGCAGTTCGAACACACCATGGTCGTCACCAACGGCGCGCCCATCATCATTACTTGATGTGCCGACGCCGCGGGCCAGCCGATTTCGGCTTGGCCCGCGCTGCGAGCTCGGCTCACTGCATTGCTTCTTGCAGCACGCTCGCGTCGATGAGCTTGGCGAGGTCCGCACGGCCACGCGCGGTGCGATTGTTTTGCTTCGCGTGCCACACTTCTTCGGTCACGAGCTGGTCGAGTAGGTCCGGGACCAACGTACCGGCGTAGCGCTCGTACTTGAAGGACTCCACGAGTACGGCTTGGCTCACGCCAGTGGGACCGGTCATCAGCGGATAGACGACCGTGGGATCGTTGCGGATCTGTTCGGACGCGGTGATGAGCGAGCGAACGAAGCCGACGATGGTTCGGCGCTTGGTTGGATCGGCCAAGCTCTCCGCGGTGGCGTGCAGGTCGAAGAGTTCCCGATAGACCTCGTGCCCTTGATCGTCCTTTTGGAACTCGACGCGATCCGAGGCGCTGATGCCGGAGGCGTACTGCGCCATGTTGGGTTCCCAGAACGCCGCTGCCTGCCCTCCCGAGTTCGCCGACGGGGTCGAGCCGGTTTTCACGTCACTCTCCGTTAGGTTCACGAGGCCGAGCATTTGGTGCAAGAAGTAAGCAGACGAGGTGCCGCTGCTGTAGTCGACCGTTTTGCCTTTCAAATCGGCGAGCGTGGTGATGCCCGCAGACTTCTTGGCCACGATTCGATAAAGGCCCTCACACACGGTGAAGATGATGCGAAGGTTCGTGTGCTGCACCGAAGAGCGCAGAGCCTGCGTCTCCGCGTTGGTCGCGACGAGCGGCGCGTTGCTGCCAAACAGCGCGTCGACACCGCCGCTCGAGATGTTTACTTTGGCTGGGTAAATTCCGTTCGCTGCGAGTCGCACGGGTGCAAGTTCGACGGCCGTGGTGAGACCGGCCAAGCTGATGGCGGGATACGGTCCGGTGTCTGCCCCTGCTTTGCCGCCGTTCGCTGCTCCGCCATGTGCGCTGCCTCCGTTTGCGGTTCCGCCGCTCGCCGCGCCGCCTGTTGCTGCGCCACCCGTTCCGACATTGGCTGCTCCAGCGTTGGCTGCGCCGGCAGCTGCAGTTGCTGAGCCGCCGTCGCTGCTGCCGCCGCTGGGGGCGGCGCCGCCAGCCGCAGCTGCAGAGCCGCCGTTGCTGAGCGTGCTGCTCGAACCAGCGCTGCTCCCTCCGTGACCGACAATCGGGCTGCCGCCCGCGCTGTTCGGATTGCTCCCTCCGCTACCGTTGTCGGAGTTGTCCGAGCTGCCGCAGGCAACGGCGCTCGCGACGACTACGCAACACACAAAGCACACCCCACGCGACGGAATTCGTTCGCCAAATTTCGATATCATTGCCAAGTCTCGCTGTTACGAAAACTGCGCAGATCGCTGACCGAGCAGTTGCAACATCAACCTTCGGTGTTGTGTGTGTTACGTCCGATCACTCGCACAGGCAAGCACTCACGACATCGATTGTTCGCAGTTCGCGCAGCGAGCGATCGAACACCAAGCGTAGAAGATTTGCGCTGAATCGCTTTCGAGGACGTGGCTTTTTGCACCGCGCGTAGCGTGAGCGCGCATCCCGGTATGCAATTGCAATCGGGTCTGTTGCGACTAGGAACTTGGATGCGCTCGCTCGATATCGATTGTTTAAACTCGGACTTAATCTCCGCGTGCGCGCGTCGAGCGGCGCGTTCGCTCGAAACGGCTGTCGACCGCGGGCGCTCGCCGCGATCCAGCCTCGGGCAGCTTCAGCAAAAAATGCTGCTGTCAAGAGCCGTGGATACCGTACGCGAGTGCTTGGCCATTCGGCGCTGCTTGTTCTTCCAGAACTGGCGCCGCCGCGTCGGTTGCGAGGGGCATGGCAAACTTGTCGCCCCCCTTTAGACTTGGATCGCTACTAATATGCCCTGCCCCTTGCTGAGCGAGACATGACGATCGAGCTGCTGATCGAGGCCATCGTGCGCCAAACCACGATCTTGATCGCGCAACTGGCAACGTCTGGGGGGACGCGAGCTCCGCTGGCCCAGGTCGCCAATCAGGTCTTTTTGGATTTGGTGAATGAGCTGGAACGTCAGGGGGTCGGTCGCAAGGTCAGCGCAGACATGTTCGGTTTGGGGCTTCGCACGTATCAGCGTAAAATTCAGCGCTACCTGGAGAGCTCGACGGACCGCGGCCGCTCGCTCTGGGTGGCAGTGCTCGACTACGTGCAGCAGGCCGAGAGCGTCACGCGCGCCCAGGTGCTGGTGCAGTTCGCCAGTGATGACGAGAGTCAGGTTCGTGGCGTGCTGCATGATTTGTGTGAGAGCGGTTTGCTCACCGTGACCGGTTCCGGGAACCGGTTGAGCTACCGCGTGACGCCAGAGGACGCGCTGGTTCGGCTCCGCCAAGCGCACTCGAATGATGGGCTCGACGAACTGTTGTGGGCGCTGATTTATCGTGAAGGTCCGTGCACGCTCGCCGAACTGCAAAAGACGCAGGTCGACGCCAACGCGCTCGGCCCCGCGTTGGCCAGGCTCTTGGAAATGGGACGCGTGGAACAGGCGACGCCCGACGGTCCGTACACCGCGCGGACCTTGGTGCTCCCGCTCGGCTCGGCCGTCGGTTGGGAGGCCGCGGTGTTCGACCATTTCAAAGCAGTGGTGAACACCGTGACGAGCCGCCTGCGGATCGATCGCAATCGTCCCGCCCTTGCCGATCGCGTTGGCGGTAGCACTTACACACTCGAGGTCTGGCCTGGGCACCCGCACGAGGCGGAAGCGTTCGACACCCTGCGTTCGCTCCGTTCACAGCTCGGTGCGTTGCGCGACAAGATAGAGCGCTACAACGAAGGCCACCCAGCGCCCGAAAGGCACACCCAAGTTTCGATGTACGTGGGGCAATGCTCGATTGAACGCGGTGAGGATGATGCGGATGAATCTTGAATGGATCCTGCGCCGGGTTCGCACCCTGATACCGCTGCTGGCCGCCCTGTGCCTGGTATTTTCGTGCAGCACGCCTGAGACCTCGCAGGAAGGGGGCAGTGAAACGCATTTCCTCACCAGCTGCGAGGGGCCGTGCGCGGATGGCATGCAGTGCATCTGCGGCGTGTGCACCCGAGCCTGCACGCGCCAAAGCGATTGCGCAGCTTGGCCCGAGGTGGCGAGCTGTCTGCCGCTCGGGCCGCGCGTCGCCGAGCAGCGCTGCCCAGCCGTTGAATTGGGCGCAATGTGTGACGTGCCCTGTCTCACGGACGTGGACTGCAGCAAGCTCACATCGGCTCGCTATTGTGACGAGGGCTATTGCCGTCAGTTCAGCCGGAACAGCGAGCCGCCCGCAGTGTCTTGCATGTCCTCGAATGTGGGGCCGTCCGACGTTTTGATCTTGGGCGACGTCCTGATCGAACTCAGTATCTTCACGTCGCAATTGGAGAAAGCGGCGGTGACAGCTGGCGTCTTGGGCTCTGGCGAGCACTTCCGCAACGATGCGATGGCGGTGAGTTCATTGTTCGCCGCGGGCTCGCACAGCTACGACAGTCAGTACAGCAATGCCCTAGCGGACGGTCCCGCGCGTGTCGTTGTCATGGACGGTGGCGCGACGGATGTGCTTACCGGTCAATGCGCGGGCATGTTGACGCCTGATTGCCCCGCGGCGCAGGCGGCCCTCACCGGCGCTGAGCAGCTGTTCGCTCGCTTTGCCAGGGACGGCGTCGAGCACGTCGTCTACTTCTTTTACGGTGACCCAGTGGGCAATCCGACCCTCAAGGATGGACTCGATCTGCTGCGCCCATTGCTGCAGAACGCCTGCGGCCGCAGCGCGGTGCCGTGTCATTGGTTAGACTTACGACCGGTGTTTGCCGGGCACCCAGAGTACGTTGGCACGGACGGCTTGGTCTTCACCGACGCCGGCGCAACCGCCGCCGCCGCCGCCACGTTCGCCTTCATGCAAAAGCAGTGTGTCGCAAACTAACGCGAATCCACACATCAATCCGAGAGTGGGGCGCCCACACGCCAGCATCGCACCTCGAAGCAGCGCACTATACCCGCGATGAGAGAGAGGACGAACCGCCAAGCCGCCAAGCCGCCAACTCCTCTCGACGCCCCGGAGCCCCTAGTACCCACCGATGCTCACGATGAATTTGGGGGCCACGAAACACGTCGTGCCGAGTCGAGCGTTCGACTAGGCACGCTTGACCCAGTGAACCCCACTTTCCTCTTGGCGCTCTCGCTTGGCGTCTTGGCGTCTTGGCGGTTCAATCCTAGGGAGTCGTTGTGAGGTTCAATCGCGTGTTTGATCCGAGTGTTCGCGGTGCAGCGCGACTGCGTCGGGAACGACGACGTGCTGTGAGGTGCGCTGCTGGAGCGTGGGCGCCCAACCATAACGAGCGAAGTGCATCACTTCGGCACTCACCCAGCGTTCGGTCACCCTGGGTGGGTCGAGTCGGCGTCAGTGCAGGTAGGGTTTGATGGCCGCGTACCATTTGTCGCCCATGCGGGGGTAGCCTTTGGCGTCGGTGGGGTGCACGCCGTCGGTGAGTTCCGCAGTTGGGAAGTCCTTGAATTGATCGACGAAGATGACGTGTTTGCCGGCGGTGGCCTTCTTTTGGACCAAGGCGGGGATGCCGGCGTTGTACTTGTCGACCGCGGAGGTTGAGCTGGGGAGCGGGATGATCGACGCGACCGCGAGCAATGAGTTGGGTGCGGCTGCGACGAGATCGTCGATGATCTTTTCCAAGTCGGCTGCTGCGTTCGCTTGGCTCACGTTGTTGGTGCCAATGTGCAGCAAGATGATGTTGGGCATGTCTTTGAGCGCGGTGCCCTTCACGTGTTGCGAGTCGAGGTTCGCAGTCGTGATGCCTGGGTAGCCCTCGTTGCCCTTGGGGAACGTTTTGCCCGCGACCATGGCGGGGCCATTCGACTGGCTGCCGACGAAGGTGATGTGCAAGTTGTCGCCCACGGCTTTGGTGAACAGTTCGACGCGGTAGCCGCCCATGTTGGTGGGTGTGCCGAAGGTGATCGAATCGCCGAGCGGGAGCACTTTGCAATCACCAGTCGCTGGACAAGGGTCGAAGTTGCCCGAGCCGCCGCTCGTCGCACCGCCAGAGCTCGTTCCCCCGCTCGTGGACGAGCCACCAGTGCCCACGGTTGCGCCGCCCGATCCGCCCTTGTTCGACGAGCCTCCACTCGAGCTGCCGCCGGTTGCGGGAGAGCCCCCTGCACCAGTGCTCATTCCGCCGCTATTCGAGCCCCCGCTATTGAAGCCGCCGCTATTGAAGCCCCCCGAGGCGCTGCTGCTGCCGCCCACGGTTGCGCTGCCGCCGACCGAGCTGGCGTGTCCGCCCGTGCCGGTGGGGCTGCTACCGCCCGACGAGGTGTTGTTGTCGCTCGCGTCGCTGCTGCAGGCGAGGTTTGCACAAAGGGCAAGGGCCCCGAGCAGCCACAAACACCGCGTTGCACCGATGGTCCCGAATTGCATGCGAGCGACGATACAGAACCGAGCATGCCTCGCGATAACGACATCGCTGTCGCCCGGCTTCTTCTGAAATGTTCGGCTGTGTCTGCATCTCATCACCGAACTTGGCGAGCGGGCGATGCTGGCGATGCCCTGCATCTCGAGCGCTGTGCGGCAAAACGCGCAGCTCGAGCCACAGAATTCTGCAACGCAGATTGAATGTTGCGAAAATGGTCATCGGAAGTGCGACCGATATCGAACTCGAGCGAGCCTTCGAGCATTGGATTCGTTGCCAGAGCGCGCGTTGCGGAGGCATGAAAAATGGGACAAGGATCTTTCTCAATGACTCGATCTCGAGAAGCTACGCTCATCGGTCTTGCGTTTTTCTTTGCGGCTTGCAGCTCGTCGACGCCGAGCGGGCAGAACGCAGGGCAAGGCGGTTCTAGTGCCGTTACGGCTCACACCGCGGGCACGAGTGCCAGCAACACGGCGGGGACGGGCACGAGTTCGGGTAACACGGCGGGGAGCAGCCCTGTTGGCAACAGCGCCGGCACTGGCTCTGGTGATGTCGCGGGTAGCGGCAACACCAGTGGTGGCAGCACAGGCACGAACGGAAGCGGTGGTAGCGGCAATAGCACTCCGACCGCTGGAACTTCCGCCGGTGGTAGCGCGTCCGCGGGCATGAGTGGTCAAGCGGGTGGGTCTTCTGCGGCGGGCGGTGGGTCGGTCATCGTCACCCTGCCAGACGTGGTCACTTCGTCGGATGGTGCGTTCTGGAAAACAGGGACGCTCACGCCAGCAATGAGCGGAACCGCTGACGTGACGGCTGACGACACCGCGCTCAAACAGCGCTGGGACGGCTTTGGTGGAACGTTCAACGAGGCGGGGTGGGATGCGCTCTCCGTGCTCTCCGCTGCCGACAAGGCGCTCGCGATCTCGCTGCTATTCGACGCGGCCAACGGCGCAAACTTCGCCTATGGGCGCCTGCCGATCGGCGCGAGCGACTACGCCTTGGCCCGCTACACGCTGGACGACACGGCCAACGACTACACGATGGCAAGCTTCTCGATTGCGCAAGACAAGAAGCTCTTGATTCCGTACATCAAGGCAGCGGTCGCAGTGAAACCGGGCATCCATCTTTGGGCGAGCCCGTGGACGCCGCCGGGCTGGATGAAGGACAACAACAGCACCGACGACGGGAAGATGAAGGATGACGACAAGACCCTGAACGCGTTCGCGCTCTATCTCGAAAAGTTCGTGCAAGCGTATGCCGGCGAGGGACTCAAGATCGAAGCCGTTCACCCGCAGAACGAGCCCGGCTACGTCAATCCGTATCCGAGTTGCTCGTGGACGGGCGCGCTCTACATCAAGTTCATTCGGGACTACCTCGGGCCACTCTTCGAGAAGGACAAAGTCCCCGCAGAGATCTGGTGTGGAACCATGTCAGCTCCGGGTGACGGTACGATTGCCACGGACCTCGCGAACGACGCGAAGGCGATGGCTTACGTCAAAGGCTTCGGACTGCAGTGGAACACGAAGGGCACCATTTCGTCCTTGAAGTCGAAGAACGTGCCCATCATGCAAACCGAGCACAAGTGCGGCAACTACAACTTCGCGACCGATTACTGGTCGCAGAGCAGCTACGACGCCAACAAGCCGCAAAACGATTACGCCTACGGCATCGAGAGCTGGAAGAACATCAAGGACTGGATCGTCGCTGGGGTGAACTCCTACAGCGCGTGGAACATGGTGCTCGATACGAGCGGCGCGAACTTGAACGCCAGCAAGCCATGGCACCAAGACGCGCTATTGACGGTGGACCGCTCGGCCAAGAAGCTGACCGCGACTCCTGCGTATTACGTGTTCCGGCACCTTTCGCAGTTCGTCACTCCGAAGGCGACGGTGATTGGCACGAGTGGCGGTGACGCGTTGGCCTTCAAGAATCCCGACGGCACCCTCGTGGTCGTGATGTACAACTCGGGGGCGGCCAAGAAGGCAACCGTGTCGCTGGGCGGGACCAAGTTTCAATTCGACATGCCGGGTAACGGCTGGGCCACGGTTCACCACGCGAAGTGAAGCGACTGGGCGAGTCGCTATTTTCTGCGCTTCGCCCAGCACCTTTGCGGTTTGAGCTAGCAGCCGAGGACGCGTAGTTGCGACCGTCGCACCGTCCGCGTATATGGTGCTCGCGTAAACTTTTAGTTTTGCGGGAGCCGACATGAACCGACGATATGGGGTGGCGCTTGCGAGTGTTTTGGTGGCGAGCTGCTCTGCGACGGATCCGGTGCAGCCAGGGAGCGCCGGTGCGTCGAGCGTAGGTGGCGGCGCGAGCGTGGCCGGCAGCGGGGGCACGCAGAACCATGCCGGCAGCGCGGGGCAAAGCACCAGCGATGCGGGCCGAGACAACGGCGGGCAAGGCGGTTCGAACAGCGCGGGCACAGGCGGCGGTAGTGCTGGCGGCCTCGGCGGCAACGCGAGCGGCGCGGCCGGCAAAGGTGGCGCAAGCGCGGCGGGCGCAGGCGGGGTTACGGAGATCGGTGGTGCAGTTGGTAACTCCGGCGGGTTAGGCGGCAGTGGCGGTAAAGGCGGCACCGGTGGCGCGAGCGGGAGCGGCGGCAACGCGGGTGGCTCGAGCGGTAGCGGCGGCGGGCCGGCCAAATATTGCGACACTCACCCGCTTGCTCCCGCGCCCTTCACCGTGACCGACCGCTTCGAGGATGAGTACGTCGGCAGCGTCAATGGTCAAGTCACCGAGCACGCTCTGCCAGACGTGTGCGACGATCCGGCCGAAGCCAACGCGGTTGGCACTTGCGCTGAGTGGACCTACAAGCCCGCAACGACCAACCCGACGCCCTCGAAATTGCAGTGGCGCTCCGATCCTGCAACCACGACCTACGCGCCAACCTGTCTGGCGGCCGGGATGACCCGGGTGACCTTCGCGGCAAAGGGTGCAGTCGGCGGCGAGAAGTTGACGTTCGGCGCTTCACAAGCCACGCCGCAGGTCATCACGTTGACCAACGCGTGGGCGCAGTACTCGATTTCGCTCGCAGGCGTGAACTACAACTCCGACTCGGTTGGCTTGCAGCCCGCGTTTTTCTGGCAAACCGATCCGGCGAACGGCACGATTCGCTTCGCCGTTGATGACATCAAGTACGTTAACAATTGAGCGCGCGCCGGGTTGCGTGCTCGTTGGTACTGATACGCTGTTGCCGCTGGCGTAATCCGCCGCGTGAACGGCGGCACTGAGTCGCCTTTTGTTCTTCGCGTGCATTGCTTGACTAAGCAGATTGCTGCATCTACCTTTCACAGCGCGCGGACGGGGTTGGTTACGCGCTCAACGGAGGGTCACATGCGAAATAGATTTCGGAAAGCAGTGGGATTGCGTCTTCCTCTTACTTGTTTGGGGGCGTTGCTTCTGAACATTCCGCTCGGCTGCGGATCGGACGACAAGTTTTCGGCCGAGTCCGATGACGAATACACCGAGCCACTCGTCAACGCGGTGATTGGCACGCCGAGCGGCGTCACCGCCATTTCAGAAAGCGGCGTCGCTCAAGTCGTCGGCGTTGGCGGTGCAGCTCCAATCGGAGCGGGTACGGGAGCAACGGGGGGTAGCTCCAAGGCCGGCGCTAAGGGCAGCACAGGTAGTAGTGGAGGCAGAGGTAGCACGGGCCCCGTCGGCTCTGCTGGCAGAGGCAGCACCGGCATTAGTTTTGGTGGCAAGGGCAGCACGGGCCCGATTCCCAAGGGCGGCTCTGCTGGCAAGGGCAGCACGGGCGGCTCTGCCGGCGCGGTGGATCCGGGCGACGAAGGTGGGTTTGGTCAATGGCACTTCGATGATTGCTCGCCGAACTCGCACTTCATGCGTGATTCGTCCGGTTTGGGTGCCAACGCGCAACAAGCGCTGAAGGCCAATTGCGTTCAGGGCATCAGCGGCTTGGGTGTGAATTTCCGCTCCGCGAAGGACGTGGTGCAAGTTCCGGACGAACCGCAATTCACGGTCGATCAGCACGTCGGCGTGGCTGCCTGGGTCAACCCGAAGACGGTGTCCGGTGACCAACCGATCGTGATCAAGCGCCTGAACAACAAGACCTCATTTTCGCTCGGCGTCCACAACGGCAACATCGAGATGTCGGTCGTACTAGCGACGGGCAAGACCGTCATTTCTCGCGCGCCGATCGCGGCCAACAAATGGACGCACGTGGCGGGCATGTACGACGGCACGTTCGTCTTCTTGTTCATCAACGGACAGCAGTTCGGACAGGTGTTCGGCGGCGGACCGCTGCGCGACGTGTTCGCTCCGATTCGTATTGGCGCCACGACTCAAAGCCAGTACTTCAACGGCACGATCGACGAGGTGTTCCTCTCCACACAGAACATCAGCTCTAGCGTGCTGACGTCGCTTTCGTGCATTGGTCGTCCATCGACTCTCACCGTCAATCCGCCGAGCAGCGGACCCGTTCCGGCAGACACTACCTTCCACTACGATGTGTCCGTCCAGAACAATGACGTCGGGAACTGCGGGGGCAAGGAGTATGATCTGTTCTCCGGTGGGGTGCCCCGCGGCATCAACGCCTTCGGGGATCCGAGTTTTGCGTTCGTCAATCCCGGCGAGACCGCAAAATTGGGTCTGTCCGTGAGCGCGACGGAAGATGCGGATCCGGGCGTGCAGACCATTCCCTTCTTCGTCGAGTCGTTCGGGAACTCGTTCGAGTTCTTGAACGGGCAGGTGAACTTCGAAGTTCAGGCACCGACGGGTTGCTTCGTGCGCTCACGGCGCGAGTTGCTGATCACCGACGTCAGCGTGGTCGACGACCCGGTGCGCGCGCAGGGTGTCTTCGATCCGCTGTTCGGTGGATCGACCGGTCCTGTGACTTTCCCCAGTAGCGCTGGAGATAGCGGTGTGGGAGAGGGCGGTGAAACCGGAGACTTCGGCACGGGCGGTAGCGCGAGCGTTCCGGTCCCGGGTAAAGGCGGTGCCGTTGGTTTCGGCGGCACTCCGGGTTTCCCGGGTACGGCGGGTACAGGCCCCGGCCCAATCCCGACGCCGCAAAAGGCGGGCGTGTGGTCTTTCGGTTACTTGATGCGCCAGATGGCGCCAACCCCGGAAGCCGCACCCGCGATGACGCTGAAGCTGCTGCAAACCTGGCTCACGAACCAAACCGTCAACGGTTTCACGGTGCAAGCACGGCCGCGCATGCAACAGCAGGTGATCGACATGTGGCCCAAGACTGCCAACGGTGAGTTGGACTTGGATCAATCGCCGCTCAGGCTGCAGGCAATCGTCAATCGCGTCGACATCCGTAACCTTGCGGAGGGGTCCGCCGGTGAAGGGCGCCTCGTGTTTGGCGTCAACGGGTCTGGCAATTTCCAGGACTTCACGGTCATCCTCGAATACAACCTGGTTGCCCACACTCCGGCCGAGGTGACCGAATGGGCGAACCGTTGGCATGCGTTGGGCGCGCTGCCATTCCCCTCTGAACAGTACAACGCGGCGCTCGAGGCGGTCACACGTCGCTTCACGGATCGCGGCGCGTCTCCCGGTAGCCCGAACGGCAGCGCCTTGGTCGAACTCCGGACCAACGAGATTGCCTTGTCGCAAAATGGCGTCTGGGAGTTCCGGTCCTTCGTTGTATCTCCGACCAATGGCTTGCTCACGCCGACGACCGTCAAGGAGACTCCAGACCTCCGCTTCAACGGTACAGACACGTTTGCCAGCTTCGTGAATCAGAACGCAGCGGCGATCATCGCCGAGGTGCCGGGCGGAGACTCACACACCGTGCCGCTCCAATTCAATGGTGCGCCGTTCATGGGTGGCTCGGTGTTCAACGACACGAGCCGTTGGAATGCGAAAGGGATCATCGATCCGGAAGCACGTTTCCACGCTTCGCTCAACACCTGCAACGGTTGCCACGGCAGCGAAACCAACACCACCTTCCTGATGGTGACACCGCGCTTCCCAGGCAACGAAGCGTTCCTCTCCGGCTTCATCACCGGAACTACCGTGTTCGACCCAATTGCCAATAAGCAACGCACGATCAACGACCTGGGCCGTCGCAAGACGGACCTCACGGCGCTGGTCTGCGAAACCGCGCCGGCACCCGTGCCGACGAAGTAGCGAATGAACAGAGTGCGGCCCGTCGTCGTTGGCGGGCCGCAACTCTGGCGTTCGCGACTCAGCCGCGAGCGCGCTGACGTCGGCGACCGAAGGCCACGAGCGCCAGGCCCAGAGCGATCGCGCTGAAGCCGAGCTTCGACTTCGCATTGCCGCTGATGGCGCAGCCGCCGTCATCACGCGTGAGGCCGCCGCCGTTGCCTGTGGTGCCGGCAACGCCCTTCATTCCGGAGGCGCCGCTCGGCGCGACAGGCGATGAACCGCCGCTGGCGGGGCCGCTACCGCCAACGCCACTCACCGGTGCCGACCCACCGCTGGTTCCGACCGGGATCCCGCTGCCACTGCCGCCGGTGCTCGAGCCCGCAGCACCGCTGGCAGGGCCGCTGCCGCCAGTGCCAGTGCCGACCGGGCCTGTGCCGCCTGTGCTGCTGGCGCCAGCGCTATGCCCGCCGCCGGCCGTGCCGCTAGCGCCGCCCGAGCCGGTTCCGCCGCCTGCCCCGCAGTCTGTTTCTGGATCGGCACCGCCGGCCTTATCCAAACCGAAGAACTTGAGGATCGCGTCTTCCTCGTAGCCCATCGAGTGCGAGCCACCCTTGCCCGCCCAAGCTTCGAAGACGACGTAGTCGCAGGAATTCTTCCAGAATTGGCGGGTGTAGGTGGCGATCGACGTCGTAGTCATGTCGGTCGAGGACGGTGCAGTCATTAGACTGAGGACGTTCGTCCACTCTTTGATCGACTCTGCCGAGTTCTTGAAGCTGATGGTCTGATCGGCGTCACCTTGCATGATCTGGACGCGCGGGCGGTGCCCGGTGTAGCCGGCGTACATGGCGCGCACGAGATCGCCCCACTGCTGCGCGGTCTTGGAGACGCTGCCACCGGCGCACGGGTCGCTCCACTGATTGCTGGTCGCATAGCTTTCTGCCCAGCAGCCAGCGGGAACACCGGCGCGTGCAGAACCGGCCCTGAACACGTCAGGGTACACGGCCATCAACGCTTGCGTCAGCATGGCACCCGAGGAACCGCCCATGGCGTACACGCGGCTGGCATCACCGTTGTACTTGTTGAGCGCGTACTTCACCATTTGGACGACGCCCTTCGTGTCGCCGCCTGCGTCGTGCTTCAGCGAAGTATCCTTGGCGCCAACGTCCCAGCAGTTTTGGCCAAGGTTGTCGGGCAAGATCAGGATGAAGCCGTTGGCGTCAGCCGCAGCCTTGATCTTGGTGATGTTGCCCATCTGACCCGTGGCGGTCGAGCCGCACGAGTGCGCCGAGACCAAGATCGGCGGTTTCGCGGCGGGCTTGTCCGGCACGTAGATGTACATCTTGAGGTAGCTCGGAACGCCGCTCGCGCCCCAGTCGTTGACCTGGGTCAGCGAAGCCGCGTGGGCGGGAGCAGCCACGAACAGTCCGAGGAACGCGGCAGAGACGAGGTGAGTTCGATATCGATGTTGCATCTTCATGTTCGTGAAGCTCCAAAAATGACAAAAGGCTTTCAGGGCTCGAAAACGATGTTGGAGACGAAAGAATTGATGCTCCAACTGGCGTCCGAGTCCGTTTGACTCGTGACTGCTTTTCCTTGGACGGAGAGATTGCTGAAATGCACTCCGACGATGTTCGCGCTCGACGACTTGCCGTGCAGATTGATTGGCATTTTGACGTCGGAGCTGACGTTCGTGAAGTACGTGTCTTTGATGATGGATGTGTTGGCGGCAGTGCGCCAAGTGGGCGGATCGTCTTCGCTGAGCGCGATGATGCTCGAGTCCGCAGCTTCGATGCGGATGTTCTCGAACTTCGTATTCTGAACTACGGCCGTGTCGTAAGCGTCGATATTCAGCGCGCGGCCCGCCTTGATCACGTCGATGTCTCGGAATGTCACGCCGTCGATGGTTTTGCCCATCGTCTTGGTGCCAATCTTACAGCCGACGGAATTGCTGTAGCACACCACCTTTTCATGGAGGATGTTCTTGGTGTCGATCGTTCCAGAAGCCTCCTCGTTCTTGGTGGCCATGCTGTCGTCGCCCGTATAGAGGAAGGCGTTGCTCAGTTTGCCGTTCGTCGACTCGTCGAAGTTTACCCCGTCCGTGTTGTTGTACGTGGTCGTCGTGGGCCGACAGTTGATCATCTTGTAGTTCTGAATCGTCACCAGATCGCTGCGGTAGATCAGCGTGTTCCAGAAGCTCGGATCGCGCACGGTGATGCCGTCGATCAGGATGTTCGAGCTCTGCTCGATCTTGAACAGATTCACCTTGGTGTCGTTTTGAGCGCGAATTGCCTTACCATTCGCGTCGATCACGCCGCGACCCAAGACCTTGGCGTTGTCGATCTTGAACATCCGGATCATGCCGTGCGAGCAGTCCTCGATGTTCACGCCGCCGCTGCCGGTGTTGAAGTCGGCGGTGGCGTCAGAGCCGGAGAGCACGCTGCCGCCGGCGAGATAGAGAGTCATGTTGCTCTTCAGCCACAGCTCGCCGACTTTGTATTTGCCCGGAGGGAAGTACAGAATGTTCTGAGCGGCGCCTGAAGCGGCGTCGATCGCTGACTGCACCTTGGAGGTCACGAGCGTGCCGCCCGTGTTGTCCACACCGTAGTCGGCGATGTTTTTGACGTTCGCGTCTCCCAACCGAGGGGGGCTGGCCTCTGGCGCGTCGATCAGGATGAACAGCAGCTCTTTGCTATCTACCTGCAGAATCAAGTAGTTCGGACCGCTGCTGAAGGTGAGCGTGTTCCCGCTCTTGGTGGTGTTGATTTTCCGACTCTTGGGGCTCAGCGTGTAGGAGCTGAAGCTCGAGTCGAGGGTCACCGAAAACGTGGCTACACCCGGCGCCGAGAGAGAACAGTGCGCATAATGCACCTGCATCTCGGGCGAGAACTTGCCCAGCTTCTCGACGAACAAAGGCGCTCCACTCGCGGTCAGCGTGTAGACCGGGCTGGCCGTTGCCCCAGGCAAGGTGGGGTAATTGGTGCAAGTCACCGGCGGGCAGCTGTCCCCAGTACAAGCGCTCGCGCCGCCGGTGCCCGCCGCCGCAGCGCTACCCCCGACGCCGCCACTTGCGACCGGACCGCCCGCGACTCCGCTGCCACCCGAGCCGCCGTTCTGCCCGCCACTCTGGCTCGACCCGCCGCTGGCGGCCGACGCACCACCACTGCTCGTGGTTCCGCCACTCGATGACGTGCCTCCTGGCACTGACGGACCGGCAGCGCCGCCCGAGCCGACCGTCCCGCCGCTGTTCACAATTCCGCCGCTGCCCGCCACACCGGCCGACTGTGAGGAGCAGCCGAACTCGCACGCGAGCGCGATTGCCGCAGCGAAAGCGAGTGGCGCAAACTTGGCGGGATTCATTCGTTCCTCTGCGCTGTCGATTGTCGTCAGGGCCAGCACGGAAGCTCGAACTCCGGGTGACCGCTGGCAGTGCCCAGCGGCTCGGGGATCCGTCACGGATTCACTGCCCGAGCGCGACTCAGCCCCCGCGCGGCTCGCCCTCGGGCAGCCGGCGTTCGCACCAGCGGCAGACACAGCATATTTTTCTCCTCACGCGCGTTTTCGAGATCGCGCCGTGGCGGGTCTGAGCACCAATGACTGAGGAAAGGAGTATCAGACCCCAGCGCTGAGCTGTCTTGGGACGATGGTCTCGCCGCCAACGACGATGCGAGTGCAGGCCTTGCCGTGGCCGAGCGCGAACTTCAGCGTTGGATACAACTGCGCGTTCATGAGCGAGAAGGTGAGCGCGAGCAGCGCGCGCTGCCCCCAACGCCGGACAATCTGCTCACGATACGCATCTGTCTCCGCAGCGTGAGCAAGCACGCCGCGGGTGAAGTGAACACCGAGCGCAACCTCGGGCGACATGCGCGCCTCGTCACCGGCCACGACCGCCGCGATCGTGGGAGCCGCCACTCCGGCGCGCAGCGCGAGGCCAACGCATAACTGAGTGCAGGGCCCGCAGTCAGCGTGCATCGCCGCTGTCAGCTGCGCCGCAAAGTACACATCGAGCGGGACGTCTTTGCGATATTTGCCCATGCTCGTTGCGCGACCAAATTGGAGAAACGCGGCCAGGTCCGTGTCGAGCACCTCGCGCAGGTACGAAGCGTCGTAACCATGCTCTCGTTCGAACGCGCTCAGCCAACGGCGAATCACCCATTTCAGCATGAAGTTGCCCCGAGTCGATAGCCTACCAGGTGTGCCAATTGTGGCATGTCTGGCGCAGCCTCGCTCGGGCGCTGGCCAGCTTTCTGGGAGCACGGCGTTGTTACTGCAGTGTCGGTGCTGTCCAGTCGATCCAATCGGCGCGCGTTAGCGAGCCACCCGAGCCCACCAAGAACTGCCCAGGCGCTTCACCCGTGTGCTTCAAGAACGCGGCGATGTTCTTGTTGATCAGATCGGTGTATTCGGACTTGTACGAGCAATGGGCGGTGTCAGCGACGCTCGAGTGATAGCTGATGTTCTTTTCGACCCCGAGAGCCTTGTACACCTCGAGGCCGGCGATTGCTGCCGTGTGGCCCGCGGGCGCACCCATCTGCGTCTGATGCGGGTTCTCCAAGATCAACAAGCCGCGCGGCGCGATCATGCCGATCAGCGCGTGGGTGTCGATGGGTAGCTTGACCGCGTTCGACGTGTTGTTCGAAAAGACGAACGGAGCAAAGTTATTACTGAGCCAGTTCAGCCCGTTGTAGTTGTAGTCCGTGCGCTCGGCGCCCGAGATCTTGTCCATGATGCGCAGCGCCGGATCGCCGCCAGTGCTCGGTTCTTGGGGAATGGTCAGCGCGATGCGATCGTCGAAAACACCGATCGTGAAGGCGCCCTTGCCCAAGCGCGAACAGCCGCTGACGCCGATGCCTTTGATGTCGATGATGTCGCCGCCCGACTTCTGGATCACATCGAGCATGCGGCTGGCGCCCCAGGCCCAGGCCATGAGTAAGCCTGCCTCGTCATTGCCACCGTAGATGTCGTAGTACTTCCCCGGATTGGGTTTCCCGCGTGACGCTTCCGCGGTGCCTTCCTTTCCGAGCGCGTAGTTGTCGTAATAGATGACGGCTACGCCTTGATCGAGCATGCGGCTCTCGCCGAGGTTCAAGCTGCTGCCCACGCTGATCATGGCAGGGTAGGGGGCGGTGCCTTTGGTGGGCAGCACGACCTTCGCCGTGAAGTCGATGGATTTGCCCTTGGCTTCTACGTGGACGGAGATCAGGCTCTTGGTGACGGTGCCGCTCACCACGTCAGGAGTTGGTTTGCCACCGAGGATGTACTTTTCGGCTTGTTTTCTGATCTCTTGTCGCCGGCAACGCCACTCGGCTTTGCTCGCAACGCGCTTGCCGTCGAGCTTCATGAACGGGTCCGGCAATTTGGGAATCGAGGTCAGCGCGCTCGGCTCTGGCAGCGTGCCCACCGTGCAATCGGCGCTCTGATTTTCGACGACCTGCGTGTTCGTACTCCCCGAACCACCCGCAGAGGCGCCGCCCGCGGCGACACTTCCGCCAGAACCTGCGGTTGCGCTCATTCCGCCAGTCGCGACAGGCGATGCTCCCGCCGCGCCCGGCGAGCCTCCGCTCGACGATCCGCCGGGAGCGTTGTTACCCGTGGTTCCGCCGGCACCAGCCACCTCTTTCTTTCCTCCGCTGCCCGTCATGGTCCCGGCTGCTGCCGGGCTGCCGGCTGAGCCGGTGTGATTGCCGCCGTCCGCCGCACCGTCGCTGGATGCGTCGTCCGCTGGGCAACCCGAGAGCAGGACGAGCGCGGACAGCATGAAAGTACAACCCGCGAGAGTGATTCGGTGATCAGCCGATCTGCCTTGGTTCTTGAATACACTGGTGCATCGGCGATAGGCGTTCATTTCGAGCTCCTGCTACTCGGACCAAACTAGTGAGCGACTTGTTTCAGTCGTCTCGGACTCTGCGCATACTAGCCGAGGCTCGGCATCGATCGCAGGGACATCCTGCGTTTTGTGTCGATCTTTATTAGCTCGCTGTCAGTTGTTTTTGCGCGAACAGTATTTTCTGTCTGCTCCAGATTTCGAATGCTGTGCGCGAGTCAGAGCAACGGGAACTTTTCGAATTCGAAGTGGTCTCATTGCAGAGATGCCGCGTTTTTCCGCTGTATTTGTGCGTTTTCTGGCTGTGTTCGCGTGGCTGTCGACGGGCGCGATCACGAACGCGCGCGCCGAGCCACCGCGCCGGCCTTGTGCGGTGAGCGATCCCGAACTCGCGCGCGCCGAACGTGAGCTGACTCAGCTCGACGACGCCATTGCAGCGCTCGATGTCGCCGCGGATCCGAAACCTCTACTCGCGCGCATCGAGGCCTTGGAGAGCTCGCGTTGCTTGGCCATGAGTGACGGCCTTTCGCACGCTGCCGAGAACGGACTCTCTCTCAAGACCTATTGGGCCGAGGGTGGATCCGAGTACCTTCGAAGCTATTTGAACTTGGCGAAGTCGGGCGAGCATTGGCTCTGGCTCGCGCCCAGCGTGCGGCGCGCCTTGACGCGTGAGACCCAGCCCGCGAGCGTGCTCCGCGAGCTGCTGTGCCCGTTTGACGACGCGAGCTGCGGCGCCGAGACGCGCGGTTGGGCGATCCGCGCGGAGCATGAATTCGACGCGCTCGCGATGCACGCGAAGTCACCCCCAGCGGACGAACTATCGAAAGACGGCGAGCTGCTCGACTGCGAGCAAGTGGCGAGGCGTGCTGCGCCTAAGGATCGCTTCGCCAAGTTTCGCTCCTGCGAGGAAGCACGTCGAATTGCGCGAACCGCGCTCCCGCTCGGTCACCTGCGCGCGCCCGATCACGGCTGGCTGACCATCGAAGGTCGGCGCGGACACTACGCATTCTGCGATGAAACGCGCGCATACGATCTCGCGACGGGCTCGGCATATCGCGTGGCGAGTTGCGGCGGGCTCGTGCTGCAATCCGGCGGAAACGTCGATTTCCGAGCCACGGACGCGGGGCGAACGAAAGCTCTGGAAATGGGTCACTTGCCGCTGATGGCGGTGCGTGAAGCCGCTTGGATGTTGCTCTTGGTGGACGAAGTCGATCACGACGTGGTCGAAGGCTACGGCATTGGTCTACCGAACACGCTGCCGCTCACCGTAGATGAGGGCAACCTCTTGCTCGGGCTTTCGCAGACCTGGCACACCACGAGCGCAGACACGCGACTGAGGTGGCACGTCGAGACCAACTCGAAAGTGATCAAGCAGGGCGATCTCACTTGGTCGCCGCAAGCATTGGACGACGCTGCGTCCGAACATGCGGTGACCTTGCTGCGTGTCGCCGAGGCAGGCCTTGTCGAGGATTGTCCGGAGGTGCCGCCGCCTGCGTCCGTATTCCGGCGCAGCCCCGAGTTGTCGGCGAACCAACTCGACGCTGATAGCGCGAGCCTCGACAGCGCGGCCAAAGAGGTCTCGGAAAATTGGCGCGAGATTGCCGAACGGCAGCGCTTGTGTGCCAAAGCCCGGCTTCCGAATCGCGTCGTGAGCGCAGCGCCGAAGTCGGCTCCGCCTCGTTGACGCGATTCGCTACAATCTGGACGTAGCTTTCGCGGCTGGTCGGCGACCCGCGCGCAGCTATGGCGGCCTCGCTGCGCGCGAAAGCGCGCATCGAAGCTTCCGTGTGAAACGACGCTGATCTAGAGTCACTTCCGATCGCTGAAGGCGGCTGAATCGACAATGACTCGAGCGCGGTCTCTTGGCCTGGTTTGGCCTTATTTATTGGCGGGTGCACTGGGGTATCTGCTCGGATCGATCGCAGTTCCGGCGCTCGCCGCGCTCGCGGATGGCAGCACCAGCACGCCGCTCGCGCGTGTGGGCTTTGCGCTGCGCGAAACGCCGAGCGCGCCGTCCGCAGCATGGGCCGTGCTCGACGCTGATCTGCAGGTGGCGCGCTCATCACTGTCGGCGCCTCAGCGTGAGGTGTTCGACCTCGTCGTTGCCGTGCGCGGTCTAGACAACGGCGGCTCTAGCGATTGGAGTCGGGCCGAGCAAGTCTGTCGCGCATTGACCTGGCCGCGCTGCGACAAGGAAGCGCTGGCTCAGCTGAAGGATTTGAGTCTGCCATGAAGCGCAAGTTCGCCGCTCACGCGCTTGGCCCAATCGCGCTGTTCGCCGTCGCTTTGCTGGTTGGCTATGCGCGGGCGAGCGGACCGCGTGCGCGCTTCGCGCAGGCGGTCGCGACGCTCACCGATGCGGAACGGGCCGCGCTCCCCGCTGCCGCGGCGCTGACGGTCGCCAACGCGACCTGGGCACTGGGCAGCGAAGAAGCCGTCAGAAAGATGCTGCGAACCGAGCTGGATCGCCTACCGGAAACCGACGGCCGGGCTCGCGCTCGCGCGCTGATTCGCTTTGGCATCATCGACAGCAACCCCGACGGACAGGCGGCGGTGTTCTTTCAAGCGTGTGTCGCCGACTCGAGCTTGTGCGAACGCGCGCCGTTGATCGCGGCCGCCGAGCGCGAAACGCATGCGCGATTGGTCGAACCAGGTCGGCAGTTGCCCCTTTACTTGATGGCCGGACATCCGTAAGCGCTAAAGCCATGAGCGGCCGCAAGCGTCAGAAGAATCGTGCCCGCGCCGCGTCGTTGCCACGCCCCGCGCCGACGACGCGCGATGCACGCGGACGTGTACACCTGGTGCTGCAGCGCGATGCGCGCAGCGGCGCCGAGCTGGTCACACTGAAGCAGGCGCTGTTTCGTGAAGCTTGGCAAGACGAGCTTAGCGTTGGCACTGCCAATACCGCGCGCGCAGTACTCGGCGAAGCGCCGAACCTCGAGCGCACGGTCGAGCTCGGGCGCAGCGCGATGGTCGCGACGTCACGCCTGGCAGACGCGCTGCTGGCTCGGGCACCAACCGGTTCGGTCGCATGCCGCGCGGGCTGCGATCACTGCTGTCATCAGCCGGTCGGCCTCACGCCCCCGGAAGCGCTAACGATCGCGGCCCACTTGCGGCAAACCCTCACGCCCGAAGCGCTAGCGACGGTCGCGGCTCGGCTCGCCCGGCGCGTCGAGGAAACCCGCGGGTTGAGCTCAGCCGAGCGCTTTTCGCCGGAGCATCCCTGTCCGTTCCTGAATCACGGGCAGTGCACGATCTATGAAGTCCGGCCGCTGGCGTGTCGCGGCATGAACTCGCTGGATGCCGAAGAGTGCCGAACGCGCCTGCGCGATCCGGAAGCACGCGCTGCATTCTTGGCGCGTGGCTCCGGCGGACGCTCGTTCATGGAGCCGATTCGCGCATTTCACGCGATCAGCGCTGGACTGCAGCTCAGCCTCTCCGAACTGTACGGGCTCGATATGCGGCCCTTGGAGTTGACCCTAGCGCTCGATTTGCTGCTGAACGGCGCGGAATCGAGCGCTGCTGAATGGCTCAGCGGTAAACAGCCGTTCGAGTCAGCGCTCGGCGGGGACAATGCCGTTCCAGAGCTGGGTGGCGTGCTCGGCGCGGAAGGTCGCCCGCCGAAGTAACCCGCGCGGTTTATCGCGGCCCGCGCGAACTCTCGAAAGCCGCAGCGCGACGCCGAAGGCTCGGCCGAAATCGGCCGAGCCTCGTGACCATCAACAAAAGCCCGAGAGCGGGTCCCAAAAAAGACGCGCTCTCGGCTCGCGGGGCACGCAATCAGCCCGAAGCGAGTAGCTTCGTGACTTCGCCCGGGTTGCTGATGCCGGGGTTGGCGTTCGTGCCGTCGAAGTCGCCGAAGGTCGTGACCTTGCCGCCGTCCGCGCCTTTGCAGCCGACTGCGTTCATCAGCGTGACGTACAGCTTGTTGATCGGCACGTTACCGCCGAACGAGCCGGTGTTGCCGATGTCGCCGCCGTCCTGGCAGGTCTTCGTGCTGTTGCCGACGCCGATGCTCTTGCCTTCCACGTTCACGGCCACGCCTTGCTTCAGGTAACCACCAGCGCTGCCGGCGATCATGATCGGCAAGTTGTTCAGGTTGTGCGCGGCGCCGTCCGACAGTTCCGGGAGCCACATGGTTGCCGTGCTGTCGAGCAGCTTGCCGCCGCCTTCACCGATGCTGTCCAAGAGACCGACCAGTTTGGCGTACTTCTTGGCGTACCAGGTGTCGATGTCCTGGATCATGTCCAGCACGCCCGCCACCTTGCACGAGCCACCGACAGTGAAGTCACCCGTGCGGTGAGACAAGCCGTGATGATCATGCGTGTGCACGATGCCGTCCCAGTTGAAGGTCACGTAACCGGGATAGAGCAAGAGCAGCATGCGATTGGTGTCGCAGATCATGCTCAGCGCCATCAGGTTCATCATCATGTCGCCGCCCAAGGTGAAGGACGTCGCCAAGTTGGTGTTGCCTGAGGCGGTGTTGCCGCCGGCAAAGGCGCCGCCGCTAATCGCGCCGGCGGGGCTTGCTGCCTTCACCGCGTCGGCCGTCGCGCCGATCGACGTCGCGGCGTCCGCGCTGCACGAGGAGGGCGTCGTGGTCATGCCACCGCCCATGATGCCCGTCTCCGTGGTGCGCAGCAGATCCAGCCAATCTTGCACGCGAGTCTTGTCGGCCTGGCTCATCTTGAGCGCCTGGAAGCGCGTCAGATCGGCCTTCACCAAGTCGATTGCGCTGGCGCCGCGGGCCACCTTGTAGTCACCCGCGGTCATCACCGGAGCGGTGCCGGTGGTGCCAGTGGTCGTCCCGGGAGCCTTGAATAGCCCGGTGAGCTGGTTGTACACGGTCTGCGGGTTGACGTTCGCGGGGAACGCAGTGTTCGGCCCCGAGAACGAGAGGATCTCTTTGATCTTCGTGCTGGCCGCGCCCACCGACAACACGAGCGGCGTCGTGCCACCCGGGTTGATCTGCTTGGCGATCACGTGATCCAGCGAGGCCGCCGTCGCGTAGCGATTGCTGTCTTCCGTGATCTTGGCGCAGGTGAGCTTGGAGCCCATCGCTTGATCGTGCGGATCGATGGTTTGGCCCGCGGCGTAGCCGTTCATCGAGCGGAAACCGCGCGGGAGCAGCAACTTGGATACGTAGGGGGCGAGCGGCTGCAGCGTCGAGCTGAGCGCCGAGGCCGTGAGCGCGCCGTCTTCGATCGTGGGGAACCAGCGGTCCGTCAGGCAACCGTTGTGGGTGAAGAAGATGACCAAGCGCTTCGGCGGTGCACCCGCCGACTGTGCCTTGGACTCTTGCTCGGCCAACGAGCTCAGGAACGGCACGGCCAGCGCCGCGCCGCCAATACCTTTGAGAAAGACTCTGCGTTTCATGGTGCACCTTCGACGGCACGGAGGCGGAACGATTGGGTCTGGGTCAAGTCGGCGATCAGATTGATCACGGTGTAGCCATTCTTCGTCAGCTTGGCAGCGAGTTGATTCACGGTGCAGGCGTCGTTCGTGTTGCTCGCGCGCTCATAGGCGTAGGCCACCCACTTCTCCGCGTACGAGTGCTGCGCGCCCGGTGAGGCGGCAATCTTGGCCATCAGCTCGGCTGGGCCGTTGATGTGCACGGCGGCACCGTCCATCTGGGCATCAACCGAGGTGTCGATGGCTACGCCGGTGGCTTTTTCTTTCGTCTGCCACGCGCCCGCGCCGTCGAACGCTTCCATCGCAAAGCCTGGCGGGTTGATGAAGTTGTGATGGCACGAAGCACATGCGCCGCCGGACGTCTGTTGATCGACCTGCTTGCGGTTCGTGTCCAGATCTGCGGTCGCCGGGAGCGGCGTCGTTTCTGCGCCAGGTGGCGGTGAACCGATTGGTACCGCTAGCACTTGCTTGGTGATGAACGCGCCGCGCAAAATCGGCGAAGTGCGATTGTACGCGGAATAGGCGTTCAAAAAGCCAGCGCGAGTGAGGAAGCCCGGACGCTGCGCGGGATCCAGCTCGGTCTGCACCAAATCAGCGCCGAACTTGCTCGGGTCGAGCCCGTACAAGGGCGCGGTCGCCGCGTTCACGAAGGCGACTGGGCTGAGCAGCAAGTCCGAGAACGAGCCATTCTTCGTGAACGTGATGTAGTCGAAGAACTTCTCGGTCTCCGCCTGAATCGCCGGCACGAGTTCCTTCTTGAACTGCGGGAAGATGGACGTGTCGTGGTTCGTGTTGTCCCAGCGGGTGTTGGTCCCCATCAGCGTGTACGACCGGTGAAAATCACTCACCATATCGTGCGCTTGGGGCAGCTTCAGCATGCGCTGCGCTTGGGTCAGGATCTGATCGGACGTCGTTAGCTGGTTTGCGTCTGCGGCTTGGTTTAGCGCGTCGTCCGGCGTCGAACCCCAGAGCAAGTACGAGAGGCGAGACGCGACCTCGTGGCTCGTGAGCGTGTAGTGCCCAGCGCCGTCCGAGTTCTCGGCGATCTCCGTCCGTTGCAGGAACGACGGCGAAATCAGGAACATGTACAAGAGCGCCTCGGCCACCTCTGCGGGTGCGCCGGTGGGCGTGATTTGTGCGCCTTTGGCCACGATCGCGTCGAAGCCCGCCACTTCGGTGTCCGTCAGCGGCCGACGAAACGCGCGGCGCCCGAACTGCACAATCGTGTCGTGGAGACAGGCCTTGCCGTCGCCCGTTGGCGTGCACTTCAAGAAGTTCGCCTTGAGCGTGGGGTCCGCCATCACCTGCGCAGCAATCTGGTCGGCGACGGATTGGTAGGAGCTCCAACCCAAGCTGGTCAGACTGCCCGCCTGGTCCGTTGCGAGAATGCTCGATGGCACCGCGTTGGACGACTTCGAAAGTCCGCTCACACCTAACAAATCACGCACGGTGCGGTCGTACTGAGCATTCGTCAGCCGCGGGATCTGCGAGGTCGTCGCGACGCCCTGGACACAAACGGGATTCGTATCACCCGGGGCTGGAGTCCCCCCTGGGGTACCGGGCGCGCCCGGGGTGCCTGGAGTACTGGGAGTGCCTGGAGTACCGCCAGGGTTATTGCTCGCTCCCGGGCCTGAATTGCCCGGCGGTTCGTCGGTTGTCCCTGTCGTGCAAGCGGCGGCTACTAGTGCCGCTGCAAAAACTAACCCGCTGCGCCAATGGAACATCGCCCTCACCTCACCGGTGTTGATCTGCCGAACCCGCATCACGATTCTGACTCTGTGTGGGCAGCTGAGTCTTTGAGGGCTTCTGGAGGGTCTCCTATGTTTCCTCTGACGTGATTTTGAGGTTCCCGAGTGGATTTTTGCGGCGGGCGTGCAGTCGGGGCCCGGGGTGCGGAGGGGCTGCCTACAGTGTGGGGGCCGCGTGTTGGCTAGGCGTCTCCGTACTGGGCCCAGAGCTTCGGAAACAGTCGCGATAGATCGTCACCTTCTTCCGACCACTGCTCGCCCGCTGGCTCCTCTGGGTGCATGACGCCAGTATCCGGCATCTCTTGCCCGGCTTTCTCCTCGTAGACCTGACTGGGGACGTACTGGAATTCCTCGAATGACGTCGCTTCGACGCCATCCGCATCGGCGACCTCAACTAGGGTTTCCGGATCGCGCACCGCGGCGTCGTAGACGTCGCGCCCCATCGAGATGAGCCAGCTGCGGAAATCGGTGAAGCCGTCGTCCGAGCAACCGCCCTCGATGAGGTACGCAGCGCCCCACAAGTCCCAACGGTAGGCGGCGTTCATTCGTTCATCGAGCTCGCGCTGGAACTCGAGGACTTCGGCCGGCGACAGCTCACCGAGCAGCTCTTGAAGCCGTTCGAGTTGTGCGTCCATGTTTCCATCCGCGAGTTCGGGATCGAAGTTCGCGCGCGATTCAGCAACGATTTCCCAGAACCGAGTCGTATCCATTTCGTCGTTCTCCCTCGAATGGCCTGCTAATCTGGCTCGATCTGCGGCCGCGTCAATCAGCTCGTCGATGTTGCCCGAGCAAAGCTCGCGGGAAAGAGCTTCTGCCTCGCGGATTACTCGGATATCGAACCGAACATGAGCAACGGATCGCGCTGGCTTCCTCGAACTTGGAGCCGCGGGACTCAACACGCTTCACAGGGAGATGATGGGCTGGCCGCGTGTCGTGGAGCTACTGCGCGAGGCGGAAGCTAGAGAGTGATCGACGCTGAGAACGCGAGTCGCTTGCCCACGGAGGCACGCCCGCTGGCGGGCGGAGCGGAGCGGCGGAGCCGCGAGCACCGACGGGTGCCAACGCCGCTCCACGCCGCTCCGCGAGGGGGCAACCCTAATGCGCTCTCAATGCCTCTCCTCCTGGCGCGGGCTCTTCGCGCGGGAAGGGCGCGAACCAGGCGGCGAAGATGGAGGGGATGCTCGCGATGGCGACGAAGATGAAGTAGTGCCTGTAACCGAGATGGTCGGCGATCCAGCCGCTGGCAGACTGCGTGGGGATGAGCACGAGGTTCATCAGCGCCGTGCAGAACGCGTAGTGCGTCATGTGGTATTTGCCCGGCGAGATTTGCTGCATCATGTACAGCATGTTGGCGACGAAGCCGAAGCTGTAGCCGAACTTTTCGATCGTCACCAAGATGCCGATGGTGGTGAGCGTGAGCGGCGCAGTGGGTGTCACGGCGTGACTGAGGTACACGAAGCACAAGTGCGGGATGTTCATGCACAGGGCCATGACCATCAGTGACTTCTTGAGGCCGCGCTTGGCGATGAACATGCCGCCCAGCACGCCTGCGGCCAAGCTGACGCCGGTGCTGATCGCGCCGTCCAAGAATGCTTTGTCGGCGAGCGAGAGGCCCAAGCCGCCTTTGGCCAGTGGCGCTTGCATGAACAGCGGCGCTTCGACCAACAGGAAGCCTTCACCGCTGCGATACAAGAACACGAAGATCAACATGCCGATGAGCTTCGGCTTCTTCAAAAAGTCGAGCACCGTCTCGAGGAAGGTTTGCACGATCTCGTTGGTATTTTCCGGGCGACGCACGATCGTGCCGGTAGGCAGAGACCAGCTGTGATAGAGCCCGAGACCCGCCATGACCGCGGCGGCGAAACACACCGCGATCGCCCATGCGGTCTTCGGTGATTGCCCGGACTCTTGCAACTTGCCGGCGATGAAAACGACCAGCGCGGTGGCGAAGATGCGGCCGGTATTCCACGCGGCGCCTTGCCAGCCGATCCACTTGGCCTGCGCCGCCTTGTCGAGCGTGGTGATGTACACGCCGTCCGCGCAGATGTCCTGCGTCGATGACGAGAACGCCAGTACCCAAAGAATTCCGATGATGATCTTGAAGTATTGAGGCAGCGGCAATGAGGCGGCGATCAAGCCGAGCAAGATCGCGATGAAGAACTCCATGCTCAGCACCCAGAACTTCTTGGTGCGGTACATGTCGAGAAAGGAGGCCCAGAACGGTTTCAGCGACCAGGCAATACCGACGCTGCCGGTCGCGAGAGCGATATCCGTATCGGAGTGACCCAAGTCTTTAAACATCGTGCCGGCAACCCAGATCACCAGCGAAAAGGGGATGCCCATGGCCACGTAAAGGCTCGGCACCCAGGAGATCGGGCTTTTGACCCGCTGAACATTCTCGGTCATGCCCGTCTGCTTATGCAGAAAGGCGCGAAAAACCAAGCGCCGTCGTCAGGGCGATCAATTAATGCCCGCGCGATACGCGGAACCTTCGCGCTGTGACGTACTTTCGCGCGAGCCGGAGCGCTGCGGGCGCTCAGGAAAGACTCTTGACAAGGCTCGCCGCGCGCAAGCGAACCGCCCGACAATACTGGGTAGCGCGCCGAAACTCAGTACGTATGCCGCAATTCGAGCATCAGTTCGCGTGGCGGGAGCGGATATTCGAAGGCCGAGAATCCGGGGTCCGGGCCACCCGCCGCGAACAGGTTGTAGGCGCGCAGCGCGATCACGGTTTCATGGCCGGGGATCAAGTACAGGTCGCGCGTCGTGATGAACACGTTGGTCGTCGCGTACGCCTTGAGGTCGAACTGGGCGCCGTTTGCGAGCACGCTGGCATCGGCGGCGTGGCGCGGTCCGACGAGCATCTCTTCGAGGCCGGCGGTCAGCGGCAAGCTGGGTACGCTTGGCAAGGCTGCAGACAGACCGAGGCGAGCGATGTACGGCGGGTAGACGATGTTGCCCGTGCCGACGAGCCCTGCGGCGTAACCGATCTCGCCGAGATCGCGTTTCGATTTCACGAGCTCGAATGAGGCGTAGCCCGCGTAGTCGTCGTAGTGCTTGGCGTCCACGCGCGTTTCCCACGTGAAGGTGGTTTGACTCGCGGTGTTGCGCGCGGCTTGGTTGATGCCCTGCGGGCTGAACTCGGCCTTGTTGTACAGCCAATTCCCGGATACGCCCGAGCTGAAGCCGAAGAACTGGTTGGGCCTGAGCGAGAGCTGATATTCGAGCGTTCTGATGCGCTGCGGCTTGAGTGATGAGTTGCCAATCACGTCGCCTGGGCCGAGGGGCGTTGCATACAGCAAGTACGGGGACGGCGCCTTGAAGGCGCTACCGTAGAGCAGCTTCATGCCGAGCGCCTTGGTCAGGCGCGAAGTGACGCCCGCGCGCCCCGTGATTTGGCTGCCGTAGGTGCTGTGATTGTCGTAGCGAAGGCCGCCCGTGAGCTTGAGGTAACGATCGATCAGCGTGAGGTTCGAGCTCACGAAGATGCCCACGTTGGTCAGGTTGATGCTGCGGTCCCGTCCCGCGCCTCCCGGCACCGCGTTGCCCGTCGAGTGGATGATCAGATCGGGCGCGAGTAGCGCTTCGTGATCGACCACGGTCTCCATGCCCGTGATCAGATTGAAGCGCGGCGAGGGCATCCAACGCGATTCGAGCACCGTGTCGATGCCACGATAGTGGTTGTCTCGACGCACGTAATAGAGCGAGCTGCCGACCTCGACATGATCCGCCGGCAAGACTCCGCCTTGGAAGTAGGTGGCTTGCAGTGACAGGTCGAGCTTCTTGCTGGCGTGCACCAGGCCTTCGATGTTGGCCCGAATTTGCCCTTCCGAGATGACCGTGCCCACCTTGTCGCCGTTGGAGTCCGTGCCATTGGTGAGCTGGGACCATTGCGCGAAGTCACCGCCACGGCTGAAGCCGGAAGCGTAGACGCTGGCCACGATCTGACCGACCTTGCGGTCGCGGTATCCGATTCGTGCCTGGAGCCCCAATGAACGACGATCGAGGTTGTTGGCAGTGCGGCGATCTCCGACGTAAGCCGGGATGTCCGGAGCTGGGGACTCGGAGGGCATCTTGAGGCCGCTGCGGCTGCCGTATTCGCCGACGGCGCCCACGAGAAAGTCGAACTTGCCAGCCTGCCCGCTGCTCACTACATCGAACTGGCCGCTCGGGTTGCTGCCGCTAGAACCCACGAAAACACGCCCTTGCACCGGGCGAGCTTCATCGGGGCTGCGAGTGACGATGTTGACCACGCCCAGGAACGCGTCGGCGCCGTACAGCGCGGAGGCCGGGCCACGAATGATTTCGATTTGCTGAATCGATTCCATCGGAATCAATTCCGCCCCGAGCCAGTTGCCGGACGTCGTCCGGTAGGCCACGGAGCGACCGTCGATCATCACCTTGAACACGCTGCTCTCTGCAGCGAGGCCGCCCGTCACGCCGCGGACGGCGACGTTCGGTTGGATGTGATCGTCGACCGAGTAGAAACCGACACAGCGATTCAATACTTCTGCGACGTTGCGATAGCCCCAGCGATGAATCTCCTCACGCGTGACGACGGTGATTACCGCCGGCGCGTCGTCGACGCTCTCGCTGGTCTTGGTTGCCGTCGACACCTGCACGTTGAGCAGCTTGACTAGATCGAGGTCGTCCTCGGAGTTGTCGCCTTCGGCATCCTGCGCGTGGAGCGCGCGCGGCAGCGTCGAAAGCAGGAGAACGGAGATGATCGATAGTAGACGCTTCACGGCTTGCTCACGCACGAAACTCGGCTGCGGCGGTTACTCGGCAAAAACCAATCACAATCACTAGATCGACGCGGACGACCCGAGCCCTAAGGTCGTCCGCAACGAATATCGACATTTTCGAAATGGTGGGCTCCCGTGGGGAACGAAAGTGAGACGTATTAGCTCACTGCGAGTTGCCGATGCCGAGCTTGTCGAGGTACGAGTAGTAAGAGTCGAGCTTGTCGGCGGGAATCACGTCAAGACCGGTGTTGAAGCGGTAGTTGTCGACCATCTGCGGAGCCAAGATGGCTTTGGTCGCCTCTTTGCCGAGCGCCTTGAAGCCGTAGAGCACGTACGGAGTCAGGTAGCCCATGTAGTATTGGCGTTGCGCGTGCGTCGCCTTGATCATACCGCTGCGCATGAATTCGACCGTCTTCGGCTCGAAGTCGAACGCGGCGATGGCGATGTCATCCGCCGTCTTGCCCACGGCTTCGGCCGCGATGGCACAGCGATACGCATCCGAGAACATGCCCATCATGCCGACGACCGGCGGATCGGCGTTGGTGATCGCGTCCTTCATGAAGTCGACGTCGGCGGCTTCACCGGTTTCCGACCAATCCGTGCGTCGCACGACGACGGTGAACCCGGCGCCTTCGAGCACCGCTTTGGCGCCATTCGTGCGGTCGAAACCGTCCGGCCAACCCGCGTCGTCATGCCCGAGCAGAATCACCGTGCCGGAGTTGACAGTGATCAGCGAGGTGAGCGTGGTGCCGGCGGTCTTGCCTGCTTCGGAGTTCATCGTGCCCATGTACAGGTCACGCTTGCTCGACGCGAGATCGCTGTCGATGGTCACGACTGGGACATCCGAGTCCGCGGCAGAGTCGATGGGCGGCTGATTGCCTACCTCGAACGGCGCGACAGCGATGCCGTTGTAGCCGGAGCTGAGCTGCTGGTTCATGATGTCGTTTTCCTCCACGACGGCGTCGTTGCCGGCCGAGGATTGGGGCGCGACGACCTGGCCCGACAGATTCAACTCGCTGATGGCACGGCTCGCGCCGATTTGGATCGGCAAGAAGTACGTGTTCAGCTGCTTGAGCGTCACGCCGATTTGCATGTCCACGGGCGCGGTCTGGCCGATCTTGGTGACGAGCGTATTCACCGTCTTTTCCAAGTCGCTCGGCTGAAATTCGCTGTCCGCGAGGGTCGTGCGCGTCACGGTCTTCTTCCCGCCGGCTGCAGCGCTTCCGTCGCTGCTGCAGGCCGAAACTCCGAGTGCTAGCCCGACGAGACATGAAAACGCTTGCAGTCTAAAGTTCATACTTTTCTCCGATTCCCTCTTGGTTTTTTGAGTTTGTTCGAGTGCCGAGTCGCTGGTTAGAGCGGGTTACAACTTGCGTAATACGAGCCGGTGTCGACGAACGACTGCGCGGACACGGTCCAGGTGTCGAAGACGACGTGCTGTGCGGCGCCGTAGCGGTCGAAGCTGTATTCCGCGCCCGAGCCGATGAAGCGCAGCTTCTTGCCGCTCCCCAGATCGGAAAACGCCGCGTCCAGATCGTACCAGCGCGCAGGCGGGTTCGCGTCGTCGTTCAACTGCAGGATCAGGCGGTGAAGCTCGGGGGCCGCCGGAATTTTGCCGGTGGTTGCCACCGCGTAGCGCATGCCCATCGCGAGCAGCACGACCGCATCGTAATACAAATGCGAAGCCGGAAAGGGCTGAGTGCCGCCCCAACGCTTGGCGAAATGAGCGCTGAATCGCGCGGCATTGCCGCGCTTGCAGGTGATGGTCCCGTGATCGAAGCCGCTCAGCGAGTCGCACTCACTGCGCAAGCTGAGCGATGGCGAGATGCCGAACGTTCCGTTCAGTGAGCCGTAGGGGATGTTGATCAGGAATGCATCAGCGCGCAGCAACGGGCTCAGGTACCAAGAGCCTCGGCGGTCGCCGATCGACCATTCGGTCACGACTTCAGCGCCCGTCGCGGGGTTGGCGTTCAACACCGTGCGCTCGGGCTTGAAGTCGAGAGCGCGCTGGATGGCGCTGGAGTAAGACGATTGGTCAGCTTGTACGGTCACCGAGGGCAATGCGCGGCCGCTCTGGGCGTACTGTTGGTTGAAGGCACTGGCGAGCGTTGAGTTGTAGTCGTCGGTCATCGACAACGCGTTTGCCGACACCACGCCGTCGTCCTCGGCGTGCCTCGCGAACGCGCAGCCAATGTCGAACGCGGCGGGAGCCAAGCGGTACCAGGCGCCGGTCGCGCTGGCGCGCTGAATGGAGGGCGCAGCATATCCGGGCAAAATGTTGGTGATGTTCAGTCCCTTGATGTCTTGGACGATCGCGTTCGCCAGGTCGGTCTCTTCCGGCCCGACCAGGTACTGAACTTGGTCGTTGTAGATCAGATTCAAGAGCTCGTTCAGGCCGCGATCCGAGCCAGAGTTGCTGTCGCGGCTGACCACGGAGATCGGCTTGCCATCGATGCCACCCGCGCGGTTCACGTCCTCCATCGCGAGCAGCATTGCTTGCTCGATATTTCGGCCGAGCGCGGCCTCTTTGCCGGTAAACGGCAAGATCGCACCCACTTGGATCGCGTCAGCCGGTTCGGTCGAGGCTGGGTCGGTGCTGCAGCCGAGCGCGCTCACGCAGGCGAGCAGGCTGGCTAAGACGAAGCTTCCGCGCTTGGCGAAGGGACGGTTCATGGACGGGGGTAGAAGTGCTCTCTCGTGCGGGGATTGGCCCTGGCGGCTAACGCCACCAACCAGTCCGTACGACGAGAGGACTGTGCATTTAAGTCCCTTTGCTCGCATTATCGTGGGTGACTAGTTGTCCATGTGTGCGGCTCAGCAAGACTCTCACCGTGAAATGCCCGAGAAATGCCCGATCGCTACACTCGGAACACTGAATCGCACACGCGATGGGCGCTCGCGCACACTCGCTCGCACCGAAGCTGACGAGCGCTGAGACGAGCTCATTGGCTTCGCAGAGTGAGACAACGCCGCCGCGAACCCTCGTTTGCGGCAGCAGGTTTTACCTCGCTACTGTTGCAGTTCTGTGAGCGCGCTCGGGCCGATGTATGCAACCGACGCAGGCACACCGTGCACGGATTACGACTTCGGAAATTGCCAATCTAACGAGGGTCAAACTCCGATGTTGGTAATTGCCGATCCCGAACGACTGCGTGCCCGTCGGCAAAGATGCCGCTCTAGGGCGTCAGCGTCGGGATGCTGCCGTCGGCTCCGTGGGCCAGCTCCATCACCTTGACCGAACGCTTGTTGTCAGCACCGGACAAAGAGTCGTCATGGTAGAAGAGGTACCACTTGCCGTTGTACTCCACGATCGAGTGGTGCGTCGTCCAACCAGCCACGGGCGTCAGCAGCCGGCCCTGGTAGACGAAGGGACCGTTCGGTGTGCGGGCGGTGGCATACACGAGGAAGTGAGTATCTCCGGTCGAGTACGACAGGTAGTAGACGCCGTTGTACTTGTGCATCCACACACCTTCGAAAAAACGTCGCTGATTGTCGCCCTGTTCGAGCGGTTTCTTCTCGACGTCGACGATGCTGAGTTCGCTCACCGCGCCTTCGAAGCTGGTCATGTCCGCCGAGAGCTTCGCGAAGCGAGGCCCGAGCGCTTTCTCCTTGGCGCCGGGTAGGGTGCCGTGCGCGTCGAACGTACCACCGCGAAAGTTCTGCAATTGTCCACCCCAGATGCCGCCAAAGTACATGTACGCCTGCCCGTCATCGTCGATGAATACGGCAGGATCGATGCTGAAACTGCCCGCGATCGGCTGCGGTTCTGCGCTGAAGGGTCCAACCGGTGAAGTGCTCTTGGCGACGCCAATCCGGAACACACCGCTCTTGTCACGGGCTGGAAAGTACAAGAAGTACGTTCCGTTCTTGAACGCCGCGTCCGGAGCCCACATCTGCTGTGATGCCCAGGGGACGTCCTTGACGTTCAGGGCTTCGCCATGATCGATCGCTTTGGGGCACGCCGCATGATCGAAGGACAGCACGTGGTAGTCCTTCATCGCGTAGTGGTCGCCGTTGTTGTTGGGCGCCGGGTTATGCTCCAAATCATGTGAGGGGTAGACGTAGAGCGTGTCCCCGAACACATGGGCGGACGGATCGGCTGTGAAGATGTTCGTCACCAGCGCCTTTCGCGAGGGAAGGGTGCCCGCCGTGCACTCACCGTTGCTGTCCGTGCTGGCTCGAGCCGCGCTTGCCGTGCTCGAGCTCACGCTACCCGGATTTTGCGCAGCATTCGGTGCGCCGCCATGGCAAGCGGCGGACAGTGAAGCGGCAAAGGCGATCTGGGCCAGGCTCGAGCGACAGCGAATCATGGGCGGCAAACTAGCACGCTGCCCACAGACTCGTCTCAGGCGCCGTCAGCTGCTACCGGCCTGTACCATGCGCCCAATCGCTGCCTGCCAATCCGGCTGCGCTTGGTCGGCGTGGTGATGCACGATTTTCCAAACCCCATCGATGCGGTGCACGATATTCGTGCAATTGAGGGAAAGGTTGAGCTCGCCGTCGGACATGTACAGCTTCGAACGGTAGATCCCTGTGCCATACGCGGCGTCGCCTAACACGACGACTTTGAGATCGTGAATGCCGCCGATGCGGTCGCTGCGATGTTCGTGCCCCTTGTACACACCGAACACGGCGGCGCCCTCGTCCCAGTTCACTTTGACCTCGGTCCAGCCTCGCGCCCAGCTTCCAAATGGGTGCGAGGTCGTCGCGTAGTCGGTGTGATGCCAGATCTCGTCCATGGCGGCGGTGCCGCGCGCCCTCAGCAGGTCTTCGAGTGCGTCGTAGAACTTGTAGATGACCTTGGTTACATCGTCTTCTGCTGATCCCATTCGTGATCTCCTCCAACTCGAGTTCTGCGAGAAAACACTGCTCAGTTCAGGTGACGTCAGCTGCCGAAATCCTCTGCATCCGCAAATTCGATCCGTTTCTCGGCGCCGCATTCGCGCAGCAGCCGCGAGAGCTGCATGCACGTCATCGCGTTCCCTTTGACGATTAATCCCTTGGCAAAGGGCAACCGTGCGAGTGTGCGAAATAGCGCGCGAATTGCGTCCTGGCCCTCGGCGCCCTGAGGCTTGAGGTCCTTGCAGTCGAAGACGAAGACGCCCACCGCAACTAGCGCTTGCGTGGCCGCTGGTGCCTTGGAATTGAACGCGCTCACCACATCAGCGGGCCAATAGCCCCAGGCGGCGATGCGTAGGTTCCCGTCGGTGCTGCCCAGAATTCGAAACCCACCCGCTTCGGAGCCAACGTTGGTGGTCGAATGCGCGCCTTCGGGCATTCCCCTCAAGCTAGCGTACTTCCCCGTAGCTAGCCAGGTGGGCTCGCGCTGCCAAAGCCTCGGACTCGGGCGTGGCAACGTTGCCCTTGCTCGAGTCCGAGAGCCTCTGTCGTCAGTGTGGGGCGCGGGAGGCGCGGAGGCCGTGCTTTCTGAAGACGGTGCGCGCCTGCCGTTGAGCGAGCGTGGCGGCGCTCGCTCAGCTAGTGATGAGCGCCGATCAGTTGCATTTTGCCGCGTCTACCGTGACGTTCGAAGTGTTCTGATTGGTTACCCATTCCCACCCGATGTCGTCAGGCTTGTTGGTGACCGGCGCGCAATCCCCTTTGTTCTTGGTGAGGGTTGCGGTGGTCGTGCTGCAGTCGGGAACGGCGAAGGTGTTGCCCTGGGCATTGACGGTCAGCGTTTGAGCCGGATCGAGGTCGATGCAAATGCCGGCGCTCTTGTTGTTGAGTTGGTCGTTCGCACCCTGAACTACGTTCAAGCCAGGATCATTGGCTTTGCCCAAGTCCACGTTGGTGATGTCATTGACGCCGGTCGCGCGCGTGCCCGTGTGCCGCAAATGAATGCCGCTCTCGGCATTGCCGACGAACACCGATTTGCGGACGGACGCCGCCGAACCGCCGAATATGAGGAGGCCATCACCAGCGCTGCCCGTGGCCAACACGCCTTTGAGCGTATTCAGAGGGCGTGGTGTGGTGCCGCCGGTTTGGTTGATCTCGATGTTCGCGTCGTTGTTTTGGCTGACCACGATCGTGCCCGTGAAGCTCGTGGGCGTCGCGGACGTGTTGCTGGTAACGACGCCCTGCAAATCCACCGAACCGCGCTCGATCACACGGATGCCTTGGGCCGTGTTCTTGATCACCGAGATTTTGCCGCTGGTGAGCTTGGCTACCAACTTGCCAGTGCCTTCGACCGTGATGCCTTCTTGGTGAGCTGCGGTGGTGCCCGCCAGTTGCACTGTCGTACCGGTCAGGAGCGTGAGGGTACCGGCGGTTACGTCGATGCCTGTACCCGCGGTGCTTTGAATCGTCACCGCGTCCAACGTCGCGTTGACGTCTGCGGTCGCGAGACGCACTGCGGCGTCGGAGATTCCGCCACCTTCGAGCACGAGATCCTTCAGCACTGAGCCGGTGCCGGCGAAGGTGAACCCGTACTTGTTCGCGGCGAGGGTCACGGTGACCGGTGCGGTCGCGCCCTGAATCACTACGTACTGCGGCACGGAAATCGGGAATGTCTCGCCCGTCGCCGTGCTCACATTGCCTTTGACCTTGATCACTGCACCGGACGCTTGCGTCGGACTACCGATCACCTGCAGCGCGCGGGTAATGGTCTTGAACGCGCAGGCATTGGCGGCTTGGCCTCCCGCCTTGGCGCTGCCCGTACCGTTCGAGTCACTGCCGTTCGTAGGATCGACGAAGTACACCGTATTCCCGCCGGAATACGTGACGGCTTCACACATCGTGCAAAGGCTGGAAATGCACACTTGCGAGCTCGCGCATTGATTGCTCGTGGTGCACGCGGTTCCGCCGCCCGCGCCCGCCGTGCCGCCGCTCGACCCGCCGTTCCCCGCCGTGCCGCCGCTGCCTCCTGTTCCGCCAGTACCGCCCGCGGTGCCTCCGTGTCCTGCGCTTGCTCCGGCAGAGCCGCTCGTGCCGCCTCCGCTCGTGCCGCCGTGTCCGGCAGACCCACCGCTAGAACCGCCCGTGCCGCCCGTGTCCTCTCCAGCCGCGCCGCCCGCGCCGCCCATGTCGTCTTCGGAGCCGCCCATGCCGGCAATCGTGCTCTCTCCTCCTTTACCCGCGGTTGCGGCGGGGGTGCCGCCCGAGCCCGCGTGCGCGCCGCCAGAGCCGCCCGAGCTGGCGCCGGCCGAGTTCGTTCCACCCTTTCCAGCGCTCGGGCCATCAGTCGAATCGTCGGAACCACAACCCACCATCAAAAACGGAACAATCGCCAGAGATCCAAGAACGCTGGACTTCAACATGACACATTCCTCCCAACACTTTAATGACTCACCCCCGGTGAGCTTTGCGAGCAGAGCACGAGCGCTAACGACTCACAAGGTGAGAAGTTCCACGCTACGTATCGCTTCATTGATGCACGATGTGCAATGCCATCGGCAAAGTTCAGCTGAGCAGATACGTAATTGGCAACTGTCGTTAGACAGCGCAATTCGTCAGCGCACTCGCGCTTTTTGTGATCAAGAACGCGAGTGCGCGATCGCGGCCAATATTCGAAATGGGCAGCGCGTTGTCATGGGAAAATTCGTCGGCTGCTGCTCGTTCGCAGGTCAGGCGAAGACGCTCAGCGAGCGATCGATGCTGGCGCGGCCTTGAATACGGTTGCGAAGCTATTGGCCGGAAGCGTGAACCGATACTTGGTTCCCCCGGTGGCCACGGTTAGCTCTCGCTCGGCGCCGGAGTTGAACATGACAGTCGCGACGCTGCCGTCGGGGTTCTCGAATGCCAGGACGTCGAGCGTCGAGAGTTGCGTCAGCGCGGCCTTGCGCCTGGCGCCTGGGGCGATGAAGCGAGAAAAATGCTGGAATACGTAGAATGCCGGTGTGACCGTCAGCGCATGGGTCGCGGTGTCGACGACCAGCAGTGAATTCTGCGGCCAATTTCTCGTGCTGAGGCCTTGGCCTACGCTGTCCAGCACCAGGTGTTTGGTGATGTAGGCAGTCGCTCCCGCCTTCAACCACTGGCTGATCAGCTTCCAGCTCTCGGTTGCATAGACGTAGTCGTTGGGTGCCTTGTCCTTCTGAAAGCTCGAGAGCCAAGGGAAATTGCCTGGCAGATGTTCGGTTTGGAGGATAGGCAGGTTCGAAGGCGTGACCCGCGCTACCTGATCGACCATGCCCCACTCGAAGCCGAAGCCACTGAAAAACAGCATCAACTTGGGATCATTCATTGCGGCATCGACGAGAGCCGCGTCCGTACTGCCGCTCGTGTTGTTCTCCATCAGCCCGAGGTAGAGCTGAGCATGGATGTTCTGTGCGCTGAACGTCTCGGGTAAGAACGTCTGGACGAATTTCGTGTACGTGTTCTGCGACCACAAGCAAGACGGGGAGTTCTCGGTAAAGCTTGGCTCGCGCTGCACGGCGATGGTCTGCACGTTGATGCCTTGCTTGGCGTACTCCTGAACGTACTTGCTCAAGTAGAGCGCGAACGCGGCGAGCGTCGTCGCGTCGTCTTTCATGGTCCCGCCGTCGTAGTCTCCGTTCGTTTTCATCCAGGTGGGTGGCGTCCACGGCGCGGCCAGAAACCGAAGATTGGGCTTGAGCGCGAGTGCAGCTTTGACGTACGGAATGAGCCCAGTCAGATCGCGCTGGATGGAGAATTTTTCAAGCTGCGGATCCGGCGTGTTGCCGTCGGTCATGTCGAGCGTATAGCGATCCGCGGCGTATTCGTTGGCGCCGATCGGCAATCGACCGAAGACGAAGCGCGCGCCGTCTGCGCCGAACAGCAGCTGCAGGGCCTTGGCACGGTCGCTCTCGGAGAGCAGCGACAGATAACGCCAAGACAGCTCGTTGAACGTTCCGCCGAATCCGTCGAACGTTTGGTACGTCGTGCTGCCATCGACGATTGGGTCCGCGTCGCCGCCCTCCAATTCGGTCAGAGTTCCGGGGTGCCACAAGTCGTTCGGTCCAGAGATGATCAGTTGGGTTGGCAATGGCAGGCTGCTGCCGGCGCTGAGCCCTCCGACGCCGGCTGCGCCTGCGCTCGATCCGCCGCTGCCGCCAGAAGAGCTACCCGCGCTTCCTCCGCTTTCGATCGCTGTAGCCGCTTGGCCAGCACTGCCTCCCGCGCCGCTACCCGCTGCTGCGCTCGGCGTCGCGCCAGCGGACGCCACAGGCAGTGGTGCGCTGCCCGCCGTTGAGCTGCCCAGTTGCGACGAGCGCGTTGGACCGCATGCCGCGAGCAACGCGAAGCAAACACCGGTCAGCGGTAGAGTGCACGCGCTGATTGAGTAAAACCCTCGACTAGGCCGAACGCGATGTCCCTCGATTCCCAAGCGCTGATTCGACATTCGAGCGGCCTCCCTGGGCCGTTCGGCAGTGTCCCCCTTTTCCCGGTCGAAGCCAAGTCGCCAACTTTCCCTACCGACCAAGCGATTCACACCGAAATCGCAACGCTGTTCGCCGGCTTGCGTGGCTACCGGGGTCGAGCGCGCAGGCGCATCTTCCGAGCCATGAACACGATGACTCGAGACGCGATTACCCAATGGTCGATCGACCCAATTCACACCACGGTTGCCTTTAGCGTGCGGCATTTGATGGTTACCAACGTGCGCGGTGTATTCGCGCGGGTGAGCGGGAGCGTTCGGTACGATGCGGCGAACCCGGCTGCCGCCGAGATTCGCGCGGCGATCCCGGTCGAATCGATCGATACCCGTTCGGCTCAGCGCGATGCGCACCTGCGCAGTGCGGACTTTTTCGACGCCGAGCACTTCCCGCTGCTCACGTTTCAGTCGAGCCGGGTTTTTGCAACCGGTGTCGATTCGCTCGAAATCGGCGGTCTATTGACGATGCACGGCGTGACTCGAGCGATCACCCTCGACGTGGCCGAGCTGTCCAGTATCGCCGCTGACCACAACGGCCAGCCACGCCTCGGCGGTCGCGCGGTCACGAAGCTGAAGCGCTCGGACTTTGGCATGACCTTCAACAAGCTGCTCGAAGGCGGTCTCGCCATTTCCGATGAGGTCTCACTGCACATAGACTTTTCGCTGCAACGAGCGGACGGCGGGTGAGAGGAGAGGGGGCGCTCGCGATCCAGCGTCGCACCTCACAGGACGCCGCGTTCCCGGCTCTGAACACTCCCTGAGTTTTAACCGCCGAGCCGCAGAGGCCGCAGAGCGTTCAACACCCCCCAGCAAGCGAAGGACACGGCGCAGCATCCGATGTTGTTGGGGTTCGCGATTCAACTCGTGGTGCGACCTATCTACGACCAAGTCGCGCACGACGTTTCCGCGTGAACGCTCGGGCGCCAGAGTAACCCCCCAACTCCCTTCTGATCTCTGCGGCCTCTGCGGCTCGGCGGTTCAATCTCTCGGACCCGTTCAAGGCACGCTGAGCTTTCTCTAGCGCGTCGCGACGTGCGGGTGCGCTGGAGGGGCCGCGTGCCGTATACTGCGGGTGATGGCGGAGCTCAGCCTGGATGATCTTGCGGTGTTCGTGCGCGTCGTAGAAAAGGGTGGCTTCGCCAGCGCGGCGCGTGAACTCCGGGTTCCTACTTCGAACGTCAGTCGCGCCGTCGCTCGATTGGAAGCGCAGTCCGGCGTGAGGTTGCTCCATCGAACGACTCGGACGGTGAAGCCGACCACGGATGGTCGCGAACTCTTCGTGTCAGTCGCGCCCGCGGTGATGAAAGTGAGGAGCGCGGCTGTGGCGCTCGAGCCCGCGACTCGCAAACCCAAAGGTCGTCTGCGCATCTCCGCGCCCAACGAGCTGTGCACGACGTTTCTCTCGGGTGTACTCGTCGACTTTGCGGAACGGTACCCGCAAGTGACGTTGGATTTCGCGCTCACCAATCAACACAGTCACTTGGTCGACGAAGGCTTCGACGTCGCGCTACGCGCGACGAGTCGGTTGGGCGATTCGTCGCTGATCGCGCGAAAACTCGGCGAGATTTCGCACGCCCTCTATGCGTCGCCGGCTTACTTGAGCAAGCACGGCGCGCCCCGGTCTTTGGAGGAGCTCGAGCGCCATCAATGCGTCGTCTTTCGGGCGAGCGAGCTGACGCGGACCTGGACGTTGCATAGTGCGACCGATGCAAGGGACGTCGCCGTTCGCGGACGCATCGGTGGAGACGATCTGGGATTCGTTCGGGCAATGGTCATCGCCGCTGCTGGCATCGGAATTTTGCCGCAACTCAATTGTGCAGCAGACGTCGCTGCCGGTCGCCTCGTGCGCGTACTGCCCGCGTTTCATGCGCGGGGAGCCACGCTGTACTTGATGTATCCCTCGATGAAACAACTCCCGGCGCGGGTAGTTGCGTTTTGCGACTTCGTGGCCGCGGCCTTCGCGGCAGCGAACGCGCAATTGCGTACCTGAATCGGCTGACACGCTAGAATGCGGCGTTCTGGAATGACGCGCTGAAGGGTCGCGTTGCTCCACGCGAGCGGCACGTTCAAGCTTTGGTATTGAACACCCGGTATTGAACTGGCTCTAAGGCTGCACGATGTCCCATTTGGGACGCTCGCAAGTTGCGGCCAGCGCGTCGGCATCCGCGACGACTGCTTGCTGCTCGTGCTCGCGCCCTTCGAGGAAGTACACGAAGTCGAGTCGTTGCTCGGGTTTGCCGCGATGGTCGCGGAAATATCGGGCAATTTCCGTCGGTGGCACCGCGCGCCGCCCGACGATTTCGACGTACGGCACGTCGATCCCAGACATATCCGGCGCGGGTTCGTAGGCTTTGACGACCAGCTCCGAGCAGACGACCGCGTCGTCGGTCGCGAAGTCGAAATTGAAGTCGTAGGGCCTGCCCCAGTAGTGCAGGCTGCGCGCGATCGCCAAAGCGCGCATCGCTTTCGAAACTCGCGGTCGCAGCGCCGCGACGTAGTCGGCCGCGCAAGAGTGCTCGAGTGAGGCCGTGCACACGCCCTCGCTGACGGCTTCAATCACACAATGCTCGTGACCCGCCGCGTCGTGCTCGGCGAGGCTCGCCCACGCCTGCGGGTAGTGCTCGGTGAAATGCGCTCCCAGATTGCCGAAGGTGCGTTGCACTTCCGGGTCGTCGGCGAGGGCCGCTAGGATTTGGGATCGTGTGCCGACGTACAGCGCGGCGTGCGGCCAAAAGCCGGGTAAGCCGATGTTCGACAGATACCAGTTGCGTCGCTCCAAAATGATGTCGCCCGGCTCGAGCGCGGCTTTGAAGGCTGCCAGCTGCTGATCGCTGATCAAGCGCCGATCGAGCTCGGTCACGCGCGTGTCGCCGGCCCAGGTCGCGAAGTTCCGCTGCACTGGAAACCAGCGCTGGAAGAGCATGCTTTTGGCTTGATCGAGCTTGTTTTCTAGGCCGTTGAGCGTCGGGGTGAGCACGCGGGCGAGGGTGCGGCGCCTGAGCGGCTCGAGCTCGGCGAGCAACGGTGTGAACGGCTGATCCTGAGCCAGGTGCGCGGCGATCCAACGCTCGTACCATTGATTGCCCAGGGGAACGAGCAGCAGATCGCTGGCGCGGCCGAGTTGGTTTCGTAGGCCGCTGAAGGTTCGAGCCGGAAGCCCCAGCTGCGGCATGGCCTCGTCGAACAAGACGGGCAAGAGCGGCTTCTTGTCCAGCGCGCTGAGCAGGCGCAGCCCAGCATCTACTTGGGCGCACAGCGCGGTGAAGCTTAGGGCATAGCTCCGCGCGTGAAGCAGCGCGTGGTGTTGATAGTCGAGCCCGTACCAACCCGAGTAACGACTCTTCAGCTCGTCGATCGCCAAAATCGGCTCGAAGACTTGCCACCAAAATTGGCGCAGCTGTTCGCGCTGATCTGCTGACAGCTCGCCGGTTTTAGCGTTGGCTAGGCGCGGTTCGAGTGTTTCGAGTCGCTCGGTCGCTGCGTTCAAGCTCTGGATGAGCTGTCTGAGGCGAGCGGCGTCTTCAGCCGTGGCAGCCAGCACTTTTTCTGGTGGCAGGTTCCAGAGTGGGTCGGCGTCGCCGGTCACACGCCGCGCGAAGGGGTAGGCAGCTCGCTCTTTTGCAGAAGGCCAAAACCAAACGCCGGCGGTCGAGCTAGCCACGAGCGCCGCACCAGCCCACACGATCTGTCGCCGACCCAACGGAGGAATTGCCACTCTGAAGCAGACACTATACACGGGTTTGTCGATGCCCGAAGCGCTCGAAGAGACCCAAGCCACGAGCGAGGCTCGACGCCGACAACGGCGAGTGTCTCGCGTCGTGCGACTCCTTTCGCGCGTCGAGCTCGTGATTGATCGCGTGCGCTGGGGGCTCAGGCAACGCTTCGGGCGCTTGGGACCGCTCCAGGTGGTGGCCTACCGCGCTTTCGGCACCGCGGCACTGGTCGTGTTGCGAGGGCGCGTGCTCGAAGCGTCGGCGCTCGAGCGCTCATTACCGGCGGACTCTGCCTTGAAGAGCTTTCGCCGCATGCTGCATCGCTTTTTCTCGCGAGAATTGCCTGACGCAACCCTGTCGGCGCGGCTCGGCCGCAGCACCGCTGCTGGGGTCACCGACGACGAGGGCTACTTCGAGCTGCCCGTGGTCTCGCCCGATCTGCCGGACGCTGAGGGCTGGACGCACGCCGAGGTCGAGGTGGTCGCCGCGAAGGTGCGTGGCCTCGTGCCCGTGCGCGCCGCTGCGGAGATTCTGATCCCGGGCGCTAGAGCCACTTTCGGCATCATTAGCGATATCGACGATACGGTGCTCCAGACGCACGTCACGCACACGCTCAAGATGATTTGGGTGACGCTATCGGGAAGCGCGTTCACGCGCTTGGCCTTTGACGGAACGAGCGAGCTGTATCGCGCGCTCGCGCGCGGTGCCTCTGGGGCCGCCAACAATCCAGTCTTCTACGTCTCCAAGAGTCCCTGGAACCTGTACGACTTTCTGGTCGATTTCATCGAGTATCACGAGTTGCCCCGCGGGCCATTGTTGCTTCGCGACATCGGTTTGCACGATTCTCCTCCGGTTGACCACAAATCGTCGGCCGTGCGCGATTTGCTCGAGACGTATCCCGAGTTGCCATTCGTCTTGATCGGCGACAGCGGCGAGCGCGATCCCGAGGTCTATCTGGAACTAGCCGAGCAGTACCCGGGCCGAATCTCGGCCATTTACATCCGAGATTTGGGCGGGAAGAGCCGCAAGCGCGACGCGGGCAACCGCGCGCGTTTGCGAACCGAGCAAGCCCGAGCGTGCGGGACGGAGCTGGTCTGGATTGAGCACGCGAGCCAAGCGCTCTTGCACGCGCAGCAACGCGGCCTTGCCGCGAGCTCGCCAACGACGGAGCACGCGGGCAAATGAGCGAATTGTCGTCGGGGGTGCGTGCCGCGACCAGTCATTGGTTGGCGGTCGAAAAATTTCTTGAACCGCCTGGCGCGAGTTGGGGCACATCGTTGTCGTGCGACTTGCTAACTCGATGCACATCGCCGTTTTGATTGGCCTGCTGCTGCACGGGGTGCTGCTCGCGTGTTCGTCGAGTGACGCGCCGCCCTCCGGGCAGCCCGGCGTGTCGGGTAGTGGCGCGATAGCTGGCAATACGAACACTGGTGGTCATTCCGGCGGGGGAACGCAGCCCAGCGCGGGCGGCTATTCGAGTGCAGTGGGCGTGAGTGGCGGCGGTTCAGACACGGGCGGTCGATCAGGCGTGGGGGGCAGCTCGCACGTCGGAGGCAGCGCACCCGTTGGCGGAAACGCTCACGGCGGAGGAAGCGCCCACGCTGGAGCAAACTCGAGTGGCGGATCGGCCTCGGGTGGCGCGAGTGCCGCAGTGGGCGGCGCGGGCAGCGGTGGCCGCAACAGCGCTGGCGGTGCCGGCAACGCGAGCAGCTACGATCAGGCGATTCTGGCCGAGCACCCCGTCGCATTCTGGGCGATGAATCGAGCGCCTATGAAAGAGCCAGATCTCACGGGCAATGGCCACGACGGAAGCTATCGTGGTACCGGCACGCCAGCCGCGGCCGAGCTAGCCAATGGTGATCGCGGCGCGGCCTTTGACGGCGCACAGCAGTATCTGACCGTGCCTTCGAGCGCGGTGTTTTCGATCCCGACGACCGGGACGCTGACCTGGGAAGCCTGGCTACGCCCGGACGTGCTGCAGTTTCCGAATGACGACGGCGTGAGCGGTTACGTGGATTGGATGGGCAAGTGCGAGGACTACAGCCCGACCTGCGAATGGGAAGCTCGCATGTACAACACGAAAACGGGCGAGAGTCCGAATCGTCCGAACCGCATCTCGGCGTAACGTGTTCAATCCGAGTGCTGGCCTGGGATCCGCGGCGGATTGGCAGCCGACTGCGGGTCTGATGATGGCGGGCACGTGGTATCACGTGGTTGGTTCGTACACGACGCTGAAGCAGCCGTCCGACTGCCAAAATACTGCGAAGTCGCCCGGTTCGATCGACATTTGGGTCAATGGCGTGAAGTGGAACCACGGTTCGCATGGCCAGACTGGGTGCATGAGCCAATACGACGTGATCCCCAAGGCGAATGGCAGCGCGCTCAACATTGCCACCATGACGACGGAGAGCTTCTTCAAAGGCGCAATCGCCAAGGTCGCGATCTACGATCACGCGCTCGACCAAGCCGCGATCGATAACCACTATTGGCTGATGAGCGGCAAGCAGCCGACCGGAAGTTGCGCTGCTACGTGCAGCTTCTGAGAGTGGCCGAGCTGCCCGCGCTACTGCAAATGTTCGGGAGCGGCGGGTGAATGCGGGCGTGGCTCGGCGTCGGCGGTGCTTCGGTGGAGCGTTTGCAGCAACACCTTCCGCACCACGTTTGGATGAAACAGGTGCGACGGTGGGCTCATCAAGTGCATGACCCGCGAAAAACGCCGGTACACGTCATCGTCCGACGCGGTCAACCGATGGATTTGTGCCGTGTACCAATGGGCGAGTCGCGTGCCGAAGGGACGTTGCCCGGTGACTTCGGGATACCGGAAATCTTCGGTCGTCGAGAGCTCCCACGCGGTTCGATAGGCTGTGGGCACGCGCGCCCAAAACGCGGCTGACGGATCACCTCTGGACTCGCGCAAACACTGCTCGAGCACCTCCGCCGAAAGCGCCGCCACAGTCATGCCTTGGCCGAACACGGGGTCGACGCTACACAGCGCGTCACCCATCGCGATCGTGCGTGACGGACGGCGCGCGAGCGACGTGTAATGGCGCAGCCGCGCCTCGCGGTAGTGATACCGATGAAAGTCGGTGAGGCGCGTCGCGCCCGCCAGAAACTCGGCGATCTCTGGTTGCGGCAGGCTCTCGGCAAATGCTCGAAAGGAAGCGTCGTCGTAGCCGGCGCGTTCACCGCACCAGCCGAACAGTGACACGATCACTTCGCCCTTTTCGAGCGGCAGCACGGCGCCCGCGCGCCGGTCGTTGGGCGGCGTGGGGTAGAGCAGGATGCCGAGCCAATTGCGCTTCTGCGCCGAAGAATAACGCGCGGAGGTGTACATCACGTCCACGACCACGGTGTCCTCGCGCGGGCGCTCGAAGCCCGCTGCGGCGAATTGCTCGGGTAATTTGGAGCCTCGCCCTGAAGCGTCGACCAAGAAGTCGACTCCGACCCGCTCTGCGCCGATGGCGAGCTCGGGCTTTCCCGAAGGCCAGGCAATGTTGTCGATGGCGGCCTGTCTGACGTGCACGTTCGGCAGCGCCAGCACGCGCTTCCGCAACTCTGCCTCGAGCAACACGCGGCTCTGCAAGTGGCCGAAGATCCCCGATTCGAAGCGCCGTTTCCAGCGACCGAAGTGATACCAATTGTTGTACTGGGCTTGGTCGACGTGTAAGCCGCCAGCCTCAGCGATTGCCGAAAACAATCCCGGAAACAAGCGGTCGAGCGCAGCAGAGCCCGCGCCAAGCAACACGTGCGAGTGGTGCGCCTGCGGTACACCCTTGCGGGGCCCGGCCTCGCTCAAATCGTCGCGTTCGAAGAGCAGCACGCGCTCGAACGCGGAGCTCAAGACTCGCGCAGCCAAGAGACCTGCCACGCTACCACCCACGACCGCCGCGATTGTGCGAGCCATGGGCTCGATTTAGCACGATCGACTTGCCGCTGGGGCACTCTGCTGACGGTGGCTGACACGGGGCTAGTGAATCGGTTAGAGTCACGAGCTCGGCAAATGAACCAGCAATACGGGGCAGCGATGAACAGCGGGGACACGCAAGACGCTGACTTGCAGGCAGTCACCGTGCCCAGCCAAGTGAAAATCGGCGGTGGCACCTTGTTGCTTTGGGGAGTTCTCACCTTGGTGCTGTGTTTGCAAACCGCGCTCGCGGTTCGGTTCACCGCCATCACGACGCCGATCGTGCTGCTGATGTTCGCGCTTGGCCTGAGCGGCGCGTGGTTCGGCTTCAAGTTGACGCGCGGCAGCGGCAAAGCCGCGGTTTCCGGCGTCGTGCTCACGGGCGTTTCGTTCTTCTTGTTCGCGGCCTGGGTCGGGTTCTCGCTGTACAACGGGCTACTCTCGCTGCTCGCGATTTTGCTGCTGCCCCTCTCCCTGCTCGCAGCGCTGTTTTGTGGACTGTCGGTGTCCTGGGCTCGCCGCGCCGACCAAGCTCGTGAACGCCTGCGCGCACAGGGGCTCGATCTGGGCCTGTGACGCTGCGCGATGACGTTCGGGCGGCGCTTGCGCGCGGGGTCGAGGCCCAATCGTCGATCGCTGCATATGCTGCGCTGCGCGTGCTCGATCCGCTGCAGCGCCTGATCGCCGGTCGGCGTTTGCGTCGATTGCTCGACCTCGCGCGACGCTCGACAGGGGATGATACGCCGTCGAATCTTCTGCGCGTTGCCGCGCTGCTCGTCGCTCCACCTTCTGCGGAGTTCGACTTCTACGATACCGACGCAGTGGCTCGAGCCTACGACGCGCTCGGCCCTCTGCCTGGGCCTCGCGCGCGTGGACCGTGGTTCACGCTCGGCACTCTCTGCGCAATCGGACTGGTGAGCACGTTGGGCGTGCTGGCCGCGCGTTGGTTGCGTCCGTTCGATCCGCGCCAAACCGACGCGGGCCGCGTTCTGGGTGACGAGCTGGCAACCTTCGTCGTCAAAACTAGCAATGGTGCCACCGGTTCGGATCTCAATGAAACGCGCGCGCAGCTCACTGGGCCAATCGCCGAGCGCGCCCTCGGCGTGGACACCGTGGCTGCGCTCGGCAAGCTGCTCGATGCCTCCGGCTGGGTGACGCGCGTCGAGGATGGCAACGCGGACAGCCCGGAAATTCAGCGTTTTCACAACGCCGGCAACGAACTCGCCGCCCAGCTCAAGCGCCGCAATTTGCCCTACTTCGTGGATGTGGAGACGCTCCAGCAACGACAGCGGGTGGTGCCGCTCTCGATGAGCTTCTACGTTGAACGCGAATCGGAGTATCGCGCGGGCAGCACGCTCGTGCGCACGCTCGATCTGTGGCGGCTGGATACACTGCGCGTTCGCTTCGGCGCCTTGGGTTACACGCGGCCGCGCACGCCGGCCGCGCTCGTCTTGCTGGATCAGATCGAGAGCGACCTGGTGCGCACGGTGCTTCCTGCGCTAGCGCCCGACGAACCCGCGCAGCTGGTCGACGATGAGACTCGCGAACAAGGCTTGCCCTGGGTGGGACCGCTGGAAAAGGCGGTCGGCGCGGCGATCCGTAAACACTTCGCAGCGCTCAGCGCAGATCCGCACGTGATCGAAGTCGGCAAGTTGTTGGCCAAACGCCGCGCATTGGTGCGCCGTTGGCGTGCGACCCTTGCCGACGGGCGCCACGAATTGCGCGTCCCGGAGCGGCTGATTCCAGAGGCCGACTACAGCACGGACTTGCACCTACGAGTCGCCAACTCCGAACTCTACGCCTGGGACGAATTGCACGACGACTTGATGTCCAAACGCAACTACGCTGCATTCTTGCGGTTGCGCGAACCCTACGTGCTCGGCATCGAGCGCCATGAGGTGGAGCACCGCCTGGACTTTGCGCGTGGTCTTCGCGCAGTGCCTGCCGCGCTTTGCACGATGCTCGGCGTCGAAGATCCACTCAACGCGCCGATCGGCAGCATGCAAGAGCGAGTCAATTCCGAATTCTCAGCCTACATGGCGCAGCTCGTCGAGGCGCCCGATTCACCAATGCTCGAATTGATCGTGCTCTCCTCGCTCTTGCTGGACGCGCACTCCGGCGGCGGCGTGTATTGGTACGCCGCGCTCGGCGTCCTGACCGCCGTCTCGAACGAACTCGGACTCCATCCCGAGCAGCGGATTGGTCGTCGCGTCGCTCGAGAAGGCGTCGCAGAGCTGCTGACTCAGCTGATCGCCCAAGATCCGAAAGCCATCCGCGCCGCCGCCGCCCGCGCCTACGAGCAAGCCTACGGCGAACCCGTGCCCCACGCCGTGAAGCAAATCACCCACGAAAACCAAGCCTGGCGTCATTGAATCCCGAGCGGTGATTGGGTTGATGGTCACGCACCACGGCGCGCCCGTCAAAGCCTTCGGCGTCGCGGACGAAGAGAGGGAGAGACCGCCAAGTCGCCAAGTGCTCAGGTCGTCTCAACAGCAATGAATGCACCTGAGAATGCACAGGAATTGGGGGGAACAGAGTGGAACGCGCACGGAAGTATCTACTCGTAGATATTTCGACCAGTGCCAGCATTGGACCCCAAATTTCTCTGAGTCCCGTGGTGCACTTCGTTTTGCTGGGTCGCTCACGGCACTTGGCGGCTTGGCGACTTGGCGGTTCAAATTCAGGGAGCCGAACTGTGAGCTACGCGACGCACACTGCGCGCCGCGCCCGCTAACCAAAAGAGAAGCGGGCCACGGTGTTCGGTTCGGACTTAGGCGGCGTGAGGGCCGACGGGGTGTGGGAAGACGGAGATTTTGGCGCGCGGAGTTTCGGCGGCTCGTTGCAGACGTTGACGGAGCAGGTCGCGTTGTTCGGCGAGTTCGGGCGGTAGGCGATCGAGTAGAGGGGCGAGCAGTTGATCGTGGGTTTTCGCCTCTTCCAGTAGCCGCTCGGGGTCGACGTTGGTCAGATCATTGAAGTCCGCGCGAGTGAGCTCGAGACCGGCGAGGTTCAGATCGTCGTAGCTTGGCATGTATCCGCATGCCGTTTCGACCGCGCCGGCGTGGCCGTGTGCGCGTTCGATGATCCAGGACAAGACGCGCGCGTTGTTGCCGAAGCCGGGCCAGAGGAAGCGGCCATCGCTGCCGCGACGAAACCAATTCACGCGGAAAATGGCTGGTGGATGCGCCAGGGTTTTGCCCAGCGCGAGCCAATGCGCGAAGTAGTCGCCCAGGTGGTAGCCGCAGAACGGCAGCATGGCCATCGGATCGCGGCGGATTTGCGGCAGGTTGCTCTCGGCGGCTGCCGTCGCTTCCGAGCCCATGGTCGCGGCGGAGTACACGCCGTGCGCCCAATCGAAGGTTTGGAACACCAGCGGCAAATCGTGGCTCAAGCGCCCTCCGAAGACGAGCGCGCTCAGGGGCACGCCTCGCGGATCGTTCCAGGCGGGATCGAGCGATGGGCAGCGAGCGAGCGGCGTGGTGAAGCGCGCGTTGGGATGCGCCGCAGGAGTGGTCGATGCGGGAGTCCAATCGCGCCCGCGCCAATCGATCAGGTGCGCCGGCGGCTCTTCGGTCATGCCTTCCCACCACACGTCACCGTCGTCGGTCAGCGCGACGTTGGTGAAGATCGTGTCTGAAGCGATCGCGCGCATTGCATTCGGATTCGTCCGTTCGTTGGTGCCTGGGGCCACGCCGAAGAAGCCATTTTCTGGGTTGATTGCGTACAATCGGCCGTCTTCGCCGGGGCGGATCCAAGCGATGTCGTCGCCCAGGGTGGTCACTTTGAGGCCGTCGAGCGCGGGCGGCACGACCATCATCGCGAAGTTGGTTTTGCCACACGCGCTCGGAAACGCAGCGGCGACGAAGTTGCGCTCGCCCGTCGCTGACTCGACGCCCAGGATCGCCATGTGTTCGGCGAGCCAACCTTCGTCGCGCGCGATCACGGATGCGATGCGCAGCGCGAAGCACTTTTTTCCGAGCAAGGCGTTGCCGCCGTAGCCGCTGCCGAACGACCAGATCGCGCGCTCTTCGGGGAAATGCGCGATGGTCGTGTGCTCGGGATCGCACGGCCAGGGGACGTCAGTTTGTCCGGGCAGGAGCGGCGCGCCGAGCGAATGCAAGCAGCGCACGAAGTCGTCGCGCTCGCCCAGGACCGCGAGCGCAGCTGCGCCCATGCGCGTCATCGTATGCATGCTGACGACGACATAGGGGGAATCGGTGAGCTGCACCCCGAGCCGCGCCAGGGGCGAATTTACGGGTCCCATGCTGAACGGAATCACGTACAGCGTGCGGCCGCGCATCGCGCCGCGCAGCAGTGGCAAGAGCTCTGCCTTCATTGCAGCGGGCGCGCGCCAATGGTTGCTCGGGCCGGCATCGGATTCTCGTTCCGAGCAGATGAAGGTTCGGCTTTCGACGCGCGCCACGTCGCGCGGATCAGAGCGGCACAGGTAGCTGCTTGGCCGCTTCACCGGATTGAGGGGAAGCAGGGTGCCGGCTGCGATCATGGAATCGATCAGCTGAGCTCGTTCCTCCGCGCTGCCGTCGCAAACGTGCACCTTCGCGGCTTCGCAAAGGGCGTTGATTTCGGCGACCCAGGCGTCGAGTGCCGCGTTGGCTGTCCAGCGTTGCTGTTGCATGATGGGCGCTCCAAGCTAAGGCGTTCACCCGCGAGTCTTGTTACCCTGCAGAGTGATACGTCGATGCTGATTGATTTAAGAGCTGCACGCTTGCTCGCAACTGCCGTGGGGCAAGATTGCTGTGTGCGTCGCGCAGCAGGACGCACCGAGACTTGCTAACGCCTACATCGCGAGTGCGGAGTTGCCTTTTGAACGTGAGCAGCTCCGCGAGGACCGGGCCGCTGCGCTGCGAGCGGACTATTGGGCTATGGATCGCCCTGGGGCGCCTGGCAATTCCGACAAGTTTTTGGGCTAGTGTCCCCTTGGTTGGTGAAGGTCGGTATGGCAGTCAAGAAACGCACCTTGAAACAATCGATTCGACGCCTGCTGCTCGGGTCGTGCGCGGGTTTGGGCGCTTTCGCTCAGAAGAACGTTCTGGCCGCGGACTACTACGTGTCGCCCATGGGGGCTGACTCGAATCCGGGCACGTTGGCGGCGCCTTTTGCAACGCTCCAGAAGGGCGCCGACACGGCGGTCGCTGGTGACACGGTTTACATCCGGGGCGGCACCTACGAGATCACGACGCCCAAGAACTCCGGCGCGGGTTTGACGTTCAGCAAAAGTGGCACGTCCGACACCAATCGCATCAAGTATTGGGCGTACCAGAACGAGGTCCCGGTCTTCGACTTCGCGAACATGGTGATCTCGACCAGCGGCTACACGCATGGCTTCGTCGTCACCGGGAGCTGGTTGCACTTTCGCGGGCTCGAGCTGCGCAATGTGCCGATGAATAGCTATTCCAACAATGCCATTGCGGCCAATGGCGGTGGCGAATGCATCTTCGAGTTGTTGAACCTGCATCACAATTCCGGCAACGGCATCTTCATCGGCAAGGGCACCGGTGGTGATCTGATCCTGAACTGCGACGCGCACGACAACTACGACGCGACGTCGAATCAGGGCGACGGTCAGAACGCGGATGGCTTTGGCGTGCACTATCAGACGAGCGGGGCGACCACGATCGTGCGCGGTTGCCGTGCCTGGTGGAACTCGGACGACGGCTACGATCTGATCAACCAAGAAGTCCCGGTGACCATCGAGAATTCGTGGGCAATGGGCAACGGCTACATCAAGTCCGGCACCGCGCGGCCCAAGGATGGCAACGGTAACGGCTTCAAAGCCGGCAGCAGCAAAACCGGCGTTCGCCACGTCATCCGCGGCAGCCTGGCTTGGAAGAACGTGGCTTCGGGCTTCTATGCCAATCACTCCTCGGGTGGGAACGACTGGTTCAACAACACCTCTTACAACAACGGCACTCAGTACAACATGCTGGCGAGCGATCCGAACGACTCGTCCGTGACGATCATTTTGACCGGGATGCTGGTCCACAAGATGAGGAACAACATCGGCTTCCCGAACAAGAACACCAACATGATGGGAGTCGATACCGGATTCAATTCTTGGGATCTGGGGATCACACCGGCAGCTGCAGATTTCGTGAGCGTCATGGATACGGATGCCCTCGGTCCGCGCCAGGCGGATGGCAGCTTGCCGAACGTCGACTTCATGAAATTGCCCGCGGGCAGCAAGTTGATCGACAAAGGGACGGACGTCGGCTTGTCGTACGCAGGCGCCGCTCCGGATCTCGGAGCATTCGAATTCGGGGCGAAGAGCGTGGGCACCGGCGGCAGTTCAGGAGGCCCGAGCCCCATGGGCGGCGCAGCGCCCAGCGCTGCAGCGGGCGCGCCGGGCAAAGCGGGCGCAGCCCCCATGAGCGCGAGCGGCGGCAGCGTCGCTGAAAGTGGCTCGGGCCCCAGCGGCGGCGATTCGACCGCGCCGAGCGCGGGCGGGAACGGTGAAAGCAGCCCCGATCGCGGTGGTTCGGGGAGCGCCAGCGAGCCGCCGTCACCCGCGCCAACCAACGCGGGGGGATGCGGATGCAACGTGCCGGGTGTGGCGATGACTTCACTCCTCGGTGTTATTGGCCCGTTCGCCCCGCTGCTGGGCGCGCTCGCGATATTGCGGCAGCGCCGTCGCGCGCAGCGCGCTCGGTAGCGCCGCGCAGGCGTGAGTTCATCATGGAGCGAGTGGACAACCAGTCACGCATTGCACGGTGATCGACGTCTGTTCCACTGCCGAGACCGAGCACGAGAACGTGAACATCGACTGACACACGGTCTGACAAGTAGCGATGGACAGCGCGGTTCCAACTGACGCCATCTCATCGGAGACACAGCTCCGGGGCAGCGTTATCGGACCACCCGCACAAAATTGAGGAGGAGCCGCGTGGCAAACACTCGCGTGCCCGCCGCTCCCGGCCACTCCCATCCCGGCGCTGCCACTGTTGCCCCCGGAGCCGGCACTGGCACCGCTGCCTGCCACGCCGCCGGTACCAGCGCTCGTTCCCGCGCTTCCGCCTGAACCAGCATGCGCGCCACCATTGCCCGCGAAGTCACCGTGCCCGCCACTTGCTGCACTGCCGCCCGCGGCGTCACCGCCGTGATTCGCTTGCCCGCCCGCGTCGTGATTTCCCGGGTCGTGGCCGGGTTCGTCGATTGATGACCCGCCACACGCGATGCTGAACGTCGCCCACGGCAAGAGTCGAGAGAGCTGCAGCACGCGCCGGAGTAGCTGTTGAAATCGAATTTCGCTGGGATTCATTGAGGTCGAGTCCACGAACTTGCACCGTGCATGCCAGCGGCGATCGCGCGCAAATCGGGGCGGATCGCATAGTTAACGGCTTTTCCCTGGCACAGCTTGACCCACCGCTCCGGATCCCGACGTCGCTGAGAGCCGGCGTGTCCGGCTAGGAACTGCACGTGTTGCTGGTGACGCGGCAACGCTTGGCTCGGAACCCAATTACTACGGCCCCGCGGCCATGAGCTTCCCGATCTCGGCCAAAATAAAGCGGAAACCCTGCATTTGCGGCCGGATTTGCGCGCTCGCGGCGCGGCCGAGCGGTTTGGCCCAGCCATTGCTGTAGGGGAGGCATGCGAACGAAGATGGGAGTCTTGGGGGGATGCTTGATGGTACTCGGGGCGTTGGTCGCGAGCTCTGCGAACACGAAGACCGCTGAAGCTCACTCGAACACGAGCGCGAAAGCAGTCGTGAGCGCATCACTCAACTTGCGCGATTCGCAATCGGCAGCTCCGCAGCCGACCACCACTGAAGTACCAGTGAGCGTCGCGCTGCCCGCAGCGAGCCCCGTCGAGATCATCACTCCGCCCCCTGCCGATCTACTCTTGGAGGATCCCAAGCTGCGTCGCATGCAACCGCGAGAGATCACGCGCGGCATGCTCGACGTTGCGGCGAAGATCGTGCGCAAGCACTACGCGAAACCAGTGGGGACTCAGATCGAGGTCGAAGTCGATGGTCAGCGCGTGATCGCTCGCATCGAGCGCCACTTTCATCCCGAAGGTGGCCCCGTCAAGCCTTGGGGCTTTCACCCCGGTGTTTCGTTGTTTGCGCGTCGCTGATCGTCAATCATCGATGACGCGGGCCAGACGACGCACGCTTTCGATGTCGGAGATGATCATCCGCCCGGCTTCCAGCTTCATGATCCCTTGACGGGTCCAATCACCGAGGTGCTTATTGACGCTCTCGCGCGTAGCACCGACCAGATCACCCAGCTCCTGCTGCGACAATTTGAGGCCGATGCGGATGCTGCTTCCCGGCGGCTGACTGCGCTCACCAAAACGCGCCGCGAGATCGAGCAAGCTTCTCGCCAGCCGACTCGGCACGTCCAAGAATGCGGCGTCCTCGCTGCGCTGGCTCAAGCGACGCAGTCGTTGCGCCAGCACGTACAGGAGCTTCACCGATATGCCCGGTGATTCTTCGAGCAACTTCAAGAACTGAGCGCGTTCGATCACGAGCAGATCGCACGCGTCGACTGCGGTACAAGTGGCGGAGCGAGGGCCACCGTCGATCAGTGCGACTTCGCCGAAGATCTCGCCCACGCCCATGATGCCGAGCACGGTGTCTCGCCCGTCAGGACCGTACGAGACGACTTTCAGATGCCCGCGGATGATCGCGAATAGCGCCAACGCCGGCTCGCCCTGCGTGACCACCACGGTTCGCGCCGGGTAGTTTCGAACCTGGGCCAGCGCCCCGACCTTCGCCAGCTCTTGCTCATCCAACCCCTCGAACAACGGGATGGCCCCTAAGAGAGCCTGATGCTTATTCAGCAATTTCTGGGGCATAGCCGATTCGAGTGTGAACTGTTTCATACCCGGAGTCTCGAGGAGCGTCTAGGGCGCTCCCGATTTTGCTGAGGCGGCTTTGTACAAAAAGCGCGGCCTGTGTGAGCCGGTTCATATGGCGAGCACCGCCACTTGACTTATCAATGCCGAGTAAGCCGCGCGACGGCTCCAAATTCTTGGAGATGTCACTCGGATGCTGCTCTCGGAGCAGCAAGGGCTCGACCCAATATTGCTGTTTGCAATCGGCTATTGCCGCGTGAGGGCTCGAACGGCGCTCGCGCACAAGAGGTAATCTACGATGTCCGACGAAGCTCATGCTGACATGTCGGGTGAGGCTTTTCGCGCGACGGCAGTCGCCGCAACGGCAGCTCACTTCTGCGCCATCGACAGCGGGACCACGTGGCGCGATCTGATCGAGGGACGAACCACGATTGTCGACGAGTTTTCAGCTCACGGCTGGTCGTTCCTGGTCGTGCGTTGCTCGACGGAGAAAACCGAGCGCCGGCTGACGCCGCGAACTTTGGAGATCTTGGAAGAAGTCTTGCTGGGATCCGATCCGAAGGTCGTATCCATCGATCGACGACTCTCCGCCTCGACGATTGCCACTTGCTTGAAGCAAGCGTGCGAGGCGATCGGGATTCGCTGCAAGCCTTCCAAAGTGCCACTGCTGCTGGTCGCTCTCGTGCACGCGGCCAAAGGCGAGGGACGACTGGACAGTGGCCGCGCCGCGGAGTTCGACTATCGCGGCGGTCGCTATCGAGTGCTGTGCGTGCCCTCGCCGTACTCGGTGTTCGATCGATTCTTGTCGCCCGCCGAGAAGGCCGTCATGCGGATGCGCTTGGAGGGCAAGAGTCACGCCGAGATTGCAGAGCGCCGTCGCACTTCTCGTCGCACCGTCGCGAATCAGGTGGCCACTGCGTTTCATCGCCTCGGGGTGTCGTGTCGATCGGACCTCATGGAACTGCTGATTGTCTCTGATGAGGTTTTGGTTCGGAGCGCGCCTCCAGAAGCGCAGTCGGCGCCCGCAGCGTTCGCCGACCCGGCAACTCAATTCATGACGCTGTGTCACGAGTCCAATGAGCGATCTCAGGATTCCGCGGAGATTTGAGCGGTGAGATAGTCGGGAACATGAGCACCGGCAGCATGGAGAGTGGTCCGGTGGTGGTGGCGAAGAACGAGGTCGCCGCTGCGGGGGTGGTAGGGGTAGCCTTTGGCGGCTCTGTGGCCGGCGTCGACTTGGGGCTGCCGATTGGCACTCTGATCGGCGACAAATACCGAGTCGAGCGCGTGCTCGGCGCGGGCGCAACGGGCATCGTGTTGGCCGCACGTCACGCGAAGCTAGACGAGCTGGTAGCGGTCAAATGCATCCGCGCAGCCACGCCATGGTCCTCGGACGTGCTGGCGCGCTTCGCTCGAGAAGCGAAAACGTGTGCGCGGCTGAGGAGCGAGCACATCGCCAAGGTGATCGACGTTGGCGTGAGCCAGCAGTCGGGCCGTTCATGGTGATGGAGTACTTGGAGGGGGAAGATCTTGCCACGGTGCTGCGGCGTCGCGGTCCGCTGCCCGTGAGCCGCGCTGTGGATTACGCGATGCAAGTCTGTGAGGCGCTTTCAGTGGCGCACGTCGCCGACGTCACGCATCGCGATCTGAAACCGGCGAACCTGTTCCTCACGCGGCAGGGGGATTGGGAGATCATCAAGGTGCTGGATTTCGGCATCTCTCAGGCGCATCCGAGGGCGTTCGGTGGAGAACTCTGGGTAGAAGAGCCGCAGTCCGTGATGGGAGCGCCGCTCTACCTGTCGCCGGAGCAGCTTCGCTCGCCTCGTGAAGCCGATCATCGCTCTGATCTTTGGTCTTTGGGCGTGGTTCTGTTCGAGCTGCTTACCGGGCATCCGGCGTTTACGGGTGACACCATGGCGCAAGCCGGCGCGCGCGTGCTTTCGGCGGCAGCGCCGCGTCTCGACGACCATTGCGGAGCCGCTTCGCCCGGACTCTCCGAGGTGATCGAACGCTGTTTGGCGAAGGAGCCAGCACAGCGCTTTCAGAGCGCTGCCGAGCTGGCGAACGCGCTCTTGCCGTTTGCTCCCGCGCGAGCCCGCCTGCACGCTGAGCGCGCGACCGCCGTGCTGCTCGCGGCAGACGCGAACGCGGACGAGCCACTGCCCAGCACACGGCCCGACGGACATGCCGCGCGATTTCGCGAGTCGAGTCTCGGTACCGCCGCAGCCGAGCTGGGCGTGTGCGAGTCACGTTCCCCCGAAAGCAACCGCGCGCTGCTGCTGCTGTTGGGCCTTGGAAGTGGGCGCGCGTGAGGAGCGCGCACGCCGCTGCCAGTGCGCGCGCTCAGGGCATCGCCGCAGTCCAAGTAACCGCCGCATCCTTGTCGGCGAAAACGAGGCCGGACCTCGCGAAGCCGCCGAAATTTGAGTCGAACGTTTCGTTGACCAGCTGATTGGAGACGCGGACACTGTCCACGTACACGACCGTCGGGTTGGCGATTGGGTCCGCCGCGGTCAGCAGGATATTGGCCTGCTTGACCGTCTTCGTGTTCACGCCCGCGACAGGTATGGTGACGTCGGTCCACTTCTGGCTGAGGGCGATCAAGTCCACGCTGACCTCCGAGCCAAACATAGACGAGGCGTCGCTCACGAAGAACGTGGCCGTGCCTCCGGTTGCGCCGGGCGCGTAGACCCGCATCTTCACGGTGAAGCCGGTCAAATCGAGCGGACCTCCAGGGAAAATGTCCGAGAAGCGTGTCTTGTCATTTGCGGCGTGGAAGGGCGTGGTGAGCACGGCGATGCCGTTGGGGGCGACGCAGCTGCCGGCGTTGCATACCGTTGTCGCCTCACAAGCTACGGCCGCGTCGGTGCAGCTCGTGGTGCATTTCTCGAGCGCGTCCAGGAATACTTCGCAGCCGTCGTTGGGCTTGGGCTGCATGCTGCTGTTGCAATCGGCGTACAGCGGGGCGCAAGCAGGGACACAAGCGCTGCCGATGCACTCGGTACTGCTGACGCCGTTCAAACTGCAGGCATTGTTACAGGAGCCGCAGTTGGCGACGGTCGTGATATCGGCCTCGCAGCCGTCATTGGCGGTGGCCACGTTGCAATCACCGAGGCCTGCATTACACGACAGCACGCAAGCACCTGCCGCGCAGGTCGCGGACGCCGCATTGTCGAGCGAACAGTTCGTGCCGCACGCGCCGCAGTTATCTACTCCGTTGTCGATCGGCGTGCCGACGCTCAAGTCCACGCAGCCTTTCACACCGGTGCAGCTCGTGAGTCCGTTGTCCTCGCAGGTGCCGCCGCCGATCGCGCCGCGTCCACCCGAGCCGCCGCTGCCACGTCCACCGGTACCGCCGCGCCCTCCCGACTCGCCTTCGCCGCCTTCGCCGCCTTCGCCCGCTTCCGGGCTTCCACCAGTCGCGGAGCCTCCGGTGTGGCTGCCGCTCGACCCCGTTTTGCCCGCGTGGCCTCCCGCGCCGCCCTTGCCATAGTTTGCAGACAGCGAATCGAGGTCCTTCATACAGCCCGAGCCTACGAACAGTAGCAGGCCGGACAAAGCAGTAGCTGTCGTCACCCAGGAAGCCATCTTCTCCATCGACGACACTCATATCAGAACAACCCCGTCGGCGACGAGTGGCGTTCCCCGACCTCGTAGCCGACATTGGTCCTGTTCGGAAGACGACTGATAGCGTTAGGAAATTGCCGGGCAGCATTGGCAGAATGCCGAGGATCGACGCGATACTTCGCGGCAAATGGACCAGAAGTTTCAGCGGCCGGTTCGCGGTGAAGCGGTGTAGGCTCGTGTGTTTCTAGCTACGTCTCTTTCGACGTCGGGGTACACGGATGCCCAGCGCGACTGCGACGGAACTAGACCGCTGTTCGTTCATGTCGCATCGCACTCCTTCTTGTCTTCGCTCGACGCGCGCGGCTCGCGCCCGTCCCTCGTCGCGCGCATCGTCGATCCTCCGAGCCGCTTTAGCGCTGCTGACGGTGACTCTCGGATTGAGCGAGACAACGACCGCTCGCGCTGCAGACGCCGTACCGGAAGCGAGCAGCGCACCGCTCTACTTTCTCAATCCCGTCGACTACGGAAGCGATAGCCAGTTCAACCCGGTTCAAGCGACGATCCATCTCTCGTACGACATTTTGCGCAGCGCCTCGTATCAGGACAGCCCGTTCAAGATGGCCTACGCCACCGGCTTCGGAAACGTAAGCAAGAGCCTGCTTCATCCGTTCGATACGATCGAAAAGGCCGGTGGAGCTTCGGAGTTCATTGCCCACGAGGTGTTCCCGATCAAAGGTTTGCGCTCGGACTATGGGCAGTGGGTTCCGAACTACACGCTGCACGTGCTTGGCGAGGGCAGTGTCTATCGCAAGCTCTGGAGTTGGTACGCTTCGAAGAACGTGCCCGTGCCGTGGCTGTTCGGCCTGCTCAACACCGCCGCCGCCCAGTTCATCAACGAAGCCGCAGAAAATAGCACCTTCCGCGGGCCCAACACGGATCCGGTTGCTGACTTTTGGATCTTCAACCCGATCGGCTACACGCTTTTTTCAATCGACCCGGTGGCGCGGTTCTTTTCCACGACCGTCCGCATCAACTTCTGGCCGGGCCAGGCCACGCTCGACTTGGTGCACCTGAAGTTGCTCAATACCGGCGGGAACTACAGCTTCAAGATCCCGCTGCCATACACGGACCTGAAGCTCTTTTACTACACGGGCACGGACGGGCTCGGTGGCGTCTCGATCCCCACCAAGCGCGGCGACTCATTCTCGTTCGCCGCGGGCACGCACCTCTACACCATGCGCGCGAAGTACACCGATCAAGGCGCTCGCATCATCTTGCCGGACGACTTGGAGTTTGCAGTCGCGGCGTTTTGGGATCGAAATGAGTCGCTGATGAGTTCGTTCGAATTGATCGGCCCCAAACACCCGACCGCGCTCTTGAACATCTACCCGGGCCTGCTCAGCGTGGCGGGCTTTCGCTTCGGCGTTTACGGCAGCGCAGGCTACTACGACGGCGCAGCTCTGGGGCTCAGCATGTCCTGGCTGCCCCTTGGCCCCGGCGTCGCGGGCTGGACGCGAACCAGCCAAGAGTTCTTGTAGACCTGCTCAATAGCTCGAAAACAATTCCCAAAGGAACTTGTGTGCGAACGCAGGCCAGCCGTGATTGGTCCCGCTGTAGTTCGGATCGGTGTGGTTGCACCAGTAGACAGGAAAGCCCTCGTCGCAGCCCTGATACAAGACGCAGTTGGAGAGCGTGTCTTCGTAGCCTTTGACCGCCGTGGTCATCGTTCCGCAGTGATTCAGCGCGGCGTAGAAATCGCGCGTCTTCGGACCGTTCACGGGTTTGACGACGCTGTCGTTCTTGCCGTGAATGACGACCGCGGTGACTTCGCCTTTGCACCCCCGCTTGGTCGGCACCGCGAGCGAGTACTGAGGCACGTCCTTGGTCGAGCAGGGCGCAGTTGCGCGGATGAGGTCGCCGTATTCGCAGCCGAGAATGCTCACGAAGTCGCCCCCGGAGCTCTCGCCGGCCACAAACACGCGCGCCTTGTCGACGCAGTAGCTTGCAAGAATCTGCTCGTGAAACGGTTGAAAGAACGAAACGTCACTCGGCTGCCAACCACTCGCGTTGTTGGCCATCGTGGGATAGACGCGAATCCACGCTTCCTTCGGGCCCGTGCTTTCGAAGCCGGCGTTGCCCTCTGCCCATTCGATCGGGTTACCCGTGGGGTTGAACATCATTAGTACGGGGTAGGGTTTGCTAGCGTCGTAGTTGGTCGGTAGCTTCACGTAGTATTGGTGACCCGATACGGTGAGCGGACTTCCGGAGCTGCCGACCTTCGGGCTCGCTTTGCCGCAACCGCTGCTGGGATCGGGCGCGACCTTGCCGCCGCTC
>Ga0164309_10000038_pt1 | contig 70648 bp, 59 predicted proteins | sample Whisoiple_247_MG_FD_109984 | JGI IMG/M metagenome (GOLD analysis project Ga0164309, IMG submission 109984) | Soil microbial communities amended with fresh organic matter from upstate New York, USA - Whitman soil sample_247_MG | ecosystem: Environmental > Terrestrial > Soil > Unclassified >... | reverse complement strand
GGCTTCGGCGTGGTGCGCATCCCGGTGACGTGGATTGGCCGTTTTGGTGCCGCGCCGAGCTACACGATCAGTCCGACGTTCATCAGCCGCGTGGAGCAGGTCGTCAAGTATGCGCTCGACGCGAACCTGTACGTGATCATCAACATTCACCACGACGGCGGCAACAACGTGAGCGGGCGTTGGTTGAACTTGGTGGACAGCTCGGGTCAAGTCACGACCGCCAACGCTACCGCGGTTTTGACGCAGTTCAAAGCCTTGTGGACGCAGATCGCCGCGCATTTCAAGGGCTACGGTGAGCGCTTGATCCTCGAATCCATGAACGAAGTCATGGTCGATTATGGGACGCCGAAACCGGAGTACTACACGCAGATCAACGATCTGAATCAGGCCTTCGTCGACACGGTGCGCGCGGGCGGCGGCAACAACGCGACACGCTGTTTGGTCGTGCCCGGCTACAACACCAACATCGACTACACGGTGGCTGGTTTCACCGCGCCGAAGGACACCTCATCCGGTAAGCTCATCTTGAGCGATCACTTCTACGACCCCTATTCGTTCGCTGGCTCTGCGGAGACGCATACTTGGGGCACGGGAAATCCGGGCATCGATAATTGGGGCCAGGAGGACTACGTCAAATCCCAAATGGCGAAGCTGAAGTCCACCTACGTGGACAAAGGCTTGCCGATGATTTTGGGCGAATACGGCGCCGTCAACCAAACGGGTTACGAGAACTATCGCCGCTACTACACGGAGTACGTGACCAAGGCCGCGCACGACGCGGGCATCACGCCGATCTACTGGGACAACGGCGGGAAAAACTCGGGCAGCGACGCATTCGGGCTGATCGATCGCTCGAACAACACCATGCTCTACCCGACGCTGATGCAAGCGCTCACGCGCGCGGTCAGCTCCAGCTACGCCTTGGCCGACGTGGCCAAACCGTAGCTAGAGTGAGTCCAGGTGCTCTCGAGTTACTGACAGTTCACGCGCGTGCCCGAGAGCACGAGATCGTCGATCCAGAGTTCGTTCTTGGCGCTGCTGAAGCTTTGCCAGCCGATCATGAACTCTTTCCACTTGTCGCTCAGCCAGCCCGCGGGCTCGGTGCCGTTCTGCCATTGATCGCCGCTGGTGACCGAGAGCACCTCGGTGCCGTCGGCCCAAGCGTGGAGCTCGTTCTGGGTTTGGTCACCGATGAACGCGGCTTCGATGCACGCCCACTTGTTGGCGGCGATCAGCGGGCCTTTGCCCCACAGATCCATCTTCGGGCTGATGTTGTCGCTGGGGACTTCGTTGACGCCGATCACGCCTTTGATTTCACCAAAGCGGATCTCGTTGTCCTTGTCCTTGCGGATGCCAAACAGCGTTTCGTGGTTTGCGCCCGGGTTCTGCCCGAGCTGACGCGTCATGTAGAAGTAGCCGCGCACGTACAGCTTCTTGATGTTGGCTGGCAGCGGCATCGTGATGAACGCCGGGCCGCCGTCGCTCTTGACGTGCAGTGAGTTCTTGCCGCCGTGCGGTTTGGTGTCGTCGACGATGGCCTGCAGGGTGCTCTGCGGATTCGTCGCGTCGATGTTGTAGGCGATGAAGTTGTGCCAACCGGTGGGTTGTTTGCCGACCGCGTCGGACTCGAAATCAGCGCTGAGGATCGCGTTTACCGGGGCGGAGCCGCCGCTGCCGACGGTACCGCCCGCAGCGCCGCCGGTGCCTACTGCTGGCGAGCCGCCTGCGGGGCCGGAGCCGCCGCTGCTCGAACCGCCCAGGGCCGGTCCGGAGCCGCCGGGAGCGCTGCCGCCCGAGGTGCTGCCAACGTTGCCCGTGCCGCCGCTCGCGCTGCCGCCTGTGGCTGTTGCGCTGCCACCGTGGCTCATTGCCGAGCCGCCCGTAGCTGGCGTTGCGCCCGAGCCTCCGCTCGCGTTGGGACCGAAATCCCGCCCGTCAGAACTGCACGCTGCAAGTCCGGTAGCGAGCATAGAAAAGAGCGCGAACGAACTGGAAAAAGAAAGGCACAGACGCTTCATGCAGGCTCCCACGGTGACACGTCGATCGCATCTTTGCCAGCGCTCGATGGCGGATCGCGGCCGGAAGATATTTGCGGCTAGCTCGAAATCACGCACCCTTCGGCGGCATTGTCGCCTCGTCGGCCCAAGCGTCCGTGTGGGCTCGGAAAGATTTCGTGTGGTTCGTCGATCTGAACCGAGCTCGTTCGTCGCACAATCGAACTCGAGCGAAACGGAGACCCCATGAGCAAGGTACGTGTAAATTGTTTTGCCATTTCGGTAGACGGCTTCGGTGCTGGTCCGGACCAGAGCGAGCAAGATCCGCTCGGCAAGGGCGGCAAGGAACTGCACGAGTGGTTCTATCCGACGCGCACATTCAAGAGCATGTTCGGTGACCCGAGCAGCGGCCGGATCGGCATCGACGACACCTTTGCTCATCAGGGTACCGTGAACAACGGGGCGTGGATCCTGGGTCGGAACATGTTCGGGCCGATCCGCGGACCGTGGCTGGATGAATCCTGGCGCGGTTGGTGGGGTGACGAGCCGCCCTACCATGTGCCCGTCTTCGTGCTCACTCATCATGCGCGAAAGCCGCTCGAGATGGCGGGCGGAACGACATTTCACTTCGTCACCGGTGGCATCGAAGAAGCGCTTGAACGCGCCAAAGCCGCCGCGGGCAGCCGAGATGTGCGCATCGGCGGCGGTGCCGAGACGATCCGCCAGTATTTGCGCGCTCGCGCAATCGACCACATGCACCTCGCGGTAAGTCCTGTGGTGCTCGGTTCGGGTGAGCACCTCTTCAGGGATCTCGATCTGCGTGCGCTCGGTTATCGAGTGACGTCAAGCGTCGCAGGTGAGAAGGCGACACACGTCATCTTCGAACGCGCTGGCGTGTGAGAGTCGTCAGCCGTCGAGTGCGTCCAGGATATTGCCGAACAAGCGACTGCCAAGCTCGTCCTGGGCGCGCAGGTACTGCACCGTGTCACGACGGATTTGGGCAAAGGCGTCCCCGCCGTTGGCTCGAATGGCGAAGCCGTCGTCCGCTGCGAGCCAAGCCTCGACGTCATCGCTCGTGACTTCACAGTGAAATTGCAGCCCGAATTGGCGTCCGAGCCGGAACGCCTGATTGGCGCAAAGCGCGCTCGAGGCCAAGTGCTGCGCTCCCGCGGGCAGCTCGAAGGTATCGCCGTGCCAATGCAAGACGTGGCCTTCGAGCGGTAGCCCGCGGAGCACTGCGTCGCCCGTTTCGTGACGGAAGCGCACCGCGCCCCAACCGACTTCGTACTGTCGCCCGCGCCCGTCGTGCATTTGGTGCACGCGTGCGCCGGCCGCGTGCGCGAGCAATTGAGAACCGAGGCAGACACCGAGCACCGGTTGATCTTGCTCGATGCAACTGCGCAGCAATTCGACCTCGCGTTTCAGATACGGCAATTGTGGATTGTCGAGGTCGGCGACGCCCATTGGCCCGCCCATCACCACCAAGAGCTCGTCCTGGCCCAAGTGTGAGGGAACGAGATCGCCGCGATACAACGCGCGGACATCCAGTTGGTAGCCGTGCTCGACGAGCACCGACGGATGCGTGAAGGTCCCTCGAACTCGACGTGCTTCAGGATGACCGCGGTCTTCATTTGGGTCTGGTCCTAAAGCGAGCATTCGAAGACTTCAAGCGTGGGATTGCCTCTCCTCGAAAGCTCCATGGAATCTCCTCACCGTCGTGCGCTGACGGTCGCTACTTTTCGAATCGATGCACGAGCGCCCGTTTCGATTCCACCGCACTCAATCCACGCTCATCGTCATCGCGTATCTCCTATTCTTCTTTTGGTGCTGCCCGACCGTCCCGGCGCTCGCGACCAAGCTGCGTCTCGCCTACTCGCTGAGTGAAGCGACTTGGGGTGCGCTGTGCATCTTCGGCTGGCTCAGCGTGGTAGTCGCCATGGCGGCAGCGCTGCGAGGCCTGTCGGGCAGATCGCGCTCGGCGTTCGCGGTCTTGATGTTCGTCGTCTTGCCGTTGTGGGGCTTGGTGCTCAATGCCGACTGCAGCGAGTGCCAGGTTTACTCGCCCGCAATCGCGTATCGACCCTTCGCAAGCCCTGAAGTGTACGGGCTCTTGATCTTACATTGGGCAACGGCCGGCGGTTACGCGATCTCACAGCGGCAGTCAGAGCTCTTGCCGCCACGTGTCGAAGCTTGGGTAGCCACTCTACTGCTGTGTGGGCTCTTGCAGAATGTCGCGCTGGCGATCCAGCTCGTGGACATGATTCCGTGGTTGATCTTGTTTCCGATGACTCTGCCGATCATCACGCCGTTCGTGCTCGTCATTCTATTTTGGCGCGAGCTGTCGCGACGTCTGAGGGCTAGTGCGGAGCGAGCTCGAACGCCGGTACTGCTCGGTCCAGTGATACTGCGCGCACCGCTCGTGATCGGCGCGCATGCGTTGCTCCAAGGGCTTTGGCGTGGACACCCAAGCGCTGCGCTCGATGTCATCGCGCGGACCTGTACGCACCCTCTCTCGACGCTGCTGCTCCAGGTCCAATGCCCGACGTGTGGTCACAACCTGTGGTAGTTTCCTTCGCGTGGGTTCGATCATCGTCGGCGTGCCGGGACCTTGGGGCGATCAGGACGAGGTGCTCGCCGCGATCGGGAGCGCGGATGGTCCGGCGACCTTCGTGGCCGAAGGCGATCGGATCATCGACGTGCGATCGGGGCGCAGCCTCGCGTTCGAGGTCTATCCACACGATCCTCGAATGGAAGAGGCGTTTGCCGCAGCCAGCGGCGGAAAGCTCTCGAAGCAGGAGCTGTGGTCCGTCGCGAAGCATCGCACCACCGTCTACCTGATCGGGCCCGACTGCTCGCTCGCCGGCGCCCGTCACGTGATGGCGACTGCGGCGCATCTGCTCGACGTTGGCGGCGTTGGGGTGAAGGTCGAGTCGGCCGGCGTGGCGCACGCACCAGATTGCTTTCGCTACCACGCGCGCTCGGGCGCCACGCTGTCGGCATACCGGATGTTCGTGACACTGGTGGGCGGCGAAGCGACCGAGCACCACTATTCCTGTGGGATGCACAACCTCGGGCTGCCAGACGTCTCCGTCGTCGGCTCCGTGCCGGTCGACGAGGCCGCCGGCATCCTGACCACCTTCAATCAATGGAACCTGCTCGAGCGCCCGCGGTTGAAGGCGGGGGCCTGGTTTTCTTGCGCAGAAGGCGAGCCCGCTTTCACGGCGAGTCATCATCCGTTCGGCTACGAAGAGGACGATCCTCTCAACAATCCGCTCGGCCGCTGGCACCTGTCGCCAACCGACCGCCCGGGTCCCGGGAGGTACGCCACGTCCATGAGCGAGCCCATGTTCATGGCGCTGTCCCGTAATTCGCCCGAGGTTGTCGAGGCGACGCGCCGGGCGCGCGCGACAGTGGGCTATCTGCGCGAGCAGTTCGCGTCTCCCTACGAATACGGGCGCTATCTGGTGAAGGTGCGCTTTCCGGACGGTGGAAGAGTCGGCGTTGCTCTGGGCGCTGCTCGAGGAGATCGACGAGCAGACCTTCCGCGCAACTCTGTTCGAGGTGCCGCGAGAGCTCGCCCCGCTTTGCGCCAACGAGACGACCGAGCGTCCGCTCAGCGATTTGGAGGACTGGGCGATCATCAAGAGCGGTACGCTGGTCGGCGGCTTCTCGATGCGCATCCAGCGTGATCACATCCCCGACGCCCGACGTCACGCTTACCAGCTCTATTCGGGAACGCTCAGCTATGCGCCCCTGGAGGAGATCCCCGGGCTTTGACGCGTTCTGCGCGTCGAGCGTTATCGTGACTCAGTTGTCGAGTGCGCCGGCATTGATCCAGTCGTAGACCATGAACAATTGGTCGACCGTCAATGGCGCTTTGTCCTTGGGCATGATCGCAAAGTTGAGTACCTGAAACATCGGCGAGTTGTCGGCATCCCCAGCAACGACGTCACCGCGCCAAGAGGTAGAAGCCGCGCTCTTGCTCGAGAAGTCATAGCCAAAGGGCGTGGGGCGCTTCAGGTGGCACTGCGCGCCGCCGCAATTCGGCGTGATGATTGTGTTGTAGATCGTGGTGAAGGTGGGCGCTGGTCCGCGACTATTCGCCCCCGCGGCTCCTCCCGCCCCGCCGCTGTTGCTGGTTCCGGCGTGGCTGCCTGTGACGCTGCTCGCGCCCGCCCCAGAGATTCCTAGACTGCCCATCCCGCCGAAACCACCAAGACTTGGGCCACTGCCGCCAGTGAGGGCAACGCCCGGCGAGCCTCCCCAGCTGCTGGAACCGCCGAGCGTTGGCTGAGTCACTGAGCCGGCGGAGCCACTCACTCCTGAGGTATATTTGCCTCCCGCGCCTCCCTGACTGGGAGCTGGGTTTCCGTTGCCGGAACCACCGCTAGCGCTGCCGCCGCAGCCAAGAAGTGCCAGAAAGAACCAGGCGCAAAGCGCGCGTGAGCTGTAGAGCATGATTGCTGAACGGAGTGCTCGCGGAGACGAGTGCCGCGCGCTTACGCTTAGCACCGTTATCGCGCGTCAGTGCACTCGAGTGCACGAATTGTCGCGCCGCAACCAATCGCGTGATTGAAAACTTCGAGTCACGAAAGCAGACGCACGCTCACGCAGCTACGAGCGCGATCGGGTCAAATTTCTCACGGCTTTTTTTCAGGGGGCGGACAGGCGACCGCGAGCGGTCAAGTGTCCGCTTGGGAGGGCAGCCCAGCGGACGCTCGGAAGTCGGCAAATGCGGCCATATTTGCGGCTTTTCGGAGCGGCACGCCGATTGCTCTACGGGCAGCATCATGACGCAATCCAGTTCGACGACGGTCGGTTCGATGTTCCGTTCGATGATGCACGCACGCGCGGTCGTGTGCGCCCCCGTGTTCAGCGCGCTGCTCGCGCTGCCTTCACTCGCCCACGCACAGGAACCCTCGGTGTCTGCAGCCGCTCCCGAATCGACGGCTGCACCTGCCGAGCAAGCGGCACCTGCGGTGCAAGCCGATGCTGCCGCGCCAGCAGCGCCTGCCGCGCACGCAACGCCGGCAACGAGCGTTGCTCCCACTCACGACGCGCCGAACTCAACGCTCAAGCTGTCGCGCCCCAGAGTGCATGAAGGGTTCTATCTGCGGCTCACCACCGGCCCGACGCTGCTCACCCTCAACGGGCACGGTCCATATGGCTCTGCGTCGCTCACGGGCGGCGGTGCTGGTGGGATGATCGCGATTGGTGGCGCCGTTGCGCCCGGCTTCGTGTTGGCTGGTATGATCGGAGGCTCGGGCTTCAAGGCGGAATTCAACGGCGGACCCTTCGAGGACGGGACCGTCATTGCCAGAGGCAAGACGTACACCGCCTCAGACCGAGCGTCGGGTGGGTTCGGAATGGTCGGCATGATGTTCGACTGGTACCCGGACCCGAGTGGCGGTTGGCACTTCGGCGCGGCCCCTGGATTGGGCGTGACCATTCTGACGAACCAGGCCGACCATCGCGACTTCGGCGGAGTGAACTTCGCCGGCAGTGCATTCGGCGGTTACGACTGGGCACTCGGACGCAAATGGTCGCTCGGCTTGCAGCTCGTCGTCAGTGGCGGCACGCAAACGAAGCTGGTGGAAGAGGACCACTCGAAGGAAAATGACGTGCGCGACACCGGCTATCGGCTCACGCCCTTTTCCGTGGGCGTGCAGGCCTCGGTGCTCTACTTCTGAGAAGGCTGCGTGACCGCGAGCGCGTGCGCAGCTTCCTTCTTGCTCGGCACCGCCCGACTGAGCGTGACCACGAGCACGCCCATCACGGTCAGCGCGCATGCGCCGAGCTTTCGGGGACTGAGCTGCTCACCAGCGAGTGCTGCGCCGATGGCCAAAGCCACGAGCGGGTTCACGTAAGCGTAGCTCGTGGCAATCAACGGGCGGGTTCGCTGCAGTAAGAACCCGTAGGCGCTGAATGCAACCAACGAACCGAACACAATCAGGTATGCCAGTGCGGCAAGGCTGGCAGTGCTGGCTGGTTGCATCAGCCGCTCACCGCGCGCGAGCGCAAGCGCGAACATCGAGACTCCGGCGAGCAACATCTGGCATGCGGAGTTCATCGCCCCCTTGGGCATCGGCAAGCGGCGGCTCCACAGTGAGCCCACGGCCCAGGATATCGGCGCGAGCACGATCAAGAGACCGTCAATGCCGTGCAGTGAACGACTGTCGCCGCCATTCAGCACCACGATGCCTGCAAAGCCGAAGCAGAGCCCAACGAGTTCCCGCGCCTTGGGCCGTTCGCCCCAAAACCAGCCCAATGCTGCCATCCACAAAGGGACCATGGCGACGATCGTGGCGGCGGTTCCCGAGTCCACTGTGCGCTCGGCGAGGACGACGAAGCCATTGCCCATGACGAGCAGCAATGTCCCTACTGCGCCTGCTGCGAGCCACTCACGAAGCGAAGGTGAGCGCGCGCCACGCAGCCGCAGCACGATGAACAGCGCGAAGCCAGCGAGCAAGAAGCGCGTCCCGGCCATCAGATACGGCGGCAACGTAACGAGCGCCACGCGCATGGCGTAGTACGTTGAGCCCCAGATCACATACAGAGACAACAGCGCCCCAAAGATTAGCGCGCGCCCACCCGACGAAGATTCACTAGAGCCTGCCACTGCGAAGGCGTTCAACTGGGGCAACGCGGGCCGTTCGTCAAGTGGCCGGGAACCAAACTTTCATTCGCAGCGGACTGAATTGGCATTGCAGCCGCCGTCACGCGCTGCACGGGCGCGCGCATCGAAACGCGATCTCGGCACTCGCGACAATAAACAAAGTACGCGCTTCCCGCGATCATTGGACTTGTCAATGACATGTACGATTCCGGTGTTGGTCGAGCAGCAGCCGTGAGCGGCAATCCGACCCTTGTGTTTCGCGCGAGTTATCCTGTCGGGAGTCGCCGTATCGACATCGACTCTCGACACCGAAAGTTTTCACCGGCTCTCCGAAATTGCAGGTAACGTCCCGCCTCGACAGCGAGTGTCCGAGTGCTCGCGGGGTCAAACAAGGAGAGACTGATGTCTTTTGAAGTTGCTACTTCTGCGTTGGGGTCATGGGGCAGGATCACTTTGCGATTCGCTGTGTGGCCGCTGGGCTCGACGCTGCTGCTCGCCGCGTGCGGAGGCGCGCCGGTCGAGGAAGACTCGCTTGCCGTGAGCGAGGCCGAGGTTCAGTCGAATCACGGGCATCCCGAGGGCGAGGATCTGTTCCAAACGCCGTTCAAGCACACCAATGGCCGGTCCTGCGCGACGTGCCACGTCATGGAGGATCACACGGTGCTGACGCCCGCGCACGTGACCGCGCTGCTCGCGGAGAACCCGAACGATCCGCTGTTCAATCCCATCGACGCTGACGATCCAACCGCGGCAACTCCGACCTACGAACATCTGAAAAAGGGCCTCGTGCGAGTGGTCATTGATTTGCCTGACAACATGGATTTGATCGACGCTGCGGGGAATGTGGTAACGCCACCGGATCGCACCGTTTCGGTCTGGCGCGCCGTTCCCACCGTGGAAAACACCGCGATCACCGCGCCGTACCAGTACGACGGTCGCAAGGTCACTCTGCAAGAGCAAGCGCAAGGCGCGATCACCGCTCACAGCCAAGGGCCCAAGGTGCGGAAGAAAGATCTCGACGCGTTGGCCGAGTTCCAACAAGACCAATTCACCTCCAAGCGCGCGGAAATCGTCGCCAAGAAGCTCGCGTACGGCGTGCCGGTGGAAGACATCCCGCGGCCCGAGTTGAAGATGAAGCTCACGGACGCGCAAGCTCGCGGTCTCGAGGTGTACAACATCGCGTGCGAGGCTTGCCACGGCGGCGCAAAGAACCTGCAGGTGGTCAACCGCGACGTTCACGACTTGGCGTTCCTGGAACTCAAGCCCGACGGCAACGTGCGCTACGATACCTCGGTGACGCCGCCCAAACCGGTGGAATTCCCGCAACCGCACAACGAGTTCTTGAACGTCGGCTTTGCCAACATCTCCTACCTCGGCCAGATTTTCGGTGATTTGTTCGGGCCGCGCTTCAACGCGACCGTCACGTTGCCGCAATACCGCTATCGTTTTTACAAAGACAAGAAGCGGAAGATCAAAGACGTGGACTTGCCGCCGGTGCCGCAGACCGTGAGCGGCAGCCCCTTCGATCTGCGCGCCTTGGTGGACGAGAACGGAGCGCCAATCGTCGGCCCGAACTTGCTACCGCAAGCATTCTCGACCGATCCAGGTCGCGCGGCGATCACGGGTAGCCCGCACGACTTCGAAGCGTTCGACGTGCCCGCGCTGCGCGGCATTGCCAACACCGCACCGTACTTCCACGACAACAGCGCCGAAACGTTGCGTGATGCGGTGGACCTGTACAGTCGCTTCATTTTGCCGTTCTTCACGATGCTGAATCTGCCGGCCAACCTTCCGCCGGAAAACGGCGGCTTCTTCCCAGAGTCGCTGACGCCCGAGCAGAAGGCGGATCTGCTCGAGTTCCTGCAAGTGCTCTGACAGCAGCACACCAAGAATGAGAGGCCCTGCCGCTCGCGTGAGTGGCAGGGCTTCGCTGTTTTCGGCGGATTGGCACGGGCACCGCGCGGGACTAAGCTGCCCCCAAAGGAAGCTCGTGATGTTCATCCGCACTTTGCTCAGCGCTCTCGCCTTGCTCCTCGTCATGCCGGTTTCTGGTTGCGCGAGCGGTCCACAAATTCGCGTCGACATGGACGCGCGCGCCAACATGAAGGCTTACAAGACGTTTGCCTTCTTCAACACATTGTCCACCGACGATCCGGCTTACGCCTCGCTGCTCTCGACCCGTCTGAAGAATGCGACTCGGGCCCAGCTCGAGCGCAACGGCTACACGTACTCGGAGACCGAGCCAGAACTCCTAGTCAACTTCTACCTCAAGGTCGTCAACAAGCAGGAGCTCCGTTCGACCGGCGGTTACTACGGCTATCGGCACGGCTACTACGGTACCTGGACGGGCTACCCTTACGTCGAGACCATCAACTACAAAGAGGGCACGCTCAGCGTCGACCTCGTCGATGCCAAGCGCAAGCAACTCGTGTGGCAGGGCGTGGCTGAAGGTGAAGTGAGTGAGGAAGCTCAACAGAACCCCGGGCCAGCGATCGACCGCGTGGTGACCGAAATTTTCTCGAACTTTCCGAATCCTCCCAAATAGAGCGACCAAGCAGGGCGACGAGCAGGTGCCGCGACTTTCGCAGATTGGCACTCACGCAATTCTAGAGGCCGTTTGCGCGGCAATTGGTCTATCCTGATCGGATGGACCTCGAGATGCGGGCGAAGGTGTCAGCGCTGCTCGAAGCAGTAGTCACTGCCGACGGCGTGATTCGACCGGAAGAGCGGGAGTTCGTGCGACGCGCGGTGACCCGTTGGCGCTTGCCGGAGCCTGATGCACCGCTCAGCCTGCGCAACCTAGGCACTGCAACGGAGGCGCTGCGTGCGTTGGACGCGACGGCGCAAGCGCGCGTGCTGGCGCTCTTGGTCGACGCCGCGGTCGCCGATCGCGAAATTCATCCGCAGGAGCACGCGCTGTTGCTCGCCGCGGCGGCTGCTTTGGGGATTGCAGCCGTGTCGCTCGAAGAGCGCCTGAACCAACGTTTGAATCGCCCTCCCGGTCTCTGAACGCCGGCAGGATCGCCCATGACGTTGCAACGCTGGCAGCCGGGGGAAGTGCTGGGCGGCTTCACGCTCGGCGAGCTGATTCATGCCGGTGGCATGGGCGCCATCTTTCGCGTCACGAAGCCTGGTTTGACGTTTCCCGCGGTGATGAAATTGCCGCAGCTGGGCGCTCCGCAAGCGGGTGAGGCGATCGTCGCCTTTCAGACCGAGGTCATGATTGCTCCGACGCTGCGCGGACCGCACGTCCCGAAATTCGTCGCAGCGGGCGATCTCGCGAGCACCCCGTATTTGGTGATGGAGTGGGTGGAGGGTGAGTGTCTGGAGGACGTGTGCCGGCGCGCTCCGCTTCCTGCGTCGGAGTTGGCGCAAGTCGGTGCAGTGCTGGCCGACGCGCTGCACGCCATTCACCTGCAGCAAGTGATCCACCTGGATTTCAAGCCCTCCAACGTGATCCTGCGCGCGGATGGAAGTGCGGTGCTAATCGACTTTGGCTTCGCGCATCATGCAGGTCTCGCCGATTTGCTCGCGGAGCAGACGCGCTTCCGAGCTGGTTCCGCGCCGTACGTCTCGCCCGAACAATTGCTCGGCAGCCGCCAAGACATTCGCAGCGATCTGTTCGCGCTCGGGGTCACCTTGTACGAGCTTTCGACGGGAAAATTACCCTTCGGTGAGCCGGATTCGGACGTACGCAATCGCTTTTGGATCGACCCAGTTCCGCCTGTCGCGCTCGCGCCAGAGTTGCCGCCTTGGGCGCAAGAAGTGATTCTGCGGGCGATCGAACCGCGTGCTGAGCTGCGCTATCAATCCGCTGCACACGTGGCGTTCGATCTGCGCAATCCCGAACAGATCACGCTCACCGATCGCGCGACGAAGCAAACGAACGCCGGCCTACTCTCGCACATGGGGCGCTTCCTGCGCGCGCACGCCGAGTTCAGCGCTCGGCTGCGCGAGCCCGAGCCCCTACTCAGCCGCACGCCGACCGTCTTGGTCGCGGTCGACACCGAAAACCTCGCGGACGAACGACACGCGGCGATTCGCGCAGAAACCTCGCAAATCTTGGCGCAGAGCACTGAGTTTCGCCTGATGTGCCTGAGCGTGATCACGCCATGCTTGGCCTCCCTCGACCACCTCGTGCGCCTGCGCGAATGGGTCGAGCCGCTCGGGGTGCCGACCGAGCGAGTCTCCCTGCACGCGATCGAGTCCGCTTCCCCGAGTGATGCGATTGTGCAGATCGCGCGTCACAATAACGTCGATCGCATCGTGATCGGCGCACCCCGCGCGGGCGGGCGCGCGTGGGCGAATTCGACGGCTTCGTCGGTCACGGCGAACGCGGGCTGCAGCGTGCACGTGGTGCGTGTACCGAAACCGTAAGCTGGCACGAACCATGCGAGGGCACACGGCGCGCGTGAAGTGAGCGCGACAACGTCAAATGCAGCTTACGGGCGGTTCAAAGATGTGAGAGGCTAAGCGGAGGGTTGCGGGTCTTGTTCGGGAGGGAACATGGAAGCAAAGTGGAATGCGCCGTGCTCAAACCCGAACACGACGGATCCGTTCTGTCCGCCGTTCGTGCACGCCATGTCGACGACCAGATCCAGCTGTTCGAGCCGGGTACCGCCGGGCGACATCTTTGGCCACCCCAATCGCGGTGGTGTCGGCGAGCATTGCTTTCGGTTCGTGCCCGACCCCGCGGGTGGCCCTGGCACCAACTACGAGACGGACCTCCAACTAGACTGCTCAGGGTCGACGGACCCGACCGTGTGCATGTCCAAGTGCGGCAACTAGGTCGTCTTGCGCGACGCACCTTGTGCATTGAATCACCGGGCAGGCCGGGACTGCGTGCCGAACGCTTACGAGATATGCGAAACCATCCCAGGAGCGGTTCACTAAAGCGGTCCGCTTGGTCGTGTGCCGAGCGCGAGCGCGGCCAGCTGTTCGTCGCTGAACGGCGGCTTGAATAGGCTCGAATCCTGCTGCCGCGAACGAAACAGATCGGCGATGAAGGCCATGCGGTTGCCGAGTTCGGTCCAGTTGCGCGCAGCGCTACCCTTCAAGCTACTCAAGTTCGGATCGTAACTCGACACGAGCTCCTTCAACGCTTGATACTCCAACGGATTGAGCACGGTCGGGAACGGCGCGCTGCCGACTGGAATGTCTTTCCCGAGATGCAGCAGGTTCCCGCCGGGCAGCGTCAACGTCATCATGTAGCGCGTGGCCAAGTGCTCCCAATGCTGCTCGCAGTCTTTGCGCAGCGCAGTGAGTAGTCCGCGAAACGCCGGACGAGTCACCTTCTCGAGCCAATTAGGTTGAGCCGCGAGCAGCGGTTCGTAACTTTGCTCGTCGAACGGCGCGTCCATCGCGCTCGCAATGAACGATTGCAACCGCGTTTGCTCATGCAGTCCAATCAGCAGATTGCCGTACAGCAAGTACTCGGCTTTTTCTTTTTCGTTCGTGCGCAGCGCGCCGGCAAAATAGCTGGTAAACGCGACTTTTAGCGAATCTTGGCCGTCGCGCTCGGCGGGGCCCTTCTTGAGTCCGCCGACGAATGCGTCGAGCTCTGCTTCGGTCAGCCGCGAAGGATCGCTGAAGCGATCCCAAAATTGTGCGAAGAGCGGTGCGAGCTCTGCAAAGACCTTGAGGTTGCCAAGCGCAATCTGCTCGCTCACTCGGGCGAGCACGGCTTTCGGAATCGCCAGCGGGTCGAGCCGCTCGGCCCAATTGCCTGGCATTGCTTCGAGCAGCAGGCTGAGGCGTTCTTGGACTTTGGCTTGTTCGATCAGGAGTTGCTGAATCTCGACCGGGACCTCTTCACCGCGAATGGACTGCCCCGCTGTCTTCGACGCCCACGTGGCGAAGGTCGACCAATTGGCGTTTCCGCCGCCCAGCACGTCCGACAGCAGGCCCATCAGCGAGTGATAGTGCTGGGTGATCCAAAGATTGCGAATCACCGGTTGTTCGAGCCCCGCCACGCGCTCGATGTCCGCCAAGATTGCCTCACCCGGACGCGCCGCAGCGAGCGCGTTCCCCGACGCCGTAAAAAAGACGCTCATTGGCTCTAGCTTAACAAGATCGCCTCGCCAGGAAAACGCCGCCTTCCTAACCCATATACCTAATGTGTGAGCGTGTGAGCACTGGAGTCGCCGAAATCGGCGCCCTGAGTTTGAACCGCCGAGCCGCAGAGGACGCAGAGATCAGATGGAGATTTGGGGGTCGCGCTGTGCGTCTAGGCTTCGCGTGATCTACGTGATCTACGACGCGACGCGACGCGCAGAGGAACCCCAATCTTTGCTCCTTTCAGAGCTCTGCGTGCTCTGCGTCTCTGCGGTTAATCTCTCTCCCTTCTTCCCCCGTCCGCGACGCCGAAGGCTCTGCCGACACGTGTCGTGGCGCGTGACCATTAAAAACCTTTCGGTCGCGTCTACGGGTCGGTGAGATCGGCTCCCTGAGTTTGAACCGCCGAGCCGCGGAGGCCGCAGAGACCGGAGGGAGATTTGGGGGTCGCGTTGTGCGTCCAGGCTTCGCGTGATCTACGACGCGACGCGACGCGCAGAGTAACCCCCAATCTTTGCTCCTTTCAGAGCTCTGCGTGCTCTGCGTCTCTGATGGCCACGCTTTCCGCCGCGCGTTCGCGTCGGCGACGAGCGAAGGGAGCGCCGAGCCCTTCGGTTTGGCCGGACGACACCCGAAAGGGAGGGTGGCCGCTTACTCTCCGAGAGCACGCCGCAAGCTCGGCCGTGTCCCCGCACCGCCGTCAGAGATGTGACCAATCATAAGCTGCGTCTCTGCGGTTAATCTCTCCCGTCTCTGTGCGACGGCGCATCGAGCTCGGCGCGCGTCTTGCTCTTCACTGGAGGTATGACTCACGACGATGCACATACGTCTCACAATCATGGCTTCGAGCTCCCCAGCGCGCCGGAAGTGGTCGTCCGCAGCGATCCGCGACCGTGGCGGGCCGTGGCAGGCGTAGCCGTTTGCCTCGGACTCGCAGGCATCGTTACGGGGCTCGTCATCGCACGGCGGCACAGCGTGAGTGACGAACACATCACTTCCGACGCGCTGCAGCGCGAGGACTTGCGCGACGGTTGGCGAGCCTTGGGTGTCGCTGCTGTGCGTGAAGCTCAGGACCGTGAGGCGGAGAAGAGCGCCGCAGCTCCGGCGCCCGTGAATCCTGCCAATCAAGCGGCGCTACCCAACGTCGTGATCGTCAATTTGCCCACACCGAGTTCGAGTGCAGCGCCGTCCAACGTGACCAACATCACGTTACCCAATCGCGCGACCACGAACTCGGGCGTGGAACCCTCGGATACTTGGAATTTCAGCTCCGGCTATGCGCCGAATCAAACCGTGCCGCCCGCCAACTACTCGCCAACGCAAGGCTACGTGCCAGTGCCGATGAGCTATCCGTTGCCGCCCGATACCAACGCGCCGCGCAGCAATTCTGTGACGCAAAACGGTTACGGCGCGCCACCCAGCGGTGTCGCACCGAGCGTTGGCAACAACAGCATCCCTGGGTCTTCGCCGAGCCCAGCGTTGCCAAACGGTGGCTTGGTCGGATCGACGCCGAGTGCGCCGACCGGCTCGCCCAATGGCGCCGTGACGCCCAACATGCCCATGGGGACCGCGTCTGTGTCGCCGGGACAGCCGTCGTTGCCGAGCGGCTTCAGCGCGCCGTAGTGCTGGGTGGCGGCATTGAGCTGCTCAGCTCGGGATGCGCGCGCCAGTGGTCACTGCCAGGCAAAAGCAAGCGCAGCTCTGCGCTCATCGGCGCGACCCCGCGAAAGCCTGCGTCGCCCTCGAGCTCGTACTCGCGCACTTTGTTCCAGGAGCAACTCGCGTTGAGCAAGAGCTCAGCGAGCCGCACCGTGCCGGCAACCGTTGATTCCACGAACACCGTGTCGCGTTGACGCCACTCGTCATCACTCAAGACAGACTCGGTCTCGTTGGACAACGCGAGCAGCGGCAGACTCGAGAAGTCGCGCTCGTTCAGCCACGGATGCTTTTTGGTGAGGCTCGGAAAGTAGCGAAAGGTTGCCGGGCGCTGCATGAGGCCCACCGGTGGGTCGTCCTCTGGCCACTGCGCGCGATACACCACACGTCGGACTTCGGTCCATGAACTGCCGAGTTCGAGCACGCAATGTTCGGGATCGTGGAACGCGCACGCGAGTAGGAACAGCCCGAGATCGCGACACGCTTGCTCGTCGACATACAGTGCGAGATTGTCGACTCTGTGCCAGCCGTTGTAGTCGCGCGCGATCTTGCGAAAGAAGATGCGATCGCTCTTCAGCTGCGGCGGCAGCATGGGCAAGTTGTCGTGCTTGAACAGAAAGTCCGCCTCGTCTGGCGGGCCATCGGGCACGCTCGCCCGAAGCTCCGCGAACACCTGATGCAAGTCACCCATGTTCAGTAATCCTAGCCGCGCTCGGCGCGGAGCGCGACCGAAACGGGCTGGCAGAACTCGCCAGGGAGCAACAGTTCGGGGTACAGGCCGTTTCGAGCCTCGGCGACTCGGGCGTGGACGCTCGGCTCGACGCGGAGCAACATCACTTGCGACTTCGCATGGGGCCCATCTCGGTCATCGCTCTGAACGACCGCGCGCACTTGGAGGCGTTCTCGGTCGATGAGCGCCTTGCCGCTCACGTGCGCACGTACTGGACGCTGCGAGTCGATCTGCCGCCCGCCAAACTACGCATCGTTCCTGACGGCCAAGTCGACTTGGTGTTCGACTTGTTGCGCGGCGAAGCGCACGTCGCGGGCGCGCGTGAAGCGCCCTTCGAGGTCATCCACGATCAGCCGACCAGTCTGCTCGGTGTGAGTTTGTTGCCGGGCAGCGCGAGCTCTCTGCTCGGTGTGCCAGCTGGGGCGCTCTCTGCAGAATGGGCTCCGCTGAGCGACACGCTCGGGCCCATTGCCACCGCGCTCGTCGAACGACTGCAGAGTGCCGCGTCGCCCAGCGTGCGTTTGGGCTTGATCGAAGCGTTCTTGTTGGCGCGGCTCGGCAACAAGGACGCGCGCGTCGAGCGTGCGTTGCGCGCGATCGACGCGAGTCAGGGGACGATCGACATCGCGCGCTTGGGGCGTGACAGCGGCGCAAGCCCGCGCAATCTGGGGCGACTGTTTCACGAGTGGGTGGGTCTGTCGCCCAAGCGCTTCGCGCGGATCGTTCGCGCGCAAGCCGCGTTGCGACGTCTCGCCGCGGAGCCAACGACTGATTTGTCGGCGCTCGCGGCCGAGCTCGGCTTTGCCGATCACGCGCATCTCACGCGCGAGGTGCGAGCCGTGGCCGGTGCCGCACCGAGTCGATTGGCTGAAATGTTCAAACGTACGTCCGATCCCTTCAAGTCCTAGTCCGCGAAAACGAGCATTGTTCTCCTACGACGCGCCGCTGATTTTGGCGGCCGCCGAACGAGGAGACACGCTCATGCCCCTATCATTTTCTGCGCTCACCATGCACTCGAAGGATCCGGTTCGCTTGGCGGAGTTCTACCGCGACGCACTTGGACTGCCCCTCGCGATCCACAGCCACGGCACGCTCGGCGCTCACTACGAAGGTGGCCTCGGTGGCGTTCACTTTGCGGTTTGGCAAGCGTCGCCCGCGGTCGGCGGCCCGTTCGTGCCAGTGTTCCGTGTCGCGAACCTCGATGCCGAACTCGCACGCCTGTGCGGTCGCGGGGTCGAGGCTCGGCACAAGCCGCTCGACATCGGCGAAGGCAAGCGCGTGGTCACGCTCAGCGACCCGGATGGTAATGGCTTTCGCCTGATCGAGGTCATGCCGGGCTGAGTTTTGGTTCTGATAGCGAATTCGGCATCGTTGCCGCCATTCGGTAAATTGTTTTGACAGTCTGTATAACTAAATCATAGTGCTTCGGGGATGGCTTCACGGGCGTACGACATGAGCCGCAGGGCCCGAGCAGTGGATGCTGCTCGGGAGGCGGCCCTGTCGGCCGCGTACGCTTTGCTAGCTGATCCGAACTGCCATGAGCTCAGCGTGGATGCGACGGCGCGCGCCGCCGGCGTGACCCGCGCGACGCTGTACAACCAATTCGGTTCGCGGAGCGAGCTGCTGGTGGCCGTCTTTCGCGATCTCGGTCGGCGCATGAAGGCGGACCGCATCTACGTGGCCATGCGCCTGCCGGACCCGGTGCAGGCGCTGACCGAAACCGTGCGCGAATCGACTCGCGCGTACGCACGCGAACGGCAGGTCATCCGCAAGCTGTTTGCGCTCGCCGCCCTCGACGCTGAAGTGCAGGTCGAGGTCGAACGTTCCGAGCGGCAGCGTCGACAGAGTTTGGTTCATTTGGTCGCGCGCTTGGCTGCCTGCGGGCACACGCACACGGACGTTGCCGAGGCGGCCGCGATGCTCGCCTCGCTCACCAGCTTTCAAGTGTTCGAAGCGCTCTCGTTCGACGTGGGGCCGCGGCTCACCGAGCGGCGATTGTTGGACTTGGCGCAGGTCTATCTGGGTATCTCGAACAACGAACAGGGAGGCATCGAATGAGGGTCTTGATTGCCGGAGCAACGGGGGTCGTGGGGCGTGAGGTGGCGCTGCTCTTGAAGCAGCGCGGACATTTCGTGCGAACCATTTCCAAAACTCCGCAGCGCGCCGAGTCGTTGCGCGAGCTCGTCGACGAGGTGCGCGTGCTGGACGCGACGACGCCAGAAAGTGTCGGCGGCACGTGTGATGGGATTGAAGTGGTGATCTCGGCGCTCGGTGCGCCCGTCTCACCGAGTGGTAAAGGGCGCAGGTCGTTCGCGGATGTCGACTTACGAGCCAATCTCAATCTGCTCGCCGAGGCACGGCGCGCCGGTGCGCGGCGTTTCATTTACGTCGGTGTTTTCACGGAGGCCGTCTACGCAGACACCGCGTACGTGAAGGCCCACGCACAGGTCGAAAGCGCGATTCGTCAATCAGGCTTGGAATATGGCTTCGTTCGTACGACGGGTGTCTTCGGGTCGCTCGCCGAAATGCTACCGATGGCGTTGAAAGGCCCGGTGCCCGTGATTGGTGATGGCAGTGCTCTGACCAATCCGATCGACGAGCGCGACGTGGCCGACGCCGTGCACCTGGCGCTCGTCGCGACGGGCTCGAGTGAAGTCGACATCGGTGGTCCCGAAACGCTCTCGCGCCGTCAGATCGCCGAAGCGGCATTTACTGCGATCGGTCGTCCGCCGCGACTGATGACGATGCCGGTCTGGGCATTTTCGCTCGTGCGCGTGATCTATGGCTTGTTCAATCGCCGCATGGGTGAGTTCTTGGCGTTCATGCAGCTAGCAGTGACACATGGGTGCGTTGCCCCCACGCCAGGTAAGCGGCGCCTGCTGGAGCACTTCGCGGGTCGTGCCAAAGCCCTCGGCCTGACTCGTTGAGCCGAATTTAGCCGACTTGCGCATCTACTAGGCGTGTAGTAGATGGGCTTCATGACCTCTGCGCATGAGCTTGGCCCCCTCGAAATGGAGGTGCTGGGCATTGTCGAGAAGTCAGGACCCCAAAGTGTGACCTTCATTCAGGCCGAGCTGAAGCGCCGCGGCAGTGAGCTCGCCTACACCACGGTCATGACCGTACTCTCGCGCCTGTATGAAAAGGGCGCACTCACCCGGGTCAAAGACGGCAAGCGCTTCGTGTATTCGTCTGCCAAGGGCTCCGGCGCGATCAAGTCCGGCATGCTGAAGCGCATCAAGTCGGCGCTTTTTCAAGGGCGTGGCACGTCACCGGTGACCGCGCTTTTGGATGCGCAGGACTTGTCCAAGGCCGACCTACAGGAGTTGCGGCGTTGGGTGAACGCCCGGCTTCGGGAGCGTGCCGAATGATGCTTGCCGGCGACGCGCTCTTCAACCTGATGCTGAATGCGGTGTGCTCGTTTTGGCTCGCCTTGGCCGCCACGCTGGCCATTCGCCGGGTTGCGTCGCCGCTCCATGCGAGCGTGGGGATCGGCCTATTCCTACTCCCGCTCGCCAAGTTGTTTTGGGATTTGCGTGTCGGAATTCCTGCAGGATCGTTCTTTTGGGCCTCCGAACAGGGCGTCAAACAGCGGCTCGGTTCTTTTCAAATCGGCTTCGGCGTGCACCCGTGGGGTGCGGCGATCGATGGATACCTCTGGGCGCAGCATGATGGCGGACGCTCACCTCAAAGCATCGCTGATTTGCTGTGTCGGGCGCTGCGTTTTCGCGTCAGCGTCTATGCGGCTTCCGTCGTGAGCTATGCCGTGCTTGCGGTTTCAGTCGTTCGAGCGTCGCTGTGCGGTTTTCGACTGACACGCTTCAGCGCACGTGTTCGCGCGCTGCTAGCCACGCACGCCATGATTGAACGGCGCTCACTCGGGCGGCGCAGCGTGCGCGTGTACACCTCTGCCGACATGGGCGGTGTACCGTTTGCCGGCGGACTTTTTCGGCCATATGTGGTGCTCCCGGCAACACTGAATGATCGTTTGACGGCCGAGGAGCGCGAGGCCGTGATTCAGCACGAACTCGGCCATATTCGGCACTTCGACCTCGCACTGCTGGTGCCGCTCGAAATCTCGTGTGAGTTCTTGTGGTTCGTTCCAGGCCTCCAGTGGTTGCTGCGGAAGCTGCGCAGCTTGCTCGAAGAACGCGCGGATGATTGCGCGGTTGCTGCAGGCGTTGCTCGTGAATCGCTGGCGACCGCATTGCTGACCACGGCTGAGCTCACGGCGCATGACGGTTGCGTACCGGTACTCGCGATCGCGCGCGAACCCTCCACGCTCCGCCTGCGCGTGCAACGGCTGCTCGCTCCACCCGCCGTGCGCGTCGTCAAACCTGGGTTGGCTTTTGCGCGCGGCTTGCTGCTGTTGTGGCTCGTGCTCGGCACTTTGCAGGCTAGTGCCTGCGGCAATCACCCCTGAGCCAACGACCTTTGAAATCGCTCGCACGCTGCTACGTCGGTAACTACTACAGAGATAGTAATAAAGAGGTCCCATGATCACTCGCTACGCAGTCCGATTCGTCGTCCTTTCGCTGCTTGCCGTTTCAGCAACGGGTTGCGCTCACAGCTCGGTTGCTCCGCTCAGGGTCAGTGGCAGCGCCAAGACCCCATGGCCTGCCCTTCGCGAAGGACAGCCGCTGATCATCGACTTCAAGGCCGGCGATCGAATTCCGGTCTCGATTCAGGTAGATGGTGAAGTCGTGGAGACCACGCCCAGCCCGACTGTGGTTTGGCTGACCGCCAAGCGCGATTTCTCGCTGCGCATTCGCGGCGCTGAGCTCAAGACCAGTCTCGACGGCGTTCATTTCGACGAGAAGCCAGCAGTTCCGGGCCATTTCCAAATGGGGGTCAGCGCAACCCGCGAGGAGGGCGTGAAAGGGGTCGTGCGTGTCACGACGCCCGTTCACGCCAAGCCGTGACGCTCGTCAGCCACGAGGCAACACGCGCAATACTGTCGTACCGTCGATCAAGCGTTGCGTTCGTCTCAGCGTGCGCTTGCTGGGCGCGATCAGCGTGATGTGCTGCGCGCGGCTCAGCAGAGACCGGTCTGCGAAGCTGTCCGTGTAGACCACCGACCACTCGCGGATCCCGAACTTGCGCTGCAGCTCGCGGACTTTGGTGCTGCCGATGCAGTGCGTCTCGGTGATCAACCCGCCCCAGCGCCGACGCAAACGCGAGCCCACGATCGGAATCGGGTCCAGCTTTCGCGCGCGAAATAGCCCGCGCACCAGCAGAGGCATCGTTCCAGTCGCGATGACTACGCGATGACCCGCACGAAGCTGCGTGGCGAGCTCGACGAAGATCGCCTCGTTGGCGTAGCTGGGTAGCCTTTCCCTCGCGTAGCGATGCAGCGCTCGGACGAAGCTGCGTGTCGACGTGCCCAGTGTGAGCGCCCAGAGCAAAAGCGCAGCGCCGCGTCGCGTCGAGCGCGTCGCGATCGAGAAGGCGAGCGGCAACAGCGCAATCACGAACAGGAATCGCGCGGGTCGCCTCAGGCAGTAGCTGAATGCGAAATCGAGGAACGAGTCTCGACTGACCAGCGTGCCGTCGAAGTCGAAGACGACGACGAGCCGCGGGCTCTCGCCCGCAATCGCGGGCTCTCCGTCGTCGCTGCCCATCACGAGCTGCTGGGCTTGCGTTCGTAAATGTCGAAGTCTTCGATGCGCTTCACGAATTGGTAGCGGCCCTGGATGAAACCGGCAAGCTCGGGGAAGCCTGGCAGTTCGTCGTGAGAGTCGAGCACATGGCCGGTGACCGACGGGAACACGTCGTTGTGCTGCACGATGATCAACGCCGGAATGCGCTCGTGCAGATCGCGCATTAGCTCACGGCAAGCGTAGCCCTTTTGCCACTCGCTGCGTTGAGGCACGTCGTAGATGAAGCGACTCGACGGCGCGCGTTCCGAAAACCAATAGATGGCCGGCTCGAAACCCCAAACGAAGATCGGATCCTCGCTGCGCGTGCGCGAACGAACCTCGAGCGCCACATCGCGATCCGCAGCCAAATTGAAGTCGGCCACGTAGGACAAGTCGCGGTCGACGGCTTCGCGCGTTTTGTACGCACCCAGGCGAAAGGCGTAGTGCAAGCGCATCAAGGCGCGTTCGCTGTAATCTTGCGGCAGATCGCGGCTGGCCGTGCGCATGCTGGTCACGACCACCACGAAGGACATGAAGGCGAGCGCGCCGCCGAAGCCGCCCCCCACGCCGCCCACGCAGCGACGCCAGAGCTTGTACAAGCCGAGTCCGGCGAGAAACGCGATCAGCTGTAGGCTCGCGGTGTAGTGATAGGGGAAGAACTTGCCCTGCATCGCCACACCCGCGATCTGAATGGCGATGATCCCCAACACCAGATACGTGCCCTCTCGCTCACGACTGTGCAGCGGCGTGATTGCGGCCATGGCAATCACGCCAGCGGCGGCGAGCGCAGAGAACTTGAAGAATGCTTCTTCGAGCGCGTAGTACAACATGCCCGCGGCTTGGCGATCCTGCCAGCCGAGTGCGGTGTAGCCGGGCGTGAATTCGCCGAGCGTCCAGTGCAATGCGGGCCACGCGCCGCGCAGCCAGAACCACGCGGCACACAGCAAAATAGGTAGCGCAGCGCCAGCCCCAACGATCACCATCGTGAGCAGCGCGCGAGGCGTCGAATCCGTGCGTTGCTGTTCTCGCTTCGCGAGGTAGGCACCACACACGAAAGCGCCTCCGCCGAGCGGCGGCTTGAACAGAAACGCCAGCCCAAAGAGCACGCCGGTCGTCACCCAGGCCCAAACCCGTCGCCGCGGATGCGGCGCGCTCGTGCTGACGAGCAGTGCGGCCAGCGTCAGATATCCGCCGAACACCTCCGGCTGCGCGGTGTGCCAAAACTCGAGCTCCGCTTGGATCAAAGCTGCGACAGCGCCGCCCACCAAGCCCGCTTGGCGACGCTCGAAGAACGTTTCTGCCAAGCGCATGAACCCGAACACCGAGCCCACCATGCCCAACACTTCGAGCACGCGAATGGCAACCATTCCGCGCCCGAACAAGCTTTGGGCCATGGCGTAGACGAGAAAGATCCCCGGAGGCTTGAAGTCCCACAGATCGCGGTACGGCATCTTGCCGTGGAGCACTCCCTCGCCCACCAGGGCATAGATGCTCTGATCGCGGCCGAACGAGAAGGTGAGGATCTGAATCGCGCACAGCGCGATCACCAACCAAGCAATCCAGGACAGCCACGCATCCGGATCACGCACCGAAAGGCGCGGTACGACCTCTGCTGACGGCGGACGGACCGAGGAAGTACCCATGGCGGGGGAACCTACTCAGGCCGGCGAGCACAAGCTAGTCAGGCCCACGGCACGGGACCACCCAGGGGGTTTTGCGTGCGAACGGCCGTTCAGGACGCCGACTGCGAGCGCAGCTGAGGGCTGTCTTCGGCCCGGAGCTTCTGGATCAACCGTGCAAAATGCTCGACCGGTTGCGCGCCCTCCACCGAATAACGCTGATCGAAAATGAACAAGGGCACACCTCCGATGCCGTACTCACGGGCCAGGCTCAAATCACGCGCGACTTGCTCTTGCCCGAAACCTGCGTCGAGCGCCGACAGCAATTCTGCGCTGTCGACTTCGATTTGCGCGCGTTCGAGCGCATGAACGATCTCACTCAGCTCACACACGTTGAGCCCGTGTTCGAAGTAACCGCTGAACAGCGCCTCGACGGTAGGCGCGGCTTGCCCTTTGCTACTCGCAAAACAGATCACCCGATGCGCAAGCTCGGTGTTTGGAGCGCGCGCTTGATTGAGGAAGTCGAACTGAATCCCGACCGCCCGGCCCACCTCGGTCACGCGCTCGAAGATCGCTCGCACTCGTTCCCTTCCACCAAACTTTCGCTCGAAGAACGCTTCGGCCGGTACGCCCCCTGGCGGCAGGCCCGGCTGCAATTGGAACGCGCGAAAGCTAAGTTCCGCAGTCGTGCTCGAATCGCGCAAGGCGCGCTCGAGCCGGCGCTTACCGATGAAGCACCAAGGGCAGGCAATATCCGAGAAAATCTCGATCTTCATCGGCGCGTCCGAACCTCGAGCCGCAAACTGGGTCGTCGAAGTCCCGGCCACAACGACGCGGTCATCGGCTTCATTCCCGACAAAAGCGTCCAGGCGTTTGAGTGAACAATCCGCGAGAAACGCTGGTGTTCCCATTAGCGCCACGCTGTACGTGCCAACCCTACGAGTGACCGACCTACCGAGAGAGAGCACGACGCGCGCGGCCTGCGTTCACTGCGGAGGGTGATACGTTCAGTGCGAAGTCGTGAAGCGATCACTGAACGCTTTGCTCGAGCCGGCTCGCAACCAAGCGCGCTTGAAGAAAATTGACTAGTCGTCTCGGAAAGCGACACTGCAATTTCGAGTAGCTCATGGCCTGACGTTGACGGAACCGTTTCTGACGTGTTGCTGATCCAGCACGCGTCTCGCGTCGAGCCGTTGCGAGCGACTGCAGCTAGTTAGATCATCGCTCGCGGCAGATTGGCTCTTCACAAACTCCAGCGACGGAGTTATTTATCAGTCAGCCGGTGAAGGGGGCCACCAGGGAAAGTCAGATGCAAGTCGTCGTCAAAGGTATGGTTCAAGTCGCCGGAACAACGTTCCGGATCGTCCGTATCGAACGCGGCCACTACGAAGTGGTTCGCATTCTGGACGACTCTCGGCTGGGCTCGTTTTGGAGCGAGCCCAGCTTCGCCATTTCGGATTCTGCGGACCGTGAGCTGCTGCGTGAGGTGGCCCGCTGCGCGATCCAAGGCGGCAAGACGACCTGGGTCGGTCGCCTTGACCTCACCACCTGAGCTCGTCGTTCGCGTGAAAATACGCGGGAGCAGAGCCCCGCGCGCTATTTTGTCTTGACCGGCCGCGCTCCAATCACTTGGATGGCGCTCCTCCGCGCCCCTAGCTCAGCTGGATAGAGCATCGGACTTCGAATCCGAGGGTCGTAGGTTCGAATCCTACGGGGCGCGCCGCTTTCTTCGCTGTTTTGGGGCGAGGCGGCAGAGCAAAGGGCAGCGGCGCTGCCGCAACGAGTTTGGGCATGGCAGCGCTCGGCTTTTCGAGTGCGTCATCATCCCTCCGGCGATGGACTCGCGTGTTTCGAGTTCGATGCCCCGCGCCACACAGCTTGAATGAGCCCACCCCCTTCGTGGGTAGTTGTTGCTCGGTCGTCTTTTCGATGCACGGAAGGCCCGCGACCGTCTTGTTCGAGATCGACGACTATCTTCCCCAGGCGCGTGGTCGATTGCAACCTTGCAGCCCACGATTGAAAGGAGGTCAGCCCAACCAATCCTCTACTTTGAGGCCAGGAACGCGACGAAATTCTCGCGTGTTGTGCGTTGCCAGCACGTAGCCCAAAGACAAGGCGTGGGCAGCGATCAAGGTATCGAGAGGGCCGATCGGAGAGCCGCGCTTCTCGAGCAGCGCCCGAAGGTCACCGTAGCGCTCGGTGGCAGCGTCATCGAATGCGAGCGCCGACACTTTTCCCAGGAGAACGCGAAGATTCGAAGCAGCGCGCTTTCGTTGCTGGCTTTTCGCCACGCCGAATCGAAGCTCCGCCAACGTGATGGAGCTCATGCGCAGAGCGGATGGTGCGTGCCGCTCGAGATGAGGCCTCGCTCGTTCATCTCGATTGATGATCGCGATGCAAACATCCGTATCGAGCAGGACTTTCAAATGCCCCTGCGTTTCTCGGCCGGGCGCGTCTTCCAGCGCTTCACGGGTCCTCTTAGTGGGAGAAGCCGATCCCAAAAACTTCCCCACTCTTCGTTGTCTTGGACCGGAGAGATGAGAAGCGACTTACCACGACGCTCCACCTTCACTTCGAGAGTCTCGATCCTCAGCGCCTTTGGCACGCGGATGGCCTGGCTGCCCCCGGACCAGAACACCTTCGCTCGTACTGTTCCAGTCATGCGCGCAGTATATACGTGACATATATAGAGAGCAAGCGGCAGCACGACCCTCATCGCAGAGGTTTACCTGCTCTCTCTCGCGTTTCCATCGGATGCGGTTCTAAACTCGTCTACTAGGGTGCGCCACGCCGCAAAGGCCCAACGTTGGTTGGTTTTTTTGGGGTACGGGTGGAGGCGGTCGGCTGCTGCTTTGGTTATCACGCAGTGCCAGGGGTCAGCGGAAGCGTGATCGCCCCTGGTTTCGTGGTGCAGGAGGCTGCTCGACCAGATCCCCCAACAGCGGTGCCGTCCGCCTTTCCGTGCGCGCGTCGATGCGCGATTGTCGCACCGAGCCCGCAAACACGAGCACCACGCCAAGGCCTACTGCAACAGCTGACCACGGCCGCGTTCGCTTGAAGGGGTCTGCAGCGACGTCGCTCCACGCGACCGCTGGATCGCTCTCGGCGCCACGCGAGAGGACGGCGAACCGCCATCAGTCCTAGTCCCAGATCGAGCAGCACGCCGATCGCAAAAACACCAGGAAAGGTAGCACCCAGCCCGACTACGACGAGTAGCGCAGCGCACACCGTGGCGAACAGCCCCAACACTCCAGCAGCCGCGCGGGCGCGCGGCCCGTTTCTGCGCGCCAGGATCGTTCAGGTCGAGGTCGAGGTCGAGGTCGAGGTCGATGCGACTGGGTCGAGTAATTGGGGGTCCCCCAATACCTGATCTGCCCCCCGTTGTCATGTCCGCCTCCGTTCAGTCACCGGCGTTGCGGACATCGGCATCCCGCACCTCCGTCGAGATCTTCGAACGTCGTGCTCGTCGCCGACGGCTCCGAGCGGCGGTTGCTAAGCCACTCGAAAAAGATCGGGATCAAACGCGGCCGACAGGGTGAGTGAGGACGTCGCGCTCGGTCGCTTTGCCGAAAAGCACCGAATGAAACGCCGAGGCGGCGCACAGTAAATCGGTTTGCACACACCACGCACAATGGCTGCGAACGACTCACAGCCCGATCTCGTTCAACTCATTTCGCTGTCTACGAGCTTATTCAGCGCGCTTGGAGTAGAGTGGTCCTCCGCCTTTGAATCGCGTGGGGCCAAGGAGATACGACGAATGGCAGACTATTTCGACACTCGCAAAGCGCCTGTGCGCCCCATTGGTGCAGAAGAAAGCCTCAAAATCTGGGCAAAGGCTGCACCCGCTCGTACGCTGAAGCCGAGCATCCAGAAACTGCTCACGGGGCGCGGTGTCGAGCACGTCTTGATCTGTAAACAAGGCGACAAAGTCGTGGCGACTGGGCGCGGGCAAACGCCAGTCGGCGCAACACGCGACGCCTGCACCCAACTCGGCGTCGAGATTTAAGCCCGTTCTCGCACGGCTGGCGGCTACAGGAACAGCTGGTTGATCAGCTTCTTGTACGCGCTAGCGAGCAGCGGGATCGGTGACACGAGGCCCGACGGAAAGTCGTAGTAATCGTGGAGCTCGCACACTTTGCCGTCCCGGGCGCGGAAGATGCTGGCGATGGGAGTCACGAAGGTCGGCCCCACGACCATGCGTAGATGCATGTTGTAGCGGAGGGTGAACGCGGTCTCGTCACCCTCGGCCACGACGTCGGTGAAATCAACGAACCGATATTGCTTGAGCATGCGCACGAACAGCTCGCGAAATGGGCCGATGCCCAGCGTGTCGCGAAACGGATCGCGAAAGCGAACGTCTGCGGTGAACAGCTCGTCGAGTGTCGAGAGTGACAGCTCTCTATCGACGGCGAGGCTCTCGTAAAATCGCTGGACGCGGGCTTTGAGCGACATGTTGGTGGGATCTTTCGCAAGTGGGGGGAGCGAACGTTGCTCTTCGCCCAGGGGTTGGGCAATTGCGCACGGCCCTCGCTCTTCGGTCGTGATCGAACGCGCGAGTTCTCGCAACTTGGTGCACCAGGCACCGAGGGTCCATTGGCCAAAGAGCGTGGAAGCGCCCTCGTAGTTCTGGAGTTGGTATTCTTCGAAGGTGGTCACATAACTGGCGTAGGCGTTGGCGTAGCCGTTGATCACCACTTGATGCACGCCTTGGCTGGCAAACCCGGAGAGGGCGGCAGCCCGCAGGCGGCGACCGCTCACGGTCGTCGGCTCGGTCGGCAACCCGACGATCGCCAAGGTTCCGATCCGAAAAATTTGCAGCGGAAGGATCTGTGGCACCCAGGGTGAGTCACCGAGCTCGCGACCACTCAACACGCCTTGATAGTACAAAACTCGGCGATCCGGGATCAGGCCACAGCCAGCCGGCATTGTGGGCAGAACACTCAAGATTTTGCCGGCAGCTCCGTGTCCGAGGTCGAAGAAGCGAAGTTTGGGGCCGTGCTCGGTGCGCCAGTCTCGCCCTCGCCGCTTGCGCTGGCGTGCGGTGAGGCGTGCCAGCGAGGCATTCACCCCACGCGCGGCGAACAAAGGCCCCGGTCCTTCCAGCGTGCCGTAAGCGAAGGCCAAGCCTAGGCAAGCGGGTGACGTCCTTCGACCCTCCTGACCAGCGGCGAATTCCGGATCGACGGTGATGTTCGTGAAGTCGTGATAGCGGATCTGCCCGCGAAGCGGCCCGCGCACTTCCTCGCCGCGCGTTTCCGCTTCTCGGAACAGCGTCCAAGCGTGTCGGGCTTGGATGGCACCCACGAACTCGGCGCTTTCGAAGTCGTTGTCGTAGCGCCCCAACATCTGTTTGCGCTCGGCATGCCAGCGGAAGTTCGGGGTCACGTCGCCCGCTGATTCCTGCGCGAAAATGGCCACGAATGGCGTCTTCCCAGGACCGAAGTGAGCCGCAGCCATGGCCTCGAAGCGTTGCGCGGCGAGCCCCTTGTTGTCCGGATGGATGCTTTGATTGCTACGATGAATGCTGGTTCCGTGAACGCCCAGCCAAGTCAAAACGCCGAGCGGTGCACCGCCGTGCTCATCCACGCGGAGCACCACCATATCCCTGTTCACGGCTTCATCGCTGCGCACGTCGCTGAGCGGTTCGACGTCGGTATTCAGATTGTACGCAGCCAGCGAGCGATTGAATGCGACTGGCTCGGTGAGCGGCACCGGGGCTCGGTTCAGGCGTAAGCGTGCGGGGGTGAGCGCGGCGATGGCCACCTCGATTGCGGTGACGATGCCCTGCGCGAGGAGCGCTGCGACGCGAGCCGAGAAACCCGGTCCGGTCACGCGATAGAAGAGGTATCTCGAGTAACCGTTCGGCCCGCTGTGCGTGTGAGTGGCCGTGAGCATGACCTCGTGTTCACCGAGGGCGATGGCGCGTTCAGACAGCAGCGCCAGTACGTCTTGCCGCAGATGCTCGGAGATGTAACCCAGATCGGCGCAAACATAGGCGAGGCGCTTGCTCGTGCGAGCGCACTCCAGCACCATCGCGCGCGCATACAGCGGCTCGGCCACCTCGACCCCGATATTGTCGGGTTGCCCCCAGCCGAAGAGACACATCCCGGGTTCGAACGCGGTGATCTCGGCCTTTCCGAAGCCTGCGCGAAGGGCGGCAGCGCTCACGGGGCGACGCCTTCGACTCCCAAGGCGGCGCGCCAATAGCGCGTAAAGAAGACTCCATCTGGATCCAGCCGCGCGCGCGCTGCGAGAAAATCGTCCCAACGAGGATATTGGCGGCGAAGGTACTTCTCTCCCAGCGCAGGATCGGCGGGCAAGATTTTTCCCCAGTGCAGGCGATAGCCAAACGGTTGCAAGAGCCTCCAGAACTGCTCGAAATAGGTGCGAGACGGATCACCCGGGTTGCGACGAAACCAGAACAAATCGATGCGCAAGGAGTCGCGGTGGTGAGCAGGATGCAGCCAGGCGCGGGTCGCGCGTGCCGCATACACCTCGCAGATGAACGCGCCCGTCGCGTCGTATCCCGCGCGGTCGTAGTGGCTGCGCAACGCACGCATGACCTCCCCCGCGCGCTCGAGAGGCAGCCAGATTTCGGTGAAATCCGTGGGCATACTGAGCTCCGAGATCTGGTTGTCCAACGGCAGGCCGTGACACCAAGAATCCCAAAAGCATTGCCGGGCTCCTTCGCTGACGAACGAGCGCAGCACTCGCGGCAGGAGCTGATTCGCGAAAGCCGACCGCAATCGACTCGTTCCGACCGAGGACGGGAGCCGCGCCTTGGCACGCGCCGCGAGCGCCAAGCCGTCATAAAACAGGCCTCCGGCGATCTGCGCGGCTTGGTTCGCGAGCGACGCCAGCTGCGGACTGTCGATCTCAGCGCCCAGCGCCGAATAGCGTTTGGGCTTCAAGAAGCCGCGTGGGCCGGTCTGCGCGCCGTAGTCGGCGTCGCGCATCCGACGCGCCTGCCAGGTGACGACCTGGCGCACGCCCTCTTGCGGCCACCACATCAGCCGCGCATATTCGCTAGTTCGGAAGAAGCCGTCGAGACCCTCGTGGCCGTCGCCGAACAGCGAGTAGGCAGTGTCCGACTCCGAGGTAATGTGCTCCTCGCCGATGATGTCATAGCGCGGTACGCACTGAAGGGTGACGGTCGAGATGACGCCCAGCAGTCCCATCGAGCACAGCGCTGCTTCGAATAGTTCGTCACGCCCTCGCTCGAGCTCGTGCACCGTGCCCGTCCCGTCGATCAAGCGAAGCGCGAGAACTGCGTCTTCGATAGCGTGCTGCGTCGTGCCCCCGCACGACCCGGTCATCAAGAACCCAGACACCGTCTGATGCGTGACGCCGCCTAAATCCGGGAGGGCCCAGCCCCTTGCGTCGAGCTGCGCCAGGAGTGAATTCCCCCAGGTCGAAGTGCCCGTCGGATCGCGCGGATCGACCCCCAGGTGACAGCCTGCTTGCACCGTGACCTGACAGCGCTGATCGTCGAACACGACGCCCGCGTACTGGTCGAGCATGACATCGATGTTGCTCAGCCCTGGATCCGCAAAAATGGCCGCTCTGACCGAATGCGCCGAACCGCGCACCCGCAACTGCTGCCCCTGTCGGCGAGCAAGCCGGACAAACGCGGCTAGCTCCTGTTCGCTTCGCGGATGGTGAAACCCGTCCGCAGTGCGCCGCACCATCCCGTGGGCGTGGATCGGCATCATTGGGTCGCACCCGAGTAATTCATGCGCTTAGGGTAACCTCACCAACGTCGCACGAATCGGTAGCGCCTGTCCACACCCGCTAGGGTGACGGTCGCAGCGTCAGCGCGACCGTGCTGTCGAGCGCTGTCGAGCACCCTCGGCACACCGTCGCTTACCCCGGAGCACTGAACGCCACGCGACGGGACCCACCGTTTACACATTCATGGGGGCCGTGTATTCCACGGGGTGAATCGCGTATTGCACGCTTTGGCCACGCGATCACGCTGCAGGGTGAGATTATAGGACTCCCAGTTCGATGGCGCGCAGGACCGCGCGAGTCCGGTCACGTACCCCGAGCTTGTTGAGGATGCTCGACGCTTGATTCTTCACCGTCGCTTCGGCGGTGCCGAACGCGACGGAGATCTGTTTGTTGCTGTGCCCTGCAGCGATGAGCCGCAGGACTTCGAGTTCGCGCTTGGTGAGCGCGACGGCGACCGGCGAGGCGGGAACACTGGTCCCGAGGCGGGCGAGGCCGCGAACGACGCGCTCGGTGACGGCGGGGTTGATGAGTGTTCCTCCTGACGCGACGGTGCGCACGGCCTCCGCGAGTTGCTCGAGCGAGACGTCTTTGAGCAGGAAGCCGCGAGCGCCGAGCTTGATCGCTTCGAGCGCGACCGCGTCGTCGTCGAACGTCGTGAGCAGGATGCAGGGCGGCGGTGACTCGAGTCCTGCGAGCGCAGCGAGAACTTCGATACCGGTCTTATGCGGCATGCGGACGTCGAGGAGCGCGACATCGACGGCAATCGTCGTCAGGATCCGGAGCCCCTCATCGCCGTCGCACGCTTCCGCGACGACGCGGATGTCTTTGGTGAGATCGAGCAGGCCTTTGATGCCCTGCCGCACCAGAGTCTGGTCATCTGCGAGCGCGACCCGGATCACGGCGCGCCTGTCCGCGCGGGGAGGAGCGCGCGTAGAGTGAGCCCCACGCCCGGCCGCGCCTCGACCTCAATCTTGCCGCCCAAGCCTTCGATCCTCTCCCGCAGTCCCGATAGTCCGTGCCCCAGCCTCAACTCCGCCGCGCCTCGCCCGTCGTCCCTCACGGTCACCGCGACGGTGTTGCCCTTGGTCTCTACGGACAGAAAGACGTTCTCCGCCGCGGCATGGCGCACCGCATTCGTGACTGCCTCCTGGACGCAGCGAAAGATGGCATGGGCGAGGGCCGCCTCGACTCGGAGGTCGTTTTCGAACTGGAGGTGCACACGCGGGTGCGGGATGCCGGCGACCATGGTTTGCAGGGCACCCGAGAGATCGAGCGGGGCCTCCTCACGCATGGCGCTCACGACGCTCCGGAGCTCTCCGAGGAGCTCCTTGGAGAGGGCGTGCGCCTGGTCGACCGGTTCTTTGGTTTGCCGGTCGGCGATGTTTCGGGCGAGTTCGAGCTGAAGATTGAGGGCGGTGAGGTGGTGCCCGAGCGAGTCGTGCAACTCACGCGCGATGCGCAGCCGCTCAGCGGTGCGGGTGCTGTCGGCAAAAAGCTCGCGTGTCGCAAGGAGCTCGGCGTGCACGCGCCCGAGCTCGGCGCGTGCTTGCGCCTCGCGGACGACGAGCCGCGAAGCACCAAAAGCGAATACCTGAAAGCCGGCATACGCGAACGCCGAAACGTAGCTCGCGCGGCCGCGGTGAGGACTGACTAGGTCGACCGCCACCATTGCCGCAGTGTGCGCGATCATCCAGACGAGCCCTGTTTTCTCGCCCACGACGAGCGGGCTCTCGCCCGCGACGACGTACAAGAGCGCTCCCTCGAACCCGCTGTTGCCGATCGCGAGCGCAACGAGTGCCGCCACGCTCTGCCCAGCGAGCGCCGCCGCGCGCCACGCTCCGCGTTGTCCCTTCTGCGTCGCGAGGTAGAAGGCGATCGCGAACGATCCATAGGCCGCGCACCAAACGACGGAGCTTTGCTGGAAGTAAGCTCGCCCTGACGCCCAAGCCGTCATCTGGGGCACGCCCGCTGCGATCCAGACGACGAAGCCGGCCCCGACGAGCGAACGCTCCGAATAGGCTCGAATCATCGCTTGCGGGAGCGTACCAGCCTTGCCGTGGCCCCGCCATGGGCCGAAAGTCACATGAACAATCGACGCGCGCGTGGGACGAACGGCTCATGCGCGATCGTTGGCGAAGGCGCACGGTGCGGGCCATGGAGCGCCTATTTCAAGTCGTACTCGCCGTTCACATTGCGGCTGGTGCAGTTGCACTCTTGGTCTTCTCGGTCCCACTAGTCACGAAGAAAGGCGGGCGAACGCACCGTCGCGTCGGGTGGGTTTACGTTACCGCCGCGGCAACGGCTGCCGTCACTGGTTTCTTGTCATGTGTTCCGCTCCTGAGCAGCGGCAACCCATTCCGGTGGCGAGCGGGCATCTTCCTCGCGTATGTCAGCGTCTTAGCGGGCGCGAGTGTCCAGTTCGGCGTGCGCGCGCTCCGGACGAGAGCACGCGTTGGGGTGTCGCGAACCGCAATCGACCTTGTTCCGCCGCTTCTCCTGGTCGCGGGGGGGATCGCGCTCGCGGTGTTCGGCGTCCACCGCTCGAACGTGCTCTACATCCTCTTTGCGGCGCTGGGCGTGGCAATCGGCGTGGCGCAGCTGCGCTTCTGGCTCACCCCTCCGGCGCACGGGCGCTCGTGGTTCCTTGCGCACATGACTGGGATGGGGACGTCCTGCATCACGACCGTCACTGCGTTCGTCGTCGTGAACGCGCGACGCTTCGGCATGCGTACGTTCGATCTCGCACTCTGGGCCGGCCCGATTGCCATCCTCGCGGTCGGGCTGACGCTCTGGCGTTGGTACTATGCGAGGCGCTTCGCAGGGAACGACCCGCCGTCGGGCGTCCCCAAAATCCAGTAGCGATCAGTTCTGTGACGAACCACAAGAGCGCCTCGCCCTTCAGCTCGAGGCTACGGCGCGTACAGCGCTCCAGAGGTGGTGTCATTCGTCCGGTCAACCCCGACCGCTCCGCCGTAGATCAGCAACGCCTCTCCCGTCCAAACGAGCGTTTGCCGCGAGCGCGCACGGAGCGCTCCCTTCGAGCTGAACGGTTTCCAAGTGTCACTGGCCAAGTCGTAGCGCCCGCCCACCTCGCAATCGGGCGCGCCCCAAACGAGCATTTCCGAGCCGGTCCAAACCGCGTCGCCCGCGGCGTGGAAACCGGGAGCTCCGTGCGCACTCAGCGATCGCCAGTGATCGCTCGCGGGATCGTAGGCTCGGACGTCTGCCTCAGTGTTGCCACTGTAGACGATCATTTCCTGACCGGTCCAAACTGTCGCCGGATTGCTTCGGAGTGGCGGCGCGCCCACGTTACTGATCGGGCGCCAAGAGTCCGTATCGGGGTTGTAGGCAGCGCCGGTGCTCGTGAGCTCTGGAGAGGCAGAGCCAGCATTGCTCCCACCCCACACCAACAGTTCCTCACCCGTCCAAACGCTTGCAGAGCCAATACAACCTTGCGCTGCGCCCTCTAAGCTGATTGACCTCCAGACATTCTGCGCGGGATCGAAGCGGCCGCCGTCGCACAGGCGGACGTTTTCCGCGTTGGCGCCTCCCCAGACCAATGCTTCGCGCCCGGTCCAGGCGAGCACGTGGTGCGCGCGCCAGGCTGGTTGACCAGCCGTAGACACCTTCTGCCAGGCGTCTTTCTCTGGGTTATACATGGCCCCGACTTGATCGGCCGCGCTGACCTGGGGCGGGAAGAACAGCCCTCCCCAGGTCAGGAAATCCGTGCCCGTCCAGACGGCAGCGTTCCAACTCCGCGCCCTGGGCGCGCCGACCGAGCTTAGCGCGCGCCATGAGTCGGTTTTGGGATCATAGATGCCCCCCCCGCCGCACGGCGCGCAGCTGCTCGTCTCGGTATCGAGGCCAATCCCGCCCCAGACGATGAGTTTGCTGCCGGTCCATGCAAAGGCCGGCGTGGTTGCGCCGACCGTGGGCGGAGGGAAAGCCATGGTTGTCCAGCTACCCGACGTCTCGGCCGGCTCCGTACAAGTAGGAGCGTTTCCGGTCGAACCGCTCGAGGCGGTCGAGCTGCAAGCAGCGCACGCCAATAGGACAAACAGGCTGTACTTCATCGAGACTCGTCTACTTGACTACTATGCAGCAACCCTCGTCGCAGATCCCTTGACTGCAGGCCATTGTGGGGCCGCATTCGCCTATCTGACAAGCGGGCGCACCTGCAGGTCGTGCCATCATTGGGGAGGGCGTGCCACAAGTATATGGAGGTGCGATCTGATTCCCCTTGGAGTCAACGAATGCGGTGGCTGCGTCACGCGCGAGAACTCCCTGCGCGTCAGTCAACATTGCGAGCGGCACCCAGTCCTTGCTTTCGTCGAGCAGATCGCACAGATATTCGTACTCCGTTTCGAAGGCCGGGAGCTTTCGCGATCCGCCGTCGGCAGTGGCCAAATCCCCACCGACATAGTCGCTCTTCTTGTGCGGAAAGAAGAGGTCGCAGGTCCCTGTATCACTCGGTTGGCCCGTCGCGCAGTTGACGTGGCTGAGCGCTGCCACGTCTCGGTAGTGGGCGTGCATGGATTCGTGCACTAGCGTCGTCGCCCGTTCCGCCGGGGTGCCGTGGATATTGTTGCTGGGCAGGTAGACGCTGAGCGGCGGTGGGGTCGACTCCAGGACGTCGTAGAGGCCGCAAAACGTCGTTACGGTTGCGGACTTTTCTGGAAAGAACGCGAGTGGCCAGAAGAGCATCGCGGCAGGCGAGATACTCTCTTTTGGCGAGTACTCGCCGACCGCATCCGTACGGAAGCCCCCCAATAGGCTCGAGTACGTGCCATGCGTGGCCGTGTACGAATAGGACCCATCTTCCGGATTTTGCGTGCCCGGAATGGGGAAGTACTCCGGTTCGCCTTTGGCCATCGAGTAGTAGTCATAGGCAGTGTGGAAGGCGCGGTCGAAGAGCAATTCACCGCCCTCGGGGGTTTTACCGGTCGTTGCGAAGTAGGTGCCCTCCGAAATCAGGTACGACGCCATCCACAGCTTGGCGTATTCGTACTTGGGATCGGCCCACTCTTCGAACCCGTGCTGCGTCCACGACCAATCCGGGGTGTTGAAATCCCAGGCTTGGCGGATGACGAATTTTTTTGCGGTGTTGAATACCGGAATCGGAAACGTGTTCATCAATGCGGTGTCGCTGGTGCCTACCCCGTACTGACAAGCCAACGCTCGAGCCGTAATACCGAGGACGGACGCCGAGGCGGCAATACCAAACAACACACGCTGCAAGTTTCTGGAAATTTTCATGGGTTTCTACCTGTCGGCTGAGATCACAACTGGGGGTGCTTGGCGAGGTATGCGTTCAGACGATCATCGAAGGTCGTTCCCGAGTCCCCGTTGCGGTTCTCGAAGCGATCGGCCAGATGGGTCTCGCTAGCTCGCAAGATTGCGCTGATTTCTGCGCGGTCTGTCGTGGGGTTGTGAAAGAGAAAGCTGCGCACGGCTTCGATGCGAATCTGCCGCGATGGGTGATTGCTCATCAGAGATTTGAGCAAAGTATCTGCGCTGCTCGAGTGCATGAATGCCAGGCCGTACACCGCGGCTGTCTGATAGTGCTCGAGCTTTCGAAGCTTCTGAGTGCCGCTCACGAGCCCTTCAGTCACCGCGGGTAGGGGCTCATTGACCAGTGACGTGAACAACGCCTCTCCGCCCGCCACTCGCAAGTAGCCGAGGGCGTTCAAAATCAGCGTTGAGCGAGTGATATCCAAGTTGCGGAGATCGCTGAACTGCTGAGTGAGGTTCGTCGCGACGGCGTCCTTGTCCGTGGCCTGCTCGAGCGCAGCGCGCGCCGCGGGCAAGTCTGCCTTACTCGAAACAACCAACCATTTGACGAACTCGTCGGTGGAACTTGCCGTGCCGGTCAGCGCGGGTGGAGTGCCTGCGGTCTTCCGGGTCTGAATGGTCGGCAGCGGCCCGCGCCGCTCGTTTTCGATGTTCGGCAGGATCCCCCAGGCGCCGAACGGGACGTGCTGTACTACCGCACCCGGCGCCAAGGCCACGTTCTTGGCGAAGAACGCGCCGCGGTGAGGCTCTGTAGTGGCTGCCAGTTGTAGCGACGCGAACGGCGCTGCCAGCGTGCCCTGGAACGGTTGCGTCAGCGCGATCGCCCCTTTGCCCTGATAGGTGAAGAGTACACCCCGGTTCGAGTCCGAGCTGCGGGTGACTCGGCCGCGTACCAGAAAGCCTTCACGGATGTGTACGAGTAGCTGGGTGTCCTTGGCCGTCGTCAGAACCGTCGAACCTGCGCTCGATGAAAAGCTATCGAACGTATACGTGCCGTTTTTCAAGGAGAGCGTTGCGCCGGCGCCCAGTGTCACCGCGCCGTAGTCACCTGGCGCGAGGTCCTTCACCGTGTTGGCTGCGACCGTCACTGCTCCGGCATTGTCGGTTGGAAACAGGGGGAGCCAAACCGTCGGTACCGACGGATTCAGCGCCGTGTTCTGCACGATCGAACCGGTGACCTGGACTTGCGTGCCGCTCGTGACCGTCGAATGACTGAGCACGCTGCCGGCGACGCGAGCTGAATTGCCGAGAGCGGTTGCCGCCTCACTCCAGATGCCACCGCTCGACGCACTCGTGCCGAGCGTTGTCTCCCACTGACCCAGGTTGACGAGGCCATCGTTGGCGTTCGCACCCGAGCCCAACGAAAGGACACCGCTGGCAGCCACGGACACGCTTTCCGGGGAGACACCTCCTGGCATCCAAATGGCGGTTTTTCTGCCGCGCGCGGGGCAGGGTTGCGATGCGGCAACGGGAATGAAGCACCCTTCTACCGGCTTCGGCACGAAGTCGCTGCCGAGGCTTGGCCAATCAAAGGGCAGGGCGTTGACCTTCGTGCTGGGCTCGAGCGTGACCGTCGAGCCATACACGAACGCGCGGTGCCCGATCGGCAGCGCCGCTTGAAAGCGAACGTCCGCCGTAGGCGCCACCAGCACACCAACGAACGGCGATTCTACCAACGCGAGGGTTCCACGAACGGCGAACAGCACCTGCGGCACAGGGAGGTACCCGGCGATAGTCGCTCCGCGGTAAGTGAAATTCCCATCCACGATCACCTGCACGGGGCCCTTTGAATCGTCGACGATGACTTGTGCTTGTGGCTCTAGGAGGAAGTCAGCGAGCCGATACACGCCCGAATGCAGTGTGACCTTGCTCCGCGATTTCACGGAAAAGTGCTGATATCTCCCGGGCGCCAGGTCTCGAGTTTGATCGGGCTCGAGATTGACGTCGCCGGCACTGGTGGTGTTCACGGTTACGGTCCACGCCACGGACGTGGTCGGTGGCGCCGCGCTACTTTCAGTCACGGTGCCGCTCACCGTTGCTGATGTAGATTTGATCAGGTGCTTCGCAGCAACGTTGCCGTACACTTGGCTGCGGTCACCGACAGTCGCGTCTCCGTTCACGAAAAGGCTGCCGACCTTAACGTCAGTTCCGAGAGTGGCGGCCCCGCCGTTGGTGATCAAGTCACCAAATATTTGCGATGCATCGTTGAGACGAACGGTCTTCGCCGCAGCCACGACCGCGCTGTCCAAATTCGCAGACGTGGGTAGCGTGAACGACAACCGCACCTGTTCGGTGGTGGGAGCAGTCGTTGCTTGAAGTGAGGTTCCGACTCCCTCGTGCGGTTTATCGCTCGAACATGCAGAAAAGCAGGCCAAAGCTGCCCCGGATAGCGTCAATCCGACGCAGCCGCGCCACCAGTTCTTCAGTAGAATGCGCATTGCTCACCTCAGTTGGAATGCAGTGAGCCCAGTGGGACCAACACGAAGGCGCAGGGCGCGAGCTTTTGCTCGTCAGGATTTAATCATCCCCGTTCCCCCAATTCCCACCAACCCACCAATTGCGAACACAGAGGACCATTTCTCTCCGCGGTTCGTCAATCGAAAGATCGAGCAACTCAACGAGGGGCACAGCCACGTGGCACGAGCGCGACGTCGCGCTCACGCTCCGTCAGATGGCAGCTCAGCTGCACATGTCTGTGCACTGTGCACTGTGCACAGATGCACTGTGCACAGATGCACTGTGCACAGTGCATCTGTCTCGCGACTTTGTGCTCGTGCGCTGTGCTCGGTTGCACAGTGAGAGAAGAATGCGTTGATTGGTTTTTTGAACGATGGGTGGAAGCGCCGGCATGCGTCCGACGACATGAACTCATGGCGGTGTTGGATACCCCAATAAGTGGGGTTGGCGTGGCTGCTCCCGGCGGCGGAACCGGTGGCGCCGCGACGGGCCGATTGGGATTGGGTCACGCGTCCGTCCGAGCGCGGCTCATGGAGAAATCCGCGTTTTTGCGGCCAACGCGGGCAACGCCGCGGCCGTCGCGCAGTCAACTCGCTCGGCTACTCACAGCGCCAAGTCACCTCATCGATGGTCCACCCTTGCTTGCACCGCTCCGCGGACAATACGAGCTCGGTCGAATCATCTGAACCGACGGTGAATTGCGCGCGCTCCGCGCTGCGGGAGGTGCGCTTGCCGTGGTTGTCTTCGCAGCGTACGGCGTAGCTGATCGAGCAGCTCAGCTTTCGACTGCATTCATTCTTCGCCTGCACCACGAGCGACTTGTCCCTCGTCTCGTTTCGAAAGTTCATGCAGTCGGACGCATCTGGTTGAGTATCGTCAGCACGCGCGTCGCGCGTCTGAATCCCATTGAACCCCGGCACACCAAAGGCAGACACCCCGCCAATGATGAGCGCATAAACGAATCGCCTCATGTTGTCTCCGTGAGCGACGCACAACGGGCAGCAAGAAAAGCCGGAGCAACGTGCTCGTCTCTTTCAGCGCGCCGTTTATCGCTACTTGTCGACTGACAGCGCGCGCCTGCAAAGGTTCCCGCAAAATGTGTGTTCGCGCGAAGCATGGCCGCGCTGGCGCCATGCGCGGATTTCTCCCTGCGCCGGACTGCGACGCGCGCGTGACACTCCAAAAAATCTATCCCCGACCACAAAGGGGCGTGGATCACGACGTGTCGACGTGACAGAAAGCGGTTTCTCAAATGCGCAAATCGTTCCTTCCGGTCACTCGACTGGTTTCAGGGTTGGTCTTTGGGTTCTTCGTGGTCTCTTGCGGTGCCGAGAACTCGCAAACCCCTGGCTCTGGGGATTCTGGAGCAGGAGGGACCAGCAATGCGGGGACGCCCGGCGGCGGTTCTGGGGGCGGCGGGGCCGGCAATGCGGGGACGCCCGGCGGCGGTTCTGGGGGCGGAGCGCCCGGCAATGCGGGGACGTCGGGACGCGACTCTGGAGCCGCCGGGAGCGGCGATGCGGGTGAGGCCGGCATCGGCGCGAGCGGTTCAGGTGGAGTCATCGACGACCCAACGCCCGCGGGCTGCGGTGACGGCACGCTGAGCTCGGGCGAGGCCTGCGACGACGGCAACACCCAATCCGGTGATGGTTGCACAGCGGCTTGCGTGCTCGAGCGTGGCTTCAGCTGCGCCAGTCCCGGCAAGCCGTGCCGAGAGATCGCGCGCTGCGGAGACGGAGTCGTTGCTGCCAGTGAACCCTGTGACGACGGCAATCTCGTCGCTGGCGATGGTTGCTCCGAGCGCTGCCAAGTAGAGCTCGGGAAGAAATGCGCAGGCGCGCCGAGCATTTGTACGGACGCGAAGTGCGGCAACGGCGTGGTCGAGGGCGGCGAAAGTTGCGATGACGGCAACACGGCTCCGTTCGACGGTTGCTCAGCGCTTTGTGTGCGTGAACCGAACTGCACGAGCGTGGGCTGCGCGTCCGTGTGCGGTGACGGCTTGCTGATCAACGAAGACTGCGACGACGGCAACACCATTGACGGCGATGGCTGCTCTTCGAAGTGCACGAAGGAGACGGGCTTCAGCTGTCAGCAAGTTGCCCCGTGCGAGAAGATCAACGGCCAGTGCGTGCTGCGGGTGCCGGCCATCTTCCGGGATTTCTCCGACGCAGATCCGGACTTCGGCTCGCCCGACTACCCCGACACGTCGTGCGGCATCGCCGAGGGCAAGCCGATCATCCCGGGCATCGCGAAAGACCAGCTCGATGCCGACGGGCGCCCGGTGCTCGGCAATGCGCCCGCGAATGCATGCATCGAGTCGGCGCAGTCGTTTGGGCGATGGTTTCGCGACAACTCCGGAACGGTCAAGGTCGTTGGTGAGCTCGTGCTGTTCGATAACGGCAACGGCGGCTACGTGAACCGCTTCGGGAAAAACGGCGAAAAGCTAGTCGTCACTCAACCGCCGGCCATGGGGCAAGGCACGGAGCAGACGGTTCCGAATGCGACCAACCAAGCGAGCTGCACGCCCGGTTGTGCGACGCGCGTGCGCAGCGTGCTCCAGTGCGACAACGTTTGCCGGCCGCAACACGACAAGGTGCGTGCTGCGAACGATACGCTCATGCAGCAAACGTATCAGCTGACGCAGCTACAGAATGCGGCCGTCCCAGATGCGACGGCGATCGCCGCTCTGCAAGCGAGCATCACAGAAACGCAAGCGACTATCGTTGACCTCACTGCCGCGGCAACCAAGTGCGATACCGATTGCCAGACGAACTTCGACGCGCAGGTTGCCGCCTGCGCTGCCGATTGCAAACCGTGCAGCTACAGCCCCAGCCTTTATTGCACCGGCGGTAAGCTGGTTTCGTACGATGGCACCCCGCTTTACTTTCCCGTCGACAGCGTGACGGGATCCACTGTGGATGCCGCTTTTGCGCAGCTTCCCCTGCAGTACGGCTACGCGGGGTGGCCCTCCGAGGATAAAGTTTTCCCGGGCGCCACGAAGCACAACTTCTATTTCACGACCGAAGTCGAGTACTGGTTTCGCTACGAACAGGGCAGCAACGCGCGCCTGGATTTCACGGGTGATGACGACGTGTTCGTGTTCATCAACGGTCACCTCGCGCTGGATCTCGGCGGTATTCACGTGCCGATGGATGGCTCGATCACGATTGACACTCAGGCCGCGACTCGCTTCGGCCTCACGGTGGGTAACGTGTACAAGATCTCGGTGTTTCAAGCCGAGCGTAAGAAATACGGTTCGTCGTTCCGCCTCACGCTTGCGGGTTTCGCACCAACGAAGAGTGTCTGCAGCGCGGTTTGCGGCGATGGCGTCGTGAGCTTCGGCGAGGAGTGCGACGATGGAGCCAATGATGGTGGCTACGGCGAGTGCGACGTCGGGTGCAAGCTCGGGCCGTTCTGCGGCGACGGAGTGGTGCAGGCGCCAGAGGTCTGCGACAACGGCCCCGGTGGCGGCGTCGGCTGTCCGGGCTGCAGATAGCCGGCGGTCAGTTGTACGCGCAGATTTTCGCTGCGCTGTCGAAGGCCGGATCGCAGTAGTATCTCGTGCCTAGGTTGTTTTGGCATTGGCTGTCGTAGCTGCAGCCCGGGAAGCAAATCTTTTGGCCAAGCGCATTGGTCTCGCAAGCGTTGGCGTCTCCCCAGGGGCTCACTCCGCACTCCGCGTTGGTGGCGCAGTTCTGCGTGCACCAAGCGTCCTCATTGCACGTGCCAGAAATGCAGTCCTCGTCCTTGGTGCAGCGAGCTCCGAGGCGGGCTCGGCACTTGCCGTCTTCGCCGCTACACAGCCCAGTAGTGCCGGTCTGGCCCAGGCAGCAACGGTGTGACACCTGGCAATCGTCGTCGAGTGTACACGCCTCGCCGGTTGCAGCGCGGCACGTGCTGCCTTGGCAGAAGGTGCTCAGGCACTGCACTGAGCTGCTGCAGCTGGCGCCGTTTGCTTGCGGGGGCACAGCCACACATTTGCCTGCCGTACACTTCCCTCCGTTGCAATCGAGATCGAAGTCGCATTCGGGGACTTGAGAGCACGGAACAGCGGCACACGTGAGTGGCATTTGGCCTCTCGTCGGGCAGCAAAAGCTGGTCGCGCACTCGACTCCGAGCGCGCACGTCTCGCCGACTGATTTGGCGCAGCTGGCTCGACAGACACGGCTGCCAGAGTTGGTCACGCAACAATGCTGCGACTGGCAAACAGTGTCGGCGGTGCAGGTCTGCTCGTTGGCAATCGATCCAGGGTCGAAACAAGTGAAACCCACGCACGTCGCTCCCGGCCGACAGGAACTGTTGCCAGAGCAAGAGGTCATGCAGCGGCCGAGAGAGCACGCGAACAGACCGCACTGTCCGCTTGCTTGGGTGCACTGCGGGGCAACGCAGCTACCGGCATTGCAGATCCGGCCGCCTTTGCAATCGTCGTCGAACTCACAGTTGGAGTCGGACTGGCACTGCCCGAACGTGGCGCAATGCTCGTCCGAATCGCAATCGGCATCGGAATCACACCGGTAAGTAGACGGCTCGTTCAGGCGCACGCAGGCGCTGCCGAGAAAGAGCGCGAGCAGCGCAGCCAGCAGTATCCCCGGCGCGGCTTTCGATCGATGTTTCATCAGAACGTCACGTCCACTTTGAGGTTGCCTGGACCCGGGACTAGCGACCAACCGACTACCTGCTGCGCGCGGGCCGGGGGAAGCTTCGGCTCGAGTACGAAGGAAGTGATGAAGGCGCCCGTGCCGAGCGCGATCGCCGCCCAGCCCAAATCATTGGTCAGCCGAGCCGCGCGGTACTCCTCGTGAGTGATGGCTTCGTTCGTCTTTGCCCACGAGACGGTGCTTGCGATTGCACCGGCGGTCGCGACCGCGACACCGCCCCAACGCATGGGCAGCAGATAACCAGGCCTGCTCGCGCGCTGCTCTTTCACGCGGCGTTCGTAGTCCGCATTCCAGAGCTTCACACGGCGTTCGTAGTCGGCATGCCAGAGCCGTTGCTGTTCCACCTCTGGCTCGAGGCTAAACAGTGGATCCGGAGTGTCAACGACGAGCGGATTCTTCTTCGGCTGCGGTTCGTCCGGTACGGCGCCTTGCGGAAGCAGGATCGGAGCGGTGACAGTGCCCGGCTCGAGCTGTAGAGCGGCGAGCGCAGCCTGGATTGGGATCGCAAAACCCAGGCCTTCCACGGCGCGTCCGGCGATCTTGCGGCTGACCACGCCGACTACCCGGCCCTGCTGATCGACTAGGGCGCCGCCGCTATTTCCAGGGCTCACGGGGGCATCGGTCTGAATCAGTGGCACGTCTCGGACGGTGCGAACGCCGCTCACGATGCCGCGGCTCAACGAGAATGCGAGCTCCTCGCTCGCGGGTGAGCCGATGGCGTAAACGTCCATACCCGGCGTTTGTTGGGATGTCGCGAGCGCGAGGCACGAACGAGCGGTCGCACTGCCTGCGCCCGCCAACGCGATCAACGCGACGTCCTGTTTGTGCGAGATGCGGACGACTTGTCCCTTCACGGTCTGCCCGTCATGCAAGCGCACCTCCGCGCTGCCCGTGGACATGACGTGAGCAGCGGTCATCACCAAGCCGTCCGGGCCGAGGAAAAAGCCGCTTCCCAAGCCGTCGCGGCTCTTGATCAACACCGTGCCGTCCGCCACGACCTCGAAGTCTCCCGGCAATTGCCGAGCTTTGGCAGTGCAACTTCGGAAGGTCGCGGCGGGATACGTCGCTTCACTCGGCAAAGCCAGCCGCTCGGCGTTCAGCAGCTCGAAGAAGCGTGGTCGTGCCATCAGCCGCGAAAGCGCGCCCAGGGTCAACAGCTTACCGACGCTCGGATCGGGTTGCTGCGACAAACCCAAGCCAACGAAGCGGGTCAGCACTTGATAGACGACCTCGTCTCGTTCGCGATCCAATAGCTGCCATTCGATGGCAATCCGGCAGCGCAGCGTGGACCAGTACGTGATGCAATCGAGTTCGGTCACCGTGCCGCCCAACACGTAGTCTGCCTTGTCCGAATCGTCTTTGTTGAAGACTAGGTTTTCGGCACCAACCGCGTTGAAGCCGGCGCCGCGCAAGGCCTCGAGGATGTGAACACGGTATTCCGGCTTGGCGAGTCCGATCTCGTCTTTGTCGATTCGCGCGAGCAGGTTCGAAAACCCCACCGCCACTTTGGTGCTGGCGGGCGCGGGCGCGTCCTCGGCTCGTGCTGAGCGCGCGCCAATCAGTGTCACGAGCACGATGCTCAGTCGCAGCGCCCAAGCTCGTCCCGTTCGACCCAACCACCCACGCGGATGACACCAGTGCATTCGAACCAGCGCTACACTATACGCCAACCGGCGGGAAGCAGGCATCACTCGATCCAGTCCCGATTCAGCCGCCGTGGGCGGGCGGCATTGCAAGAAGTTCGGCCCAGCTGACGGAAGCAGTGCAGGTCTTGCCTCGTTGAAAGGTCACGAGGTCGTCGTGTCGCTCGACGATGACAGTCTGGTCCCGAATGGAGTCGACGACGAGCACGGGCTCACGCTTCTCGTCGAAGAGCCACGTCGAGGTGACGTCGATCTCAGCGCACATGCGCCCTCCTCCGCCTTCCAGGTAGTAGTCGACCGTGAGCTGTTGCGCGTTGACCCAGTCTACCTTCGAAAACTCAGGGGAGAAGCAGGAGCAGGCGCCGGCGGCGCCAAAGGGACGCGTCTTTTCCAAGTTGTACACGGCAAAGTCGCGGGCTTGGCGCAGGACCAGGTTCCCCGTCAGCGTCTCACTGCGGTCGTCGTACCGCCAAGTGAGCTGAACGCCGTCGTCGCACGCAGTGTACGCGCAACCAGGTTGGTTGGGTGTCTCGTCATGGCAGAGCAAGTCGTTTGCGGTCCCTTGCCCACGGAAACCCAACTGGCGAGCGACGGCGGTCAGGTTTGCTTTCCGAAAGGCAGGCGCTGGTCGAATGGCCCATCTCCCGCTGTACTCGACGCATTGACGGAAGGCCTCCCAGCTCGGAATGGGAGGGGCAAGCGGCGTGACGGGGGAAGGTTGGGGTTCAGCAACTGCGGGCGCGCTCGCGGGCGGCGTTGCTACAGGGGGCGCAGAAGCCGTCTGCGCGGGGCTCGCTGGCGGTGGCGGCGAAGCAATGCTGATCGGCTGCGCCTGCGTGACCGCTGGCGTGCGGCACCCCACGGCGGAAGCCAAAGTGCTCGCTGCCAACACCATCCAGCGCTTGCCTGTTCTGGGGTGAACGCAAAGAACCATGGGGCAGAGTTACCGCGCTGAGCGTCGCACGTCACCTCACGCGACGGCGATTGGGGATTGGGTCACGCAGCTGCCCCTATTGCGGCTCATGGAGAAATCCGCAATTTGCGGCCGCCATCACCCACTCTGAGTCGTCCGAACACATATCGGATATGACTCACAAACACTCGATATCGGTCTTTCCGGTTGTTCGTCGCTTGCTGAGCGGCGCGGGCCCACTGGTTGCAGTCCTCCTACTCGCAGCTTGTTCTGCGAACGATCCGGGCGCGAGAGCCACGGGGGCGTCGGATTCGACGGAATCAGTCAACGCGGACGGGACGAAAACCAGGCTTGGAGAAAGCTCTCCGGACTGGTCGCTCGACGACTGCAAATCTGCGAAGCTGCCGAAGGGAGATTTTGACGCGTTCATCGCGTTTTGCCGCGCGCAAGCCGCCAACGCGCGAGGGAATGCGGAGTCCGTGCGCAATCTCTCGACCGCTGTGGAGGGCGATGTGTACTCCCACCGAGCAACCCTTGCCGAGCTGAACTTCGCAGAGGTGCCGACGTGGAGCGACGCGGATATCAGCGCGCAATTCGCCCGTGCGCGGGACGATCGCTACCTGACCCAATTCGACTCGACCGAACCGAACTTCCCACGCCGGATGTCGTGGCTCTACCCTGACGATGGCTGTTTTGCTCGCGCCGAACAGGTCGACGTCCGAGTGGCTCAAGCCGGAAAAGCGAGACCCTACAAGTTGTTCGCGTTCGGCAATCCGTTGCGGGTCTATACGGACAACGCTTCCGGCGGCATGGTCGAATGGGGATATCACGTCGTGCCGGTGGTCAAGAATAGCGCCGGTGAACCGATCGTCTTCGACCCGGCGCTGAGTCCCTGCAAACCGCTGCCGTACAAACAATGGCTCGCGCTGATGGTCGAGGACATGGCGGACTATGACAACGTGGCGGGACGCTTCGGCGTCGCACTCGCCGACTCTGGGGCTTACTATCCCACCAACCTGGCGTCGGGTGAGCCGCCGCACTCCGCCGAGTCGCTCAATGACCTGCAGGGATACTACCTATCCGCCGAGTGGTCGCGACAGACCGAACTCGGGCGCGACCCCACTGTGGTCCTCGGCGAGCAGCCGCCCTGGAGCGGCGACGCTTGCCGAGGAGAGTGAGTGACATAGTGATGATGCCTCCGCCCCGACGCAGCCGCGTTTACGCCGCGCGGCTTTCGCTTTTAGCGCCGCTCGCTCTCGCAGCAGCAGGCGACGCAGCCGTGTTCCGCGCAAGTGCCACATGATGCCTCGACCTGCCGTCGGAGCGCCTCGCGCGCGCGGAACAGGCGCACTGCCGCGTTGCTAGCGGTGATCCCGGTCTCTGTCGCGAACGCAGCTACTGATGCACCCTCGACTTCGACGCGCCGGAGGGCGTCGGCGTACTCGGGTTTCAGGGTGGCGGCCAGTCGGGTCACGCATCGACACACCTCGTCTCGCACGGCTTCGATTGGCTCGCTAGCGACTTCCAATTCAGCCGCAAAGCGCGTCAGTGCGCGCTCCACCGCTCCCTTGCGGCGATAGTGATCGATCGTGGCGTTTCGCAGTGCCCGGTACAGAAACGGCACAATCGCTTCGTCCTCACGTAGCGTCTCCAGTTGGCCGAGGCTGCGGACGAAGGCGGTTTGCAGAATGTCCTCAGCCAGATCCCGCCGTCCCACGCGGCGTTCGAGGAAGCTCAAGAAGTCTCGGTGGTTGTCGACCAACACCCGAACCACCTGCTCGCTCGGCGGCTGGTTCGGTACCTCGGGAGGGGGGATGAGCATGCCCCAACACTGTTGCTGTGCGGAAGAGCCCGCAAGGGCCCGTTCCGCGGGAAAATCCTTTTTTGTTCGACCAGGTGTAATGCCCGGCGCCGGCTGCGTCTTCAAGAGTGAGCCCAACGCTCGGAAAGAACAAAATCAGATGTCGAAACCAGCCAACCCCGATTGTTCCTGCTCGTCCTGCAACCACGAAGCCTGCGCGTGCAAGCCCGCGGCGGCAAAGTCAGACTGCAAATGCGCACCGGAGTGCGGGTGCGCCGCGCCTTGCCGCTGCAATGGCTGCTCGTGCTGCGGCAGCTCCACGCGGTAACGCGGTAAGCGAGCACACTCGATGTGAGGCGTCTCGCGAGCCATCGTAAGGCGCTTTACATCGGGCGCACGCACCGCACCCACGCCGTCGGAAAGCTATTCCAAGCGCCTTCCGCGCCGGAGTTGTATCCCGTGAACCCGTCGTCGAAATTGAGCCCCCAGCCTTGGGTCGCGTCCTTCACGTATGCCTGCGACGACCAATCGCTTCGAGTCAGAAGTACTGCGCCAGCTCATCAACCCCTCCCGTCACGACCCCCGAGCTTGGAATTTCCGACGGACTAGCCAGAGATTTTCGAACGAATTTTGGTCACATTGCGTCGGCTGACCTCTCTACCGAGTCAGAGGGTCGCGACAGCAGGGCGACAGCAATCGACTGCGAGTTTCTTAGTCACGACGAAGTAGGCAACTCTGCAACGCTCGAGACTCGAGGACGATGCGTTCATCTCGCGGACGCATCGACAACACGACAACTCCATGTTCACGTCTCCCGCGCGCCGACTCTTTTCGGCGTAGAAAGCAGGCTCATCGTGTCGAAGCCGTCATTGCCTCAGGCGCCCGCAACAGCAGAAGAGCGGGACGATCGCGCTCAGCAACTTGCCCTCGCTCGGACTGCCTACAACTATGTTCGCAGCTACCCGAACTTGGCGAACGTACCCCTCTCGGCCCGCCTACCGTCAGACGAAGCGTTCTCGGCCGACTACAATCTGAAGCTCGCCAGTGTGCTAGCGCCCCTGACCGAGAATTTTCTCGCCGCCGTTGCTTGGGTGTTGGGGAGAGAGTTCGATGACGATGCCTCGTCCGCGGACATCAAGGCGATCGCCAAAGCCTTCGAGGGCTTGAACAAGCTCAACTTGGACTACGACAACGACAAGACGATAATCACCGCGTTCGTCGAGACCATGAAGACGCAGCTGCCGGATCTTTTGACTCGCATGTCGAACTTGCCGAGCGACGTCCAGCGCCTGCTTTCTGGGTTCGAGACCACGCTACGAGAGGCGGGCAAAGAAGGGCCAACTGCGTTCCTCAAGACGTTGCTGTACGCAATGGTGGCGACGGGAAGCAACGGAGACCGCGACCTCAGACCAACCTCGGTGGCAGACTTCGAGAGTCTGTTCCAGACTTTGCCAAAGCCCGCATCGCTCACACAAGAGCGAGAGGAATGGATGCCTACGGAGGGAAAGCCATGCGAGCAAGACTGGTTCTTCGGCTACCTGCAGGTGGCGGGGTTCAATACGACCAACCTGTGCGGTGTGTCACCAGAGACGCCAGCAGCGAGGGGCATTGGGCTTGCGGAGCTGCTCCGCAAGATGCCCATCACGGACGGCACTCTTCAAAGTGTCGTGGGTAATCGAAAAATCACCCTCGAGAGTGCAGCCCAGGCCGGCAAGCTCTACGTCTGTGACTACGCTGCTCTAGCGGACGCAAAAGGCAGCAAAATTCACGACGAATGGCGGTACGTGACTGCGCCGATCGCGCTCTTTTACTGGAACGACGACAAGGGCAATCTCCCAGCTGGGTATCCGACGCGAGGATACGGAGGTCAGCCCGGCTTTCTGCAACCGATCGCCATTCAGCTCGCGCAGGCGCCAGATCCAGAAAAGTCGCCCATCTTCACCCCGAACGACTGCGCAGGCGGAAACGACAAGGCGCTCCTGAAGTGGCAAATTGCCAAGCTGTTCGTGAACGCCGCCTGCGCGACGCAGCACGAATCCGTGGCTCATCTAGGTGAATGCCATTTGGTGATGGACGCGATCGTCGTCGCCACCCACCGCCAACTCGCTGAGCGGCATCCGCTCTTCAAGCTGCTTTGGCCGCACATGCGCTTCACGCTCTCCATCAACGACGGAGCGATGCACAACCTGGTGATCCCGGGCGGCGTGGTTGCCACCAACGTAGGGACGGCCATTTCGTCGACGCTCGACCTGGTCAACTCTGCGCGTATTGCGTACAGCTGGGACGACCAAAGTCCAGAGCGCAATTTCGAAAAGCGTGGCGTGGCGGGCAGCCGCTTCGTGTTCCCGTTTCGCGACGACACCTTGCTCGTGTGGAACGCAATCAAGACGTTCGTCGGCGATTACCTAGCGCACTACTACGACGATGCGCTCACCTTGGAAGCTGATCTCGAGCTCCAAGGCTGGATCAATGAGCTCGCGTCGCCTCAATACGCCAACATCCAGGGCATCAGCGGTCTCGTCTGGAACGAAGAGAAGCAGTCCTGGGGCATCACCAGCTTGAAGCGTCTGACCGAAATCGTGGCGCAGATCATCTACACGGCTGGCCCCAAGCATGCCGCCGTGAACTACCCGCAGTATCCGTTGGGCGCTTACGCACCGAGCGTCGCGGCCGCGGTCTACGATGAGCCGCCCACCAAGAGCCAAGAGCTCGCCAAGCCCGAGCAATGCTTGAAGTGGTTCCTCCCGCTCGACGTCGCCCTATATGCGCTCTCTTTTGAGTACCTGTTGAGCGGAATGCAGTACGACAAGCTCGGTCAGTACGACTCGGACTTGCTCGTGCCGTATTTCGAAGACGGAGTAGTGCGGGATCTGGTCGCCGCGTTTCAGGCCAAGCTCGCGAGCGTCGAAATGACGATCAGAAAGTCCAATCACGAGCGGCCGTTGCCGTATCCGTACCAGCTGCCGTCGCTGATCCCGAATAGCATCTCGATCTAGCGCAAAGCCAATCCGCCAATCCCACGTGTCAGCGCGTGGGATTGGTTCGGTGCTTGGCGCCGGCGGTGTTAGCCTCGGAGACCGTGCGAATCATTCGGTACGCGTTGGCTGGGCTGGCACTGTTGGCGTGTGGTTCGTCGTTCGAAACAGTTCCGCTCGCACAGCGAATCAAGCTGGACGAAACCGGCGGATTGACCTGCGCCTCGAACGACGATTGTTGGTGTCGCAACTTCACGGGCGCTGAGTTCGTTCCCGGCCGCGAACGCGCGTCGTGCTGCACGAAGAAGAGCAAGTTCTGCCCCGCTGTCGGCGCATGTCAGCTGTGCACTTACGAGTGACGGATGGTGACAACGGCCGCGCAGTCGCCTTCACCGAGTCGAACGGCACGGACGCCAACACCTACGTCACGCGCTGGACCTCGGCGATCCCCGAAGAGCCGGTGCTGGCGCGAGCGGGCGCGCGGCCCTGCGGCGTCTCGGCGCTGTGCGCCCTTTCAGGCACGCCGGACTTCTGCAACTAAGTCTGGTATTTGCCCGTTCCGGGGGTGGACGCACCGCGCGTGCTCATCGACGGAACCCGCCAGATGGGTGTTAGGCTGGGGCCGAGGACGGATGAACCAAGGGCTTCCGATCGAAATCCTATTGGTGGAGGACAGCAACACCGATTTGGAATTGACGTTGCGCGCGCTGAAGAAAGCCAATCTGGCCAATCGCATCGAGACCGTTCGCGACGGTGAAGAGGCGCTCGACTTCTTGTTTGCGCGCAACCGCTATAGCGAACGCTCGCTCGACGATAAGCCGCGCTTGGTATTGCTCGATCTCAAACTGCCAAAGGTCGACGGCTTGGAGGTTCTGAAAGCCGTCAAATCGGATGCTCGGACGCGATCCATTCCGATCGTGGTGTTGACCTCCTCCAGCGAGCAGCGAGATATCGTCGAGACCTACAACCTCGGGGTCAACAGTTACATCGTGAAGCCGGTCGACTTCGATGGCTTCACGACCGCGATCGCCGAGCTCGGACTTTATTGGCTGGTTCTGAACTCAGCACCCGGCTCGTCGACGTGAGCGAATTTCTCGACATTTTGCTGGTCGAAGACAGCTCGGCCGACGCCGAGTTGATCGAGCGTGTGCTTCGCGTCGGCGGTGTGCGGTTCGCGCTCAGGCGCGTCCACGATCGCGCGAGCTACGAGCAGGCGCTCGAGCAGCGACCGGACTTGGTGCTGTCGGATCACGCGCTGCCGCAGTTCGACGGCATCACCGCGCTCACGCTGCTCAAGGCGCGTTTCGCAGAAGTGCCGTTCATTTTGGTGTCGGGGACGATCGGTGAAGATTTGGCCGTCGCCGCCATGCGTGAGGGTGCGGCTGACTACCTGTTGAAGGATCGCCTGTCGCGTCTGCCGGTCGCTGTGCACAGCGCGCTCGAACGAGCTCGATTGATGCAAGAGAAGCGAGAACTCGAGGTGCGGTTGTTACGCGCGCAGCGGCTCGACAGCTTGGGGAGACTCGCGGCTGGCGTAGCGCACGATCTGAATAACTTCATTTTGCCGATCCTGGTCGCCGAAGGATTGCTGCGTGAGACGATCACCGAGCCATCACAGGTGGACCTGCTCGACACCATCGAGAGCAGTGCGCTGCGCAGCGCGAAAGTGTTGAAGCAGCTGCTCAGCTTTGGTCGTGGCGCTGCCGGTGAGCGCACGCCGATGCGCCTGAACTCCGCCATCGAAGAGATGTCGGCGATCATTCGCGACACGTTCCCCAAAGACGTGGCAGTGCGCGTCGAGATCGGAGCCGACGACGTGTCGGTGCTGGCGGACGCGACTCAGATCCAACAAGTCTTGATGAACCTGTGCGTGAACGCCCGCGACGCCATGCCGAACGGCGGCACGCTGACCATTCGCTTGGTGCTCGCGACGATCGACGCCGCGACGGCGAGCAAGTACCCAGGTAGCAGGCCAGGCCCGTACGCGGTGCTCTCGATCAAAGACACCGGTATGGGGATCGCGCCCGAACACTTGGGCAACATCTTCGACCCCTTTTTCACCACCAAAACGCCGGACAAAGGCACTGGTCTCGGCTTGGCCTCGGTGTTCGGTGTCATCGAGAGCCACGGTGGCTTCGTTCAGGTCACCTCGGGTCTCGGTTCAGGTTCGGAGTTTCACGTCTATTTGCGGGTGCATCACGCCGAGCCGCTGCGCGAGGCGCAAGTCCAGACGCGAGAGGGGCCGCTCGCGCCAGAACCCCTGTTGCTCCTGGTCGATGACGGACCGGCCATCTTGCGCGTTCTCGAGTCGAGCGTTCGACGTCGCGGCTATCGCGTGATCGAAGCCCGAGACGGCATCTCCGCGCTGAGCAAAATCGAACAACATGCCGGCGAAATTGCGGCGGTCGTCACGGATTTGGTCATGCCTAAGCTCGACGGCTTGTCATTGGTGAAAGCAATGCGCGAGCGCAACGTGAACGTGCCCGTGGCCGTGATGACCGGCGCGATCACCGCCGAACAAGTCGAGAGCTTCCGAGCGCTCGGTGTGCGCGAGATCCTACGCAAGCCGTTCGGCGCGGACGCATTCCTCGGTAGTCTGACGCGTTTGTTGGCGGTGGAGAAGGATGGCAATGAGCGGCGAGAGTGAGTCTCGTTATCGGCAAATCGTCGAATCGTTACCGCAATTGGTGTGGACGTGTGACGCCCAGGGCGCCGCCAACTACATGAGTCGTCAGCTGCTGGCGTTCTTGGGCATGCCCGAGGAAGCGCTGCTGGGCGACAAATGGGGACAGCCCATCCATCCGGACGACCGCGCTCCGGCAAACGAAGCGTGGCGCAGCGCGGTACAGGCAGGCTCGGAGTATCGCACTGAGTTCCGGCTTCGACGTCACGATGGCGTCTACCGTTGGTGCGAGGCGCGGGCCATTCCGCTGTACGACGACGCGGGATCCATCGTGCAGTGGTTCGGCTCGAACACAGACATCCACGAGCAGCGTGAAGTGCGCGAAGCGCTGGCCGCGGAAAAGCTGCGCCTCGAGAAGATGGCGGCGGCTTCACCTCAGATGTTGCACTCGGTCACCGCGACGCAGCGAGGACAGGTCACCTTTCCGTACGTGAGCCCGTCGCTCACGCGCCTGTTCGGTCTCAGCTCGGAGCAGCTCGCGCAAGACGGCACGCCACTGCTGCGCATGTATCATCCGGACGACGCCGAAGGCGTGCGACTCGCGGTCGAGAAATCGGCGCGCACGCTTTCTCCTTGGCGTCACGAATGGCGCGTGGTCATTCCGGGGCGCGGCGAGGTTTGGATCGAAGGGCACTCGATGCCCGTGCTCGGTCCAGACGGAAGCGTGACCTGGCACGGCAGCATGAACGACATCTCGGAGCGCAAGCAGGCCGAGCAGGAAATCAGGCGGCTCAACCAGGAACTAGAACAACGCGTGCAGGAACGCACAGCCGAACTGGAGGCTGCCAATCGTGAACTCGAGGCCTTCAGCTACTCGGTGTCGCATGATTTGCGCGAGCCCCTGCGCGCGATGAGCGGGTTCTCTCGCGCGTTGATGGAGGACTTCAACGATGGCCTACCGCCCGAAGCCCAGCGTTACTTGAGTAACGTGTGCGGTGCGGCAGCGCGAATGGGCCAACTGATCGACGAACTGTTGGCCTTCTCTCGTCTGGCACGAACACCCCTGAAGTTGAGGCCTGTCGACACCAAAGACATGGTCGCGCAATGCTTACTCGAGCTGAAGCCTGGGCAAGCCCAAGTGAGCACAGGCGATCTACCGCCGTCTCAGGCCGATCCCGCGCTGCTGCGCCAAGTGTTCGTGAACTTGCTGAGCAACGCGTTCAAATATTCGCGACACCGCACGCCCCCGCAGGTCGAAATCGGATCCTATCGCGACGAGCAGGGCAAAGTCGTCTTCTACGTGCGCGATAACGGCACTGGTTTCGACATGAGCTACGCCTCGAAGCTATTCGGTGTTTTCCAGCGCTTGCATCGCCAAGAAGAGTTCGAAGGTACGGGCGTTGGACTCGCGATCGTGCAGCGCATCGTAACCCGCCACGGCGGGCGCGTTTGGGCCGAGGCAGCGCCCGACAAAGGCGCGACGTTCTCGTTCACGCTCGAGTGAGGACTGACGCAGCTTCGAGGGGGCTCGTGGCACGGCATCGGTAAATGCAGGACACGAATCCGCCACGGGGCGTGCGACGAAACGGCGCAATCGACGTGCTCAGAGGTTGGGCCGTGCTCTCGGTCATTCTGTTGCATCTGAACATCCGCGTTCCGTTCGATGGGTGCGCACTGGGCCGTGCATTGCCGAACTCATCGTACAAGTTGCTCTTTTGGAGCGGCTATCCAGCAGTGATGGTCTTCTTCGTCATCTCCGGCTTCTTAATCACGACCGTGAGCGAGGCACGTTGGGGCGAACTCGTGCGCATCGACGTACGGAGGTTCTATCGAATTCGGTTCGCGCGCATCGCGCCGACGTTGGCGCTGTTCGTGCTCGTGCAATCGCTGCTCCAGGTCGCTGGCGTCGCTGGGTTTGCTGAGTCGCGACCGTCCGCGTCGCTCGCGGCTACCGTGTTCTCCGCGCTGACGTTCCACCTGAATTGGCTCGAGGCCAAGATGGGCTACTTGCCGGGCGCTTGGGACGTGCTCTGGTCATTGTCTGTTGAAGAGCTGTTTTACTCTGGCTTTCCGGTGCTGGCTCGCGTCCTGCGTCCGCGCTTCATGCTCTACGGCCTGCTCATTGCTTTCGCGATCTTTGGGCCGTTCGCGCGTGTGGCTATGAACAGCAGCGAGCTCTGGCGAGATCATTCGTATTTGTCCTGCATGGGTGAAATCGCGATCGGCTGTTTGGCAGCGCTGCTGTGGCGGCGCCACCCACCATCCAAGGCGTTCGCCGGGGCGCTGTTAGCCGGCGGCGCTGTGCTGATGGGGTTCGTCCTGTACTTCCGCCACGCCGTTCGAGCTCTCGGTCTGTACGACCGAGGGCTCGATGTGACGGTGCTCAGCCTCGGCACGGCGGCAGTCTTGATTGCCGTGACCATGGTGCCCAGCGAGACGGTCACGACGAACCAGCGCGCATTCGCCCCATTGCGCTGGTTCGGTAGGAATAGCTACGAGATCTACCTGTCGCACCTATTCGTCGTCATTCCCGCGTCATTGTTGTGGCGGCGCGTCGACAGTTCGCCCCTCATTCCACTCTTGTACGCGATGGTCATAGCGATGTCAGGGGTGCTCGGTGCGCTCGTCTCGGAGTTCTTTTCGAAGCCATGCAGTCAGCGCCTGCGCGCCCGCTCGTAGCGCGCTCGTTCGTGCGCCGAAAGCGAGCGGTATCAGAGTTAGTAGAATGAACCCGATTCGTAGCTCGCCGGCACGGGGGCGAGATGTCACCGCCGAGCCCACTCATCATGGTGGCACCGCCGGTCGAACCCGACGACGACTTTGAATCACCGCAAGCTGCCAAAAGTAGCAGTGCGCCCACCGACCCCACCCCGAGAACTGCCACCCTCATGGAGCGACCTTAGGAGTGTTGTCGTTTGCTTGCAACTCCGCGGCGATTGTTCAACGCGTGCAGGGACGCGGTTGACACGTTTGCCCGTCGCAGATGCCTGATTCGCAGCTCGAAGCTTGGTCGCAGCTCGCTCCGGCCTTGAGCAACGGTTGGCAGGTTGCCTTCTCGGTCGCCGTTTTCGAGCGACAATAGAGGCCGCTGTTGCACGTGAGTTGATAGTCGCCGTTGGAGCAGAGCGAGCCCTGCGTGTGGTCCCCGGTGGCCTCACACACGCCTTGATCGTTACACCACAGACCGAGCCGCGGATTGCAGATCTTGAATTGAGCCTTGTCGCAAGCCTCACCCGCGTGCTCGAGCAAGTTGAATGTGCGACAGACGTGGGTCGAGGGATCACACATCCCTTCCGCGCACATATCGTCTTCGTCCGTGCAGGCGCCGCCCAGGGCGATCGGCTCCTGGCAGGTTCCGAGAGCGGCGCTCGCGTCCGCACCTGCGACGTGGCCACACCAGAGCGAGTCGACGCACAGCGATAGAGTGTCGATGTCCACGAGTTCGCGCGTGCACGGCTGACCGAGCGTCGCTTTCGGCGCCAGCGGCACAGTGCGGCAGACCCCTCCAGAGGTCGCCCCATGATCACAAAACGTGTAGCCGTTTCCCGCCGCGCATTCATCGCCGCTTTGGCAAGCTTCGCCCGACGCGCTGCGCGCTCGACAGGTGCCCGGGCACTGCGCGCCGACTGCACAGTAAGCGTCGCCCGCGCAGTCTTCGCTCCGCTGACAGGACGACCCTTCAGCGACTTGCCCTTCGAACATGTCTCGGCAGCTGCCTCGCGTGAGCGAATCAGTCCCGTTGCAAGCGGCGAGCTCGTCCAAACAAGCTTGCGCCTTCGCGGGCACGATTCGCAGAGCGCCGCTGCTCAGCTGCACACGCAGATCGCGTATCGATGCTGCCTTCGCGTTGACGTCTACCATGAGCGCCTCGCAGGCCGCCGCGGTCTTCAAGATCAGACGCGCACCCACGAAGTCATCGTTGCCCTCTGCGCATCTGAACAACCTGGCGCAGTAGCCGCGCCCTTCCGCCGCCAAAATGCCGTCCAAATCCATCACGGATTCGGCTGTGGTTCCGGAGCCGCCCGCTCCGGACATGCCTGCCTTGGTGCCATCGGAACTGCAGGCGCCCATGAGCACCCCCGCACCGATGACCACCGCGCCTGAAACTCGAAACCAACGCCCCGCCACCACACTCAGATCCATCCGCCGGAGTGTGCGGGACCCGAGCTGCCACTGCAAGACGGTATTACTTAGAAGGATGAAGTGGGTTCGGGTTTGGGTCACGCGTCCGGCCAAGCGCGTCTCAGGGAGAAATCCGCAAATTGCGGCTCTCACCGAAGCGTCATGCGAGCCGCTGCGCACAGTGTCGTACTGAGCGACTCATCCATTCGCCTCGCGTGTGGTGCGCTGAGCTTGGCTCCCTGAGATTGAACCGCAGAGCCGCGGAGGCCGCAGAGATCAGAGGAAGATTTGGGGGTTCGCAATCAACGTCGCAGCGCACGTTGTCACGACGCAATTCGCCCGAGGAAGAGCAAACCAGAATCTTGTCTCTCTCAGATCTCTGCGGTCTCTGCGGCTCTGCGGTTAGTCCCTCTTCCTCTTCTCGTCCGCGACGCCGAAGGCTGGGGGTGCTGGGACGTGTTGATTGACCATCAACAAAAAAACTCGCCCTGCACCGGTTCGGTGCGTCCGTACTTCTACTTAGTCGTGACTGAGTAGGACTGCGAATTGTCGCGTCTGTCGTCGCGCCGGACACTAAGAGCGTTGTTTGAACGGAGGAAATGGTCATGTTGTGCCAAGCGTCATCGCCTTGCGAGGGTCGAGTCGTGCTCGTGAGTGGCGGGGTGGATAGCACGGTGTTGCTTTATCGAGTTTATGAAGCAGCGCGCACGGACGGTATGCGCATCGTGCCGCTGTTCGTCGACTACGCGCAGCGCGCTGCGCGGCAGGAACAGGACGCTGCGGAATGGCACGCTCGGCACCTGGGTTTGTCGCTGCAAGTGTTGGACATGTCGCGCGTGGGCGAGTCCTTTCGTCGTGCGGAAGCGCTCAAGCGCCATGTCCCGTTGCCGCATCGGAATCTCGTCGTGCTCAGTCTTGCGCTGAGCTATGCGGAAGTGGCACGTTGCGCCTCGCTGGCCATCGGCGTGATTGGGGATGACGTGGACGGTTATGCGAGCGCTTCGACGGCGTTTTTGTCGGCGCTTCGCAATCTGGCGGCAACGTTGGGTCGCGTCCGCGTCGAAACGCCGTTGATCGACCTCAGCAAATCCGGAGTCGTGATCGAAGCGGCGCGGCTCGGTGTGGATTTGGAGCGCACCTATAGCTGCATGCTCGGCAGAGACGAACCTTGCGGACGTTGCAGCCAATGTCAGGGACGAACAGGTGCGCTCGAGGATGCGCGACGTTCGCTGCTGTGGTGACGGACGCGCGTAGAACTACGGAGTCGTGCCTCGGTAGTCTTGCGAATTTGAAGAGAGCGCTGCTTACGACACAGTGACGATATCGGAGCCTCGTATCCATGACCGCCCAAATCAGTCCTACATTTGCTGCCGATTCCGACCCGCGCGAGACGGAAGAATGGCTCGCTGCGCTCGGCTCGGTGATTGCGCGCGAAGGCGCTGAACGCGCGGAATTCCTGCTGCGGCGACAGTCCGAGTTCAGCAGGCAGCGCGGGATCGGCACGGCGACGAGCCGCAATAGCGCGTACCTCAACACCATCGCGGTCGAGCACGAGCAACAATTCCCGGGTGACGCTGCGCTCGAGCGAAGACTCGAAGCCGTCATGCGCTGGAATGCACTCGCGACGGTGTTGCGCGCGAATCGCGACCATTCGGGTCTTGGCGGTCATCTGGCGAGCTACGCTTCTGCTGCGACACTCTATGAAGTCGGGTTCAATCACTTCTTCCGCGCGACAGCGTCGGAAGGCTCTGCGCACGACGGGGATCTGGTGCTGTATCAGGGGCACGTTTCGCCCGGGATCTACGCGCGCGCGTTGCTGCAGGGTCAGCTGACGACGAAACTCCTCGATCGCTTTCGGCGTGAGGTCGACTCTCCGGGGTTGTCTTCTTATCCACACCCGTGGTTGATGCCGGAGTTCTGGCAGTTCCCCACGGTGTCCATGGGGCTTGGCGCGCTGTCGGCGATCTATCAAGCGCGCTTCATGAAGTACCTGGAAAATCGCGGATTGGCCAAGACCGAGGCACGCAAAGTCTGGTGCTTTCTCGGCGATGGCGAGATGGACGAGCCTGAGTCGATGGGCGCTTTGGGCGTCGCCGGTCGCGAGAAGCTCGACAACTTGGTGTTCGTCATCAATTGCAATTTGCAGCGCTTGGACGGCCCCGTGCGCGGTAATGGCAAGATCATCCAGGAACTGGAGCGTGCATTTCTCGGCGCCGGTTGGAACGTGATCAAAGTCATCTGGGGTGGCAGCTGGGACGCTCTCTTGGCGCGCGATCGCTCGGGTGCCTTGAAGCGTCGCATGGAGGCCTATCTCGACGGCGAGTACCAAACGCTCGGTACGCGAGACGCCGCGTATCTGCGAGAGCACTTTCTCGGCAAGGATCCGGAACTTGCGGCGCTCGTCTCGAACATGAGCGACGAACAGCTACTTTCGTTGGAGTACGGCGGCCACGATCCGCAAAAGGTGTACGCCGCATACGCTGCAGCGGTCGCTCACCGCGGTCAGCCGACGGTGATCTTGGCCAAAACGGTGAAGGGCTACGGGCTCGGTTCGCGAGCGGCGGGTCGTAACGTGGCGCACCAAGGTAAGGACATGACCGCCGATGATTTGCGCGCGTTTCGCGCGCGCTTCGCGCTGCCGCTCGACGATTCGCAGCTCGCGAGTTTGGAGTACTGGGTGCCGTCGCCACAATCTCCCGAACTCGAATATTTGAAGGCGCGTCGCGAGCAATTGGGTGGCCCTCTGCCAGCGCGAAAGCGCGCACTGCCGCCGCTCGCCGTGCCGGCGCTCTCGAGCTTCGCGCCCGTGATGGAAGCGTCGTTGCCCGGGCGCGCATCGTCCACCACTCGCGCGTTCGTGCGCGTGCTCGAGATCTTGCTGCAGGACGCACAGCTCGGCCCGCGCGTGGTGCCGATCGTCGCCGACGAAGCGCGGACCTTCGGCATGGAAGGGCTATTTCGCAAGTATGGGATCTGGTCACAAGAGGGCCAGCTCTATCCACCAGAAGACGAGCGCTCACCGAATTTTTACAAGGAATCTGCGAGCGGACAGCTCCTGCAAGAGGGGATCAGCGAGGCCGGAGCGATGAGCTCTTGGCTCGCGGCGGCGACCTCGTACTCGGCGCACGGCCTGCAGATGATCCCATTCTTCATCTACTATTCGATGTTCGGCGTGCAACGCACGGGCGACCTGTGGTGGGCGGCGGGTGACTCGCGTGCGCGCGGCTTCTTGCTCGGTGGAACCTCTGGTCGCACCACGCTCAACGGCGAGGGGCTGCAGCACGAGGACGGACACTCTCACGTCTGGGCTGCCGCCATCCCCAACTGCGTGCCCTACGATCCGTGCTTTGCCTATGAAGTCGCGGTGATCATTCACGACGGACTCCGGCGCATGCTGCATGATCAAGAAGACGTCTATTTCTACATCACGCTGCTGAACGAGAACTACGAGCAGCCCGCATTGCCGGGCGGGATCGAAGCCGACCTATTGCGCGGGATGTATCGATTGCGCAGCAGCGGTTCCCCCGCAGCAGCGCACGTCCAACTCCTCGGCGCGGGCGCGATCCTGCGAGAGGTGATTGCTGCAGCGGAGCTGCTCGCAGCGGATTGGGGCGTCACCGCCGATATTTGGAGTTGCCCGAGCTTCACGTTGCTCGCGCGAGATGGGCAGTCGAGCGAACGTTGGAATCTGCTGCACCCGGACGTCAGCGAACCGCGCTTGTCGCACGTCGAACGCTGTTTGCGCGACACGCGCGGTCCGGTGATCGCAGCGACGGACTATGTGCGCGCTCTCCCGGAGCAAATCCGACCCTGGGTGCGCGGGCGCTACACGGTGCTCGGCACGGATGGCTTCGGTCGTTCGGACACACGTGAACGGCTGCGGCACTTCTTCGAAGTCGATCGACATTGGATCGTCTTGGCCGCGCTCAAAGCCTTGGCCGACGAGCAAATTCTGCCTGCGGCGACGGTGCTGGCGGCGCTCCATCGCTATGGCCTCGACCCAAACAAAGCCGATCCGAGGACGGTCTGATGACGATGACTCAGTTGATCGAAGTACGAGCGAACGGTTTATCGGGCACGGACGCTTTCGTGTCTCAAGTGTCCGTGTCGGTAGGGGAGACGGTCGAACAGTTTGCTGTTCTGGCCGGGATCGAGCTCGGTAAAGCGGCTGTCGAAGTGACTGCACCGGAGGCAGCGCGAGTGGCCCAGGTGCTGGTTGCCGTGAATGATTCCGTCCAAGAGGGCGATCTACTGCTCGTACTCGAGCGTATCGCGTCCGAAGCGCCGACAACTCGCGTGCCAACGCCGAGCACCGAACCCAAGCCCCCCGCGCTCCAAGCCGCCGCTCCCAACAGTGCGATCCAGGACTTTCACGCGAGTCCGTGGATTCGCGGTTTGGCGCGCGAACGAGGCCTCGATCTCACTCGAATCGTGGGCACCGGTCCGCGCGGGCGCATCCTCGAAGAAGATCTGGCGCAGCCCCGTGGCCCCGCGACGGCGCTCACGACCGCGCGCCCGGCCGAAGTCCGCCCGCTCTCGCTGCTGCAACGCGCGGTGGGCCGGACGGTCACGCAGACCTGGACCCAGGTCCCGCACGTCACTCAGTTCGACGAAACCGACATCACCGAGCTTGAGGCATTTCGCGTCGCGCTCAATCGCGAGCAAGACAAGAACGCGATCAAGTTCACGCTCTTGCCCTTCGTCGTCAAAGCGGTGGCTTCTGCTCTCTCGGCGTTTCCCGAGTTCAACGCGTCACTCGTTGGAGACGACCTCGTGCTGAAGCAGAGCATTCACATCGGCTTTGCAGTCGACACCGCGGACGGTTTGCGCGTGCCCGTGGTGCAGCACGCCGATCGCCTCGGTTTACGGCAAATCGCCCAGGAAATCGCGGGGCTTGCCGAGAAGGCCCGCGCCTCCAAATTGGTCGCTGCGGACGTGCAGGGTGGCTCTTTCACCATCTCGAATTTGGGCGGAGTGGGCGGCACCGCATTCACGCCGATCATCAACGCACCAGAGCTTTCGATCTTGGGCTTGTCCAAAGCCACGCTCAAACCCGTTTGGAACGGCAGCGCGTTCGTGCCGCGCCTCATGTTGCCGTTGTCGCTTTCCTATGACCACCGCGTGATCAACGGCGTTGCCGGCGCGCGCTTCGTCGCGCATCTCGCGTCCGTGCTCTCGGAGCTGCGACGAGCGCTGCTTTGAAGTCAGGGCCAAAGTCCAAAATGATTGACTGCCACTCTCGGAGCGAAAACCATGAATCCTGAAGCGACCCTCACAGACCGCGAATTGACCTGTGACCTGCTCGTGCTGGGGGGCGGCCCTGGAGGCTATTCGGCCGCGTTTCGTGGCGCCGATTTGGGCTTATCCACCATCATCGTCGAACGCGGCGCGACGCTCGGCGGCGTGTGTCTGAATGTGGGCTGTATTCCCTCGAAAGCGTTGTTGCACGTCGCGTCGGTCAATGAAGCCGCAGGAAAGCTCGCCGAACACGGTCTGATGTTCACAGGCAAAAGCGTCGAGCTCGACAAGCTGCGAGCGTGGAAAGACTCGACCGTGAGCAAACTCACCCGCGGGCTCCAGAGCCTGGCCAACGGGCGCAAGGTGCGCGTCGTGCGTGGCAGCGCTGAGTTCGTGAACGATAGGAGTTTGCAAGTTACGGGCGATCAGGGGGAGAGCAAGTTCATTCGCTTTGCTCACGCGATCATCGCGGCAGGCTCGGAAGCGCTGGATCCCTTCGCCCTTCTCGGCAGTGCAGAGGGAGCAGCGCTGGTTGGTGCAGACCCGCGCATCGTCGATTCGACGGGCGCACTGGCTCTGCCCACGCTCCCGAAGCGCATGCTGGTCGTGGGCGGAGGCGTGATCGGGCTCGAACTGGCCACGGTGTACGCGGCGCTGGGCGCCGAGGTAGACATCGTGGAAAAGGCCGATCGGTTGATGGCAGGGGCGGATCGAGACTTCGTGCGCGTGTGGACACGCAGCAACCAGAAGCGCATTCGTCGCATCCTGCTCGGCACCGTCGTGTCAGCATTGAAGAAAACTCCGCATGGGCTCGAAGTCGGCTTTCGCGGCCAAGCTCAAGAGCCCGCGGAATACGACCTAATCTTGGTAGCAGCGGGCAGAACGCCGAACGGAAACCTGATCGGGGCAGCCGCGGCCGGCGTGCGCGTGAGTGAGCGCGGCTTCATCGAAGTCGACTCGCAGATGCGCACGAACGTGCCTCACATTTTCGCAGTGGGCGACATCGTGGGTGCGCCGATGCTGGCGCACAAAGCGACTCACCAAGGCCATGTCGCAGCCGAAGTCGCGGCTGGTCTGCCCGCGCACTTCGATGCTCGGGTCATCCCCGAGGTTGCTTATACCGACCCAGAAATCGCCTGGGTCGGAGTCACGGTCGAGGGGGCGAAGCAGCGAGGTCAAAGTGTTCGCGAGCTCCTGTTCCCATGGCAAGCATCGGGGCGAGCCGTCGCGACGGGTCGCGATGAAGGCATGACCAAGCTCCTGATCGACGAAGCCACCGAGCGCGTGGTGGGAGGGGGCATTGTGGGTACGCACGCCGGCGATCTCGTGGGCGAGTTGGCACTGGCGATCGAAATGGGCTGCCATCCGACGGACCTCGCAAAGACCATCCATCCGCACCCGACGCTGTGCGAATCACTCGGTCTAGCAGCCGCAATTCACGCCAGCGCGTGCACCGAGTTGCCGAAAGCGTCGGCTTGAGTCAGCACGCTCGGCGACGACGACCGCGGCTCCGCCTGCCGCAGCATCACCGTCAGATAACCCTCAGGGATTGGTGTGGTGCGTTCAGCCCAGCGACGCACCTCAAAGCCCGCGCTGTTCCGATCACGGTGCGTCTATCGCGAGGCATCCGCTCAAACGCGCTACCAACCCCGAGACGCGCGAGGCCGCTCCCAGAGTTTGAACCGCCGAGCCGCAGAGGTCGCAGAGACCAGAACGAGATTTTGGGGCTCCCAGCACACGTCGAAGCGCACGTTGTCACGACGCAAACCGTCGCAAAGAGGAACCCTCAATCTCTCTCAGGTCTCTGCGGCCTCTGTGGCTCGGCGGTTAGTCCCTTCTCCCTCTCCCTGCGTCCGCGTCGCTCCACTACTTGCACTTGAGTGTCGCGAGCCCTTTGCCGGCGCCTGCGGCGGCGCGTAGGCCGTCGTGAATGCACTGCGGGGCGTGCGCGGCGTAGTCGTACCCGAGTGCCACTGGATACTTGGCCGTGGTGGTCCAGTCTGTCGCGTTGATGGTGCCTGTGCTTCCCGACGTCCAGCTAATACCAAATGGGTTATTCGGACCCACGTCGGCGGCGGAGGACAGATTGTTGCCGCGCAGCTCCCAGAAACCAACTGCATCGCTATCGCGCGCGGTGACTGGATTGACCACCTTCTCGAAGTAATTGGCTTCAACCAAGGCATAGCCGCCCATGCGCACGTTCACGCAGGACGTGGACACGTTCAGAAAGTAGTTGTTGAGCAAGTGTGAGTAGCCGTGACGCTGCAGCGGCGCACGCGAGCCGATGTTTTCGAACAAGTTATGGTCGAAGGTGATGTGGCGCACTTGGTCGTCGCTGTCGCTGAAGCCGTTCAGACTCACCTTGTGGTGGTCGTGCATGTAGTTGTACGAAACGGTGATGTTGTCGGCGCCCTTCTTGACGTCGATCATTCCGTCGAACGCGGTGTCGCCCGCGCCTTCGCACACGGCGAGTGAGGTGAACAGCTCGTTGTGATCGATCCAGACGTTCTTCGGCGCGCCGCCGCTCATGCCTTCGACCGACACGATGTCGGAAGCGTCACCGCCGGGGGTGAGCCCAATCGTCATGTTGCGGATGATCACATTGCTCGAGCTCGCTGCGATGTGGATGCCGAAGTTCGCGCTGGAGCCGTCTTCACCCATCAGGGTGATGTCGCTCTTGTTCTTGATCTCGAGCGTCTGCGCCGGGAGCGTGTGCTGCCGGCACGGGTCGTTGATGCTGGAAAAGTCGAATTTCCCCGAATATTTCAGCACTAGGCCGCCGCCCGAATAGGCGTCGATGGCGGCTTGCAACGCCGAAAGCGAGCTCGCGGTCACGGGCGCTACATTGCCGCCGCCCGTGGTTGCTTTGCCGTAGCCACCGGGTGCTGTCGCGGGAGCTCCGGTGCCAGCGCTCGTCGAGCTCGAGGTGCCAGCGGTTCCGCCCGCATTCGGAGCACCGCCGCTGCCGCTCATCGCCGAATTGCCGCCGACTGCTGGCGCACCGCCAGTCGCTCGCGCACCGCCACTTGCTGGCGCACCCCCGGTCGCTGAGGTCCCACCGCTGCTCGTCGCACTGCCGCCGGTGGCCGATGAACCGGCAAGGGCGCCGCTCGGGGCACCCCCACTGGGGCCGGCGCCACCAACGGTGCTCTGAGCACCGGCCGCGGCCGAGGAGCGTCCACCAATCGCCGTGCCGCTGGAGCCCGCTGCCGCGCTGTTTTCCGCGCTTTCAGGATCGCTCCCACAGGCGAGCAGGCCGAGAGACAAGGGCCAGGCGAGAGTTGCGAGAGCGCGCTTCGAAATCATCTGTACTTGATGCGTATCGGCGCTGAATCGATCCCTAGATCACGAACTTCCGCCGGCCGCGGAAATCTCCTCGAGTAGCCCCCATTCCTGGAGCCAACGAGCGAGACCGAGCGGAGTCGGACTGATGGGTGGCTGCAATTGGCGCAACTTGCGGGCGATGTTTTGGCGGTGGGCCTCGAGCGTGCGCACGGCGATATCGAGGTCGATGGCCACCTCCTTGTCACTCAGATCGCGCGCACAACGTCGCGCAACCTCTAGTTCTCGCGGTGTGAGGATATCGATGGGCGAAGAGCCGAGCTCTGGACCCATTCTAACCTCCAGCCCTGCGGACACGCTTTGAATCGCTGCCAACAACACGGCGGGCGCTGAGCTCTTCAGCACGTAGCCGCGCGCGCCCGCGCGCCGCGCACTGTCCACGTACGTCGCACGTTCGTACATGCTGAGCATGATGACGCGCAACTCTGGGTAACGCTGCGTGAGCTCTTGCGTGAGGCTGATCCCGCTTCGGTCCCCGAGGCCGATGTCGACGAGCAAGATTGCCGGTGTCGCGCGCGCCACGAGTTCCAGCGCCTCTTCGGCATTGCTGGCCTCGCCCACGATCTCGAGATCGGGGCTAGTTTCCAGCACCGCGCGCACGCCTTCGCGCACGAACGGGTGGTCGTCGACCAAAGCAATCCGTATCCGCTCGGGTAGCGAAGGTTTCATGCGTTCAACCCGAGCAGAGCGCTCACCTGAGTGCGACCCGGGCGTGAGTCGACGCTGAATCGCCCGCCCAGATCTTCCGTCCGTTGGCGCATGTTGTCCAAACCCATTCCTTCACGGGTGATGCGCGGATTGAAGCCGCGTCCGTTGTCCACGATTCGCAAACACACGAGTCGACCTTGGTCCTGACAGCTGAGCTCGATCGAAATTTCCGTCGCCGCAGCGTGGCGTTCGATGTTGGTCAGCGCTTCTTGAGCGATGCGGAAGAAGGCCACGGTCTGACGCTCGCCCACGTTCGTGTCGCCAATTCGATCCAGCAGCGAGACCTTGGTTCGAGATCGCTCTTCGAGTTCCTTGGCGAGCTCGGCCAAGGCCGCTGCGAGCCCGAGCTCGACCACGGTCGCGGGCTTGAGCGCGTGCGAGATCCGGCGCACATCGACGATGCTGTCGTCGAGGCGCGCGAGCCCCTTATCGAAGCATTGCTCGGCTCCCGCGGGATCCGAGGCGCGCTTTTGCCGACTGGCCTCGAGCTGAAAGCGCGCTGCGGCCAGCAGCTGCACGATGCCATCGTGCAGCTCACGCGCCACGCGCGTGCGCTCTTCCTCTTGGAGATGCAGAATGCGTTCCGCCATCGCTCGCAGCTTGCGATCCGCCAAGCGTTGCTCTCTGACGGTGAGCAAGAGCCCGCCGCAAAACACCACCAGAATGGCCGCCAAGCCAACCGCGCTGATGCGCCAAATCGTGCGCTGTGCGCTGGCGTGCGAAGCTTCACGCGTGGCCCGAATGGCCGTTTCTACGTCGTCGAGATAGACCCCGGTTCCCATCATCCACCCCCAGGGTTGCAGCAGCGAGACGTAGCTGAGCTTCTCGGTCGGGCTGAGGGTCGAGGGTTTCTGCCAGGTGTAGCGTTGAAACCCCGAGCCGCGTTGCGCGGTCGCGATCAAGGTTGGGATCACGCGTCGCCCCTGCGCATCGACCACGCCCTGCAAGTTGCGCCCGACGAGCTCGGGTTGCCGCGGGTGAACCAGGCACGTGCCCGCTTGATCGTAAAGAAAGAAGTAGCCATCTTCGCCGGAACGAGCCGCCGCGATGATGCGCTTCGCGCGCTCCTGGTTCGCGACGTCGTCTGACGTCATGCTGGCGGCAATTTCACTTTGCACGATGGCCACGGCATGAACGAGCTCGTTCTGCTTCTGTGCGATCATGGTGCGCTCGATCAGCTGACTCTGTTGCTCACCGAGCAGCGTGGCCTGTCGCATCACCTGCAGCGCCACGATGCCAATGGCGATGAGCAGCGCCAAACTGGAGAGCAAGATGAGCTTTGCCTTCAGTGACATGATGGCTCGTAAGCTCGATTTTGCGCTAAACGGCGCGAGTTACAACAGTTCGCGGCCGAGTACGTAGTTCTACGGAGACCTTCGGCCCCGAAAACCGAGGATTCTCTCGCGCTACTTCACGCTGTCGAACGCCTGCTGGAACTCCGTGGAGAACGCGCCGTCGACCCGGCTGATCTCGGAGCCCGTGTCCCAAAGCATCGGCACGATCCCGCGAGAGGTCGATGCTTTTGCCACCGCGGTCATCCAAGCCACGCGCGACGCGGCTTCACGCACATAAGGATCCGTGCCGCGAGTCACGCCAAATTCGCCGAGAATGATCGGGATCTTCTTGTCGGTGCTGCACGTGCCGAGTTTGCTGAATGCGTCCTCGAGCGCCTTCTTCTCGGCCGCGGTCCCCCACGTGGTCGAGACCGGCTGCGTGTCGTTCGCGCTGTCGTTCTTCTCTTTGATGGTGAAGGTCCAGGGCGTGTAATAATGGATCGACAAGAACAACTTCCCGGCGCCCGCCGGGTCGGTTGGAACGGTGAACGCCGGCACGCAGGTCTTGTCGATGTCGGTGTTGAAGCCCGCAATCAGCAGCGCCCGCGTCGCGTTGTATCCGCCCTGTGCGCGCACGGTGGTGACGAACAGCTGATTCATCTCGTTGAGCGGCGGAATGTTCGGGGTGCCGTACTTTTGACCGTCAGTGGTCCAGCTCCCTTCTTCGTTCATGCCTTCCAGGATCAGCTTGTGGTCCACGCCGCTGAACGCGCTGCCAATCTGCTTCCAATAGCTCGCGAACTTGCTCTTGATATCGCTGGTCAGAGAGAAGGGCGGCGAGCCATTCTCGTTGTTGATCCAGCCGCCATCCCAATGAATGTTGACGATGGCGTACATGCCGGCGCCGGTAATGAAGCCCACCACTTGCTTCACGCGGTCCATCTTGGCCGCGTCGATCACGCCGTTGTTGGCATACGTGTTCCACGCGACGGGCACGCGCACCGTCTTGATGCCGCGGCTCGCTAGGCCATTGATGAAGCTTTGCGTGATCAGCGGCTGACCCCAGCCGGTTTCCCACGTGGTCGTATTTTCGAGCGTGTTGCCGATGTTGGTGCCGAACCCCAGGGCCTTCACCAACGTTCGCGCGTCGATGGCTTCGCCGTTGCCACTTCCGCTCGTACCGCCAGTAGCGCTACCCGCGCTGCCGCCACCGCCAACGGACGTGCCACCAGAGCCCGCGCTATTGCCGCTCGAGCCTGCGCTATTGCTGCTCGAGCCTGCGTTGCTGACTGCATTGCCTCCGCTGCTGATTGAGCCAGAAACGCCGCCAGTGCCGCTGCTCGGGCTTGCGCCGCCGCTGCCCGTGCGGCCGCCCGTAGACGCCGTGTTGCCACCGCTCGCGCCGATCGCGCTCATTCCGGCGCTGCCGCCTGCAGCGCTCTCTGAAGAGCAACCGAGCCCACTGACGAGCAACGCCGGAGCTACGAAGCCAAGCGATAGTCTGCAGAAAGAGCCGAACCCAACTCGAGGCGCATGCGCGCCGAACCAAGACCGAGACAGCAATCG
>Ga0164309_10000037_pt1 | contig 70837 bp, 72 predicted proteins | sample Whisoiple_247_MG_FD_109984 | JGI IMG/M metagenome (GOLD analysis project Ga0164309, IMG submission 109984) | Soil microbial communities amended with fresh organic matter from upstate New York, USA - Whitman soil sample_247_MG | ecosystem: Environmental > Terrestrial > Soil > Unclassified >... | reverse complement strand
CGGGCTTTGCCGGTGCGGCCTTGGCCTTCGGCTCGGGCTTTGCCGGTGCAGCCTTGGCCTTCGGCTCGGGCTTTGCCGGTGCGGCCTTAGCCTTCGGCTCGGGCTTGGCCTTTGCTTCGGGCTTGGCTGGTGCGGCCTTCGCGGCTTTGGGGGCGGCCTTCGTCGGCGCAGCCTTGGCCTTCGCGGCTGCCTTAGCCGGTGCTGGCTTCGGTGCTTCGGGCGCCTTGGCTTTCGGCTCGGCTTTCGGTTTTGGCTCGGCCTTCGGTTTTGGCTCCGCCTTGGGCTTCTCCGCCTTTGGCTTCGGTTCCGGCTTGGGCTTCGGTTCCGCCTTGGGCTTCGGTTCCGCTTTCGCTTTGGGCTCGGGGCGAGCGACTGCTTTTGCGAGTGCGGGCTTCTCGGCTTTTGGCTTCGGCTCCGCTTTCTTGCCAGCAGGTTTTACTGGCTCGTCCTCGTCGTCATCGTCGTCGTCGTCGTCGTCCTCGTCCTCGTCCTCGTCCTCGTCTTCATCCAGATCATCATCATCGTCGTCGTCGCCTTCGCCTTTACTCGCGTCAGCGCTTTTGCCGCCTTCGTCTTCGGCTTCGTCGTCGCCTTCTTCCTCGGCGTCGTCGTCATCCAGATCGTCGTCATCCAGATCGTCGTTTTCGTCGTCGAGTTCTTCGTTTTCTGCGTCCAGATCGTCGTCGTTGTCGTCGTTCACGGCGTCTTCTTCTTCCTCTTCCTCGGCATCTGGACGGCCGAGTGCACCGGCACTTCGGCGATCGAGCGTCTCGGTGATCTTCTCGTCGAGATCCGAAAATTCGAACGGCTTGTCGAGATATGCGTCTGCGCCGTACAGCGGCGAAGTCATCTCGTTCAAGTTCTCCCCAATACCGGTGAGCATGATCACGCCGGTGTGTGCCAGCGATACCGCTTCACGGATCTTGCGACACACTTCCCAACCGCTCATGCCCGGCATCATCACATCGAGCAGAACCAGGTTCGGCAAATGCTCGTGCGCGAGTTCCCACGCTTGATCGCCGTCCGAGGCTTCGAGCACGCTGAACCCTTTCGAGCGCAAGTGACTCGACAGCATGGCGACCATGCTCGGTTCGTCGTCAGCGACGAGCACGACGGGCTTTGAATCGTTTGGCATAGCAGCAAGAACTCCGGAGGAAGTATCGGTGGAGAGGCGCGATTTCATTCGCATTCGAGACCAGCGCATGGTTGTGGGTCAAGCCCCGTGACGCGCGAGTCTCCGCTCGGGCCGCGGGCCGTCTTTGCGAGTGGTGTCGCAGTGGTCGTTCGGGGCCGACGCCGACCGGCCAAGGCCCGCTGGGGTCGAGTGGTCCAATGCCTACATGGTGACCGCTGTGCTCCGCGCCGTTCGGGTGCTTAACTTGGTTTAGATGACCCCCAGCGACGGCATCGCTCAGCTACGGCGTGCGGCACGAAGGGCCGGGCGCCGGGCGCGCGCCGCAGCGGTTTTTCGCCGAATTGCGCTGCTCTTGCCCCTCCCGCTCGGCTATTCGGTGGTCGTTCTCACGGCGGTCAAAGCCCTGCGCCTCGACGCGGCGAGTCAGCGGATCTGGTGGTTGCTGGGGGCTGTTCCCGTGTTGACTTTGCTGGTCGGCGTTGCTCGCGTGCTCGTTGCGCGGCGGCCGTCCTGGCAGGGTTCGATCGCGCTCGACCAGTTTCATGGTTTTCACGATCGGGTGACGAGCGCCTTGACCTTCAGCCAAGTTCCGGACGCGGAGCGCACCCCGCTGATGCAGGCGGCGATCGAGGACGGCGTGGCGCTCGCCGGGCGGCTCGACCCCGGGCGCGCGGTGCCGATCGCCTTCCCGCGAGAGCTAGGGGTCACCCTGGTGCTGGTGTTGGGTCTCGGCGCGCTGTCGCAGTTGGAGGTTCGGCGCATCGTGCCGGTGCCGGCTCCGCCTTCGTTCGAACCAATGGTGATGAGCCCGGACGACATCGATCTCTTTCGTGACGTCGCCAAAGAGCTGCAAGCGAAGAATGACGACCCCAATGCGCTGGTCGCCGTGCGCCGCTTCAACCAGCTGATCGAAGACATCGCCGAGCATCGCTTGGATCGTCATGAGGTGTTCCAGCGCATGGGTGATCTGGAGCGAGACCTGAAGGGCAACCTCGAGCTCGACCGCGACGCGCGCGATGAAGGATTGAAGGGCCTCGCACGAGAGTTGGAAAAGAGCGGGCTGAGCAAACCTACGGCGAACGCGCTCGACGAAAAACGCCTTGCGGACGCGGAAAAAGCCCTGCGCGAGCTAGCCGAGAAGTTGAAGAAGAAGGAAGGGCGGCCGAGCGCCGCAGAGCTCGACAAGCTTCGTCAGGCTTTGGAAAAAGCCAGCCGCAGCAATGAAGAGCGTTCCAAGAACATCGACCAACGTCGCCGCGAGCTGGAAGAAGAACGCAAGAGCTTGCTGAAGAAGAAAGCCGACAAGCCTGACGGCGGCGCGACGCCCGACTTAGACAAGAAGCTCGCCGACAACGAACGCCGGCTCGAGCACCTGGATCGCGAAAAGGACCGCGCAGGGCGCAGCCAAAAGCAAATGTCGGAGCTCGACAAGCAGCTCGCTCAGGCCGCGCAAGATCTCATGCGTGACGCAGGCCAGAGCGCGCAAGACCTGGAGCAAGGCGCGCAGGACATCAACCGCATGGCCAAGCAGGAGGCGAGCGAAGAGCAAAAGCAGGAGTTGCTCAAAAAGCTGCAGGAAATGCGGGAGTTGATGCGCCAACAGGGCAAGGGCGGCAAAGATCAGCGGGAGCGCATGCAGCGCTTCGGTCAACGCGCGCGAGGTCAAAGCAGCGCCGGTCAGGGCCAGCCCGGCGAGGGTCAGGGCGAGGGACAACAAGGCGGCAAGAAGAATGGCCCGCTGCGCTTGGGCAGTGGTCCCGGCAGTGTTCCGATCGAGATTCCGGTGCCAGTTTCACAGAGCGGTCAAGGCCAAGGTCAGTCCGGCGGCGATAAGCCAGGTGGCTCGGATACCGGCCCGAGTCAGAACTACGGCAACGGTCACGATTCGAACCTCACCGGCAACGCCACCGATCTCAAAGGGCAGACGAAGGACGTCACCGCCGCAGGCGCCGACACCGGGCAAGGCGCAGCTGCGTCGCAAGTGATCTACGGAGCGGCCGAGCGAGGCTTCGTCGGTCGCGGCTACAAGCAAGTCTTCACGGACTATCAAACGGTTGCCGAACGGGCGCTGAACCAGGATGAAATTCCGTCCGGTTATCGTTTCTATGTACGACGCTACTTCCAGCTGATTCGTCCGCGAGAGTGAGCTCTCCGCGAGTCCAACTACTACAGGAGTGAGAGAGATGACGGAAGCCGAGCAGGCGCGCGAAGAGGTGGCCGAGTTTCAGAAGCGGATTGGGGCTCTGCGCGAGGAGATCGGTCGCGTCATCGTCGGCAACCGCGAGGTCGTCGACGGCGTGCTGTCGTGCATGCTCGGCTCGTCGCATGCGCTGCTCGAGGGCGTGCCCGGCTTGGGCAAGACCATGCTCGTGCGCACGCTCGCCGGCGTTTTGGGGCTCGAGTTCTCGCGCATTCAGTTCACGCCGGATTTGATGCCCGCTGACATCATCGGCACGGTCGTGCTGGACGAGGGCGCAGGTGGCGCGCGCTCGCTCGAATTTCGACGCGGCCCCGTGTTCGCCAACATCGTCTTGGCGGACGAGGTGAACCGCGCCACGCCCAAGACACAGAGCGCGCTGCTCGAAGCGATGCAGGAGCATCGCGTGACGGTGGGTCGCTCCACGCACACCATTGGCGAGCCATACTTCGTGCTGGCCACGCAAAATCCGCTGGAAATGGAGGGTACTTACCCGCTGCCAGAAGCGCAGCTCGATCGCTTCTTCTTCAAGCTCTCGGTGCCTTTTCCCTCGCGTGACGAGCTGCACGCGATCATCGATCGTACGACGACGACCCAGCACGCCGAAGTGAAGCGCGTGGTCACCCGCGAACAAGTGTTGCAAATGCAGGCACTCGTGCGACGAGTCCCGGTTGCGCGGCACGTTCAGGACTACGCCATTCGCGTGCTGCTCGCGACGCATCCGACGGGTGAGGAGGCACCCGATTTGGTCAAACGCTTCGTGCGCACCGGCGCCTCACCGCGTGGCGCGCAGGCCATGTTGCTCGGCGCAAAAGTGCGCGCGTTGTTCGATGGTCGCTTCGCGGCGTCGATCGACGACGTGAAGGCGACGGCGCTCGCGGCGCTTCGCCATCGCGTGTTGCTCAGCTTCGAGGGTGAAGCCGAGGGCATCGCGCCCGACCGCGTGATCGAAGAAATTATCAAGAAATTGCCCGGATCCAAGGAGTAACCCGGGAACGTGGGCTTCCTGGATCTATTCCGACGCGAGTCCGCGCCGCGCTCCAAGCGGCGCGAGCGCGCGCTCTTCGACGACGAATTCCAGCGCAAGCTCGAGATGCTGGCGCTGGTCAGCCGACGTGTGTTCGCAGGCCGACTGCGCGCCGAGCGGCGCAGCAAAAAGAAGGGCAGCGGCATCGAGTTCGCCGATCATCGCGACTACGTCGGGGGAGACGACTTTCGCTCGGTGGACTGGAACGTGTATCAGCGCTTCGGCAAGCTGCTCGTGCGCCTGTACGAGGAAGAGGAAGATCTCAGCATCTACCTGATCGTGGATTGCTCGAGTTCGATGGCCTTCGGCGACAAGAAGAAGTTCGACCAAGCCCGTCGCTTGTGTGCGGCTCTGGCGTACGTGGGGCTGGCCAATCTGGATCGCGTGACGATTGTGGGCGTGAACGACGCGCTGATTTCGCGCATGCCCACCACTCGCGGCAAGGGCCGCATTTTCAAGGTGTTCGAGTTCCTTTCGCAGCTCGAGCCGGGTGGAACGACCGACCTCGGAGCTGCGCTCACCACGTTCGTCGCGCAGCACAAGCGCCGCGGTTTGGCGGTCTTGTTCAGTGACTTGTACGACCCGGCGGGGTTCGAGGCGGGCATCAACGTGCTGCGCTTCAACAAGTTCGAGCCGTACGTGGTCGAGCTCGTGGACCCTGCCGAGGCGCGCCCTTCGCTCAAAGGCGACGTGCGCATCTACGACTGCGAAACCGGTGAAGAGCGCGAGCTCACGATCACCGACGGCATGCTCGACAAGATGCAGCGCGCGGTGAGCGACTACCGCGCGGGCATCGAGCGCTTTTGCGCACAGAAGCAAGTGCCGTACTTCCCGGCTGACGTCGACACCGCTTTCGATGAACTCGTGCTGCGCGTGTTTCGGCGCGGAGGCTTCTTGCGCTGATGGTGTTCGCCGGTTTGCCTCTGGCACAGCTGTTGATGATCGCGGGCGGCGCCGCCAGCGTGACTGTGCTGCTCTACATCCTGAAATTGCGGCGGCGGGCGGTTCCCGTGCCTTTTGCCCGCATTTGGGACGCGGTGTTTCGAGACCAGAAGGCCACGGAGCTGTTCAGCAAGCTGCGCCGGCTGCTGTCATTGCTTTTCCAACTCGCATTGCTCGCGCTCTTGATCTTCGCGCTCGGTGATCCGAAGCCGAAGCAGACCTTGCTCGAGGGGCGGCACCTAGTCGTGTTGGTCGACAGCAGTGCCTCGATGAAAGCGGTCGACATCAAGCCGAGCAGAATCGAAGCCGCCAAGGCCGAGGTCAAAAAGCTCGTGCGCGGTTTGGGCAGCGCGGACCGAGCGCTGATCGTGCAAATGGGTGCGCTCCCGAGCCCGCTCTCCACGATGAGCTCGGACGTGACGGAGCTCGACCCAGCGATCGATTTACTCAGCGCGTCCGATACGCGAGCTGATCTCGAGCGCGCCCTCTCCTTCGCCGTCGATAGTTTGCGCGGTCTGCCAAAAGCCGAGATCGTCGTCGTGAGTGACGGTGTGCTCGGGGACGTAACCTCGATCGCGTCGCACATCGAGCTGGGCAAGGCCGCTCTGCGGTTCATGCCGATCGGCAGATCCGGCACGAACGTCGCGATTTCCGAGTTCTCGGTGCGCCGCTACCCGCTCGACAAATCGCGCTCGGAGGTGATGTTGGAGGTCGCCAACACCAACGATCGCGCGGCGCAGGTCGAGCTCACGTTGCTCGGTGACGGCGCCATCATCGACGTTAGCCGTTTCGCGCTCGGGCCGAACGAGCGACTGCCGCGGTACTATCAGGATCTGGCTGGCGCGAGCCGTACCCTGGAGGCCAAAATCCGCTTCGCCGACGGGCACGCGGACGACTTACCTGCCGACGATCACGCGTACGCGCTGATGCCGGAGCGACACCGGGCGCGCGTGCTCGTGATCTCCAAAGGCAATACGTATCTCGAGGCCGCGCTGCTCTTGGACGAGTACTTGGACGTGACGACCGTGGCGCCCGGAAAGCCGATCCCGAGCGAGCACTTCGACGTCGCGATCCTGGATGGTGTCGCCGACGCGTTGCCCGACACCGTCGCGGCGGCGCTCTATCTCAATCCACCCGAAGGCGGTGTGCCGCTCAAGCTCGGCGCGCACCTGACGGACTTTGGCTTCGATACCTGGGACAAAAAGAGCCCAATTTTGCGCTTTTTGGCGCTCGGAGACGTGCAGGTCGAAGGCGGTCGAGCGCTCACGCCGAGCACCGGCGATCGCGTGCTCGGCGCCAGTGACCAAGGGCCTATTTTGGTGACCGGCGCGCGGTCGGGCCATCCGTTCGTCGCGCTGGGCTTCGACCCGCGCAGTAGTGATTGGGTGCTGCGCGTGGCTTGGCCGTTGTTCGTGCTCAACACCATCAACGCATTCGTCGAGGAAGACACGAGCTACGTGTCGTCTTTTCGCACGGGTGAGGTGTGGCGCATCCCAGCACCGAGCTCGGTCGACTCGGCGACGGTGATCGATCCGCACGGCGGCCAACACGTCGTGCCGGTAAAGGAAGGCCGCGCCGTGTACCTGGGCGAAGAAGCCGGCTTCTACAAACTGAGCGCGGGCTCGGGCAGCGATGCGGTGAGCAGCGAATTTGCGGCCAACTTGTCGGATTTGGCCGAAAGCCGCATCACGCCGCAGTCCGAGCTGTCGATCGGCCAGAAAAAGGCGGCTCCGGTCAGCATCGGGGTTCCGGTGTCGAAGCATGAGTTGTGGGTCTATTTGCTCGTGGCAGTGCTCGGGCTGTCCTTGATCGAGTGGGTCACCTACCATCGCCGGGTCACGGTCTGATGGCGCGCTTTGGTCGTTTGATTTGGGGGGCGTTCATCGCGGCGGTGGGCGTCATTTCGTTCGTCATCTATCGCCACTACGTGCTTCGCGTCGGAAGTGACGGCGCGTTTCATTGGCTTCAGGACGGCATTCGTTACCAGCTGCTCGAGCCGCGCGCCTTGGGCGTGCTCTTGGTCTTGCCGCTGCTCTTGTTCGTGCTTGGCCGTTCGCTCGCGGACTTGCCTTGGCCGCAGCGCGTGCTGTCGGTGCTATTTCGGCTGGCGTTTTTGGGGCTGCTGGGGCTCGGCTTGTCGCGCCTCGTGCGTTCGGAAGAGACGCACAAGGTGTGCACCGTCCTCTTGATCGACGTCAGCGATTCCGCGCCGGACGAGGCCCTGGCCGACGCGCGCAAAGCCCTCGAAGCGTACGCCAAAGCCAAAGGCGGCGACGATCAGCTGAAACTCGTCACCTTTGCCGAGCGCCCACGTCTGATTGAGATCTATCGGGACGATCAGCTCGCGCTGCCCGCGCTAAAGGACCTGCGACATCGCGCTGCGGACGGCAAGAAGCTCACCGCGGGCAGCGACATTCGCGCCGCCTTGGCGCTTTCGTACGGCCTATTTCCGCCCGGATATTTGAAGCGAGCCGTGCTGCTCAGCGACGGGCTCGAGACAGATGGCGACTTACTCGCGGAGGCCAACCGCGCGCGTGGTTTCGGCGTCACGCTGTTCACGATCCCCTATCGCCGGCCGCCGCCTGGCGAAGTCGCGCTGCGATCGCTCACCGTGCCGGACAAGGTGGACGTTGGCCAAGCCTTCGAGGTGATCGCCGACGTCTACGCCAGCCGCGCGACGCACGCCAAGGCGCGCTTGTTTCAGGGAGAGGCTTTGAACGGCCTCGACGGTGTGCGCGATCTCGAGCTCAAGCCGGGGCGCAACGAGCTGAAGTTCAAGTCCGTGGTGCGCGTCGGCGGTGAGGTGACCTACGCGCTGCGGCTCGACGAAATCGCCGAAGACACCTTCAAGGACAACAACGCGTTCAGCGTTACCGTGGACGTGCCTGGTCGACCCACGGTGCTCTACGTGGAAGGCCAACCGCAGCGCGCGAGTTACCTGATGAGCGCGCTGAACGCCCAGCAATTCGACGTCGATTTGCGGGCGCCCGCTGCGTTCCCGGCGTCCTTGCGCGAACTCGAACGCTACGATTTCGTGATCGTCTCGGACGTGCCACAGGAAGCATTTCCGCTGCCCGCGCAGGAGCTCGTCGAGCGCTATGTGCGCGATCTCGGGGGCGGCTTTCTGTTCGCCGGTGGGGAGGCTGGCTACGGCCTCGGTGGCTGGGCGCATTCGACGATCGAGCGGCTGTTGCCGGTGCGCATGGATGCCGAGCACCGCAAGGAAATGCCCGGAGTAGCCATGGCGCTGGTCATCGACCGCTCGGGTTCGATGACCGGCCTGCCCATGGAAATGGCGAAGGCCGCCTGCAAGGCCACGCTCTCCACCCTCCAGGGTGACGATCTGCTGGAGGTGATTGCCTTCGATTCGACCCCCGTGCGCTACGTGAAGATGCAGCCGTCTCGCTATCGAAGCCGCATCCAAAACGACATTCAACGCATCCAGCCAGGTGGTGGTACCGAGATCTTCTCCAGCTTGGACATGGCCTATCAAGATCTGTCCGTCGTCCAAGCTCGGAAGAAGCACGTGATCTTGCTGACGGACGGCCAGGCCCCGACCCAGGGCATCAAGGATTTGGTCCAGGCCATGCTCTCGGAGTCGATCACGGTGACCACCGTGGGGCTCGGCGAAGGCGCGAATCAGGACCTATTGCGCATGATCGCGGACACTGGCGGAGGGCGCTTCCACGCGGTGCCCGATCCCAACAGTTTGCCCAAGATCTTCACTCGCGAGACGGAGCTGATCGCGCAACAAGCCGCGGTCGAAGACTGGTTTCCCGTCCAGCAAGCCGGGCCGGCGGACTTTTTGAAGGGCATCGCCATCAACGCAGCTCCGCTGCTACATGGCTACGTTGCTACGCAATTGAAGCCGGCGCCTGCTCAGCTGATCTTGCAGAGTGAACGCGGCGATCCAATCTTGGCGCGCTGGCGGGCCGGGCTCGGCTGGGCAGTGGCTTGGACCAGCGACGTCAAGAACAACTGGTCGATCGACTGGTTGCGTTGGTCAGGGTTCTCCAAGTTTTGGGGCCAACTCGTGCGCGAGCACATGCGCGTGAAGCACCGTCGCGAGCTGGACATGAAGACGGAAATGCTCGGCTCCGAAGTGCACGCCGTGGTGGACGCATTCACCGCGGACGAACGCTTCGACAACGGCATCGTCTCCAAATTGATCGTGACTGGTCCCGGCTCCGGCCCCAGCGCACAACGCCGCGAAGTGCCGATGCGACAGACCGCGCCCGGCCGCTATGAAGCCAATTTCCCGCTCGATCAGTACGGTTCGTTCCTACTGCGCGCCGAGCACGCGAAGATCGGCGAAAACGGTGAACTCAAGCCGCTCGCAATGAGCTACGGCCACGTCAGCAATCCTTATCCGCGCGAGTACGCGAGCTTCGATCCCGATCTCGAGCGACTGACACGCGTCGCGGTCGCCGGTGGCGGAAGCGTCGACCCCGCGCCGTCCAAAGTGTTCGACGCCGCGGGGCAAAAAATTGTCTCTTATCGGCCGCTCTGGAATCGCTTCGTGCTGGCCGCGATCGTGATGTTCTTGCTCGACCTGCTGGTGCGACGCGTGCGCCTGTTCGATCGCAAGTTCCTGCCGAAACGTCACTGAGCGTTTTGCGTCGTGTCTGCGACCTGGTCGCCGATGCAAGCGCCCCACGACCCGTATTGATCGCAGGTCTGAATGCCCGTCGAGCACCACACGTAGTCACCCGCCACGCGCTTGATGCGACCGCAGTCAGTGGTCTCGCCCGGGTCGTCGCACGGGCAGCCTTCTTCGTGATTGGCGCACACTTCGGGAGCTGTAGGCGTGGCCATCGGCTTCGGTCCGCTGTCGGCGAGCATCGGCGGGTTGGTGTCATCAGCGGCGGAACAACCAGTACCGAGCACAGTGCAGATGGCCAACGCAGCGACGTACAAAAACCGATTCATCAGGTGACGCTCCGATAGGATGGAACGGGCACACCTCAGTTGCGGTTAACGTAGGACGGCTTTCGCCAGTTGAGTTTTGTGCGAACTCGTCGGACTTGTCGCCCGAAGTATTCAGCTGAGTCTTTTCCTACCACTCCGTCGTCAACCGCGTCGGGAACGAGGCAATTGCAGGCGGAATTGGCGGTAGCGTGTCGGCGCCCACGTAGAAAAATGTGCGCTTTTCGAGTGCAACCCAGGTGGGTGATCGTCGTTGGCTAGGGGCGAGCAGTCGCTCACTCTGCGGGCACGCAGCTATAGCTTTGACGCCAATTCTTCAAGATCGGACTGGCGTTGCCCTCGGTGTTTGGCACGAATCGCACGGTGATCTTCAAGTACGCCTGGGATTTGAGCATCTTTGCTTCGAGTAGCGGTTCGATCGCGGTGCCCGTCCAAATCGTCACTGGAGCTCCGCTCACGGACCCCAGGCTGACGACCGTGTCCGACATCACCCCATTGGATGCTACCGGCAACGTCGAAAACTGACTGGGATCGGCTGCCGTTTCGGCGAAGAACTCCAGCCGTGAGTCCGTCGCTGGCGTGACGGTTTGCCAGTCGAAGAAACGCCAGGCGACCTTGGTGCCGTCCGGGCAGTCCGAATGGTAGATGCGCTCGTAGTTTTGCGGGAGGACACCAATTGCGGATGGCGATGACGAGCAGGTCGCGCCGATACAAACCTGATCAGCGCAGCATTCCGAGCTTGCAGAGCAAGATTTACCGGCGGCGACGCAACCTCCCGCGGGTGGCAGGGCCTGGCAGTGACGCGTTGCTGGGTTCGTGATCGGTGTGTCCAGGCGACAGGCTGCGCTGCGGCTCATCCCGGTGCCACCGCAGCAGTCCTCGTCGACCTCGCAGCTGGCGTCGGCGTCGGTGCCGGTCGGACGGCAGTCATTGATCGTCCAAACGCCGCGTTCGTTGAGGTAGCCGTTTGCCGCGCCCTGCCGGAAGTTCTGATTCGGCAGCCAAAACGCGGGGTGACTGCGGTCGCTCGAGCCTGACGCGTCGTCGTCGATCGCGGCGACCCAGAGCTGGCTCTGGATCGACGACGCGGGCATCATCGGCTGGTACGTCGATGTGGGGTAGGTTGTCGGATCGCTGAAGTCTTGTTGAACATCCGGCAGATTCAGCGTGTTGCCGTAGGGGCGAGTGCTGGTGAACACGACCCAACGGTAGCCGCCCGCGGCGCGCGGTAGCATCGTCGGCTGGTAAGACTTGTTCGCGTCGCTCGCGCGTTCGCCGCGGTTCAGAGTAGCGAGCTCAATCGGCGCGGGTGACGTTGCTTGAGTATCGATCGACCAAAGGCGCCCCGGATCCTCGTAGTAGTTGGACGGGCCCATGTAGCCGTACTTCGTCCAATCGCTATTGCGACAGCAGGCGTCCCCGGGCACCGTGGTCTGAAATATGACGCTTCGCGAATCGCTTTCGAAGGTTGGCCACTTCATCACGTCGCCGAGAGGCCAGGTGCTGGCGATCAGGCGACGATTCTGAAACAGCTGAGCGCTCTGATTGAAGTCGAATGTGCTCAGTCCCTTACGCCAACCGGCACCTCCCGCCGAGTCGCCATCGATGAACACCAGCTTCTTGCTGTCTGGAGAAAACGAGGGGACCATCATCGTCGTGCCAGCGAGGCCCCAATTACCCGGGCTCGCAGCGGTCACGTCGATAGGCGTCGGCGCGGTCGTACTGTTTGGCAGCTGCCAAACCCAATAGCTGCTGTCGTTGCCATTGTCGCCGCCGTCGATCACATAACCAGTGGGGCGTGTATAAGCCGCATTCGGGGTGAATGCGGAGCTGGGAATGGTCGTGAAGCCCGCGGAACTGCAAGGCGTCTTCCATTGCAAGCGCGCGGTCGCGTTGCTCGTGCCCTCGTACCAATCGAACTTGAAATCGTGGCTGCCGGCGCTCAACGCGACGGCGCCGCTCAATACTCCAAGGCTCCAGCGGCTCGCCACACGCGTGCCATCGATCCACAACCGACCGCCATCGCTGATGTTGCCGTTGCTGCGGAACCTGTACACGCCACTACAGGCCGCCGTGATGTGCCCGGTCCAGCGGGCGCTGAACGTATCGTCATTCGAGACGACGGAGTAGTTCGGACGCCCCGTCAACCAATCGAAGTCGATGTTCGGGTCGATGCGCTGGAATGCGCGCGGGTTGGTCTGTGATGGAGGGAGCGTGCCGTTGAACGTGTCCGTGTCGTAGTAGGTTGCGGTCAGACCGTTGCTCGCCGTGGGAACGGTGGCTGGATATAGGTTCGTGGTCGGAACCACTTCTGTCACGGTGCCTGCGACCGGACCGTAAGTGTATTTCAGGATCAACCGCGCGTCGTCCCCGCCCTCCGTGTGCACGATGTGCACTCGATGCTTGTCGCCGAGGGACCAGGACTGTGCCGTGCCACAAGCGTTGCCGTTGGCCGTGGTGACGTCGATCAACGCGATGCTCGAGCCGTCGAGATAGAGCTTCACGCCGTCATCGGCGTCCGTGCAAAGCTGTACTGAACCGGTATACGGCGATTCGACGTCGGCGTCCCAAGTCGAGGTCCAATTGTCTGGATCGATCCCTGCCACCGGGTTGTGATCCAACCAATTCGACGCGATGTCCGGCTCGATCAGTGAGACACTGCCTACGCCGCTGCTGTTGGCGTAGGTCACATTTGCGCCGTGCATTGGTTCGCCAACGGGTGGATAGAGCTGCGTTTGCGGAACGAGCATGCGTGGAGTCGAGGGGCTGCTCCAGTAAAGCTGCACGTTCGAGTTGCCGGCGCTGTTGATCTGATCGAGTTCGAACGGCACGAGTTCGCCTGCGGTCATTGGCACGATCGCGAAAAGCGGCGTTGGTCCGGTGCCGGTGACCTGCGTGCCTCCGACCTTCAAACTGAAGCTGTCGCTGCTCGTGCTGACCACTTCGAACTCGTACGATTCGCTGAAGTAAGCTTGGACTTGCCCAGTTCGCTTGACCGAGAAATCCGCGCCCACCAACCCGCCAGGCGACCCCGAGAGGTCGAAGTTCACTTGCGGGTCGATGCGCTTCCACGCAGCGCCCGTGTAATCCTGTGATGGGTAGTACTGCGCTAGCAGGCCGGTACCGGAGCCGCCTGACTGCATGGCGCTGCCGGTATTGACCTGTCGCGTGGACGGGTCGATGCCGACCAAAGCCTGCTTGGTGTTGCCCCAAAAATTATTCGCAACCAGCGCGTACTTGCCGTCCGGTGTGAGCGGCGCCCAAGCGAAGCCACGCCAGTCGTCGGATCCACTCGTGTAATTCGAGCGCGAGGGGCCACCGATGAAGTCGCTAATGACGGAGAGTGACCCGTTTGCGTTCACCGTCGATACCCCGCCGAGCGTCGAGCTGATCGACAGGGTGTTGGTCATGCCCTGTTCGTCACGGTAGTACCCTTCGCGACTCGACGTTGCGAACACCTTACCGTTCGCCGAAATCGAGTGACAGACAGGGCATCCGTCGTTGCTGCTGAAAGCGGCACGCGCCGGATTGTCGGAGCGCGTGTCAGTCACCATTTCGCTCTGCCGGCCGTTGCGCTGGTATTCCGTGTAATAAATCTTGCCGGGCACTGGCGCGCTCGAGAAGTTCAAGGTCCGCAGCACGGCGACCTTTGGCGTACCGCCGACAATGCGCTGCACGGACAGCAATCCGGCCTGGCCCTTAGCCGTCTGTTCGAAGCCCTTCCAGACGGCTTGCGGGATCGTGATTTGGGCGCGACCACTCTCGGGCACGATCTCGGACCAGTCGAAGCTCGAGCCGGTACTGGGATAGAGCAGGCGGACCTTCACGGCACTGGCTGTCGAGCCCTTGCGCTCCCATTGGAGCAGTGGGGCGCGCAATCCGATTGGCAGCACGGTCTGGTCGTAAGGGTAGAGAAATTGCGCTGGGTCGTTGCCGGTCGCCGTATTTCCGAACAGCGCAGCGCTGCCCGCGGGCGCGGCTGAGGTGTCGGCGACTGCGACCTTCACGTTGACGACACCCGAGGCGCTGAGATCGCCGAGGTAGGCAGTGACGTTGATCTGACCCGCAACCGGGCTGAGCATTTCGACCTTACCCGACTCGTCGATCGAGGCGATGTCGAGACGATCCAATGTCCAGGCCGGCTTCGGTACGCCTGTAACGCAACCAGGCGGGCTCAGCTCCACCCCGAACTTAGGCGCAGTGGCGACGGTCAGTTTGGGGGGTGATGCATTCTGAAAGAGCGCGCTGGCCGGTACGATCTGCTTCGGTATGCTCGCGGTCATCCAGCTGAGCTGGGCGTTGGCATAAACACCAGACTCGAAGTACTCCATCCGAAGGTCGTGGCTCGATTGCGCAGTCCAGTTTAGGACGCCGCTGCACGTTTCGACGGTTGCATGAACGTTCCAATCGTCGACCACGAGGTTGCCGTCCAGCCACAACCTCACGCCGTCGTCCGTGCTAACGCAAAATTTGTAACCTTCGCTGGTCGGAGCCACGATTGAACCCGACCAACGCACAGCGAAGTCGTCTGGAGAGACGTCCGGAAACGGAGCTTGCTCTCCCCAATCGAAATCGACGTTCGGATCGATGCGTGTCTTCGTGGGGGTGCCGACGATGGGGTTGGGTGTCGCGCTGAGGTCCGTGAAATATTCGCCGAGCAAACCGGGTGTACCGCTACTGCCCATGGTCAGCCCGGTCACCGTCAGGGTTTGCGGTGTGGGCGTGACGATCATCGACGCGCAACGCTGCGCCGGGGTCGTCGGCAGGATTTGAAGTCCGCCGTCGCCAGTGAGGGGACCGCCGTCAGGAAGTTGAAGATTGTCTGGAGTGTCGATGACCACACGACAGTACGGATCGCATGGGTTGTCTGGACACTTCATCCCCTGGCCCAAGCCCTGAGTGCGCTGTTGACTCACCGGAAAATGCAAAGTGGCGATGCCGTCACCCACGCACGCGCCCCACCTTCCCCCGGCGCAGGTGCGTTTGCCCATCGAGCATGAGACGTACTCTCCAGACACGCGTTCAACTTGTCCGCAGTCGACGACTTGACCTGGTTGACTGCATTCACAACCCTGGTTCGGATTGTCGCAAGCACCGACAGTCGGCCGTGCGTTCTCGGGACCGCCGTCGCCCGAACCCAAGCTTGCGGGGTGATCGGACGACGCGGAGCAGCCGGCCAAGGTCAAGCAAAGCAGGGCGAGGCCCGCCCAAAGCGTTTCAAGATGCGACAAGCTTGGGCGCTTCGCGGAGCTGTGCGCGCCCGTCAACCTCAGCATGCGCGCGCTCCCTGCGTTTTCCATGCCGCACTCCTTATAGCGCCCGTCACTTCTCGCTGCCCGGATAGTCGGCCGATTGGCCGATGATCTGTGTCGGTAACTGTAGGAAATTGTTGCACTTACGAGCCAATGTTCGCTGAACTCGAGATCTCTGTCCAGCGACGATGGGGTGTCTCGACGCGGCTTCGCTCGACGCAACGTTTGCGGCGCTTCGCACTGTTTGCGGACCCTCGCGCCGCGGCTCGCGGCAAACGAAAGCATGAACGTTAGTGGTAGAACGGCTTCGGGTTTTATCGCTGCTTAGCGGAGGAGTGCTTAGATGGTGAGGCATTGGGCTGTTCGATTTCGTGCTGCGCGTTGGTCGTTGAGTGTCGTGGCGTTGAGTTCACCGGTATTCGCTCAAGCAACGAATCCGAAACCAGCAGTCTCACCAGTTGCTCCCGCTGCAGCCCCTGCACCAGGACCCGCGCCCGCGCCCGCGCCCGCGCCCGCGCCCGCGCCCGCGCCCGTTGTAGCGCCTGCACCCGCACCCGCTGCAGTAGCACCCGCTGCCGCGCCACCCGCGCCCACGCCGACGCCAGTCGTTCCCGCCGCGGAGTCGACGCCTCCTCCTCCCACACCGGTAGAGCCGGCGCCCGTGGTCACGACCACGCCGCCGGAACCTCCGCCAGCTCACGTTGAACCGCCGACGCCCGCTGCCAAGGAGAGCGAAGAGCATTGGTACGACACGTTTGCGATGCGCGCGTTCGCGGACTCGTACTTCAGTGTGAACTACAACGCGCCCAAACCGCAGTCGTCGGGCAATGGCGTGATCCGCGCATTCGATACCTCGAACGGCTTTGCGGTGGCTTGGGCGGGGCTCGATATCTCGCATGCCGCAGAGCCGATCGGCGGCACGATCTCGCTCCGATTTGGGCCCAGCGCGCAGCGCTACAACTCGAGCTGTGTGGGCAAGTGCGACGGCGACTACGGCTTACAGAACGTCAAACAAGCCTTCGCCTCATTCCGCCCGGGCAAGGACATCCCTCTGACTTTGGACTTCGGCAAGTTCGACACCATCTATGGCGCCGAGGTTGCGGAGAGCCAAGACAACATCAACTACACGCGCGGTGTTTTGTTCTGGCTCGGACAACCTTTGTTTCACACCGGGTTGCGCGCGAATTGGGAAGCCACCAAGAACCTGCGCGCGCGCGCGATGGTGGCGAATGGTTGGAACAACACCATCGACAACAACACGGGCAAGACCTTTGGCGCGCAGCTGACCGCGCATGCGCCGCGCAACGAATCGCGCGATTGGATCTCCGCCTCCGTCGGCTACCTCGGTGGTCCCGAGCAGAACGACACGATCAACGTGCAATGCCCGGCGGGTAGCGTGTTCGATCCCAGCAGCTCCACCGGCTGTTCGCCTGGCACGGGTGACAACACGTCGGGCACGCTCGACCGCCCCGGCAACAACAGCTCTGGCTGGCGCCATTTCATCGACCTGGTGATCACGGCAGATCCAATCGATTCCCTACATCTCGTGTTGAACGCCGATTACGCGACGGAGAAGGTGCGTAAGGACGACTTCGCCACGACGTTCGAGGCGCATTCCTGGATGGGCGCCATGCTCGGTGCGCGCTACCTAGTGTGCGAAAAGTTCGCGGTCGCGGGCCGCGGCGAGATCTACCGCGACAAAGACGGCGTTACGACCGGCTCGGTGAACGGCATTCCGATCACCGGAGCGACGATTTACACGGGCACGGTGACGCTCGATTACCTGCCCAGCAAGAACTTGCAGATCCGGCTCGATAATCGCGTAGATTCGTCGAACAAGCAGATGTTTCCCAAGGGCGTGCGCGAGCTTTCTGGCACGTTGTTCACGACCACGTTGGGCGTGGTGGTGACGACCAACTGAGCTCGCGCTAAGGTTTGGCCATGTCGTCCCCGCAGCGCACTCGTGACTTGGAGGACGTGATCGATGCCGTCGTAGACAGCTACGACGGCCCCGAGGACATCAACAACCTCGAGAGCGCAGCGCTGCCCAACAAGCGGCAGGTCGTGCAGGCTTACAATCACCTGAAGCCCGTGATCTACATGGGCTTCTACAGCCAGCGCTCACTCACGCGGAACAATCTTCGCTACGCGCTCAGCGAACACCTGTACCCGGCGTGCGAGATTTTGGTCGAGCAGATCGGGCGCGCTCTGGCGTACGAAGAGCGCAGCGGTTACGTGAAGACGCCGTGGCCCGCGGGCTGGGCGGAAGAAGTGGTGCTGCGTTTGCTGCGTCGCATTCCGGAGCTGCGCCGCATCCTGAATGCCGACGTGTTGGCCGCGTTCGAGGGCGATCCAGCCGCCAAGAGCGTGGAAGAGGTCGTCTTCAGCTACCCCGTGGTCGAAGCCATCACCGCGCATCGCATCGCGCAGGTGTTGTACGCGGAGCGCGTGCCGATCGTGCCGCGCATCATCGCCGAGTATGCGCACGGCTTGACCGGTGTGGATATTCATCCCGGCGCGCAAATTGGTCCGGGCTTCTTTTTGGATCACGGTACTGGAGTCGTGATTGGCGAAACGGTGATCATCGGGCGCAACGTCAAAATGTATCAAGGGGTCACCTTGGGCGCGCTCAGTACTCGCCGCTCGGATTGCTGCGATCCCGCGAAGCAAAAGCGCCATCCGACGATCGAAGACAACGTGACGATCTATGCCGGCGCCACCATTCTCGGTGGCGACACCGTGATTGGTGAAGGCTCGGTGATCGGCGGAAACGTTTGGCTCGTGCGCTCGGTGCCGCCCCATTCCAAGATTTTCGGCAAAGCGAAGGAGTGATGTTCTTCGTTCGAGAGTCGGGTTAAGTGAGCTATCAATGACTGCGCAATACGACGCTTGGCTCGTGGACCTCGATGGCACGCTCTACACCCAGCGCTGGGTGAAGCTTGCCATGGCCGTCGAGCTCGTACTTCTCGGCCAGTCCGCGATCAAAACGCTGCGCCAGTTTCGCCACGAACACGAGGCGATGCGCGAGGAGCAACGTGAAAGCCGCGCCTTGGCGACGCTTCACGAAAGTCCCTTCGCCGGCCAGCTTGCTCGCACCGCGGAGAAGCTCAGCGTGCCCGTCGCCGAGGTAGAGCTGGTGGTTCGGCACTGGATGATCGAGCGCCCGCGCAAGTGGATCAGTCGCTTTCCGCGTCAATCGTTGCTGGCGGAGCTGAGGGCATTCAAAGGCCAGGGCGGACAAACCGCGCTCGTGAGCGACTACCCCGCCGAGCGCAAGATGGACGCGCTCGGCGTACGTAGCTTGTTCGACGTGGTTGTCGCCAACGGTGAAGTCAACGGACCTCGACGACTCAAGCCCGATCCCGAGGGCTACCTGCGCGCGGCCGAGCTGCTCAAGGTGCAGCCCGCGCGCTGTCTGGTGATCGGCGATCGCGACAACGCTGATGGCGAGGCCGCCCGCGCAGCCAAAATGAGCTTTCGCTTGGTTTAGCGAAGGCGTTCGTTCAGGCCGCGCAACCCTGCAGTTTCGGCGTCCAGAGCGTGACGCGATTTCGGCCACCGCGTTTCGACGCGTACAGCGCCTCGTCGGTCGACTTGAACAATGCTTCCCAGCTTTGGCCAGCGAGCGGGAAGAGCGCCGCGCCCACCGAGCAGGTGACCTGGATCGTGCCGAGTTCTGTGTGGAAACTGGTGGCCTCGAGTTCGCTGCGGATGCGTTCACCGAGCAGCATCGCGCCGCGTTCGTCGGTCTCTTCGCACACGATCACGAACTCTTCGCCGCCGAAGCGACCGACGGCGTCCGTGTCGCGCTTCACGCGCTTGAGTACGTCGGCAAAGCCCTTGATCACGAGGTCGCCCACATCGTGCCCGTAGGTGTCGTTCACCTTCTTGAAGTGGTCGATGTCGCACACCAACAAAGAAAGCGGCTTCTTGAAGCGCAGGGCGCTCTTCAGCTTCTGCGCTGCGACGTCCTGCAGCGCACGCTTGTTGAAGAGGCCGGTCATGCCGTCCATCGTTGCCATCTCTTCCAGGCGCTTCAGCATGCGCGCGTTGGCGAGCGATACCGCCACGTGACTGGCCAAGACCTCGAGCGTGGGGCGCACGGAATCGCCGAACGCACCACGCCGATTCGAGCCCAAAACCAGGGTGCCGAGCGCGCGATCGTGAACCAGGAGCGGCAACACGAGTAGTGAGGGCATCGACGGCGGGTTCAAGCGGCGCGTGAACACTGTCTGATGCGACGGATCGTAGTCCCCGCGATATGGCAAGGCATGGCGGTTCGCGACCACCATCGAGACCAAGCCGGAGTTGTGCTTGAAGCGCTGCCCGACCAACTCACTGGCACCCTCACCACTCACCGCGCAGATCTCGTGTTCGTTCGAGTTCTTGTCGAACAAGGTCACGACCGCAAAGTCGAAGGCTGCGAACTCGCGCGCACCGCTCACGCCAGCCTCGATCACTTGCGCTTCGGTCGTTGCCGAAGCAAGCGCGTTTGCAGCGCGGTATAGCTTGCCTTGCTCGACCTTGGCTCGATCGAGCTGCACGAACACTCGCTCGTTCTCGATCGCCCGGAGCACGAAGTGCGCCGCGGAACGCAGGGTTTCTTCCTCCTCCGCGGAGAACGGCTCTTTCGATTCGCGATCTACCACCAGCAACCCTCGGGCGTTACCGTGGTCGAGCAGCGGCGTGGCGCACACCGCGCCGATCGCGGGCTTCCGCGTGTAGTAGGGCACGTGCGCGCCTGCTTTCGGGCCAGCGATGGCAAGCAGTGAGCCTTTCGCCAGACTCGCGCCGAAGATCCCGTCTCGCGCGCTGAATGGGCCGCTGGCGATGCCGTCTTCCGTACTGGAGAGCTCTTGGATGTGCAGCTGACTACCGCTCGAGTCGAGCCCGAGCAGCAACGCGGTGCGCAGTCCGAGTGTTCGGCACAGCAAGATCAGCGCAAACTCGACCGCTTGATGGATCTCGTCCACGCCCGAGCGCAACAAGCGCTCTTCTGCGTCTGGGCTCGGCGCCGTGCCCCGCTCGCCGATGCTCGTCGGTGCGCCGAGCAAGCGATACGAGCGCGCGGCGTCCTTCATCTTGCGCAGTTCGGTCTCGATGCGTTGCCGTGAAAGTGTGCGGATTCGCGCAATTTCCGCGCGAAACACCAACATGTTCAAGAACGCGAACACACCCAGCAGCGCGGCGTGAGGCAACACGCGATCCGTGTCGTGGCTACCCCAGGCGATGAAGTTGAGCGCGGCTTCCATCAGCACCGCGAATGCAATCGTGCCAGCGGCGGCGAGCGGCTTGGCGAAGCTCGAACAGATCATCACCAGCGCGTACACCGCCGGGTAGTACGGACCATCCAAACCCCCCGGGGTGTGCAAGATCGCGCCGTACGCCAGCACCAGCAAGTGGGTGAACAGTTCGAGGTCGAGTCGTGTCGTCTCGGCGGCCGAAGAGGACAGCAAACGCAGTCGCTTCAATAAGCGATAGCCGAGCGATGCAGCGAGCAGCAACGTGGCAGCGACGCTCCAGAGTACGGGCGGCGGTTCGACCGCCCAGTAAACGAGGTAGCCACTCAGCGCAAAGCTCAGCACCAGGCCGGAGCTTCGAGTGATCAGTTGCTGCACCCAAAGGGCCGAGCGCACGAGCGGGTCCATGTGCGATTTTCGGTATCAGAGCGCGCTCGAAACGGCCCACTTTCTCGCGGCTTTTCCCAACTTTCGCCAGAAACCAGGACTGTGCGAAAAGGTCGGATACCGTAGCGCGGGTGCGCGCCGGTTTACGCCTTCAGATCCTGCTGCTCTTGGGCGGGTTGTTTCTGTTGGCATTCGTGCCGCTGTTCATGGCCGTCGCCACTTATGCAAGTTTCACCTTGAGACAAGTGCGCGAAGCGCACGCGCAGGCACTCGGTCGAGCGGTCGCTGGCCATGTTTTGGAGGCACGCGCGCATCGCTCTCCGGAGCAGCTGTTGAGCTTGCTCGGTGCGGAGGTCGGCTCGCAGGGTGTTGCTGCGTTGGGCGTGTACGGGGCGGACGGCCTACCAGTGGCGCGCGCCGGCGAGCCGCAGATCGTGGATCTGCTGCCGGCGCGAATTGCGGCTGGCACGGAGCGCGTGCTGGGGCTCGAGAAGCACAAGGCGCTCGAGGTCATCGTGCCCAACGCCGACGGAGCAGTCGCGGCAATTTTGCGCACCGATGATGGCGCCGCCCGGGCCGCACCGCTGGTCCGCTTGCTCGGTCTGTATTCGCTGCTCGTTGGCTTGGTGTTGTTGGTGGCTGCCTACTTCGCGCTAACGAGGCTGATCGTGCGACCGCTCGACGATCTCGCACGAGCGGCTGCCCGGGTGGCCACGGGCGCCCGGCGCTTCTCGGTACCGGAGGCGGGGGCGCGCGAACTGAGCGAGCTCGGTCGTAACTTGCACACGATGACCGAAACCTTGATCCGCGAGGAGGAAGCCTTGCGAGCCAAGATAGACGAAGTCGAGCGGGCGACGGTCAGCCTGAAGGAGGCACAAGACCGCCTGATTCGCTCGGAACGCTTGGCGTCGGTCGGTCGCTTGGCTGCGGGTCTGGCCCATGAAGTCGGCAACCCGATTGCCGCGCTGCTCGGACTCGAAGACCTGCTGCTCGAGGGCGGACTCGATGCCAGCGAGCAGCACGATTTCCTGCAACGCATGCGCAAGGAAACCGAGCGAATCAATCGAATCTTGCGTGATTTGCTGCAGTTTGCTCGTCCCGGGGAGCCTCAACCCATCATGGGAGTGGCGCACGGTGACGTTGCCGCGGCCGTCACCGATACGATCGCTCTGATCGCTCCGCAGAAGGTCATGCGCGACGTCGAGCTCGACCTTTCTATACCTGAAGGTTTACCGAGCGTTGCGCTGAGCGACGAGCAGCTGGTGCAGCTCGTCCTCAACTTGGTACTGAACGCGGTGGATGCGCTCGCGGGCGGGGGGCGAGTTCGAGTCACGGCTCGGGCCACGCTCGACGGCGTCGAACTGAGCGTCGAAGACAACGGTCCCGGTGTTCCGGTCGCCGTGCGTGATCGACTCTTCGAGCCATTCGTCACCACCAAAGATGTCGGCAAGGGCACCGGGCTCGGACTCGCGGTGTGTCGCGGTTTGGTCGAGGGGGTCGGGGGTAGCATCGCGCTCGATCTCGGCTTTGCTTCGGGCGCGCGCTTCGTCGTCAGCCTGCCGGGGTCCAGCCGGCCGGGCGCGAGTAAAGCGCCGCATCCGAAAAAGAACGCGGATTTGCCGTAAATACTGAATAATTCGCGTAGGTTTCCCGAGCGTGCTCGAAAAAGGGCTCGGTTTGCCCAACTCTTCTTGTCCATCGCCCGACAAGGCGCGATAAAATCCCTCATGCGACTGGGCATCGACTTCGGGACGACGAGAACCGTGATCGCTGCGGTGGACCAAGGCCGCTACCCGATCGCTCAATTCGAAACCCCTCAGGGCTACACCGACTTCGTGCCGGGCTTGGCCGCGAACAGCCACGGCAAGCTCGAGCTGGGCTGGGAAGCCGCGGCCCGTTTCAACCAGAACCCAGACGGCGCGCTGCGCTCGATCAAGCGCGCGGTCAGTCGCGTTTCGCCCGACGAGGTGTTCGCTGAGCTGGGCATGGCTCAGACTAGCGCGGTCGAGCTCGTAGCGACGTACCTGACGAGAATCCGCAGCTTGTTGGTCGAGCAAAGCAATCTCGACATCTCAGCCGATGAACCACTGGAAGCGATGGTTGCGGTGCCCGCGAACGCCAGCACTCGTCAACGCTACCTCACGATCGAAGCGTTTCGACGCGCAGGCTTCGAAGTCTTGGGCATGGTCAATGAGCCGACGGCTGCGGCGATCGAGTTCGCCTATCGCAACCTGGGCACGATCGCCAAGCGCAGTCCGAAGCGCTACGTCGTCGTCTATGATCTGGGCGGTGGCACTTTCGATACCTCTGCGGTCTCGCTCGAACATCGGCGCTTCGAGCTGATCGCGAGCGAAGGCATCGGTGAGCTCGGTGGAGACGACTTCGATCAGTTGATCTTCGAGTTCGCGCTGCGCGCCGCGAAGATCGATCCGCACACGCTCAGCTACGTGGAACGCGCGCGCCTGCTCGAGCTGTGTCGCGAGGCCAAAGAGGCGCTCACCTCGTCTTCGCGCCGCATGTTGATCGACCTCGGCCGAGTGCTTCCACAAGCGGAGTCGATCACGCTCGACTTGGCCGATTTGTACGACGCGACGCGACCGCTGATCGACCGCTCGCTTTCGCTGCTGGAGCGCGTTTTCGGCAAGCTCGAGGACCGTGGCATCGACCCGAACGACGCGCGGCAATTGGGCGCGGTGTACTTGGTCGGCGGAGCCACCGCATTTCCCATGGTCGGCAAAATGCTGCGCGAGCGTTACAAACGCAAAGTCCAGCTCGCGCCCCAGCCGCACGCGGCGACCGCCGTGGGTCTGGCGATCGCCGCCGACCCGGACGCGGGCGTGTTCGTGCGTGAAGCCATCACTCGTCACTTCGGTGTTTGGCGAGAAGGTGAAGCGGGTCGCGAAAAGATCTTCGACCCGATCTTGGACAAAGGCACGGTCAGTGAGTCGGGCGATTTTTTGATCGAGCGCAGCTACCGGCCGGTCCACGCCGTGGGTCACCTGCGTTATTTGGAGTGCAGCGAGCTCGGGGGTGACGGTCGACCCGAGGGCGATCTCACTCCGTGGGGTGATATCTATTTCCCCTACGATCCGCGCTTCTTGGGCGATCAGGATCTGCGCGGGCGCTCGGCGGAGCGCTGTGACGGCCTGTCCGAGCAGATCGTCGAGCAGTACCACTACGGTCGTGACGGCACGGTCACCGTCACGATTCAAAATCAGACGCGTGGCTACCAGCGCCGCTTCGTGCTCGGCGCATCCGGCGAGCTTTCAGCGGGTTGAACGCACTTCGCTCACAGCTGATCGACGCTCACCGTCGCGAGTCCGCGCTCGCGGAGCGCCCGTAAAATTTCGGGCAACGCGGCGATCGATGCCGGGGTGAAGTCGTCGCGCTCGGCTGCGTCATGCAGGAGCACGATCGCCCCGTCTTCGAGGTGCTCGATCACCCGTTTGGCCACGCTGCTCGGCTTTGCGTTACGCACACCGTCCAAACTGCGCACGCTCCAAGCGACGACACGTGCGGCGGCCTGCTCGGCGCCGCGGAACGTGCGGTAGCTGGCAAAGCCAACCGGCGGACGAAATAAGCTCGGAGTGACACCGCAGGCGTGGACGATGGCTTGGCGCGTTCGCTCGACTTGTCGTCGCGCATAGGTCGGTGACCGGAACGAAAATAGGCGATCGTGCTGAAAGCCGTGAATGCCCAGCGCGTGGCCAGCGGCGTGAATCTCGCGCACCACGTCCGGGTGAGCTTCCACCTTGTGACCGAGTACGAAGAACGTGGCTCGAGCGTCGTAGGCGCGCAGCAGCTCGAGCACCGCGCGTGTCGTGATTGGGTGCGGCCCATCGTCGAACGTCAACGCAATGCGGCGTGTCCCCGCCTTGCCGCGCGCGAGCGCCTCGCCGTACATGCCGCACTGCGGCCAAAGCACGCCATAAGTCGCGTACAAAACCAGCCCGACCAAGGCCAAACCGAGTTCGAGCGAACCAGGCCGCGAATGCGGCCAAGAAAGCCCGCACCAAGCGAGCGAGGTGAGGCTCATCAACCAGAGCAGGAGGCGCGCGATCGGCACGTCAGCGCGTCCAAAAGTAAGATGGCAGAGGCATACGCTCTCTTACTCTACCCCGAGCGCCCCGTTCGTGTAACGTGCGCGCCGACGTGCAGTTCACGACGATCGCCTACGCCAAATTCTTCGCCCTGGCCTTCGTCGTCACCTGGCTCTGTGCGCGCGTGCGCCTGCTCCGGCTACTGTTTCTGCTCGGCGCGAGCTATTTCTTCTACGCCCAATCGGGTGTGGCGTTCCTGGCGCTGATTTTCGCCTGTTCGTCGGCGGACTTCTTGCTCAGCCATGCCATCGGTCGCGCTCCTTCGCCACGCGCTCGCAAGGCTTGGCTGACGCTGACCGTGATCATGAACCTGGGCGTGCTCGCGTACTTCAAGTACGCGAAATTCGGCGTCGAAACTGCCTTGGCCGGGCTCGACGCGCTGGGCGTCCACGTGCCAGTGCCCGTGCTGTCGATCGCGCTGCCAGTGGGGATCAGCTTCTTCACGTTCGAGTCGATGAGCTACGTGATCGACGTGTATCGCGGAGAGCTCGAGCCCCACCCGAGCTATCTCGAATACCTGACGTTCGTCGCGTTCTTTCCGCACCTCGTGGCAGGTCCTATCGTTCGCCCGCGGGACCTCTTGCCGCAACTCGCGCGCCCGCCAGCGTGGGAAGAGGGCGCAGCGAGCTCGGCGCTGCTGTTGATCGCGACCGGCTTGTTCAAGAAGCTGGCGATTGCCGACTACCTCGCGCTCAATCTCGTGGATCGCGTGTTCGACGCGCCCACGCAATACTCGGGGCTCGAGTGCTACGTGGCCATGGTCGGCTACGCCGTGCAGATTTACTGCGATTTCTCCGGCTATACCGACATCGCGATCGGCTCGGCGGCCCTGCTCGGCGTGCGCTTCCCGCCCAACTTCGCCGCGCCGTACCAAGCGCACGATATCGTGGATTTTTGGCGACGATGGCACATCTCGCTCTCCACCTGGCTGCGCGATTATCTGTACATCCCGCTGGGGGGCAATCGTCGCGGCTCGCTTCGCACCTACCTGAACTTGATCACGACCATGTTGCTCGGCGGCCTTTGGCATGGTGCGAGCTGGACGTTCGTGGTTTGGGGCGGGCTACACGGCGTGGCTCTCGCGTGTAACCGCGCGTGGCGTGAACGCTTCGGCGACCTGATTGCGCAGAGGCCGTGGCTGCGCGTGCTGTCTACGTTCGCCACCTTTCAGTTCGTGCTGCTGGCCTGGGTCTTCTTTCGCGCGCACGCGTTCCGTGATGCGCGAGCGATCTTTGGTGAGCTGCTGACGTTCACCACGTATCACCCGAATCTCGACCTCCGCGTGCTGTTGGTGCTGGCCCTCGGTCTGGGCATGCATTTCGTGCCTCTCGAGCTCGAGTCGAAGCTGCGGGTTCGCTTCGGCACCTTGCCGGGGATTATCCAAGGAGCTGCGCTGTTTGCGGTGTTACTCTTGGTGCGGCGAATGGCGAGCGCCGAAGCCGTTCCCTTCGTATACTTCCAATTCTGAGAGCCGATGAGCGAAGCCGAAGACGCCCAGAAGTTGTCCGCGCCGGAAGCGCCGCCCGATGCGCCCGCGCCCGCCACCGCTCCTGCGCTGAACGCGGATGGCCGCGAGCGTCCGCAATTTCTATTGGAGTTTCCGAGGGACCCAGCGCTGCAGCAGTTGGTCGCCGCGTTCGAAGCGGGGAATTACCAAGCCGTCCGCGAAGGAGCAGCCAAGTTGGCCGAGTCGACCGAGGATCCGATCGTGGCGGCCGCAGCGCGTGAGCTCGCGCGCCGCATCGAACCCGATCCGCTGATGAAGTACCTCTTGTTCGTCGCGCTCGGCTTGTTCATGGCTGTCGTTTGGTACGCGTATCAGGGGCCACATTGAGACGGCTCGTCCTGTGGCTGTTCCTCGCGGCGGGAAGCACGGCCTGCGCGCCCACACCTGCGGCTCCACCGAGTGCAGCACCCGCGGCTGCGGCGAATGATTTGACCCGCTATTTGCCGCTCGAAAACGACACCGTCTTCTCGTACGCCACCTATATCGAAGAAACCAACGAGCGTGGTTTGGCGGTCTTCGAGATCAAGCGCCCACGTCCCGAACTCGCGGAGTTGAGCCTCGCCGGCCAAGTCCGCAAGCGCTATTACTTCGAACCCGGCGGTGTGCGCAGTGCGCAGGGCGGTTACCTGCTCAAGCTTCCGCTCCAACAGAACGCCGAGTGGCCCGGTGACGATGGTATTGTGAAGGTTACCAGCGTGAACCTGAGCGTGGACGTGCCCGCGGGGAAGTTCTCCGGGTGTATTCAAACGGTGGAGGACGCCCGGCTTGGTGCGGCCACGCGAAAGACAACGACCGTGTTTTGTCCCGGCATTGGCATCACCGTGCTCGAGATCAACGCAGAGCAGGAAGGCACGAGCGTGTTGCAGCGCCTCAGCTTGAAAGCCTTCGGCCCGCGTTTCAAAGCCCCCTGACCAGCTCGTTTTTCGCCCCCTTCCGGCCCTGACCGTTCCGCGTTAGGACCTGCCCGTGTCTCGGTTGCTCGTGCTTTTGTCGTTGGGGACGCTCCTGCTTTGGAGTTGCGGCCCGGACAAGCCGTCGACGTGCTCGGGCGCCGACCCCAAGTTCAAAGTCGTACTCAAGCTACGTTCGCGACCGTTGCCCGCAGACACCGTGGTGCACGTTACTTACGCTGGCTCGGCCAAAGAGGACTTTCGCCTCTCGGCGCCCGATGCTCGGCTCGAAGTGACTTTTTGCGAAAAGGTCAACGCGGACGGCTCGCCGTTCGATGCTTCTGCGCCGGTCTCGGCCGGGTTGGAGGCTTCGGCGGGGGCGGCCGGAGCAGCCGGAGCAGCCGGAGCAGCCGGAGCAGCCGGAGCAGCCGGAGCAGCAAACGCGCCCGATGGTGTGCCCGCGCTCGTCTGTCAGCTGTTCACTGCCGGCTTCACCGAGCTCGAAGTCAGCGGCAGCGGTTTCACGACCGTGAAGTACGAGCTGTCGCCGAACAAGGAACGCTGCACGCTGGAAAAAGAGCTCGTCCTCGACGATCAAGACGCCGGTTGAGCGAATCAACCCGCAGAGTGAGCGCACGCACGCTCCGAAAAAATGCGAGACCATGTGTCGCGCTGACCACGGTGTACGTGCAGCTCGGCGCATGGGAGTGGTAAACATTCCTTACTCCGCGCGCGCAGAATTTTCCGCGAGACTTCGAAAGTTTCACCCGCCGCTTTCCAGATCTTCGCCGCCATTTGTCGTTTAGTTCGATCGCGCGGCGACGTCGCGCGCTACGATTAACAGCCCGATGGCTGTCACGACTTCTCGCTTCGCAGCCGTGCTCGGCTTGTGCGTCTCGGTGCTCGGCCTGGCCGCTTGTGACGTCAACTTCAAGCGCGACTCGGATCAGCCTGCCACGGCCCAAGCCGGCTCAGCCGGTGCCGCAGCGGTCGAAGCCAAGACTCCAGAAGAGGTGCTGTCATCCGCGGCTTGTAAGAATCCGACGCCCGGACGTGCGCCGCTGCGGCGAATGAGCAACGCCGAGTATCGCAACACGATGACCGATCTGCTCGGTGATTCGCCGACAACGCAGGCCTTGGTGGCGTCGGCAACGCGCAGCTTCCCGTCCGAGACCGAGTCGCTCGGCTTTCGCAACAACGCGGACTACCTCGGTGTGTCCACGCTCGTCGCGCAGGGCTATGTGGATGCAGCCGAGCAATTCTTGGACTCGATCGCCGCGAACAAGACGTTTCTGTCGTGCTCGCCGACCGCGGGCGCTGAGCTGGATTGCGCGCGCACGTTCATCGACAACTTCGGCAAGCGTGCGTTTCGCCGGCCGCTCACCGCGGACGAGTCGACGCAGTACGCCGCCATCTTCGACAAGTCGCTGAAAGCATACGATTTCGACAGCGCTGTGCGCGCCACCGCGTTCGCGTTCCTGCAGTCGCCGAAGTTCTTGTACCGCGTCGAGTTCGGCGCGGCGCCGGCCAACTCGACGACGCGCCCTTCGCCCTACGAAATGGCGAACCGCTTGAGCTACCTGTTCTGGCAATCGATGCCCGACCAGTCGCTGTTCGACGCGGCCGAAGCCGACCAATTGTCGACCCCCGCGCAGATCGAAGAGCAAGCGCGGCGCATGTTGAAAAGCACGAAAGCATCGCGCTTACTCGAGTACTTCGACGAGTGGCTCGGGACGGACACGTTGCCGACCACGTTCACTCGTGACGCCACGCTCTATCCCGATCTCGATCCGAACCTAGTGCCGCTCTTGCAGCAGGAAACGCGCGCATTCGTGACCAGCGTGCTGTCGCGGCCCGACGGCAATCTGAGCGATCTGTTCACGGCGCAGTACACGTTCGCCAACGCCGATCTCGCCAAGCACTACGGGCTCACGGGCGTTACCGGTAGCGACTTCACGAAGGTGGATGCGCCCGGCCGCGCGGGTGTCCTGACGCAGGGCATGATGCTCGCGCGCGACAAGGCGACGCGCACCTCCATCGTGCGTCGCGGACTCAAAGTGCGCGTCGATGTGCTGTGTCAATTGGTGCCCGCCCCGCCGCCTGACGTGAACCTCACGCTCGAGACGACGAACACGTCGAACCTCACGCAACGCGAGCGTTTGGAGCAACACCGCACCGTGCCGTCGTGCGCCGCGTGCCATGATTCGATGGACCCGGTAGGGGTCGTATTCGAAGGCTTCGACGCCGTGGGGCGCCCGCGCACCGCGGACGAGCACGGAGCCGCCGTCGATACCAACAGCACCATCACGCGCACCAAAGACGCGAATGGGCCGGTATCGAACCCCAACGAGCTCGGCGCAATGCTGGCCAAGAGTGAAGAAGTGCGCTCCTGCTACGTGACCAAATCATTCCGCTTCTTCTACGGTCGCGACGCGGACCCGGCGGATGCCTGCTCGCTCGCGCAGCTTTCCCAATCGTTCAAGGGCAAGGCTTACAGCTTGTCCGAGCTGTTGATCGCGCTGACGCAGACCGACGCATTCCAGTACCTGCCCGCTCAAAATCCGGAGGCTCCATGAGCAAGCGACTCAGTCGGCGAACGTTGCTGCGCGGCGCCGCGGGACTCGGCATCGGGCTGCCTTTGCTCGAAGCGATGTTGCCTCGCTCGGCCAAGGGGGCGACGCCAACGGTGCCTCGCCGCATCATGTTCGTATTTCAAGCCAACGGCGATCAGACCAAGCGTCGCTTCATCGACGCGGGTGAGACCAGCTTCACCTTCGACGAGTTCTTGGCGCCGCTCGAGCCGTATCGCAAAGACCTGCTGCTCTTGAACCGGCTCGATCGCCGTTACAACAAGTTCAAGTCGAACGAGCGCGCGGACGGCCACCAACAAGGCGGCGCGTCCCTTGCGCCCTGGAAATCAGGCGAAGGAGCGTTCCCGATCGGCGGCGCGGATCAAACCATCGGCTACGTCACGGGGCCGAGCGCGGACCACGAGATCGGCGAGCGCGTGCTCAAAGACAACCCCGGAGTTTCCACTCGCCACTTGGTATTTCGCGTCAATACCAAGGAAAACAACATCTGGAACGTGAGCTCTCACGCGGGTCCGGTTGGCCAGCAGAGCCCCGTGAACCCAGAGACCGATCCGTACAACGCGTACACGGCGCTGTTCGCGGGCAACACCAGTGATCCAGCCGCTGCTGCTGCCCTGGCCAAGCGCATCGCCATGAAGCAGTCTGCGCTCGACAACGCGATCGGTGAGCTTGGCTCGCTGCGCGCCAACCTCGGCGCGGGCGACCGACAGCGACTCGATCAGCACACTCAAGCGCTGCGCGACATCGAACGCTCATTGCTCGCGATCGGCGGCGGCGCGGCCTGCAATCCCACGCCCTTCGCCACGCCCAAGATCGCCGTATTCGACGACGACCAGCACGAAGCGCTCGGACAATTGTTCTTCAAAGTCAGCGCCTGGGCTTTCGCCTGCGATCGCACGCGCTCGATCAACTTCAACTGGAGCGGCAACACCAGCAACCGCGTGTACAAAAAGCTGGGCATGACCGAAGGTCACCACGACATTTCCCACGTCAGTGACGACGAAGCGTTCGGCAAAGTGCGCGCGATCCACAAGCACCTCTGGGAACAGAGCGTCACCCTTCACGAGCTGCTCAAAGCTACGCCCGACGGCACCGGCGGCACACTCTGGGACAACACCCTCGTCGTGCACTGGAACGAGCTCGGCCAAGGCGACGTGCACTCCGAGAACGACGCGCTGGTGGTACTCGCAGGCGGCGCCGGCGGTCACTTCAAAATGGGCCGCCTGCTCGATTTCCAAAACAAAGCCTCGTTCGCCGACATGCTCGTCTCGTGCTTCCACTACATGGGTTACGAAGACGTGATGAGCTTCGGCGATCCACTGCTCAACAGCGGCGGTCCGCTCGCCAATCTCAAAGCCTGACGCCGAAGGCTGCGACGCCACGCGCCGCGCTCCGGCCCCATCAACAAGAGAAGCCCAAATCACGCCTCGTCTGCGCGCGATCCGGGTTTCTTTTTTTGATGGTCACGCGCCACGTCGCAGCGCGACACAGCCTTCGGCGTCGCGGACGAGGGAGAGGGACTAACCGCCGAGCCGCAGAGACCGCAGAGATCTGAGAGAGAAGAGCTTGGGGGTTCCTCTGCTCGACGGTATGCACCGTGACCACGTGCGCTCCGACGTTGAGTGGGAACCCCAAAATCTCCCTCAGATCTCTGCGGCCTCTGCGGCTCGGCGGTTCAACCTCAGGGGCCGAACTCAGCGCTCGCGCGACGTTCGCCTCGAATCCAAGTGATGTGATGAGCTTCGACGATCTGAGAGAGGAGCTTGGGGGGCCTCTGTTCGACGGTTTGCGGCGTGACCACGTGCGCTCCGACGTTGAGTGGGAACCCCAAATCTCCCTCAGATCTCTGCGGCCTCTGCGGCTCGGCGGTTCAACCTCAGGGGCCGAACTCAGCGCTCGCGCGACGTTTGCCGCGAATCGAAGTGACGCGCTACGGGGAGGGGTTGCTCAGATTGCTGGCGAGTTGGGCTTTCATGAGCTCGATGCGGCGGATGATTTCGGCGTGGCGAGAGGGGGGGACGATTAGGAAAGTGAGCGCGCTGGTCAGCTCGTTGGGCGTGAACGCGCGGACTTGGACACCGAGGAATGCGACTGCGCGCGCGACGCCGCGAATCAGCGCTGAGTCTGTCACCACGGCGATGGTGATATTGGTCCCTTTCATGAACTGAGCCACGTCTGCGCGTTGGCTCGCGTTGATGCTGGCTCGCGGCGGAGCGATCACCAGAGTCCCCCGAAGTCGATCGCGGCTCGCGTTGCGAACCACGGTCATTCGCGTCCAATCTGCGTCGCGTGGCGGTACGTCGGCGTGGACGATTAGCATCACGTGATCGACGATGTCGAAACGAAGCGAGTCGGAGTTCACCTTGGCCCTCGCCCTTAACAACGGCACGCGTCGATCGCCCGATAACTGCGAGCTCCGAGCGATTGGCAGTCGTTCGGGATCGTTGGGGATTTGTCGGGAGGCTGAGGCGAGAATGAGCTCGCGTGCGGCGCAAGGGCCCGGGCGGCGCTGCGATGATGCGCTGTTACTTCGGTGATACATTGCTCGTGTGGCGAAGCTGGAAGACAGGAGCGGTCAAGTCGTTGGCCAGCGTTATGAGCTAATCGAAGTGATTGGCCGCGGTGGTCAGGGCACCGTCTATCGAGCGACCGATCGTTGGATGCAGCGCGCCGTGGCGGTGAAAATTTTGGGGGTGAAGGCGGTGCGTGAGCCGCACGCGGTCGAACGTTTGATGCGCGAGCAGCAGGCGATGAGCGTGCTCAAAGGCACCGCAGCCGTGGAGTTGTTCGATCTGTTTCGTGGCGATGCGGGTGAGCTGTGCCTGGTGATGGAACTGCTCAAAGGCATGGACCTCGATGATTACTTGTTCACGATCGAGCTCAGTAACGGGCGAATTCCGCTGGAGCGCATGGTGCAAATCTTCGAGCCGGTCGTGCGCACCTTGGAAGTGGCGCACGCAGAGGGGATTTTGCACCGCGATCTCAAGCCGGCGAACATCTTCTTGCTCGACGGCGGGGGCGTGCGCCTCTTGGACTTTGGCCTTGCGCGGCTGAAGCGAGCCGCGCCGCTCACCGCGCCGGGTACGGTGATGGGCTCACCCAGCTTCATGGCGCCCGAGGCTTGGCAGGGCGTGTCGGACTTGATGGACGCGCGCGTCGATGTCTATTCGCTCGGTGTGGTGCTGTTTCGCGTGCTCGCCGGCAAGCTGCCTTTTGCCGGCACGAGCATGCAGGAGAAATTCGTCAACGCGACCACTGGCGAACGTCCGAGTTTGCGCAAATTCCGGCCAGATTTGCCGCCTGAGGTGGACGCCTGGGTCGCACACGCGCTGGCGCTCGATCGCGATGAGCGCTTCGGCAATGTGCGCGCGTTGTGGACCGCGCTCGAATCGGCACTGCGACTCGACCGGCGTGGGAGTGGTTTGCGTCCGTCGTTCTGGGCGGCTGCGAAAGACGCGATGCACAAGCTGATGAGCAACTCCGAGCCCGTGGTGCCGGTTGCTCGTGCGTTCGGCGAGAACGAACCTTCGTTCACGCGTGATGCATTGGGGCGCAGCGCTTATCGAATCAGTACGGTCCCCGAGTCGACGATCGAGCTCACGGCGAGCGATTTGAAGCCCGTGCCGCCAACGCTGCGGCCCGCAGCGCGGCGCCCTGCCGAGCAGACCATCCTCGTGGGTGATGATGACTTGATGATTGATTCCGAGGACCCGGGCGATCGAGAGGTGTAAGGTGTTGCGTGCAGACACCGTGACAGAGCCAGTGAGGTTTTTAACATCTCGGCATGACGCGCGCGTTGCGCGTTATGGTGAATGCCAATTGGCGCGTCGCCCGCCCCCTGAGCGGCGCCTCCAACCGCTGAACGATTGGCCGCCTGGCAGCAATCACCAAGCTGCCACGAGGGCCGAGCTCCGCGTGTTTTTCGCGGCGCGCTAGGAATTTCTAGGCGCAGGTCGTTCTTTTGATCGTCGGGCAGAGTCGCGGCCATGATATTCGTTAGTGGCTAGCCCCGCGCTCCAACTCAGTCAGTCGAACTCGGTTCGTTTGTCACGCTTGCCATTCTTCGGCTCTCGCTCGCAGCCCCGGATCGGAGAAAGCGCCACGGAAACTCGGATCCGCGCGCTGATGTCGGCGCATTTCGACTTTGTTTGGCGCAGCCTCCGCCGGCTGGGGCTGTCCGCGGCTGACGCGGATGACGCCGCACAAGAAGTATTCGTCGTCGCGAGTCGCAAGTTGGACGCGATTGCAGCTGAGAGCGAGAAGCGCTTTCTGTTTGCGACGGCCCTGCGCGTCGCATCCACTCGCCGTCGCAGTTTGAAACGAAGGCGTGAAGACCCCCACGCCTGGCTCGGTGAGGATGACCCGCTTTCCGATAGCGAGCGGAGCGAGCCCGGCCCGGAGCGACTCGCGGAGCTCGCGCACGCCCGGCGTGACCTGAACGAGATTTTGTCGTCCATGAAGCTCGAGCAGCGTGCGGTCTTCGTGCTGTACGAGCTGGAAGAGATGACCGTGCCGGAAATCGCGAACTTGCTCGATGTGCCACCCGGCACCGTGAGTTCGCGCCTGCGCGTCGCTCGTGAAGAGTTCGATCAGTCGCTGCGCCGTCTGCGTGCGCGCGAGCAATTTCCTGGAGCCAAAACGTGACTGGCGATCCTTCAGACCCCGAACAACCGCCGCGCAACTCGCAGGCGCCCCGCACGTCGCAAGCCCCGCGCAATTCGCAGGCGCCGCGTTCGTCCCAAGCGCCGCGCACCGCGCAAGCGCCGTCTCAGCCGCCGCGCCTAGCGCATTCGGCCGCACCTGACGCGCGCGAGCTCGTGCGCTCGACGCGCAACGACGCACCCAGCGCGGCCACACGCGAGCTTGCCATCGAGCACGTGCTGCACCGCTACCGCCGCCGTCGCGCGCTGCAACGCGCAGGCTGGGTTGCGTTGGGCACCGGAGTCGCCTTGGCCGCCGCCGCCGTGCTTTGGATTCGAGCCAATCCTGCGCCGGAAATGCAGCTTGCGCGCGAGCTACCCATCGCGCCGAGCCAGAGTGGAGCGGCGTTGCCCGCGTCGGAGACGACGCCAGTGCCGGTCCCTTCGCCCACACCTGCGCCAAGCGCTTCGACGCGCGCACTCGAGCTCGAGCCGTGCACGCCCGCCATGCGCGCCGCCGGCGAGGACGCGCTGATCGACGATTTCGAAGACAACGACTCTCGGATTGCGCCGCTCGAACATCGCGCGGGCTTTTGGAGCGCATCTAACGACAACACCGGCAAGCAAAGGCCCGCCCCTGGTGGACCGCTCGCCATGACGCGCATTCCTGGTGGGCGCGGTACGAGCCACTTTGCGCTGCACACCAGCGGCAGCAAGTTCACGAAGTGGGGCGCGCTGCTCGCCGCAGACTTCAGCCCCCGCCGCTGCTACGACGCCTCCGCTTACGCGGGACTCGTGTTCTTCGCGCGTGGCCGCGGCAGCTTCAACGTCGTCGCGAAAATGACGCAAATTGCGCCAGAAGAGTTCGGTGGATCGTGCACGCATGATTGCTACGACAGTCACCGCGCCACGATTCCACTCACGAACGACTGGCAAGAGCGGCGTGTCACTTGGGCTGAGCTGAAGCAAAAGGGCTACGGGCAAGTCGTCCCCTTCGACCCGCGCTCGCTGCTTTCACTGGAGTTCACGGTCGAACCCGAGCAAACGCCGTTCGATCTTTGGATCGACGACGTGCGCTTCCTGCATCGCTGAAGCGGCTCCCTGAGATTGAACCGCCGAGCCGCAGAGGCCGCAGAGATCTGATGGAGATCTTGGGGTTCCCACTCAGCGTCGGAGCGCACGTTGTCACGCCGCAAACCGTCGAACAGAGGACACCCAACCTCCTCTCTCTCAGATCTCTGCGTCCTCTGCGGCTCGGCGGTTAGTCCCCTCCTCTTTCGTCCACCACGCCGAAGGCCGTGTCGCGATTCGACGTAGCGGGAGCGGAATCCGAATGCTTGACCAAGCGATAGGAGAGGATCTGAAAGCCAAGCGAGGTCCAGAAGGCACGCGCTGCCTGATTGAACTCATGGACCCCGAGCACGGTGCGGCTGGCGTCTGAAGCCGTCGCCCAATCGAGCGCGGTCTGCACGAGCCGCTTACCAACGCCCTGCCGACGGAAAGAAGATTTGACGACCAGCACATCAATCTCCGCGAGCGTCGCGGGTTGTACGATTGGCGAGCGCGACTGAGGGCGCAGGTAGGCGCACAGCGCGCCCGCGAGCGTGCGGTCAGCCGCGACAGCGAGGAATGCGACGTGATCCGGGTTCGAGACGCAAGATTCGCGGAGCGCGATCTGCTGATTCACGTCAATGCGGCGAAACAGCCACGGAAGCGCTTCTCGGTGCAGTTCGTCGGCCTCCTCGAGCAAGGCTGCCAAGGCAGGCAAGTCTGCCGCAACTGCGCGTCGAATGGTTAGCGCTTCCGCGGCTGCCATTTCATGTCCGAGGGACTGCCGTGCCTTGGTGAAACACGCAGCGCCACTGTCCTCCCTCACGGCGCCAAACCGAGCTGCGCAGTGATGCGGGTGTTCGATACGTGGCCAGCGCGACGTCTTCGGAAAGCGCAACGACCTGAAAATCCGAGACGTCGACTTTGGCGTTCGGCGAGGCCATCAGCTGGGCAATCACCTCTGCCTTGTTGTAGACGCGGCCCGAATTGCCAAATTCGACGAATTGATCCGAGACCAGCCGGTCGAGTGCATCCGCAGACGCCCGGACCTCCGGCATCAGTAGTTGCTGTTCGACCCCGCGGATTTCATCCAAAATCATGGTTCAGCCCTCCGCGAACACGGTACCAGCTTTGTGCTGCCCCTAGCCAGGGAACATAGCCATAAATGGCTCTGCTTCGCGAAGTACCCGCGAGAAACTCGGTCGCGCCTGGAGCCGCTCCAGGTATGCCCGACAATGGGGCAAAGTTGCGCTGAGGGGGTGCACCTTGTCCGCGTAGAACAGCGATGGCGCGGCAGCACAATCGGCAAAGCTGAAGTCATTACTGACCGCCCAGCCCGTTGCTCTGAGGAACCGTTCGGCGATGCCATAAGCTGTGTCCAGGCGCGCGTGGGCCTCTGCGACGCCGCGACGGTCACGCTCGCTGTCCGGTCGGAGCTTGTCGTCGACGATTTTCGACATGGGCTCCATGACGTACAGATCGAAGAAGCGATCCTTGGCTCGCGCGTCGAGCAATTGCTCCGCCGAAGTTGGAAAGAGCCGCGCGGCGCCTAAAGCGTGCTGCGCGAGATACTCGATCACGATGCTCGATTCGGGGATGGCGCGGCCTGATTCGGTATCGCGAAGGAGCGGGAATTTGCCGAGCGGCGTGAGTTCGAGAAACGCCGCGCGTTGGGCCGGGTCACCCAAGTCGACCAGGCGCTTCTCGAACGGAATTTCGGCTTCGTACAGCGCGATGAGCGCCTTCCAACAATAGGATGCGAGTGGATGATAGTAGAGCTCGAATGACATAGGGAACAGTCCTTTTCAGCGAGGGGGAAGCCACCAACGATAGCCGTTGCTGCGAAAAGGCAGGCCGAGTTCGCGGCACACCTCTTCGATGAAGTCTGGCGTGAAGAAGTAGTTGCGCAGCACGCTGATGCGACCTTCACTGAGCTCGAGTCGCGTCACGCCGCGCACGGCGTCGCCGTCGTCATGCGCGTACCAAGAGAGGAGCAGCGGCTCGCCGCGGCAGCTCACGACTTCCATCCGTGCGGGCGTTGGGTGAACTCCGGCGACGAAGCGGGCCTCCATGCCGCCAAGCTCCGCTGCACGCGCCATGCGCTGGCTGCCGAAGAGCATGCCGCGCAGGACCCTGCCGTCTGCAGGGCCCTCGACGGTCGCGCTCACGACCTCGATTGCGGCGTGGTCCAAGAGCAGCTCGGTCATGCGCGTGATGTCGTGCGCGTTGAAGGCCGCACAAAAGGCGGAGATCACTTCGGGCACCGCGCGTTTCGTCGTGTCGCGCTCGGGCTCCTCGAGCTTGCTGCGCCCGCGGTGAATCGCCGCTTTGACCGCGCCCACGGTCGTCGACAGAGCTTCGGCGATCTCCTCGAGCGTCAGCTCGAAGACGTCTTTCAATACGACGGCCGCGCGTTCCTGCGGAGCCAATTGCGCAACCAGAGTACTCGCGGCTTCGCGCGTAGCCTGCGGATCGGATGACGACACGCTTGGCTCCGTACTTCGCTCCTGTGCGAGGTGACGCTCGCGACGCACGCGATCGATCCACAGATTCGATGCCACGCGGAACAGCCATGCGCGCGGATTGGGCGGTGCTTGCCCCATCCGGCTCAGAGTCGAGAACGCCTGAGCCAAGGCGTCTTGCGCCAGATCTTCTGCATCCCAAGGACTGCGCGTCAAATAGCGGCAATAGCGATACAGCTCGGGTCGCAAGGGCTCGTACACCAACAAAAAGCCGTGCCAACTCCGCCGCGCTTCGTGGGAGAGCGCTTCGAGCGTTTCGCTGGTTTGGTCAGACATGGCAGGGAAACGAACGAACTTGCCGAAAGGATACTTCGCTTCGAAAATCTTTTTCGAGGCCGAGACGGGTCAGCGGGTCGGACGGGAAGAGAATGAGCGTCAGGGGTCTACCTCGACCAATTGCTCGTCGTTGAAGATCGAATCGGGAGTGACGACTGGTTCTGCGGGATCGAAGGTCGCGCTCGCGAAGCGTTTTCGGATTGCTTGCTGGACACGCTCGTCGCCGAGATTCATGTCCGAGGCATGCTGCAGCGTGCCGATTCGAATGCCGGCGCCGCGTTCGAAGAGCTTGTATGCGAGCTCGGAGCAATAGAGCGCCTGATCGTCCCAGCGAAACCGTAGATCGTACGGACGGCCTTGCCACGCGGCACCAAGCTTGGACATCCGGTCGATGGCATCCGGGAGAAGTTTGCTCTCGGCATCACGAAGGCGCTTCACGACGTAACGGCCGCCACGCCCATGAGCAATCCAGCGTTCCAGAGGCGTCATTCGCACCGGCGACGCAGCTTCGAGGACGAAGGCTCCCGCGGGCCGCTTGATGATGACGCCCATGTGCGTCCACTGACTGCGTGTCAACGCGCGAACCATCTCGCTTTGACCCGACGTCGACTCTTGAAAGATGAGATCGCCGTCGTGCAGGAGGCTCGATGGCACGTGCGAACTCGAGCGACCCTTGCATGATGACGGCGTGACCGCCACGCTGATTGCTGCGAAACAACCGATCCAAAACCGGGCGGTCATGCTGGGCGTTTCTCGAGCCACGAGAGAGAGTAACCTAGGTCGTCGCCTTTGCCAGCGCTACGCGGTGAAGGCCTAGGGCGACCTGACGCACGCGAGCGGCGTCTTCCAAGCGCTCGAGTTTGTCAGCCGGTAGCATCGAGTCGCCGTTGCGCGCGCCCCAGATTGCGCCGGCTATCGCGCCAATCGTGTCCACATCACCGCGGCATGCCGCGGCGAAGGCGAGCAGGTCCGAGAATGGCCGCTCGAGAAAACGAAGCGCAATGTAGATCGCTGTGATGCACGACTCCGACGCTGCGATGCCATTGCCGAGCTGAGCGCGGACGTCGCGCGGCGATGGCGTGGCTCCTTCGAGCCAAGATTTTGCGGTAACCAAGCGGGCACGAATCGCATCGTGTTCGGCAGAGTCGAGCAACGCCTCGACAACGCCCGAGGGGCTGTGCCCATGGAGAAGCAAGGCGGTCGCGAGCGCGACCAACGCCGCGCCCTCCTGACCAAGCGGATGAGCGTGCGTGATGATCGCGGTCGCGCGCGCTTGACCACCCACCGACGCAAGGTCCGAAGCGCAGAACAGGCCGACCACTGGCGCGCGCATCGCGCCGCCGTTGCCGAACGAGCCCTCTCGGTAGACGCGTGTATTGGCCAATCGCCAATCGACACCACTTCGAATCAGCTTGAGGATCTTGGCTGCACCCGGGCCATATCCGCGGGACCAGCGGTACCCTCGCGCGAAGCGGCGCGCGATATCATCCTGATCGACGCTGCCGCGATCGGTTAGCGACTCGGCGAGGTCTAGGGCCATCTGCGTGTCGTCGGTCCAGCGAAAGTGACCGTCAGCGGTTTTGCCCATGATGCGCCAGAGGGCGCGCTCGAGCACCCCGCCTTCGAATGGCGCTCCGAATGCGTCACCGAGAGCTAAGCCGAGCAGTGCGCCAACGAATGACGCTTCTTGTTCCGCGATGTGCACGAGCCACAAATGCCGGCGGCCGCGCGCGTATTCCGACGCTGTCTCGCCCCAGCGTTCAGCTCAACCGCTTACACCACCCGCCGCCCGCCTGGCGCGCGCGAAACTCGGCTTTGAGCTCACTGCGCGCGTCCGGCAGGAGCAACTCACAGGGCTCGAACCAGTGTTCGGTGCGGGCACAAGCGAGTAGCTCGGGGAGCGCGCCCGAGAATTCGGGATTCTCCGGACATCTGAAGTGCCAGAGCGCACACGGATCCACCGGTTCGTCGAAGCAGAGGACTTCCTTGACGCCGCCGTTGCAATTGGTCGAGATGACGAGGTACCGGCCGGGCAGGCGCGGCTTGGCGTTTGCGACTCGCACCATGACGTCGTGATGAAACTCGCCTTGTTGATGGTGGGCGATTAAATCAAAGGCGCCCCAACCGCGTCGAAGCGAATCGAGAAGGGCGCCAAGCACGCGCTCGTTTGCGAGCGATTCTACGATTGCTTCGAATGTCTCAGGCACGAATCGAGCGTAGCTCGCTTTCGAGACTCGACAAGCGAGCCGCGATCGAACCCTTTCAACGATCGTTCATGCCCTTGCCAGCAAGAATCATTGGAGCGCATTTTTCGATCCGCGCGCTGCGAGTGGCGGATTGCTTGGCGCCGTTGAAGTGCATCACATAGGCGCGCTGTCGCCCCGGAGTCAGCGCCTCGAAAGCTTTCGCAAGCTTGCGATCCTTTTTGAGAATTTGGGTCAGCTCCGCCGGAAGCTCGAGCTCCCGCTTGGCTTTGAAGTCGACCTTGAGGCCCTGCTTTTCCACCGCGATGGCACCCTTGACGTAGGACTCAAGGACGGCCTTCTTGATCTGAGACTCACTCGTGAACTCGAGGCGCAGCGCGGATTGGGTGTTCTCGCCTTGGCTGCGAAGCAAGCCGTGGGTGTCTTTGATCAGCGCCCCTTTGAAGAACATGAGCGAACAATGTTCTTTGAAGGGTTGGATGATGGCGATGTTCGCGCCATCGAACATGAAGCAGGGCTTGCCCCACTTCAAGTCTTCCTCGAGCCCGCACTTGAGCAAGATTGTCCGCAATTTCTGGATCTCTGCTTGCCAGGATTTCGCGCGGTTCACGAACTGATCGACCTTCGACGGCTGCGTGCTCATCGGGGTCTTTTAGCAGATTCTGTTTCGTCACAGCACTGTATAGCCCTGCGCCGACACCACGATTCGCGGTGGGACGTGCGTGTGCTCGAAGACTCGATAGGCGGTTACCAACTCTTGCCAGTAAGCGTAAGACGGAGACTGCGCGTGCTGCGCGAGATGGTGCTCGTCGAGCGGGAAGGGGAACGCGTGAACTGGGACGGACTCTTGCCCGGCGTGCAGCGCGGCACTCACTGCCGTGTAGATCTCGGCGATGGCGTCATCGCCCATCGCGTAGCAACCAATCGATACACAAGCACCGTGAATCATGAGCGCGCTTCCTGTCCAACCCCGGGTGCTTTCGAACAGATTCGGGTAGCCGAGATTCAGAGCGAGGTAGAAGCGGCTCCTGGGGTTGAGCTGGTCGAGGCCGACCGTGTACAGACCTTCAGGGGCTTGCGAATCACCCTGCGCGGTCTTCGGGCCCAAGGTTCCGGAGACGCGGCAGATTGGGTATTGCTTGAAGAGCGCATACTCGTGCGGGGTACGCGCCCAGAGCTCGAGCACCGCCGGCTGCTTGAAAATGCGGATGAAAACGGGAGCGCCCAGCGAACTGCCCAGTGCACGCAGTCCGGCGTCGAGCGTGGGAGCCACGCGCACGCGAGCCTCCGCGGCGTGGTCGAACCTCATTCCCCTCCACCACCAAGGTGAACTTGCGATGACCGCGGCGGTGACCGCGATCGTCAGCACGACCCAGCTGCGGCGACTCCGACTCCACTTGCTCAGGAACGAGACAGCCACGAAAGGCGCCCTCCAAGGCGGCAAACGGTGTGAGCCCTATATGGCGACCAAGTATGAACGGAGATCGACCTGGTGCGCGAGCCAAAAGGCCAGCAACGCGCTGCCCGCGGATGTAGCGGCGAAGGGCACGGCGAACCGACGAGCGTCGTTGCGGCGAGTCAGCCGACAAATCAGCAACCAAGACTCTGCGCAGAACACCGGCAGTGTTAGCAACACCGCCGTTACCAACAGGACGTGCACCGTGACCGCCGCCAAGTTGGCTTGGTCCATCACATATGGGGGGCCAAACGCTCGAAGAGCGCGATCAAAGGGCGATAACCAGACCGCCAGAAGCCAGCCGCGCTTCAGCCACAAAAAGCCCGTCACGGCTGCGAATGCAATTGGAGTCCCCGTGAACGCCCTCGCGATTGCCACGGCGAGCAGTCTAGCGGCGCGTAGCCGCTTTGCAAAGGTGAGGGCGCAAAACCAATCGATTGTGAGGACGCTAATCAGCGAATACTCTATCTGACGTGGAATCCAGCGAGATAGAAGCTCCCTATCGCGCAGCATGGGCCCGCGTCATGCGCCGACTGTCGCTTGCGACCGCGCTTCGCAACGTGGGTTTCGTTTTGCTTTTGCTGGTATTCGTCGGTTCACTCCCCAAGCGTCCCGTTCAGCTCACCGCGCTCGCCCTATTCGTCGCGTCGTTCACGATTCCGATCTTCATCCGCTGTCCACGTTGTCAGGCTCGCTGGCCTTCGAGGGCGAGTAGCGACGGCTCCCGAAAGCCGTGCGCGAGGTGTGGGCTACGCTGGGGGCAGGAAGACAATCAGTCAGACGAAGCTCACGCTCCGAATGTACACTCGAGCTCGTGATCTTCAGCTTCCACCTCGCGAAGAGTTCGATCGCTACGACTGGGAGCGCTTTGCTGCAGTCGCGGACGCTGTCCGGCGTGCATGGTCTGCGCCACGCAGAGTGCATGATGGTGATGGCGCTTGGCTCGCCGATTTTATCGCCCGCGCGCATGCAGTTGGGTAGTCTTGCGGTGTTCGCCGCTTGGGAAAGCTCGGACGCGATCGACGGCTTTTTGACGAACACGGAGCTCGGTCGCACGCTCGCGCTCGGGTGGCACGTTCGCTTGGACTTTCTGCGCCGCTGGGGACGTGTTTCGGGCTTCGAGGACTTGCCCGCAAGCGCTGCTGAGGTGGCGCCGGAAGCGCCCGTGGTTGCGGTCACCGTCGCGCGCTTGAAGCTGCCGGAAGTGCCGCGCTTCATCCGCTGGGGCAAGCCAGTGGAGGTGCTAGTTCGTGATCATCCAGGCACGAACCTAGCGCTCGCCGCGATGCGGCCACCGCGCACCGTGTGCACATTTTCGGTGTGGCGCTCGCTGCGCGAGATGACCGACATGGTTCGTGGGCGAGGTTATGTTCCCGGGGCCGATCGGCACGCTACGGCGATGTTGGAGCGAAATCGCAAGGACTTCCATCACGAGTTCACGACCCTTCGCTTCCGCGCGCTCAGTGAGCATGGTGCGTGGCAGGGACGCAGCGACATCGTTCCGCGCACGTCCGCATAGACACGAAGCCTGCGCGCGCGCGTATCGCTGTCTCCTAGCCCGCGATGGTCCACTGCACTTCGCGGTACTCCAGTTGAAGCTGATCGGCGAGTTCTTGGCGAACGGCAATGTAGGCGTCGATCGCGGTGCCACCTCTGAGCATGCTCGGCTCGCTGAAGCTCGGCATTTTTCCACGCTGAAAGTACACGACGCGGTAGCCTCGCGCTTCGAGCCCCTTGCGCGTGCCTGCGTGCAGATTGGTGTTGAACACGATGTCAGCCATGGGCACGCCGCAATCGCGCAAAATCGCCTTTCGATACTTGAACATGAGCTCTGGCGACAGCGCTACGCCCAGGCTCGAGTGCCGCAGTGCAGAAGGCGGAATGCAAGGCATCGCGCTCGCGTCGGTCAAACCCCAAAAATCGATGAAGCGCAGCTTGTCCGGAAAAGCACGTAACGTGTGATACGGAACTCCGCCTGCTTGGCCTGACGCGATCCAGATCTTCTCGGGTGTGACTGTGGCGACCTTTTGGACGACGCGCTTCAGCTCCTCGGCCAGCAAAGCGTCGCGCAGGTGACTCTTGTTGCTCAGTTCCAGAAAGGAGTAATTCTGGAGCTGATATTGCTCGCGTGCCGCGGGCACCACCTTGAGCGCGGCCGCCATCGGGTAGCCATTCGTTCCACCCGAGCGTGCTAGGCCGAACAAGAACCAGAGGTTGACGAGACCGAACGCGCCCGTTGCCCAGGCCATGCTGCGGATGCGATGGGCGGGCAGCAGCGATAGTGCGGCCACAATCACGAACCACCACACCGGGAGCTGGTTCGCCAAGAAGCGCCCGCAGCTCATCCAGTCCCCACCGGAGGCGCAGATGAACACCACGCTAATCACGGCGAGTGAAGCGCCAAATCCAACCACTGGCTTGGTGTGCCGGGTCAGACAGGCAACGAGCGCGACCCCGGTTGCGAGCGGCAGCAGGAGGAACATGGCTGGCTGAAAGTCGCTGATGCCGTTGGTCAGGTACTTCCAACCATTGCCCCAGCGCGGATCGCCTCCTTCCTTTGCGGTGACCGGATGCGGAAACCAGGCGTGAAAAACGGCGTGTCGCCAGGCAAACAAGAGCACGATCGGTGTGAGCACGGCCAGCGCGCACAGCCCGACGAAACGGAGTCGTGATTTGTCCAAAGGCCAGACCCCGAACGCACGCAGCGAGCAAAGAACGCCGCCGCCGAACACTCCGAGCACGAGCAAATGATTCTCGGGTCGGATCGTGATGAACAGCGAGGTCGCCGCAAACAGTGCGAGCAGTGAAAATCGCTGCTTCGGGCGCGTGTCCACGAGATCGTCTAGAAGATCCGTGCAGTCGGCGACAGTGTCGAGCAGCCAAAGCGCGGCGAATGCGGCGACAGACGTCTCCATGCCGCTGGTTCCCCAATAGATGAGCGGACCGCTGGTCGCGATCAACCACGCGGTGGGCAGCGCGAGCTGAGGTGCCAAGCGACGCGCTAGCTTTGCGCCCATCAGGCAAGTCATCGCTGCGGCCAACACGGAGAGCATCACTCCGAGCGCTGGGGTCTTGAACTGGAAGACGAACTTCAGCGCGGCCACGATGAACACGAGTCCGAGCGACGAGCTTTGTTCGATCGCGGCTCCGTTCAGGTTGAGGATTCGCCCGGTCTTTTTGAAGACATCGACGACCCACCAGGTAATGTGCGAGTCATCACCGCCGCCGCTTCCGAATAGGGCCAGCGAGCCAGCCACGACTACACACGGCAAAAGCCAAAGTGCGACTCGTTCTGCGCGCATCGCGGTCGACGACGATGCGCTGACGGACAAGTCTGAATCGTCGACATTATTCCCGAACAATCGAGCCCCCAATCTTCAATCGTTTACCAGCTTTACGCCGACTTCGATGTAAGCACTGCCGTCGGTCGACGGAACATTAGCAAGATCATCAACGCCACTAAGCACAACCCAACCGTGAGGCCGAAAACTGCGCGATGCCCGAGCTCGCCGCCCACCACGCCGAAGCTCAAGTACCCACCGACCGCGCCAATGCGTGAGGCAGTGGAGTACAAGTTGGTGGCCGTGCCGGCTTGGTTCGGCAAATAGTTTTGGAAAAACGTGATCGCGACGCCGCTCATCACGGCGACGATCGCGGCGCTGAGCGCCTGCAGGAGGAACACCTGAATTGGCGCATGGGCCAGCGAAAGGCCCGCGTAGTACACGACGCCCAGAGCAATCGCCCCGAGGATGATCTTCTCGTGCGGCGTGCGGGTGGCGAGCACACCCACGTAGAGCATCAGCGGCAGCTCGAAAATCGGAGCGAGGCTGTAAGCGACGCCGACGTCGCGCTCGAGGCCGTGGAGCTCGTTCAGGATGAGCAGCGGCAGATTCATCATGCCCATCGTGGAGCAGCAGAAATAGAGGCAGAAGGCGAGGAAGTGGGCCAGGAGCTGTCGATTCTTGAACGCCACGGAGAGTGGCATCGCCAGAGCGGCCTGCCGACTTGCTTCCGACGGTGGGCGCCACGGAACGAACAGCGCGACCAACACACAGAACAGCAAGTACGTGAAAGCGGCGGCGCTGAACGTGACTCGATAAGAGTAATGAGTCATCAAGTACGCCGCGATCGCTGGTCCGACGGTCCAGGCGAGCGCAAAGAACAGCCGAATGAAGTTCATGTAGAACGGGATTTCATGCCGTTCGATGCTGCTGTGCTCGAGCGTGTCACGTGAGTATGCGAACACTTGACCGAAGGTGATCGAAGCGACGCCCAGCGCGAGTGCGCCGATGATGGTCAGCAGCAATGGGTTGCGCACGAAGGCGTAACCCAGATATCCCACGGCGCCGCACGCGCCACCCAGGAGCAGCACGTTCTTCCGACTCCAGCGCGTGTCCGAGCTGCGCGCCAGAAGCGTCGAAATCACGATGCCGCTGACGCTCGTTATGGTCATGAACACGCCGAAACCGAAGTGACTCATGCCGACCTCGCGCGTGCCGAACATGGACATGAACGGCACCACGAACGAGTAGGCGAGACCGAGCAGGATGCTCAGGAACAGCACGACCAACAATCCGGGCGTCGTGCGCAACACGCGCAAAACGCGGCTCAAACGAGACATGAATCCAACACCGCGCGCAGCTTGGCACAAATTCAACGGAGTAGGCCTGGGAGCCACATTTTCACTCTGGATGGAGAGCATGCTTGCTGCCGCAGCGATGGCCGCCGTCGAACGGATGGGGTAATCTGCGGCTACCGATGCGGGAAACCAGAGCGGTGAGGGGGCGCGGCGTTGCGTTCATTGTCTTGGCCTCGATCGGCTGCGGAGGAAATCACGCAGCCGATCGTCAAAGTGCCAACGGTGGCGCAGCGGGTGTTGATGGCGGCGTCTCCGACGGCGGCACGCCTGGCGACGGCGGAGCGGCCAGTGTTCACGCGTCCGGCGGTCGTGGACACGCGCATGCCGGCGCGTCCTCTAGGGGCGGTGACGGTGGCATGTCTGGATCCGCAGATGCAGGGGGCATGGCTGGCGCGGCCGGCGCGACTGCAGGCGTGAGCGGAATGGCGCCGGAAGACGACTCGTGTCCCAAACCCAACTACGACTACTGCATTCCGAGCTGCTTCGAGGCGTCGAGCTTCAGCGACACGACGGTGTGTATGAACGGCGTTTGGGCATGCAATCCGGGTTACATGCTGGCGAGCCGTTGCCCCGCTCAGGCTTGTCGCGTCACGCAAGACGCGTGCTGCAATTCGACGACGGGCGTCATCAAAGCGAATCCATGCGGTCCCGACGGGCTGCGCGCCGTGTGCCCTGACGATGGAGGGGCAACATCAACCTACCCGCATGGCAGTTTGTGTGTGCCTCAGAGCCTCACTGGCCAGAAGTGTATCTCTCTCGATAAGCAGCCGTGCGCGGGCCCGGCATACTACTGCTTCGACTCGGATCCCGGCTTCGTCAAATGCACGTGCAGTGGGATTGCCACGGACTCCGGCAGGGGTGAGTGGAATTGCTCTGCCTTCATCGGTGGCTGAAGCAACTCTGAACTACGGCTCTCCGTCGGGCGAGGCGATGACCACCGTGTAGCCGTCCAAGTCACGGATCCAAAGTTCGCGGTGGTCTGCGTTGGGATTGTGGTGCACGTCGAGCACGACTGGTGCCTCGAGCTCGCGTGCACGCGCGACGGCAGCGTCGAAGTCGTCTACCTCGAACCAAAGCAACACGCCGTTTCCGACCTTCGCCGAAGAGTCGCCCATGTGGCCGTGGTGATGATCGACATCCCAGGCGTGGAGCTGCAAAATTAGGCCGTCCGGGCCCCACTTGCTGGTGTGCAAGCGCGGATCCCAGAGCCGTTCGTACTCGTCACCGCCGTGGCCTCCGACGCAGCCGAGCAACTTTTGGTACCAGCGGCTCGAGGCCTGTACATCGCGGCAATTGATCAGGGGCTGTGCTCGCATGGATCAACTGATCGAGACCAAGAGCGCTTGGTGTTCGGAAGCGGCGTCGAGAATGAACGAGCGAAGCACCTCGTAGTATTCGGCGACGTAGCCTTGTGAGTCGTCTTCTTCGGGCGGGCGATCCCAAATGTCCGGGTAGATGTCTGCGGCCGATAGGGCTTCAGGATTGAAGCGCTTCAGTAGGACATTGGTTGGGAGCTCTTGGAGTGCTGCCGCCAGACTTGCGACCTCGGACGAATCGAGACAACGCGCTGGACCGTAACCAACGTCGTCTCCAATTTCGGCGCCGCCTGCGGCGATAAAGTTGAGTGGTGACTCACCCTCCCACGCGGAACCGGTGAGCAGAAAGTGAATGGCGTGCCACGCCTTGTCGACGTCGAGATCGGCAAAAGGGCCGAACTCACCGGTTGGTGAACCTTCACCCAAGTAGTCGGAAACCCGCTCCGGGTCTTCACGGAGGCACAGTAAGTCGACCTCGGGCAGTCTGCGAAAGTTTGCGATCATTCCCATTTGGCTTTGACCTCTCTCCCTCTCTGACCTTCAGCCAAGGTACAGGCGTTGAGGCGCGGCCGCATTAGGAAATCACTCTTACGCCCGAAGCCGCTCAGTACTCGCCCTTGATCACGAAAAATGAGCCACGGATCGTGCCCGCAAGTTTCGACTTCTGAGTTGCGAACTTGAACTTCGAGGCGAGCTCTGCCGGCACGGGCATGCCATCGGAGAGCTTGAAACCGACGGCGCGCTTCTTCGCGTCTTTGATGGTGTACATGACGTTGATCGATAGACCGCTCTCGTAAAACACGTACGCCATCCGAATGTTCTCGACCTCGAATGCCGTAGCTTCGAGCGGCGGTGATTCGATGACGAGGCCGCGCTCCTTCTCGAGGATGCGATGCACCCATTCGATGGTGCCTTTTGCTTTGCCGGCAGGTTCGACCGTGAACACGTGGTCGTACTTGTTCTTGAAGTAGCGAGCTTCGTTCGCGCGAAGGCCCGCGAGCGCCGCGGCGACCGGGGACGACTCGAGACCCGCTGTCGAAACGTTCGTAAAATCCACGATGGGCATGGTTCGTTCGGCTCCAACCTGCGCCATGAGTGAGGCGGCGCGACATCCACGGTATCGCCAACGGAGAAGCGATTCAAACGAACTGCGCGCCAGTTTTCCGGGTTTGCCACGCGGCGAAAATGTCGTCGAAGGAGGACGGGTTCTGGGAATACGACAACACACCCGGTGGCAATCTTAGCCAGTTCCGGGCACTCGAGGTCCAGATGTGCGCCACGGGCTCGAGGTTGAGCGGTGTGTTCAGCGTTCCGGGTTTGATGCTGAGCGTTTGCGATTGATCGCTCATTTGATGGAACACTCGCGTCCCACAGCGATCGCAGAACTCGCAGACTTGCTGTCTGCCAGTCGGTGTATTGCGGATCCAGGATCGCAATTCGCCTTCGAGCACTTCTTTGCTGGAGTGCTTGATCCACAGCGCCATTCCAAACGCGCTCGCCGATTGACGTTGGCACTCCATGCAATGGCAGACGAAGAACGCGACCGACTCGCCCACGACGCGGTACACGACTTGGCCGCATTGACACCGGCCTTCGAAGATTTCAGGTGTGTTCATTTGACCCTGCACGGCGGCGGCCCCGCGAGCCGCTTCGCCAGTAGCCGCTGAGTAGCACTTCACACGCCATGGCTACTCCTCGTCGCTAGCTACGAAGCACATTTCGCGAATCCGCACTGCGAGTTCCGGTGACACTTCGACGCGCGGCTCGAGCATCGACGCGAACATGGGCACCTCACGCATGGGACGCGGAAGCGGTGCCGCCTCACACATGTCGACGGAAACGACCTCCAAGATCTTCATCTCGACGACCGCGAACGCCCCCGCACGGAGCTTCAACTGGATATCGGGCGCGTACGAGCGGCTCTCCACCACCGTCGCTGCAGTCCAACACCGCACGCTGCATTCCCAGAGCGAATCCGCCTTCGGCGAGGCATCGCCAGTGCCGATGAACGGGCCCATCTCCTGGACGTACAAATTGCCGTCCTGTTCGACGCCGTGAACAGCGACCCACTCGCTGGACACGTCGTCTTCGGTCGAGCACGCCCAAAGCGGAACCAGCATGAGTTTGGTCATGACAGGCCCAGTCAGCGAACGTTCAGCGAACACGAGACAACGCCCATGATCGAATCGCCCTGCAAGCAGCGGTCTATTTGGTGCAACACGGCGAGCAAACGAAGCCCACTCACCGCGTTGGCAAGCGTGCCGCGCAGCCAACGCGTGCTGCCATTTGCCATCAACAATCCGCTGCGCGATTTCGATTGGTGTCACGTCTCGGGCCGCCCTGTTCGACGAGCGTACCCTATCGGGCGACGATTGGATCTGCGCTCGTGGAGTCGGTTGCCCCCGCCAGCGCCGCGCGCTTCAGCCGAACATCCACATGCACCTGGCGGCACATCCCGCGCCTCATGTTGACGCAGAACGGCTTGATCTTGCCCACGAAGCTCTCATATCCGAGCGCCCGCACCGTGAGCTCGCAATCGGGCGTGCACTCACCGATCTGCCCGTCGTCGAGTCTGCCCTGCGAGTTCGTAACGCCATACACGCACAGGCCAGGACATTGAACGAGCGTCTCCGCGCGGCTCACTGGCTCACCGTCCTCGTTCAAGACGCGACCCTCGATTCTCACTAAAGGATCGCAACCGGTCAGGATGATCGAAATCGCAGCCAAGAATGACGCGACGATGCCCGTTCTCATCGGCGTGCTCGACTGGGTGCTCCGCGTGGGGTCCATCATCAGCCTTTCGGGCGTTAACGCGCGACACCGGCGTTACCTAACACCCAACTTTCCGGGCGCCCTCCTTCTTCACCGATTAGCTGAGCCTTCCGAACCCAGTCGCAACGAACCTATCTTAACCGCCGCACCTCGAGCTTTGAGACGAGCAGCGCACGCCTCGCCCGCTAACCCATCCCAACTCGCGAAGAGACCGCACCCAGGTGATTGCACCCAGGTCGCGGTTGAAGCGGGTCGGATCGGTTTTGGTTAGCGGGCTCGGTGCGCGTGGTTCGTCGCGTAGCTCGGAGCGCGTCGCTCCTCTCTCGCGAAATCTGGGATCGCGTTTGGTACGGAGTTGTGCCGCCGATCATCGACGATGATTGCGCACGAATGCAGCCACTTCGTCGAAACGCCGCCATCCCTCGCCCAGGAACAGATCATTGTGATGGCCGGAGTTGATCGTGATCAATCGGGCGTTCGGAAACGCAGGAGCTAATCGGGTGGACATCGCATAAGGCACGACCTCGTCGGAAGTGCCATGGATCAGTAGCGTTGGCAGATTGATAGAGGGCGCCTTCGCCAGCGAGTCGAAACTCTCTCGCATCAACCAACGTACCGGCAGCCGGAACACGAAACGCGACGCTACTTCCGGAATGGACGTGTAGGGCGTGACGAGGATCAGCGAGCTGCCACGACCACGCGCGGCCATCTCGACCGCAACGCCGGTACCCAGCGACTCGCCGAAGAGGGCGATCCGGCTTGGGCCGATTCCCTTCGCGGCCAAGGCATCGAGGACGGCTTCGGCGTCCTCATAGAGCCCGTTTTCGGAAGGCATTGAGTCGCCTGATTGAGCGGACAGCCCGTACCCGCGGTATTCGGTGAGCACCACACTCAACCCACGCCGCATGAACTCGCGCGCCATCCAAAGCACGTCTCCCATGGCGACGCCGTTCCCGTGAAAGTAGACGAGCACGGGCGCATCTGAGCGTACGATCAGTTCCGTCGCGTGCACGGTGACGCCATCACGCGCGGTCAACGTCAGTAGTTTTCCGCTTCCTGGCGCGCTGGCATCACGATGCGGTGCCGGGTAGAGGAATCGCGGATAGTACGCGCGCACGGCAATCACGAGCGCAATACCGCTGAGCGCGATGCACGCTGCGAGCCGCACGACGCGCATGAGCGTCGTGCGACCAGTGACGCGAGCGAACGGCGATTCCGGGCGTGCCACGGCGACGTTCAACGCCGGTGAGCGCTCGGCCATTCCGCGCTTGTCGCTCATCGGCGTTGTCGAGCCAGTTGATCGGCGCGCTTCAACAAATCCGGAATCCGATACGCGCCTGCCATGCGCCCGACGTGCTCAGCGGCTTCCGCGAGCGGAATGCCATGCGCGGTCACGAAGAGTGGACGCTCACTGCTCGGTCTAAGCACTCGAGCCGCGTGCTCGGAGCCACGAAACGCCGTTTTGGCTACGCCGACCACACTCGCGCGCCCACCCAGGGCCTCGAACAGACGCGCGCCGAGCCCTGGTCGCCCTTCACCGTCGAGCCAAACATAACCGTCAATCACGATCACCTGCGGCAACGGATCGACGAGAGCAAGGACCGCGACAAGACAGGGAAGCTCGCGCTTCCAGAATTCACCAGGCTGGTACTCGCCTACGCTGTCTTGGCGACAGCTGTACTCGTGTGTCGCGGCGCTCGCGGTCCAATCAGCGAACGTGATGCACGCAGCATAGCCGCAGCCCTCTTCGTATTGCACGTCGACCGCTGCGATCATCCCAGAAACAAGCTCCGATACACGTCCACACTCATCGAAGTCGAGGGTACCCGGGCCAACCACGGTACCTCCAACGGCGGCATGTCTACGCAGCAAACGCGAATTGGTCGAGCACGCGCGACGCCCTCGAGGCCGTCCAGGAAACGCTCGAGGCGGGCGCCGCTGAACGGGCAGTAAAGAAAGAAGACTGTGCCAGTCGTGATGCTGCGGATCGTGTCCGTTGCGTCGCCCTGAAGAAACTGCACTCGAGTTAGCTTCAACGAGTGAGCGCGCTCCTGCGCAGCACGCACGAGAGGGGTTTGAATTTCGAGGCCAATGCAGTTTGCGCCAGTTATGAGATGTGCCAAGACCGCAGCTCTGCCGAGCCCGGCGCCGACATCGACGAATACGTCACTGCTGCTCACGCCCGCGTGCTCAACCGCGCCCAGCACGGACGCCGCTGTGCACGGCAGATAGGGAACGCAGCCACGCGGGAGCTCTGGTTCGTCGGGCGGGATCTGGTCGATGTTCCACAACACGTCGAGCCACGAATCGCGGTCGGATGGCGCGATCTCCTCGAGCGCTGCGCCGAACGTTGCAGGCGTTACTCGACCCTCCCGCAGATCAGACCGGAGGCGTTGGGCGGCACTCCGGTACGTTGGTTGCACGTGATTTACCTAGCACGCATGCGGCGAACCATGAACCAGCCCACTCGATCGCTGTTCAGCCTTGAAACCGCGATTCGGTCCAAGGAACTGCCGCAATGGGTGTCGGAATTGCCATGGCTGCAAGTCGGGCGAGCGACGCGACCCTTCGAGTGGCGATCTGGCTGCTCGCGCTCGTCGCGACGATGTTCAGTGCGGAAGTCGGCAAGGCGTGTTCGTGCGGTGACACTACCGATCCACTCGATGTGGACCTCATCCTTCAGGGTGAAGCCGTTGAAGTGCATCGGCCCCTGCACCTCCGATTCATTCCGCGCGGGGGAGGACTGGAGAGGGAAGCCTGGCGACTCTGGTACAAAGTCGCCAGAGAGTTCGACTCCGACATGCGAACGGTGGTCAGGGTCAACACGGTTTGGAAGGGACGCGCCCCTGAGTTCGTTACGATAAACACGGGCTCGGGCTTTTGTAGCTACGGCGCCGCCTTCGAAGAGGGCCGTGACTACGTGGTGCACGCGACAAGGTACAACGGCGAACTCCACGTGTTCTCGTGTGCGGGCGGGCGTGTGTTCTCGGGCAAAGCGCTAGAACCCGAGTACGCGGCCAAGCTCGGTCCGGGCATTCCTCCCCAAAGTGGCGCGAGGGGCTTTCCCAAGTTTTGGCGTCACCTCCTGTTACCCGCAACCATGGCGCTGCCGATCGCGCTCGCAGGGCTGATTTACTTAATCGCGAAGTCGCGACACAAGAGAGCTTTTGATTTGGGGGTTGGGTAGCGGGCGCGGCGCTCCATGCGCGGCGCGTAGCTCGGTGAGCGAGAACGACTATTCTTCTTCGTCGTCGTCCGAGGGCGGTTCCGAGGAAGCCGGAGCTTCCGCCGGCTTGGGCGCTTCGGCTGGCGCGACGAGCGTTTGCACGCCCTTCGCTTCCATGTCTCCCAAGAGGCGTTGCATGCCTTCTCCGATCACGCCTTGAATCAGGGCTTCAGTGTTGGACCACTGAGTGACTGCGGCGCGACCGAGCGTGTGCTCGGCAAATCGGTAGAAGGGCTTTGGCTGGTCCGCGAAGCGCATGCTGACGGACCATTCCATGGTTCCAACGGCTGAGTTGTTGTCCACGGACTTCCAGCCGAGCGAGTCAATCTTCACGTTGCTCACGACTTGATGGCCCGTGGCCTTCTCCGCTTCGGCGGGGGGCACAACAGCAACCTTAGAAAAGTAAACTTCGAGTGCGCTCTTGAGGTCCCTCGTGACGATCAGATTCGCCTGCTGAACCTTGGCGGGACTGTAGCCGGCGAGAACCATGTCGTCACGTACGGCTTGCGGATCGAGAACGATCGTCAGCGGCACGTCTGAGCGCGCGGCCACCGCAGGCTTGCTATAGGTTGGCGCGGTATTGGCGACGTTCGCCGGGGAAAAGCCGCCACACGCCCCGAGGCCCAGACAAAGCAACAACAGTGAGCTGCGCATGGGCTTCTCTTATTGCGATCGGCGCGGGCTGCTCAAGTCATTTCATGCACGCGCGTATGCACGGCCGATCTTTGATTTGCGCCCGCGCGTAGTTTGGCACTTGCGCCTCAATTTTGAACTAGCCTTTATCGCCGCGTGGAGACCGCGACACGCGGGTTCGAGCTACTTGAGGGTCACGCTGAGGTTGTGATTCGGCATGGCTGGTTCTTGATGGCTTCGGGTCGTAATCGTGAGCCCGCTGACGATGGTCGTTGCCTCGAGCTCGGAGCTCAGGTTTGCATCGATCGACCCCGTTGGAGACATCTCCTTCAGTGACGAAAGCAGCGCGCGGGAAACCACCCCGGCTCCAGCTGCTCCGTCGAACGCGCACTCGAGTGTGATCGCGGTGCGGGAAACTTGATAGTCTGCGCCTTCCAGGTGGAAGCGGATCTCGGCATTTCTCGGGAAATACGTAGTAGGTGCTTGGCACAAGTTGGCACGCAGGGAGGTCCGCGTCGCTTCAAGCCGGAGGGCGACGCGACCGAATGCCATCGGTCGGGTCTGCTGTGGTTACGAGGTTTCCAGATTGGTCGACCGCAACTCACCTACCTTTAGCTCTGCTGCGTCGCCTCCACCCAGGCGAGGTATTCGTCGTTCACATATCCAGTCACGTATTCGCCGGTGAAACAGCTCATCTCGAGCTCGCTCACGCCGGAGCCTTCGGTGATCGCGCCGAACATGTCGTCCACCTCTTGGTAGATGAGGTGGTCTGCGGCAAGCTCGGCTGCGATCTCGGGGATCCGCCGGTTGTGGGCGATGAGCTCGCGACGGGAAGGCATGTTGATCCCATAGACGTGCGGAAAGCGCACGGGCGGAGCCGCCGAGCAGAACGTGACCTTGTTCGCGCCGGCCGAGCGCGCCATCTCGACGATTTCACGGGAGGTCGTGCCGCGCACGATGGAGTCGTCCACGATGAGCACGTTCTTGCCGCGAAACTCGCGGCCCAACGCGTTCAGCTTCTGCCGCACGGATTTCCGGCGCAAGGCTTGTCCGGGCATAATGAACGTGCGCCCAACGTAGCGGTTCTTGAAGAAGCCTTCGCGGTACTCGACGCCGAGCTTCTGCGCGACCTGCATGGCGGCCGGTCTGGAAGAGTCGGGGATCGGCATGATCACGTCGAGATCACCGCGCGGAACGTAGCGCGCGATCGTGTCGGCGAGACGGTTGCCGAGCCGCAGGCGCGCCTCGTACACGGAGATGCCGGACATGACAGAGTCCGGTCGCGCGAGATAGACGAACTCGAACGCACAGGGAACGAGACGAGGGCTCTTGGCGCACTGGCTCGCGAACATCTCTCCCCCGTTCGTGATGAACACCGCCTCTCCGGGCGCCACGTCGCGTACCGACTCGTACCCGCCGCTCTCATGCAGCAGGGATTCGGATGCGATCGCCCATTCCACCCGACCGTCCTCCGCCAACCGCTTTCCGATCGTGAGTGGGCGGATCCCGAACGGGTCGCGGAACGCGAGCAAGCCGTGGCCGGCGATCAAGGCGATGACGGCATACGAGCCGCGAACCCGCTCGTGCAGCATGCGGACACTCGCGAAAATCTGCTCCGGGCTCAGGTCTCCCTCGCCGGCGACTGGCTGTAGCTCGTGCGCCAAAACGTTGAGCAGGAGCTCAGTGTCCGAGTTCGTGTTCAGGTGCCGCCGATCGACCTTCAGCAGTTTCTGAGTGAGCTCTCGCGTGTTGACGATGTTGCCGTTGTGCACGAGCACGATGCCATAAGGGGAATTGACATAGAACGGCTGCGCCTCACTGGCCTCGGAGGCGCTGCCGCTGGTCGCGTAGCGCACGTGCCCGATACCAATGTTTCCTGTCAGCGCCCGCATGTCGCGAGTGCGATACGCCTCGCGCACGTAGCCCTTCGCCCTGTGCAGGTGGAGGCGCGCGCCGTCGGCCGTGGCTATGCCCGTCGAGTCCTGCCCGCGGTGTTGCAGCAACGCTAGGCCGTCGTACAGTTCCTGGTTTACCGGTGTCGAGGACAGCAGACCGATGATGCCGCACATCGACGCGAACATGGCACACCCGGGGGCTGGGCATCGGACCTTTCGCCCGTCCCGCGATCAGTGCTTACTGAAAATCCATCCGCCAGCGGGCATCCGCGCCGGGTGAGCTCACAGCTCTAAGACAGAGACCTGCGGATGATCGGCGGCCAGGCGCTTGATGTCCTTGGGATCGCCACTGGCGACAAGGGCGCGCTCGAACTCAAGGGCCGTTGCAACAACGAAGGCGTCGACTGCGTGAGTGGAAGACATGCGGGCAGCGGCAAGGAGCGCGCCCGCGCGTTGAGCGATCGACCTGGTCAATTCGACGACCCTCGCGATATCGCGATTCAAGAACAGGTTGATGGGAGCGTCCAAGCGCCCGCCGCGAGATACTTCGGCGAGGACCGGTGACGGAATCCGGACAAGCGCGCCTCGTTCGTGAGCGACCCGCGCGATAGCGCGAGCCCGTAGAGCGAGGGCGCCGCGCTGAGTTGGATTGGCGAGAGCGTTGATGGCTTCAGAGTCGAGGATCAGCGCTTCGGCCATGCACGTCTCGCGCGGCGGAGGGCCGCTTCAGGAACCGGGCCGAGGGTCTCGTCGAGCTCGTCCAGGAATTGACCAAGCGCTTCACGTTCCAATTCGCGCGCGACGGCTTTGGCGACAAAGGAGGACAAGCCGCGGCGGCCAGCGCGCTTACGGGCAGCGCTGGCGAGCTTGTGAGGCATGCTGATGGAAAGCTTCTCCGCAGCCTGAGCCATGAGCAAATACTACTCGAGTAGCATAGCGCGAGCAAGGCGCGTTCTTTTGGGTCAGCGGGCGAGGCGCGCGCAATGCGGCGCGTAGCTCGCTGGGCCACACTTCGCTCTTCCTACCCAAACACCTTGGTCAACAGGCGCATCCAAATCCCCGTAAATTCCAGCCCAAACTGCACTGAAGCGGCGATGCACGGCTCACCGCGGCCAACGCGGAACGAGTGCTCGGAGCCGGGCGCCATTTCGTGTAGGCCGCCCGGACCGACGTGGCGCCCGTCGCTGTCGCGGTAGCTGCCCTCGAGAACGAGCAGCGCTTCCCGACCTGGGTGAGCATGCGCGGGGAAGCGCATGCCGCGCGCGAACCGAACGAGCGCGACGCGGGCTCCCTGCAGCGCCGCGCCGGGCTCGACGTCGATCAACTGCAGCCCCGGGAGTCCGGGCTTGCGCCAGCTGCTCGGGTCATTGGCTCGAGTGAGCACGTCTTCGACCGTGGTGACCGGCAAATCCCACAGTGCCGCGAGGCGATCGTAGAACGGTGCGTAGCGGAGTGGCAGCGGGCGAATGGCGCTGAGCAGGCGTTCGCGACCGCGCGTCGCGAGTTGCGGCGGGAGCAGCAGCGGCAGTTCGGCCAGGGCCGCTGCACTGTCATCGCCAGCCTCGTCGCCGAGTGCCTCGAGCAGGAACTCGGGGATGTCATTTTGATCTCGCATCACGCTCCAGCCTCGTGCAGCGCGAACCAACTGCGTAGTTTGGCGAGCGCGCTGCGCGTCCGCGACTTGACGGTGCCGACCGGAATTTGAAAGCGCGTGGCGATCTCAGCGCTGGTCAGGCCCTCGAAGTATCCGAGCAATAGCACCTGGCGCTCCGGCTCCGACATCTGATGGAGTGCCTCGCGCACGCGCCCACCGTCAGACGATTGCCCTGCCTGGTCGTTGCGAGGGCTCGCGAGCTCCTCGATCTCGGCGTCAGTGAGCTCCACTCGCCGCAAGAACTGCGCGGAGCGGCGGCGATCGAGCGCGCGGCTCCGCGTGCGCACCGCAAGCCAAGTCCAGACGCTGCCACGTGTCTCGTCGTAGTCCGAGGCGTGGCGCCAGACCTCGAGGAAGACGTCGTGCAAGAGATCCTCGGCCTCCGCTTGCTGGCGGAGGATCTGCCGCGCCAGCGCACAGAGGGCCGGCGCGTGACGTTCGTAGAGCTCTGCCAACGCTTCGCGATCGCCGCGCGCCATCTCTGCGAGTAGCTCCGGATCGGAGCCGAACTCGCGAGTACGGTCAGCGGCCAGGGCCATCCCCTGTCTACGCGCGGGCGCTCACATCGGATCGAAATCGCCCACAAGAGATCCAAGTCTCGCTCCGAATCGTAGGGAGAGGGTCCTGGGATCCGTACGAACGGGTCTCGAGTTTGGATTTGCCCATGAAAATCCCCCACCCTCCCCACTCAGTTTGGCTCATCCTGCTCGCGCTCGTTGCCGAACCCGGCTGCCGCCGAACAGCACCTCATCGACCGCAACCGCCGCTGAGTGCGAGCAGCAAGAGAACGCTAGGCGCCGCCTCCGCGGAAGCCGGCGAGTCGACGGTGCTGCTCGAACGTTTGTGCTCTGCCCTCCATCGGCTGCCCGCTGAGCGGAAGAGCGCATGCAGCGGTCGCCCCAGCGAGGCGCCGTTGTTTGACGAGTGCGAACGAACCACGCGGGCTGCGCTGAAATCAGGCGCGATCATGCTCGATCCGCTCGCCTTGGTCGGCTGTGAGCGGGCGATGCAGGACGCGCTGCGCGGTTGTCTCTGGGTCAATCCGGGCAACCCGCAAGGGCCCGAAATCTGCGGGCGAGCGATCGTCGCTCGGCGTGACGCGGGCGATGCCTGCCGCTCGTCCCTCGAGTGTCGAGCCCCATTGCACTGCGCTGCGGCGGGGTTGAATGGCGCCGGCGTTTGTCAGCCCCCCGCCCCCCTCGGCGCTGGCTGCGGCGTCGCGAGCGACGCGCTGGCCGCTTACACCGTGAGCCGCGGGCTCGAACTCGAGCATCCCCCATGCCGGGACTTTTGCGCGCTGACGAGCCATAAGTGCGAGCCCGTTCCGGCGCTCGGCTCGTCCTGTCGTGCGAGTGTCAACTGCGGCCCGGGGCAGCGCTGCAGCGCCGGGCAATGCGTCGCTCGAGCGGCGGTGGAGGATCAGAACGCCGCCGGACTGCCCTTGCCCTCCGCGTCGCCGGCGAATGGCGTCCCGAGATAGGGGAAGTACGCGAGCAGTTTGCGGCCGTCGCCCGGTCCGCCCACGTAGTCAGTTACCGGCGTCTTCAGTTGCGTCAGGATCAGCGAGAGCTCGGTGTCGGTCACGTCCTCTTCCTTGCCCGACGCGACCGCTGGACCGCTCAGCGATCGCCCATTCGGAAACGACGACGGCACCGCCACGTCCACACGCAGCACATCACCGGTTCGGCCGTTTTCGATCGGCACACTGTGCGCGCCGGCGCTGGGAAAATCGTTCAGGTTGATGACCTGCAGGATATCGACGCGCCCATACTTCAGCGTATCCGGTACCTGGTCGACGCCGAGCTGAGCGTAGCCGCCGATGGCTTCGACGTCGCGCACCAGGATCGGGTTCAGAAAGTACGCGCCAAAATTCTCGACGTCGTTCGCCGGGTGCGTGCGATTGAATTTGTCCTTGTCTTGAATGCCGATCACCGCCTCGTTGATCAGCGGCAACCCGAGGCGCGAGACCTGGCGCCAGGGGCCCGCGTCCTCGTACCCTGAGGGGCAAATGTCGGAACCCACGAAGGCGGGCGGGCACTGCACGCGGAACGTGCGCCGACTCGCCGACGCCCAAACTCCGAACAGCGTCGTGTTCGACGGTGTTCCTTTCGCGAGCGCGTCATTGAACGGCTTCTCGCGACCCTTGGGCGCGAGTTCGCCGAGCGGAATGGCCAGGACAATCGAATGGACATTGAAGCCCGAAACGCCGTCCGGCGCTTTGCTCGGATCAGTGTTGGCGAAGGAGCCGTTGGCCTTGGGATTGACGTCGTAAACGCGCGAGCGGAAGGGTTGCCCGTTCAAGCTATTGAGCCCCACGAACGCGCCCAGATCGAAGATTTGCGCCAGATTCACGTAAAACGCGTCATCGCGAGGCCCGGCGAAAAAGCGATAGCCTCCGTCGCCATCGCTGACGAAGGTCTTTGCGTAATCGTCGTAGCTCGGATTGCCATAGGCGAAGGTGGCAGTGCGCTGACCGATGTTCGGTGGCGCAACCGCCACGTTCTTGAACAACACCTGTGCCTTGTCGCTGTCACCACGCCGCAGACTCACATCCGCGGTCTGCGAAAACTCACCTGCGATTTGCGCGAAGAACTCCTTGCCACCGCCCGGGCCCGCCTTCTTGTTGTCCACGGGCACGCGCTTTCGCGGCGCACTGTGAAAGCGAATGTCGAAGGTCATGTAGTCCGCGAGTGACGGAACCCCTTTCTTGTCGTTGTGAGTGATATGAATCTGATACAGCACGTCGTCGGAAAACTTGTGGTAGTTCGGTCCACCCTCGGGGAGCTCCAGGGGGATGTAGTTTGCCGCGATGCAGAGCGAAGGCGTTCCGCCCTCATCGCAGGTCCAGGCGTACAGATCGGTGTTATCAGCGGCAGGATCGTTCGAAATTGCCGGCGCTTCGCGATGACTGGAAGCGGACGCGATCGCGCTCGCAAGGAGCACGGTGACGACGCTGAACGAACACCCGGTGATGGCTCGAAATTTCATGATTTTCCTCTGATTGCGATGGAAAGTTTGAATGGCTGCGATCAATTCGCGACGATGCGATAGACAGTGCCGCCGTCTGCAGCGAGTGACGCCCAGATGAAGGTGTTGCTGCTTCGCGCACGCTTCAGACCGGCGGAAGAATCTTGAAACGCGGAGAAGGTCGCGGTCACGACGCTGGGCGGCGCCGTCGGTGTATTCGTGTCGACGAGATAGACGCTGTCGCTGCGGTCCGGGCCTTCTCCCGAAATGATGAGCGTCTTTTCGTCGAGCGTGAGCGCAATGCCCGCGGGGTATCCAGTCGCAAAGCCCGATGCCCAGATGCTGGCTTGCCCCTCGCTGATGCGGACTATCCCGGCCTCGCTGCCGAGCTCGGCTTGGCCATCGAACAAGCGCGTGTCTGCGACCAGCAGTGTGCCGTCCTTTTTCACGGCGATGCCGGATGGATCGACTAGCGGTGGCCCTGTGAACACCGCGCTGGCGCTGCTGCCGCTCAGTAGGAACACGCCGGGCTCGGCGCGGTCGTCACTGCTGCCCGTGAAATACACCTCGCCCTGATCAGAGATGGTGACCGCGCGCGGGCGGGAGCCCGCGAGTGCGACGCTCGGTTCCCCGCCGCTCACATCCAGTGTGAGCAGCGCGCCGAGCCCGTCCTCGCCAGCAGCGGGATCAGCGATGTACAGCGTGCTTTCGTCGACGGACAAGGCGATGTCGAGCGGGCTCACCAGCAGATCGCCGCTATAGAGCACGCTCACTTCGCCCTTGCCCGGCGGTTGCAACAGCACCCCGATCCGCTTGCCGGATTCGCTGCTCTCGGCGCTCAGCTGCCCTTCTAGCGTCGCGATGAATGCGACGCTGCCGTCAGCCAGCGGCACACCCGCGCGCGGCGCTGAGAACGCCTGCGGAGCATTGGCCACCGCTTCGAGCGACTTGAATGGCCCCGAGCTCGTTCCCTCGTCGGTTTTCGTCCCTTGCTGACTCTCACTACAACCGAGCACGAACACGACTGTGGTCAGGCTGAGAGCCAGCGCGAAGACCCGCGGCCCCTGCCCATTGCTACGGCATTGACTCATTGTCATGCGACCTCCGACAAGCCCTACGCGGCCAGCCCTTCGTAGGGATTTGTCGAACCGAACGGTCCCGCTGATTTTTCGATTTTCGTTGCACCTCCAAATCCGAGCGTCGAGCTCACCCGTAGAGACCAGCGGGAGATGAAACCAGCAGGACGTTTCGGGGCGTGGCTGCTCGGCCTCGCACTCTGCGCTTGTCAAAAGGAGTCCGCGCCAAAGCTCGCGAAAGCTTCCGGCCCGGCACAACTGGCGAACGAGCGCGCAGCACCGCTCGCGGTCGCTCGGCAATTGGCGCTCCAGCCCACGCGCGAAAACACGCTCACGGATCGCAAGCTCCAGGGCCTCGGAGCGCTCGCGCAAAACGCGCCACAGCGCTCTGCCTCCTGGATCGAACTCGGCCGCACCTGGGTTCAGAAAGCGCGCGAGTCGAACGATCCCGGGTTCTACTCGAACGCCGACGCCTGCGTCACCCTGGCGCTGGACGTTTCAGCCGACGATGCATTGGCGCTCGACTTGCGAACGCTGGTGTTGCTCAACGATCACCGCTTTCGCGAAGCCCGCGAGCTCGCCGAAGGACTGCTGGCGAAAAATCCCGAGTCCACGCTTGCCTGGGGCAGCTCGAGCGACGCGCTGCTCGAGCTTGGTGAGCTCGAAGCCGCCGAGCGCGCCGCCGAAAGAATGCTGGATCTGAAGCCCAATTTGCCGTCGTACAGCCGCGTGTCGTACTTGCGCTGGCTGCGCGGAAACGTCACCGAAGCGCGGGAACTCGCGCGCTTGGCCATCGATGCCGGCGACGATCCGCGCGCACCCGAGCCACGCGCGTTCATGCTCGTGCAAGCCGCACTCCTGTTCTGGAATCAGGGCGACATTGCCGGCGCGGATGCCGGCTTTCAGCGAGCGCTCGCTACCATCGCGGATTATCCGCCAGCGCTCGTCGGTCGTGCTCGCGTCGCGCTGGCCGAGAGCGACGCGCCGCGCGCGGTTCGACTGCTCGAGCGCGCGCACCACGCGAGCCCACTGGTCGAAACGGCATGGCTGCTCGGCAAAGCGCGCCTCGCCGCCGGGGACGCGCCCGGCGCCGACCGGGCCTATGCCGATGCTGAACGCGACGGCCAACGCTCCGATCCGCGAACGCTAGCCCTGATGCTGTCCGCTCGCGGCATCGAGCTCGAGCGCGCGCTCACCCTGGCGCGCAGGGAGCGCGAGACCCGTGGCGACATCTACACCGACGACACCCTAGCTTGGGCACTGTATCGAAACCGCCGCTTCGACGAGGCCAAGCTGGCGATGCTTCGTGCGCGCCGCTGGTCGACACCCGATCCACGCCTGCTCTTTCACGAGGGTGCGATCCGGCTTGCTCTAGGTGACACCGCCCGAGGGCGCCGCTTGCTGGAAGCCGCGTTGATCTTGAATCCGCACTTCGACGTAGAAGACGCGGCCGAGGCCCGCACGCTCTTACACGCCGGAGCAGGCTGATGCGCGCGCCGCTCGCGCCCTACGCCGTCGCGCTCGCGCTCGGCGCATGCCTGTTTCTATGCGCACCCGCCACCTTCGCGCATGCGAGCGGCTTATCGCGCGGCGACTATCAGCGCACCGCGACGGGCATCGACGTCATGCTCGGCTTTGCGCCGAGCGACGCGGCGCTGCTGCTCCCAGAGCTCGATCGCGATCAGAACGGCACGCTCTCGACGGCCGAGCTCACGGCAAACCTCGAGCCTGCCGCGCGGAACGCGCTAGCTGAGCTCGACGTAACGCAAGGGCAGCAAGCGTGCACCTTAGGACCGAGCCGCGCCACAACGGTCGGCGACGGCAGTCTCGAGCTCCGCGCACATTTCGACTGCCCGGACCCAGTGCGTGGCATCGAGGTCACGATCACGCTGCTCGATCGCTTGGCGACCGGACACCGTCACGCGGTTCACACCAACGCCGCCGATTCCGCGCAGTCCGACGCGATCTATTTCGGAGAAAAACGCCGATTTTCGCTCACGGCGAGTGCTCAGCCGTCCGCGCATGCCACTCATGGTTATGGCGCCTTCGTCCGACTCGGCTTCGAGCACATCCTGTCTGGCGCCGATCACGTCGCGTTCCTGCTCGCGCTGGTACTCTCTGCACAGCGCATCTCATCACTTATTAGGGTGATTAGCGCCTTCACCGTCGCGCACTCACTGACGCTCGCCCTCGTCGTGCTGAAGATCTGTGCGCCGCCCGTGTCACTCGTGGAAGCCGCCATCGCGCTTTCGGTCGCTTACGTCGGCGTCGAGAACTTGCTCGGCGTCGATGCCAGCAAGCGTTGGCGACTGGCCTTCATCTTCGGTCTCGCCCACGGCTTCGGCTTCGCTGGCGCACTGACCGAGGCTTCATTCCCCGCGTCGGAGATTGCCAGCACGTTGCTCCTCTTCAACGTCGGAGTCGAACTCGGGCAACTCACGATCGTGGCTGGGATTGCCCCATTGCTCTTCCTGCTCCGCCGCTATCCGCGCTTCAGCGTGAAGGTCTTGCGCGCGGCATCGGCGGTGGTGGTCGGCTCGGGTTTGTTTTGGTTCGCGACTCGCTGCTTCGGCTGAGGCAATCGGGTGGCGCTAGAAGCCCCGCTGCGCTTGGAGCTTCTTTCGAGCTTGAGCAATCGCGTTGCGAAAGTCATCTTCCGATCGCACCAGGACAGGCAAGATCAACTCCCTCAGGTCCGCCGCTAGCGAGTCAAACTGATCTCCACCGTTGCGCGCGCCCCAGGAGACGAAACCGAGGGACACGAGCTGGGCTGCATCCGCAGCCCCCAGCTCGGCCAGCAGGTTGTCGTGCCCCACATGACAATCGCCAATAGAGTAGTTCGGGCACCCGATCTCGGTTCCGCGAACGATCAGTCCAAGCTCGATGTCCCCGCGACGGAAGCATTTGGTCGCGTATTCTCCGTGCGCAATGCCGCTATCGCTCGCGCCGTCGGAAAAACCGTGCCCCTCCAGAAGAGGCCGTAACTTGACTAGCCCCGCCTCCAGAACCCGCGACGAATCTATCGCCTTCTTCTTCTTCGTGAACGGCCACATCAGTCTTTTTCCAAAACTCGTGCCCAACAATCGTGACGATCTCGCGTGCGTCGAAATTGTCATCGCCCGCCCAACGTACCGGCGTTCAGCAGCGAAGGCTAGAGGAAGCGCCGAGCGCGACCGGCCGCCTTCGTCAGTTGCAACTCCTTGTTGGCCAGCTGCCGACTGCTGCAACAGCTCGCTAGCCAGCCCTTCCGTCGCCACGACGCTGTCCGCGCGGGCGCCGAAATCGCATCCAAAGCGTCGTCAAGACGAAGAGGGGCATGCCCAGTGCAGCAAGCGCGACCGAGACCGTCTCATTACTCAGTCGGCCGCTCGCGCTACCCACCAGATTGACGTTCGGATCTTCGGGTAGGTAGGTAACGCTCAACGAATCGTCTGGTCGCAAGGCGGTACAATTCGGCACGTTGTTCCACTGCTCGACGGATCGACCCTTCGCCTCGAACCGCACTTTGGCAGTGCTGTGCTGACCGCAATTGGTGACCACGACATGTCCCGTGGCGGTCACGCCATGCTTGGCCAGCGCGCGAAACCTGGGCCAGTTGAAGGAGCCCAACGTTAGCGTGAGGAAGGCCGCCATGCCCACGTAGGCGAGCCCGAACGTCAGGAAATCACGAATGCTTGGCACGAAAACGGCAGCCCTCGCTGGTCGCAACTCTGGCTAACGATACTGGCATTCAGCGTCTGCCAATTCATCACTAGGGTCGCTCGTCGGCGGGGACCCAACCGTGGCGTCTCAGAAAACGTCGAATCTTGGAGAACCACTCATTGGTCTCCGAGTGTGAACCTCGCTCTTCGGTGAGAAACAGCGTCTCGTCGCGGAGCTCGAGTGCGATACGGGTCACGTCCTGCTGAGCGCCGACTGTCTGATTCAGAAAACGCAGATCCGGGATTGGTGAGGGCGCCTCACGCAAGCGTTGGATCGCCTTCGTGTCCAGGTAGACATCGAGCAAGTCTGGAAGGGCAATACTCCGCGGCATGCTGAACGCCGGCCCCGAAAGATGCAGCGAACCATTCTCGACGCGTAGGGTCGCGCGTGGGCGTGTCTTGGCAAGTCGCCACCGAATTACCGGCCAAGCCACCGAAACGCCGCCCGCGACAACCCCCAGCAGGATCGAATCCGTGACTGCCTGCACGCCCGCGTAGACCGCAAGCGGCAGCACGAACACGATACCGATCCCAGCGGAGGACGAGCGACGGTCATCCGTTGGGAAGTATTGCAGTTCAGTTGCGACCCCGCTGGCGTTCACGGCGCTCGCGTCGGCAGCTGTGTGACGTGGTGGCGTGTACGGATCGACCATGGCTGCTCTAGTCCGCCCAACGTACCGCTGCTGAGCGGCGGCCGCATAGAGAAACGCCGAGATGATCAGCCCGCTTCGCTGCAACCCCTTCGTGTAGTCCAACGCGACACGTGCGTTTGGCGAGGTTTCGCTCGATACGACGCCTCGTAGTGCAATGGCACTAGGTCGGTAAATCCGTCAGCGCTTTTTCGGTGTGCGACTTCGTTTTCGTAAAGCTCGAGCGAGGCGTGCGCCGTCGGATCAAAAAAATCGGCGTCTTCAGCGAAAGTTCAGCACATCAGTGAGAGTCGCGACAGTAACAGCGATGCGCCGTTGTCGTCCGTGCCTTCAGGAGAATGTTTCGATGAACTTACTGCCGCGCCGCTCCGTTGAGATCGTCGTCGTGTCTTGCGCACTATTCGCGCGAGCTCGTGCGGCAGCGTGCTTGTCTGCGGCGTTGTTATCCGCATGCTCGTCGACCGGTGGCTCGACGGACAATGTGGGTGGTGCTCAAGATCACGGCGGAAGCGGGCCGAACGGCGCTGCGGGCAAGGTTTCGAGCGGGGGCGACACCGCGCGTGCTGGTGCGCCACAAGGCGGCGCGGGTGGGCAGTCAGGCAGCGCCGGACCGAGCGGCGGCATGAATCAAACGAGCGGAGGATTTACGGCGCTTGGCGGGACGTCATCATCAGGTGGAGCAAGCGGATCCGGTGCGAGTGCTGGTGGCGGCGCTGCAAAGGGCGGTGCGAGTGGCACGGGCGGCGCCAATGGTTCTGCCGGCGCCGGCGGGGTCACCGGAGCTGAAACGACGGGTCCTTGCGACATTTACGCGACCGCGAACACGCCGTGCGTTGCAGCGCACAGCACCGTGCGCGCGTTGTTCGGCGCATACAATGGGCCGCTCTACCAGGTCCGGCGCGCGTCCGACAAAACGACCAAGGACATTCCCTTACTGGCGCGCGGCGGCTTCGCCGACACCTCGGTGCAAGACTCGTTTTGCAGCGGTACCACGTGCACGATTTCGATCCTTTACGATCAGTCGAGTTACAAAAACGATCTTGCCAAATCGCCAGTCGCACATTGGCTCGAGAACGGCGGTAACGAAGCGGACGCTTCGAAAGGCAAGATCACTGTCAATGGTCACACCGTTCACGGCATCTACGTGACCGGGTACAACGGCAACGTGGCTTACCGGAACAACGCCACCAAAGGCGTAGCGACGGGGGACCAAGCCGAAGCGATGTACATGGTGGTCGACGGCAAGCGCTTCAGCGACCAATGTTGCTTCGACTACGGCAACGCTGAAACCAGCGGCAACGACGACGGAAACGGCACGATGGAGGCCGTCTATTGGGGCTCGGACGTCACGTGGGGAGGCCACGGTGACGGCAATGGCCCTTGGGTCGCCGCCGATCTCGAGAACGGCGTGTTCAAGAGCGACAAAGGCGGCTGGCAATCCCAGTCGATCATGGTTCCCGGCGCAAAATCGGTCGTCGCGAATTTCGCAACTGCCATGCTGAAAGGTCCCTCCGGGAACCACTTCACCCTGAAGGGTGGTGACGCGCAAAAGGGCGCGCTTGCGACTATGTGGGATGGCGTGCGCCCCTCCCCCGGCTACAGCCCCAAGAAGCTCTTCGGCGCCATCATTCTCGGAACCGGTGGCGACGGAAGCAACGGCGGCACTGGCACGTTCTTCGAAGGGGCCATGACCAAAGGCAACCCGGGCGATTCCGTGGACGCGGCGATTCAGGCCAATATTGTAGCTGCTGGCTACGGTCGCTGAGGCTGAACGGTCGCACCGAGGCGTTCAACTGTTCAACTCAGGCGCGCGACGGCACGATCGGCGCATGCGAGCTTGCCAACTCGCTGGGTGCGCTGTGCAGCGCCCAGGATTGACTGGTTGCCGCCAGTGCCAGAGCAGAATGGACAACAACGGCGACTCGATAGCTTAGCTCAGGCGCTTCAGGATCGGCGATAACGTTTCCCTCGCGGTCGTGGCTCCGAATTGGCACCGGAGGACCGGTATGTGAATAGGCAACGCCATGGCAGCGAATGACCAGGTGCCAGACATCGGGCGCCCCCTTTTCGACAGATACGGTGACGATCCGCCGCTGTGCCTCGAATGGAACCGAGAAGTGTGCACTACCGATGTACGTGAGACCGAGCTCCGCCAGGCGATGCTGAGATCGCATCCAACCGGCAGCGACTAACGCGCGTTCCACGATCGGACAAGGATTCTCGGCAACAACAGTCGCGAATTGGTCGCAATACTCGCGCGGACTGTGCCGCTTTCTGTAGTCGTCGAAGATCCGGAGGCCACGGATGACGGCGTCCTGGAGCCGGGCGAACTGCTCTGGAGGTGTCTGAGGTGTGAGGTGCAGGAACCAAGTGTCATCGATCTGCCGCAGCGAAAACCCGAATCGGTACGCGACTGCTACACCTTGTTGACGAACTTCCTCATCCGGTTCCTCAGGGTCGGCCGCGGCAGCAAGTACGGCGCTCTCCTCGACGTGGACGATCATGCCCGATCCGCGAAGCAGCTGAATGGCTTGTTCGAACGTCACGGGGCTTCGCCTAACGTACCGGCGTTCAGTGGCTAATGCCATAGGGAGCGCGAAGCGCGAGCGACGAAACTCGTGCGCGGCAACACCTTTGTTAGGCAGTCTGATGCTTGGAGCTGATCCGATTCATGCCACGGTAGGAAGAAGTGGGCGTGTTATAGGACCGCGTGGGATTCTGGTTTTTCGTTTGGACGCTCGCCGCGCCGATGACGTTGGCCACGGGAGCGGGCTCGGTGGTCTTGGTTGTGCTCGCGCGAACGAGGACCGCCGGACGAATCCTAGCGGGGTGCGCGGGAATTGCAGGAGTGGCGTTGACGCTGCTGTTTGCGCACGCGCACGAAGTCGCCCGAAATAGCGAGGGTCACGCCTACGACCTGATCTCGCCCGAAGAGCGCGCCAGAATGGCATTAGTCAACGGTTGCATGAGCCTGACCGGGCTTGCCGTCGGACTGATGGCGCTAGCGCTAGCCTTTCGGCTGTCACAACGGACTTCGGTTCCGCCCTCGTAGTTGGGCAGCACGTTGCCCGAGTACCGGATCGAGGTCGGCATCGTGGTTAAGGTAGAACACCGCGCTAGCTGGTGAGTCCACGTCGATGACGATCGGAGCCTGAATCATGGTGGCCCGTTCATCTTCGGTCCTTCTAAGTGCTCCAGAGAGGTGAAGTAAAGGTAGCCGCGTTCGTACTTCGCAAACGTCCAACAATATCCGTCTTGGTGGACAAATGTATGATCGAGCGACTCCGATGGATCCCACCAATTCGGTCCAGATTGACGCCAGGCGAGCCAAGGCTCGGGCCCATCATCGTATCGCCGACTAGGAGTATGGGGTGTCAGATCAAACTTGGGGATGTACTGGTGAAACTGTGTCTCGGTGATCTTCGCCTTTAAATGGTAGGAATAGTCGCGGAAAGGCCACTCTTTCCACGACCATTCCTGAATGTCGGTTGCACTCCACGGCAAAGCGCGTCGAGCCTCCCACTGAAAGAGATACGTCCAGCACAGGTACCCTGTGAGAGCAAGAGGAGCCGATAGTGCAACAAGGAGGCTTCGTCGCGACCAATTCATGACCCACTCACTGTGCAGGCGAGAGTAGCACTTTCTGAACAGCGCGTGCCTCGAACCGGATCGAGTCAAGTGCGCCGGACAACAGCGAAGACGAAAAAGCTCGCGAGCGAGAATCATTTGCTCGCCCGCCCAAGGTACCGCTGCCAAGCAGCGGCCGAATCAGGAAAGTACGACCCGTTAGGTGAAACGACCGAGTCGCGCAGAGAATCTTCTCGTCCTCGTCCATCATGTCGGCTCGCGTCGGAACGCCGAGCGTCCGAAATAGATCCCGCACACCGCGACAGCCACGACGAGTGTGTGGTTGAGCGCCGAGACGAGAGCATTGTTTCCGTCTTCGAGCGCGACGAGCTGACCATT